>Ga0102944_1000835_pt1 | contig 22132 bp, 16 predicted proteins | sample SalPonD_shore_MG_FD_78172 | JGI IMG/M metagenome (GOLD analysis project Ga0102944, IMG submission 78172) | Salt pond soil microbial communities from South San Francisco under conditions of wetland restoration - Salt Pond MetaG... | ecosystem: Environmental > Aquatic > Marine > Intertidal zone >...
CGGTCCTCCGCCACACTCATAGACAGGTTAAAGAGCGCGGGATGGTCAATGCCAGTCAATTCATGATAGTGCGTGGCAAACAACGTTCGCGCGCGGGTGGCATTGAGCAGATGTTCGCTCACCGCCCAGGCAATGGCAAGACCGTCATTGGTACCCGTTCCCCTTCCGACTTCGTCCATGATAATGAGGCTTTTCTCTGAAGAGTTGCGAAGAATATTGGACGTCTCATTCATTTCTACCAGAAAGGTCGATTCGCCTCGGGCCAGATTGTCCGACGCACCAACGCGGCAAAATATGCGGTCCACAATGCCAATTTCCGCGGACTGCGCCGGCACAAAGGAGCCAACCTGCGCCATGAGTACAATGAGTGCCGTCTGTCGGAGGAAGGTTGACTTTCCGGCCATGTTGGGACCGGTGATCAGCGCAAACCTCTTCCCGTCCTGGGTTACGGTCAGTCCGTTCGGCACAAAGGAGCCTGAAGGCAGATGTGCTTCCACCACGGGGTGGCGTCCCAGCTCAATGGATATACCGCCGGATCTCGTAACGGTGGGGCGGCCATAACCGTAACGTGTTGCAGCCCAGGCGAATGACTGCAACACGTCCACGCGGGAGAGCGCCCTGCTTGTTTCAAGCAACGCAGCTATGTGTATCTTAACCTCGTCCCGCAGTTGCAGGAAAAGTGACTTTTCCAGATCCACAATTTGCTCGCTGGCGCTGGAAAGCCGCGCTTCAAGTTCCGAGAGTTTTTCCGTGGTATAGCGCTCGGCATTCACAAGGGACTGACGCCGTATAAAATGCGGGGGAACTTTGTCCAAATGACTTTTTGTCACCTCAAAGAAGTGACCGATGATTTTGTTGTAACGGATCCGAAGCGTGGAAATACCGGTTCGACTCTTCTCCTCTTCCAGATAGCCGTCAAGCACCTGCCGGCTATTTTTTTTCAAGTCAGTAAGCTCATCCAGCTCAGAACTATATCCGCCACGGATCATATTGCCTTCGGTTAACAACACAGACGGAGCATCAAGGAGCGCACGGCCAAGCAACTCAACAAGCGTGGCGGCGGCCTTGTGTTGCTCTTCGCTTCCACACACAGTTCTCTCTCCGTCAAACCAGTCCGGAAGCTGCCGTTCCACTTCAAAGGCGTACTGCAACGAGGTACGCAGCCCCACCAGGTCCTTGGCGTGAGCGCGGTCCATTGCCACCCGTGCGGTCAGCCGTTCCACATCCAGGATGCGCCCCAGTGTTTCACGTACCGCGCCAAGCAGCATCTGGTTGTGATAGAGGGCCGCCACCCGTTGCTGCCGCACCGTTATTTCCTCAATTTCAAGAAGCGGTGCAAGCAGCCAGCGCCGCAAAAGGCGGGAACCCATGGCAGTGCGGGTATGCTCCAGGATGGAAAGGAGGGTGTAACGCCTGCTTCCGTCCTGCATGTTGGCTACAATTTCCAGGTTCCGCTGGGTGGACTCATCCAGGACAAGGAAGGCGTTCTCACGATGGACCCGTATGTCTCGGATATGAGGGAGGACACTTTTTGCAGTATCCTCCACGTATTCCAGGAGTACACCAATAGAATAAAGGGCCGGGTCGTTGTCTGCTATCCCGAACCCTTTCAGATTTGCAACTCCCAGCAGCGAGAGGAGGCGGTCCCGGCTGGCCTCCAGGTCAAAGCTCCAGTCCGGAAAACGGTTGACCACAATTTCTTCTGCTTCACGAATGGCCGCGGCAACTACCTGCTCTTCCTCAAGCAGAGATTCCTGCACCAGCACTTCCCGTGGCCTGATACGTGCAAGCTCACGCCGCAGTGCATCGGAGGCAAACTCCCGGCCGAAGGAAGTGGCAAGCAGCTCACCGGTTGAAATGTCAACGTAGGAGAGTGAAATCTGCTCTCCGGCCGCGCCAATGGCAACAAGGTAGTTATTTTGCCCTGCTTCCAGGTAATCCTCTTCCGTAACCGTGCCGGGCGTGATGATCTCAACTACATCACGTTCGGCAATGCCTTTGCCGTTTTCCGGCATCTTTACCTGCTCGCAGATTGCAATTTTTTTCCCGGCTTTGAGCAGCCTGGAAACGTAGGTGTGAGAGGCATGGTAGGGAATACCGCACATCGGAACGCCGTTACGCTGAGTAAGCGTAAGTCCCAGAAGTCGGGAAACCTCCTCCGCGTCAGACTTGAACATTTCGTAGAAATCGCCAAGCCGAAAGAAGAGAACAGCGTCTCGATGCGCTTGTTTGATGCGCTGATACTGGCGCATCATGGGGGTTGTTGGATCACTGGTCTCCGGCATGAGTGCAGTGTGCCGTGTGCGTCCCCAATTGTCTACTGGCCGGCCACCTGCCGCAGCCGTTCAAGGACCAGGTCACTAATATCAACGGTAGGACTCCACCACTGCAGGCTCGGTGCGTCCGTTCTCATGACAATGGTATACCCCTGACTTTCCGCGACAAAGACAATGGCCTGCTGAAGCTTCTTCAGAAAATCGTTGGTGATGAGCTGGCTCTGCTTTTGCTGCAATTGCTCACGCCGGCGCCTGGTAAGGTCCTCAATGAACTGCGTCTTTTGAAAAATCTCTTTGTCCAGCTGGTCAACGGTCTGTTGGTCACCGCGCTGTGCTGCACGAGCCCGACGATCCTTGAGATCGTTCAGGTTATTTACGTGCATATCGATTTCACTCTGATACTCTTTCTTTTGCTGCTCGAACTCTCTCACACCCTGTGATTCACGATAAAAGGCGTTGTACACCTTGCTGATGTCAATTATCCCAATAGTAGTAAGTTGTTCGGCGCTGACAAAAGCGGTGACAAAAAGAACCAGCACAAATGCCAGCACAATACGTTTTACGTTCATAACTACCATGCTCCCGTTAAAAGAGTTCAGTCCCGATGGAGAAGACAAAGTCCAGCCCTTTCCCCGGTTTATTATTTGGATTGAACAGTCCGCCGGTACCCCACTCAACGTTTCCGTCCTGAACGGTGAACCGTTTTGCCAGATAGAGCCTGATGGGGAACTGCGGAATGACAAATCTGATACCGGCACCAAAGCTGAACAGCATATTATCTATACCAAGCTGGCCAACATCGTGCCTGTCTTTGTAGAGCGCGGCCGCGTCAAAGAACTGGTCAAACCAGATAACGCGCTCTGCAAGCGGCATACGCAATTCAAGCCAGTTGTACCAGAGCGCCTGGCCGTCAGTACGCCGGTCCCAGCCGCGGGCGTTGAACATACCGTCAATGTAGAGCAGGTCAGTAGTGCCCGCCACCGGCTGCGGATTGTCCCGGTACTTCTGGGGGACCCAGAACTGCGGCAGGATGAAGCTAATGGAGCTCTGAGCAGCAAGGACCATCTTCCAGTTCCAGTTGTCAAATACGGGAAGGTCAAACAGCGTCAAGTAGCCCTCAGCCTTGCTGTCCGTCCTGATGTAGTGCCGTGTGCCCAACAGGAAGCCGCCGGTAAAGGTTACCGCCTGGCTCAGATAGTAGCCGTTTGACGGGCTGTAGACGAGGTCTCGCGTATCGAGTGATGCGTTCAGGCCCCACTTGTTCACAAAGAGCCACTTCCCAAGGTTGTCCCGGGTGACCGGATCAAACGGCCGGTAAAGCGTCTTGTCGTAATTTACGTAGTTAATACTTGTTTTGAGCGATGTTCCCACTCCCAGTTGGCCAACCGGCGTGCGCCAGCGGTATCCGGTGTTTCCGCCCAGAGATATGTTCCACTCCGTATACTCCATGAGGTTGTCCGACGGAATGGCTGCGCTGTCTCCACCTGCGTACTCGTAGTCGGTGACCAGATTGTAGGTATCGATATCACTTTGAGTTGGTGTTCCCGGAAACGGGTCGCCGGCGCTGTAGCCGTCATAGGTGCCTGATGTCTGATCGCTCGAAAAGACGTATTTCCCCGTATACGGGTCCGGAACGGCGTTATCCTCATTTCCGTTAAAAATGGGAGAGAGAATATCCTGCGGCATATCGGTTTGCTTGGAGCGGTCAACCGAAAGCTGCAGTGCTCCGGACCAGCGCCGCCCAAAGAGGTAGGGTTCTTTAAAATTGAATGCAAGGTGCTGGTTGACCGGTGAGAACACGGTTTCTGCCCCTATTGTCTCTCCACGTCCGAGGAAGTTGCGGTCCTGCCAGCGTATTTGTCCGGAAACAGGGAACTCACTATTTCCGCCAAAGGCCACACCAAACCTAATGTCTGCCGTGTTGGCTTCCTCCACGTTTATGATGAGATCCATGAGACCTTCCACGCTTCCCTGCGGCGTTTCCGGGGTGATGCTGGAGAAGTACTGCAGATTTGCCAGATTCTGCAGTCCCTCACGGATCCGCGTGGCACTGAACACATCTCCCACTTCAAGAGGGATCTCCCGCTTTATGACGGAATCCTTGGTCTTTGTATTTCCGCGTATGAGGATACTTTCAATGTGCGCGCGGTTACGCTCAACAATATGCACTACGTAGGAGATGCTTCTTTCATCTTCATTGCGCACTTCTTCCCGCGTGATCGTATTGAAAATGTAGCCGTTCTCATAATAGAGGTCCGCAATGCGCTGGTAGTCCGCCTCCAGCCGGGACATGTCAAGCACGTCTCCTGCTGAAAGCCGGACGCGGTCTGCAAGCTGTTCGTCTGTGAAGATTGAGTTGCCGTCAAAGGTCATGCCGCCAAAGGTGTACTGCTCACCCTCGTTGATATACACGGTAAGCGTTACGTAGGTGCGGTTTGCCTCCGCATCGTGCTCAAACTCCTTGGTGATATCCGTGACGCGTGCATCCACGTAGCCGCGGTCGCGGTAGTACTTTTCAATGGCGCGTTTGTCCTTCTCCAGTTGTGATTCCTGGTAGGCGCCCCGGTTAAAAATGGACTGCGCCTTGCTGTCCATAACACCGCGCAGCGTGCTGTCACTGGCAAAGGTGTTGCCGGAAAAGCGGATTTCCCGAATGGTTGTCTGCGTTCCCTCCGTAATGGTAAATACCACGTTTACCGAGTTCTCCCGATCTGAAGCAACACTTTCTCCGCTGACACTTACATCCGGAAAGCCCTTTTCCAGATAGAGATTCCTGATTGCCTCTTCATCCGCGGTGATCTTTGCTTTTGTGACAATGTCACCGGATTTCAGCACTACGGCGTCTAACAGCTCACCGGTACGCAGGTTCTTGTTGCCGACAAACTTCACGTCGCGGACGGTTGGCCGTTCCTTCACTTGAAAGTGAAGGTTTACGGCCTCCCCTCCTTCCGCGGGACGCGCACTTGGAACGATTTCTTCAAAATAGTCAAGCGCGTACAGCTTCCGCTGCAACTCCAGAAAAACGGAATCCGTAAACTTCTTTCCGACATATTGGTCTGTTATTGCGGTCAGCTCATTCCGGGAAACCGACTTCAGTCCGTCAAAGGTGACCTCCGCTATTGGCTTATTCACGTACCAGTCAGGATTCTCGGTCTGTGAAAAGATGAGGGGCGAAACTACAAGCAGCAATACTAGCGCGAGCGCCACACGTCGCATACGTTCTCCTTCAAGGTTGTACATCCCGGGACCGCGCTTAGTACGAGATCTCCCAGGAAAACTCTACCGAATTATCCGTTACAAACAGACTTTCGGGTGTTCGAGGGAAAAAACTCCAGGTGAGCAGAAAGAACGGTGTCTGCCATTCGAGACCGATCTCTGAGTCGACCTCAAGCCCTCCAAAGCTCTGTACCTGAGCATCAAAAGGATTGGCTGACCGAAGCTCAAGCAGCAACTCCAGGAATAGATCGGAACCGAGGTATTTCCCCAGAAACACGGTCGTATTATCCAGATACTTTCCAAGAGATGGGGAGGTGTTGTCAAGAGGGTAATTAGCCTGATCTATTGCCCCCACCACCAGGTTCTGGAATACATGAGTCCGCACGGAGAAAAGATCCAGTCCGAGCGCATCTCTCACCTTGTTCTCAAAGGAATTTATCACACCGAACTGCGTTACCACATCACTGGTAAGTAATACCGCAGAAGAAAGGTTTACCACGTCGCTTGCGGACCCTGTGAAAATATTGCCGCCAAGAAGCGCCACTATTTCCGTAGAGGAAAGCGGCGGGCTGGACTCAAATCGCGGCTGAAACTGGCTGAGCCTGCTCTCGTCCGCAATAAGGTAAATCTTGACCGGCCCCTCGTTGGTCACTTCGCGAATTTCGGCACGAGCAGAGATCCTCGGGTCAAAACTGCGTTCGTTTTCGTTGAACTTTATTTCCCCGCTTCGAATGTAGAAACTGCGGTCGAAATAGTAGATCTCCCCGCCCTGGATACCCACGTCGCCGGTGAGGCTGAAAGTATCATTTTCAGAAGATGCGGTGATATGAATACCTTGCCCGTTTTCTGCAATTGCCCGGATAACGGGAAAATCGCTGGTCGGCCAGAGGAACTCCACCCGTCTCCCGGAGTGAATCCTGAGATCAACCGTAGCTACCGCGTTGTTAGACTCGTTCTGTTTTTCTCCCAGATTTTTTCCAAGTGTAATATCGGTGCTCCGCGCGGTAATGTCACCGCTAACGTCAATGGTGCCCGGCGTCCCCTGGATGGTAAGGTTGCCAATGCCATATCCGTCCACCACCACGCCGCTGAAATTCTGGGTCACATGAACGCCAATGTCCGGGTCCGTTTCAATTTCCAGACGGTATTCCTCCGGAGACCAGCGATTTAGCACCATACGGCCTGTAATATAGCCGGTTCCCTCGCCCGATGGAGCGGCAAAGCGGTTGATATCGAGTGTTTTTTCCTGAAACACCAGAAATGCCTTTGCCGGACCAACCTCGTCTGCCACGTACGTCGTACGGAATTGCATTGCGTCCGCCGTCAGTGTCCCGTAAAAGTCAGGATCGTTCACCGGCCCGACTATTCGCAGGCCGCCTCGAATAGTGCCATCGAGCAGCGTTACCTGTCCCAGGTCAAACAGCCCGGGAAGCTGTTGTATTGCAACTTCCACCCGCGTGAGATTGGCTTCCAATTGCCCCTGATTGAGCTTCCCTTCCGCGGTAAAACGCAGCGGAAGCGGCTGCGCGGAGGTGACGCGGAACGCCCCGGAAGACGAAAGAGTGCCGGTTATCGCGTCTTCTGGCCCGCCTGAGAACGTGACGGCCTCGGAAGTGCGTTTGATAGAGAAATCCCACGGCGGCTCTTGCGTTCCGCGAAGCGATATGCCGTCGACTGTTGCCTCCGCATCAAATCCCGCGCGGCCAATGTCAGAAATGGAAAGCGGTCCAATAGTCGCAAACTGAACGGACGCGGCAAGCGAAAGGCTTACCGGATTTTTCCCGGTGGTTTTTTGATAGACTGCCGAAAGTGACGCAGTTCCCCCTCCAAGGTCCAGTGTCCCTTTTCCCTCCTCCACGCGATTTGTCAGGTACTGAAGCGAAACGTTTTGTATGCGCACCGTACTGTCTGAAAGAACTAACTCTCCTTCCGCGGAGAAGCGGTCCGTGTTAAACAGCCCCTCCGGAACGGCCACCTGTACTCCAATGGTCGGTTGAGAGACGCTTCCCTGCACGCTGAACACGCCGTTCGCACCACCCCGCAGCGGAGGCGGCAGAAAGCGTCTGATTGGCGAGTTGGTGAACTCAAGCCGCAGGTCAATACCCTGAGCTCCGTAAGAAGCGTCAATAACATAGCGTTCGCTCCGATTTGGGTCAGCCAGGGCGGCCGCAAGCTGCACAGCAGTTCCACCCTGAGCCGGGAAATCAACGCTGCCGGAACCATTCACCGCGGAGACGCCGTCAGCATACTTCAGCCGGGAAATCGTACCACCTGAAGACCCAACGCGGCCCTCAACCTCCAAAGAGCCATTTCCCTTTCCTATTCCAAAGCCTGCTATACGAGCCTGGTGAATAGCAAGATTCCAGGAGCGCACCGTGTCAAACATGCCGTCCACGTTAAACGAGAGTGCGCTGTCCTCCCCCCGTCCGGGAAGCGGAATCTGATCAGCACGCGCTGAGAAGATCAAGTTGTCCGAACGTGTGGCGGTCACCCGCGCATCAAACCCGTGTTTTCCCGTGAGAACCAGGCGCTGTCCGGGAACATAGATCCCCCCCAATTGATATTCAATGCCGTTTACTCCGAGATTTGCATCAAAACTGATGCTGTTGTTTGCCCCTACTGTAGCGGTGACTCGTCCGTTTCCGCTGTATCCGGCTGCACCAGCTACCAGATTTTCCACGGCAAAACCTGACCGATTTCCTGTTGCAGAAAAGGAAAGAAAGGTTTCCGGATGGTCTATGTCAAATAGAGATACGTAGGGCGCATCTACCTCCATGAAGTCGGCTCCCGCGGAAAGGGAGAGCCGCGCGTCAAGGATGTATCCCGCGGTGGCGGACGCAAGCCCCTTTCCGCCCTCTGTCTGGCCTATAAAGCGGCCTATCACGGTTCCCGGACCGCTGAGATCAAGACGCCTGACTGTTACCTCCGCCTGCAGGGCATCTTTGTTCCCGTCAGATGATTGACCGTACGTGCCTCCAAATGAAATTTCCTGCTCATGCTGCAGGTCAAAAAAAAGCGAACCGTGAAAATTTACGCCGTGCGTCAACAATGTGGCGTTCACGCCCACGTTGTAGATGGTACTTCCGGCGTAATTCACCTCCGGCGAAGAAAGCGTAAGCTGTCCATCTTGTTCCCCAATTGAAAACTGTGCGGATAGAGGCGGCATATTGCCGTAAACAAAATTCCGGAAGGAGAGCGCCCCGGAAGGATACATGCGCTTCAGGTCAACGCTGCCGCTGTACGCTGCATAGCCGCGTTGTGCCGCCACACGCAATCTGGAGACTGCCATCCGCTTTTCCGTACCGGAAAGTGCGGCGGAGTATTGCAGCGGTTCACCAAGCGGTGGGCTGGTTACGTCACCGGAAAGATTAACATTGTAACTGAAATGTCCGGCTGCAAAGGCGTAGGTGACCTCCCCTTTCCCGCTCACGCTTCCCTCCAGCCAGGGACTCAGCACGCTCAGGCCCCCTTGAAGCGTAACCAGATCAGCGGGTTTCAGTTTTTCCGCGGCAAAGGTAAGCCGCGCCTCTTTAGACTGCAGATCCGTCGTCACCAGAATATCCAGAGGAGACCGGTCTCTTATCTTTCGGACTTCTACACTCGTGCCCTCATAGACCACATTAAACGTCTGGTTACGCAGCCCCAGCAGATCTGTATCGAGACGGTCCAGCTCCAGTGTGAGATTTGCAGAGGAAAAGAGATCGTTTATCCTGCCGTTCAGCTGAATGTCAGCGCTTGCCGCCGAAATAGTGCCGGAACCCCGGGGCGCCACACCGGCCGTGGTCCGGAGCTTGATGCCCATGTCCGGGTCTGCAAGATGGAGATCAAAAAAGAGTCCGCTGGTCCAGAAACGTTCGTCCGGCGTAATGTAGGATATTTGAAGGTTTCTCCCGGATATTGTCAAATCTCTCGGCACAACTTTTGGGCCGTGAATTAGCACTTGATCAAGAAAACGGATTACATCCTGGTCCGTCCCGGAATCCAGGACCAAATCGCTATTTTCGACCCGGATTTCGGTAAGCGCGTCAAGTGGCTCTCCGCGAAAAAGCGCCATAATGCTGTAATAGACCTTCACCCGGGAAACAGAAAGCAGGACCGGCCGCTCTCCCTTCTGGCCCTTGATACGCAGATTCCTTATCTCGAGGTAGCGGAAGATGGATGGTGAGATGCCATCGTACTCCACGCTTCTGCCCAGAATTGCTTCAATACGGGCGATGCTCGCGGATTTCAGCTCCTCCATGCGTTGCGTGATACGTTTTTGCAGCGGACGCAACGCCACCATGGTCCCTGCAATAAGAACCAGAAGAATGAGGACATGGATAGTATGTCTATGCTTATAGAGCGTGCTCACTCGCAATGTTTACATACCAGGTGCGGACACGGCTACAGATTTTGGTACAAAAGATGACAAAGTCCCGCAATACATATATTATCACACTACCAATCGCAAAAAAAGGTTTCGCCTGTTGAACGTTCACATGGAAATACTTTCCCGTTTCATAGTTTTTGAAGGTCTTGACGGTTCAGGAACCAGCACACAAATGAAATTGCTGGAAGAACGGCTACTCCACCATCACGTGCCGGTTACTTTTACATCTGAACCCACAGACCGCTCAATTGGACGCTACATTCGCACGGTCCTCAACCGTGAAGAGAGTGTTCTCCCGCAGACAATGGCCATGCTCTACGCGGCGGACCGAAACGAGCACGTAAACGGTGCAGAAAACGGCATCAGGAAGCTTGCGCAGAACCGCTGGGTGGTGTGTGACAGGTACATATTCTCCTCTCTTGCCTACCAGTCAATTGACTGCGGCTATGATTTTGTGCGCAATCTCAACTCCGCCTTCCCGCTCCCTGAACATTTGCTCTTTCTTGACGTGCCGCCGGAAGTGTGCGAAGCGCGTCTGGCGGCGCGTGGAAATCAGGACATCTTCGAAAACACCGCGTTCCAGCAGAAGGTCTATTTACAATATAAGGAAATTCTTAGCGATTTTGGTAACACCCCCACCCGTATTCACCGCATTGACGGCACACAGTCGGCAGACAAAGTAGCTTCCGATATCTGGAATGAATTGGGATTTCCGCCGATAGTATAGCTGTATGAAACTCAAGACCTGGCTGCTGCCGCTCTTCTTTTTCCTCGTATTACAGCCGGCATTCTCATACAAGCTCATTTACAAAGAGCAGCTATATGAGCTTTATCATTTGCAGCTCTATCAGTATCCTGAGCGCATTGCAGAGAACATCGCCTGGCTCCAAAAGGCAGTCAAGGCGGATTTTGCCAACCCGCTCTACGCGCTGGCACGTATTGACAACAAAAGGGAGTGGGAACGCTATCGCTATCTGTTCAATATGCACCTTAATCTCAAACTGGTTGAGCAATTTCTCCTGTGGGGCAGCAAGTACAACAAGTTTGAAGCGTATTTCTACAACTACCCGTGGAGAAAGGACAATCTCAAGAGTCTTGATACTGCCGAATCTCTGTTTAAGAGTGCACTGGAATACTGGAAAGAGGCCCAGAGATGGTCCGCGAAAGCCGCCGCCATTCCATGGATTAACCTGAAAGAGATCCAGTTCTGGGAAGATGAAAGTGACCGCATAGAAACCGGAGAACTTGACTACAGCGCGATCATTAGCCGCCATTTGGACCGCTTACAACAGGTAAGGGATACCTTTCAGAACATGGACTCTCAAACCTACTGAGTATCTGTCTCTCACCTTCCCCTGGCTGCCGCACCTGCGGGCAATTCTTCCCTACGTAATCAACATTGCGTCACCGTATGAGAAGAACCGATAGCGCTCCTGTACTGCTTCCCGGTAGCTCTCGAGCACCAGATCGGTGCCGCCAAACGCACAGGCAAGCATAAGCAGTGTTGACTCCGGCGTGTGGAAATTAGTGAACATGGTGTCAATAAGCTGGAACTGAAACCCCGGGTAGATGAAGATATCCGTTTGGTAGGAGCCAGGCTGGAGTTCCCACGCCGTCCTTCCCGCCCGGATATTGCTGTGGGCCAGTGATTCCAGCGTTCGAACGGATGTGGTGCCTACTGCCACCACGTTGCGTCTGTTCACCTTTGCCGCACGCACTTTCTCTGCCGTTTCTGCGGATACGGAAAAACGTTCACTGTGCATGCGATGCGCTTCCACGTCTTCCGTGCGCACCGGCGCAAACGTTCCCAGGCCGACGTGAAGCGTCACAAACGCTATCTCATGCCCTGCGCCGCGCAGCCTCCCCAGAAGATCCTCGGTAAAGTGCAGGCCGGCCGTTGGCGCCGCCACCGAACCTACATGTTTTCCGTAAACGGTCTGGTAACGTTCTGCATCCTCCGGCTCATCTTCACGCCGAATGTAGGGCGGCAGCGGTACCTTGCCGTAGCGCTCAAGGTAACTGTCCGTTACCGGTTCGGAAAAGCTCACAAGCTTGTTACCGTCTTTTTCTCCTGCAATGGTGCCGCGAACTCCGCCGGGAAACAGGTAGTTCATGCCCGGTTTCTGCTTACGGGACTTGGAGGTAACCGTCAGCCAGAACCCTGCCTCATCCGGATGCAACAGAAGAAATTCTACCCTTCCACCGCTATCTTCGCGCTCCGCATAGATCCGGGCACGCCGCACCCGTGTATCGTTGAAGACAATGAGGCTTTCTTCCTCAAGAAAGCGCGGCAGCTCGCTCACAACCGAATGGGTGCGTTTGCCGCTTTGCCTCTCCAGAACAAGAAGGCGGGAACTGTCACGCCGTTCGCCGGGATACTGAGCAATCAGTTCCTGTGGCAGATTAAAAGAGAAATTCCTGGTCTTCATTGGCAGTTTCCACGCGTGGAGTGTGCGGCAGTCCAAGATGTGTGTAGCTAAGCTCTGTCACAACGCGGCCGCGTGGGGTCCGTTTGAGAAAACCGCGTTGAATCAGGTATGGCTCGTAGAAATCTTCCAGCGTGTCTATAGCTTCACCTACAGAAATAGCCAGTGTTTCTGCGCCCACCGGACCCCCTGCGTAGTTCTGGATAATGGTTCTCAAAATATGACGATCATGATTCTCTAAACCGTATTCGTCAATTTGCAGCCGCCGCATACTCTCTTCCACTACCTTTCGTGTAATGTGACCGTCTCCAAGAACCTGCGCAAAGTCTCTGACCCGTTTCAGAATCCGGTTGGCAACCCGCGGCGTCCCGCGGGAGCACTGCGCCAGGAGTTCTATGGCGTCACGCTCCACTACAATTTCCAGTATGTCCGCACTGCGCGTAATAATTTGTCCCAAATCATCCAGCGTGTAAAACTCCAGCCGCGCGGAAATGCCAAAGCGGCTGTAAAGCGGCGCTGCCACCAGTCCCGCCCGCGTGGTGGCGCCAACCAGAGTAAAACGGGGAATGGGGATGCGTATGGTGCGCGCGGAGGGTCCCTGGCCGATTACCCAGTCAATCTCATAGTCCTCCATCGCAATGTAGAGCATTTCTTCAAGCGCCGGCTTCAGGCGATGTATTTCATCAATGAAAAAAACCGTTCCCTCGGTAACCGTAGTAAGCACGCCTGCAAGGTCCTTTGGTTTTTCAAGAGCGGGGGCAGATGTCACCTTAAATTCCGCGCCCATTTCATGTGCCATTATTCCGGCAAGTGTTGTTTTTCCCAGCCCGGGCGGTCCGCTGAGAAAGACATGGTCAAGTGGTTCACTGCGTTCGCGCGCTGCTTGAATAAAGACAGCCAGGTTTTCCTTCAGCACATGCTGTCCCTGGAAGTCCCTGAGCGTCATCGGCCGTAGCCGCTGTTCCACCGCGTCTTCCTCTGATTGCTCCCCGTGAAGCAGGCGTTTTTCCTCCATAGCGTTTCAGGCTACCACACTTTTACCTTCATGTCACATTTGGGCGCTTAACTCAGCCGCACGATCGCCTGTTTAAAGATTTCCCGTTCCCGCTCTTCGGGAAGCAGCCGTTCTCCGGCCAGCTGTTGCGCTACGCTTTTCACCGCCTCTGCCGCTTGCCGCCGCTCAAATCCCATATCGGCCAGAGCTCCAACAATGTCTGCGTGCTCATCCGGCGTCTGACTGCTATCCATGCTTAATTTACCCTTGAGAGCGAGAAGCAGCTTCTGAGCAGTCTTTTTCCCCAGCCCCGGGATCTGCACCAGCGCGTCCACGTCTTCCGCATCTACAATGGTAAGAAAGCGCTCCACCGGCGCGCCGGAGAGTATCCTGACTGCCTGCCGCGGACCAATACCGTCTACCTTCAACAGTTGCAGGAACACGGTGCGCTCCGTCTCCCGCGAGAAACCGTAGAGTTTCATGACGTCTTCCCGATGGTGCAAATAGACAAAGAGCCGTACACGCTCCTTTTGCTGTGAAAGCTCCTGCACGGTAAATAGCGAGCATTCTGCTTCCCATTCCACCCCAGAGGTGGAAATTCGCACGTACGAGTTTCCCGTCTCTGTTACCGTGCCGGTGAGACTGTTAAACATGGGCACTACTCCTCGCCGCCGGCCGCCCGGCCGGCGCGTGATTGAAAGAGCGCTGTATTTCCATGGCAGATTGCGGCGGCCAGCGCGTCTGCGGCATGATCCGGCCGGGGAATACCGTCCAGCCCCAGGATGACACGTACCAGCTCCTGTACCTGCTCCTTTGCCGCACGGCCGCTTCCCACTACCCCCTGTTTTATTGCCTGGGGCGGATACTCCGCGTAGCTCATTCCTGCACGGGAAAGGGCAAGGAGCACTACCCCGCGCGCCTGCGCCACCGGAATAGCACTGGTAGCGTTGCGCGCAAAATAGAGGCTCTCCACCCCCGCTTCCTGCGGGTGATATGTATGGATAAGTTGGATAAGCTCGTCAAACAGGAGCAAAAGCCGTTTACCGGAAACCATATCTGCCGGCGTCCGAATTACTCCGTGGGCAAGATGAGTGAATCGGTTTCCCTCGAGACGCAAGATTCCGTAGCCGGTTGCCGCAAGACCCGGATCAATCCCGAGGATTACCGTCATTCTTCCGATAGATCAAGGTCGTCAGGGATCTCAAGGTTTGTCGAAACGTCCTGCACATCATCATGATCATCCAGATTCTCTATGAGCCGCAGCACCTTCCGCGTTTCTTCCGGGTCAAGGGAAACCGTGGCCTCCGGTACTTTTGAAATCTCCGCGACGCTTTCCTCAAAGCCTGCTGCCTGCATTGCTTTAAGCACTGTCTCAAAATCATCCGGTTCGCAGAGGACCTCAATTGTTTCACCCTGCGTGGTCACATCTTCCGCGCCCGCTTCAAGAGCCTGCTCAAAAATCTGTTCTTCTGTGTACTTGTCAACAGGAAAACCTATGATCCCCGTGCGGTGAAACAGGTAGGACACGCAGCCGGTTTCACCAAGGTTGCCGCCGCCCTTGGAGAAGATGCTTCTCACATCTGCGGCAGTCCTGTTTTTGTTGTCTGTAAGGGAATCCACCATGATGGCAACGCCGTGCGGACCGTATCCCTCATAGGTAATTTCCATGTAGTCCACGCCCTCAAGCTCACCGGTGCCCTTCTTAACGGCACGCTCTATGTTGTCCTTTGGCATGTTTTCAGCTTTTGCTTTCAGAATAGCCGTGCGCAGACGCGGATTTGCGTCCGGATCACCGCCGCCGCTGCGAGCTGAAATAGTAATTTCTTTAATAAGCTTTGTGAAGATCTTGCCGCGCTTTGCGTCCTGCGCGCCCTTCTTGTGCTTTATTGTCGCCCATTTACTGTGGCCTGACATCTCTTTCCTCTCTCATAGAAATGCAAGTGATTGTAACCTGCTCAAGCTACCATGTTCCCCAACCTCAGTCAAGATAAGGCAAGGCAAGGGGTCCCTCCAGGACACGCACCAAAAGAGTGTCCAGGACATCAAACCCGCGCGGCGTAAGGCGGACTCTCAGGTCTGTCATTGTGACAAATCCTTCCCCCGCCGCGCGCGAGAAAAACCTCGTCAACCGTCCTTTTTCCGCGCCGGATAGCGGGGCTCCAGACAGGTCCACTCCTTCCTGCATGCGCAGCCCCAGCATGATCCGCTCAAACAATAGGGTGCGCCCGTCAAGCTCTTCCCGTTTTGTTTCGGCAAAAAGGGCCTGGCGCGCTGCGTAAGCGGACAAACTTCGGGGCATGGACAGCCTTACCGCCTGCACCTTTGCGCCTCCTGCAGGCATGCCTTCGGCGTTCCGACCTGCCTGCAAGCCGCACCCTTCCATCCACTCAGCATCAAGCGTGGACACCGCGCCGGGCCCAACCCCCAGGTAGTGCTCCCCGCGCCAGTAACGGAGGTTATGACGGCATTCGCGGCCCGGCCGGGCAAAGCTTGAGACTTCGTAGCGCGTGAGGCCACGCCGCAGAAGAACTTCCGCGGCAGAGTCCCAGCACGCTGCAGCATGATCGGAGTCCAGTGCCCCAGCGGCCTCTTTGCCAAGAGAGCGTGCCAGCGGGGTTCCCGGCTCCACGGTGAGCGCATAGAGGCTCACATGGTCCACGCCGTAGCCTGCGGCAATCTCTGCATCAGAAACGGCCTCCTCTATGCGCTGCCCGGGCACGCCGGCAATCAAATCCACGCTGACGGCCCCCTTCCAGCGCCGCAATACGCGCTCCAGCCCCAATCGCGTGTCTGAGGGCGATACCGTGCGTCCCATTGCAGCAAGTGACTTCTCGGAAAACGACTGAACCCCCACGCTCAGGCGCGTAACACCTGCGTCCGCGCACATATCGATCTTCTCCTCTGTTGCGGAATCCGGGTTCATTTCAACGCTCCACTCGGTCAAACGGGGGTTCTCTCCGCCACCGACCAGGCGGGAGACGCCTTCTATGAGCGCGAGGAAGAGATCAGGCGGAAGCGAGGAGGGGGTGCCGCCACCCACGTAGACCGTGGGTACGCAAACACCGGGAAAAAGGGTAAGAGCAGCCTGTATGTCATGCAGGGTACGGTGAATCACCGTTTCCCTGACCTCGCGGCTGACAGCGCTGTTTGAATAGAAATCACAGTAGGCGCAGCGCGCCGCGCAAAACGGGATATGCACGTAGAGAGAAATCTCTTGCCCGGTGGCGGACGGGCAAGAGAGTCCCGCTACAACGGAATGAGGTGTGGCGTTCAACTGCCCGGCACGCCAAAACGCGCAGGCGGCCAGTATCGAAATACTATACGCTGTAGAATTGCGTCCGCCGCGACCGGCCCGAAGTAGCGGGAATCTATCCCGGAAAATCTGTTATCCGTGACAATAAAGTAGTGTCCCTCGGGCACCGTGACCGCCTTCATAAAACCGGAGAACGGAAGATCACTAAACCACCCTTCCGGTAGTGACTGCCGGCCCAGCTCATAGCGTTTGCCGGAAAGCTCAAATTCACTTACAAACGCCTCTTTACCGGCCGGCTGTACGTAACAGATATGATCTGTCATGCGCACCGTATCACCGGGGAGTCCCACAATTCGGAACAGCCCAATTTGTCCGGCCCATTCCGGACGGCGTGAAGAACCAGGCGTTACCCGCTGGCCGGTAAAGAAACGAACCACGGAATCTGCTATGCGAACGGGCCAGGAACGCGCTTCTGCATAGGGAAGTTCGGCAACAACCACGTCACCACGAGATGGCGCAGAGAATCCCGGGAGCCGGCTTTTGCCGCCGGGAAGGCGCGCGCCGTACGCCAGAGGAGACGCAAACAGACGTTCTCTCTCCTGGAAAGACGGCGTCATGGATATGGACGTGACCTGGTAACTTTGGAGGAGAAACGCGTGGAACAAAACGTAAACAAGAAATAGGACGATGAGGACTCGCAGCACTCTCCACAAACGGTGAGTAAGGGTCCGTTCTTTTCTATACCTGGTATATCGACGCGCTTTCAGAGAGAGCAATCAAATGACTCCTACCGTATTGCGCCGAGCCGTTGCAGTGGCCAGTAAATGAACATTGCCCGTCCGAGCACCTTCTGCTCAGAGACGGCGCCAAAGCTCCGCGCGTCCCGCGAATTATCCCTGTTGTCTCCCATGGGGAAGATCCGGCCGCTCGGTACGTACCATCCGTTTTCATAGAATTGCTCGCGCGATGCGTATCTCTCATTCTGAGGGTTCGCCGCAAAGAAGGTTTCATTGCGGGCCATATCCAGATAGTATCCATCCACGTACTGCAACTGGGTCACCGCGTCAATAGCCTGTTTTTGATTGTCCGTCAGCGGTATAGAGAGCTCGCGGTATACCGTTGCCTCCGCGGCGTCCTGGAACATGGGGTACTGCTCCTGCTGAACAAGGCGGCGCTGGTGATATTCCAGCCCGGACAGTTTTTTGAATTCTTCTTCACTGAACCAGCGGCTCTCCCCTTCCGGCCGGAAATACATATTCCCTTCACGCAGACGTAAGCGGTCATGCGCAACGCCAACCGCCCGCTTTATGAGAAAATGCGCGCGCGGCCGTCCGTACTGGTCCCGATCAATGTCCACCAGGGAGAGCGTCACCATGTAGAGCACACGCTGCACAATATCAAAGATGGGGCCTTTGCTAATGTAAGAGGGATTTTCAAAAATGATAACAGAACTGCGTGAAGGTTCGGTGAAACCGGGCATCTTCAGCATGCCGGGAATAAGCTCAGGGCCGTAGATCAGCTTGTTCACAAAGATCCGGTCTCCCTCCAGGAGTGTGCTGATCATAGATCCGGAAGGTATTTGATACGCCTGCAGCACATACTGGTTAATGAGAAGAACAACAAACGCAGCCCAGATAAATGCCTCAACCCAGTCAAGGATGGGGTTTTTCTTCTTCTGGGCCTCTTTCTTTTCGGTGTGCCGCCGTTTTCTCCAGGAGAGAAACCGCTCGGTCCTGGCCACCAGTGTATGCTGCCACCGGTCAGATGCGCTCTTCATTTGTTGCACGCTACCATGAATCGTGAATCGTTGACAAGGCAGATTGCTGTTCCTATAATTCGCGAATATGGCAAAAAAAAGGACAGGTGCCCCTGACGCTGAGAATGAGTTCCAGGTCACACTGAAACCGCTGTTCGGGATAGCTCCAGAGAGGTACCTTCCGGTATTTTACGGGATTCTTCTCCTTGTTATCCTCTTCTTCATACTGGTATTTCCCGGCCTCAGAAACTACGGAAGCGTGCTACATGTCGCCACCCTTCCAGAAGGAGCATCAGTATACGTGGACGGAGTTCGGGAAGGAGCAACACCACTGGCCGTTTTTGTACCGGCCGGAACCCATGATCTCACGCTCAAAAGACCGCATTTTGCAGATGCAACTGAAAAGATAGACGTGAAAGGTAAGTTATTTGCCACGCTTATCTGGCCGCGGCATGAAGAGGTGAATCGAACGCTCTCTCTGGGAGACGCAAAGGGGCTTCTTTCGGAGGCCGCACTGCGCTACTCACAGTGGTCACTGGTCCGTACCGCAAGTAGCCAGTACCAGTTTCCCCCGGTGCTCTCTCCGGCCGTTCGGGACTACTACACAGGCAACCGGAATGCCGCCGTCTCAGACGTGGACGCGCTTTTATCCCACGCTGTCGAGGATTTGAACTCTGATGTGCTCTTGCGGGATTACTCACGCGCCGCCGCCTTCAATTTCAGCCACGCCCAGGCTCCCGGACCGTTTCAGGTCGGACAAATGATAGCCGGACTTGCGCGCATGCTCGACCAGAGACCCGGCTTTGCCTTCCAACTGGCGCAGGTTCTTCCTGAAAAGGTTGCGGCTACCTATACCGGCAGCTCGTGGTTTCAAAATTTTCGCCAGAATTACACCACCGCCCTGCTTCCCTACACTTCGGAAGGAGACAGCGCTGCTACAGAGCCAACACGGGTCATCACGGCGGCCGGAGAGCGGTTTCACCGCATTCCCGCCGGAACCTTTGTAGAGGGCATGAAACGTTCTGACCGCCGTCTTGTGAACGAGGACCCTCTGTCGAAACCGCGTCCCGTACGGCAACCATCGTTTTACGTGATGGAGAGCGAAGTCACCCGTGCAAGCTACGCACGCTTCATCGGTGCGGTGCCGGAGTGGTCCTGGAGGAACCGGGACGCCCTTGTGAAAAAGGGGCTGGTCACCTCTGACTATCTTTCCGGGTGGGATTCCCCTTCCTTCAGCAGAGATTCTTCGGTTCCGGTGACCAATGTTTCCTATTTTGCCGCGCAGGCGTATGCCCGGTGGGTCACCGGGCGCCTTCCCTCCACTCTTTCCGGCTATCACGCACGGCTCCCGTTGGAAAGCGAATGGGAATGGGCGGCGGATTATAACGGATCCGTAGCATACCCTGCGGTATTTCAGGACAGCACACTTAAGGGTGCTATGCCTGTGGCAAGCGCCAACGGCGGCCGGCTGGGCATATACGACCTTATGGGCAACGTCTGGGAGTGGTCACAAAACTGGTACCACCCGGCGTCCTACCTGCAGGGATCCTGGCCCTACCAGCCGCAGGTATCTGAACCGTTTGACGGCGCACAGCGCGCCGTGCGCGGCGGTTCCTGGGCAAATGACCGGGAAACCATCGGACTGGTTACAAGAGGTTCACAACCGCCGGACTGGTGTACTCCGTTTCTCGGCTTTAGGCTGGTCCTGGTCACGGAGTAATCATGGGCAAAGAATCTGAATCCGTCAAAGTGCTTGCCAGAAACAAGCGCGCCTTTTTTAATTACGAAATTGAGGAAACCCTGGAGTGCGGGATAGAACTTCTGGGAACAGAGGTGAAGTCCATCAAATCGTCCCGTTTTTCCTTTTCCGACTCCTATGCGCGCGTACTCAATAACGAGTTATGGCTCATCGGCCTGCATGTCAGCGAATATACGCACGGCAACCTGTTCAACCACGAGCCGGAACGCAGCCGCCGGCTTTTGGTACATAAGCAGGAGCTAAAACATCTCAAGCGCAAGATCGATGAGCGTGGCTATACCGTGGTGCCTCTGCGTTTTTACCTCAAAAATGGACTCATCAAAGTGGAAGTGGGTCTTGGCCGCGGGAAAAAGAATTATGACAAGCGGGAATCCATTAAGCAGAAGGATCTGAAACGGGAGGCCATGCGTGAGCTCCGCGGGCGCTACTAATCCGGATGCACAGACACTCCGGGAACTGCTCACATTTGCTGTGGAAATAGCAGAAGAAGCGGGAGAGCACACCTTACGCTACTTCCGTCAAGGTGTGGCGGTGGAGCGGAAACAGGATGAAAGCCCGGTAACCGTTGCAGACAGAGAAACCGAACGGCTGCTGCGCGCCCGCATTTCCACGCGTTACGCCGATCATCGCATAGTTGGAGAGGAGTACGGCACCACCGAATCTTCTTCTCCCTGGACATGGATCATAGATCCAATTGATGGTACCAAGTCCTTTATCCACGGGATCCCGCTTTACACGGTACTCATTGCTCTCACGCGCAACGGCAAACCGCTTCTTGGGGTCATTCACAACCCCGTTCTGGAAGAAACCGTTGCAGCCGCATCCGGCCTGGGATCTACCCTGAACGGCCATCCATGTTCGGTTCGCTCCGGGGTTCCTCTTTCTGATGCCTGGATCCAGGTGACAGATCCTGCAGATCTCTTCCGCCGCCGTCCGGAATTTTCCTCGCGTCTTTTTCAAGCGGCGGGCAGTGTCCGCACCTGGGCTGATGCGTACGGTTATCTGCTGGTCGCAACGGGCCGGGCTGACGGCATGGTGGATCCGGTCATGAACCTCTGGGATGTGGCACCGCTTGTACCCATTCTAACCGAGGCGGGGGGGCTGATTACTGATTTCACCGGTGGAGATGCGGCAAGTGGAGAAAGCGCTATTGCAGGAACACCGGAGATACAGCAGCGCCTCCTTGAATTAGCCCTTGAAACAGACCGCGATTGACAGAAGAACCATCTGTTTAGTATCTTTCCTGTGATTCGGAAAAAACGGGGGTGAACCGGTCTCGACTGGGGACTTGTCGTGGCATGGGTTGCAGGTGGAGCGCCAATCTCCTTAACTGGCACAAATATAACTGCAGACGAAGCAGATTTCGCACTGGCTGCGTAAATAGCAGCCACGGGTACCTGACATGCTGTTCTGAGTGTCGGGATTACCTGCCAGACATCAGAGCTTGCTGCATAGTCGGTCCGGCGGCTATGTAGGACACTACCCGGAATAAGGGGGAGATGGCCCGTTTCCTTGCCTCCCTTCCCTCGAAAATTCAAAAGGAGACTAAACCTGTAGAAGCCTTTGTCAGGCACCGCAGGACGCGGGTTCGACTCCCGCCACCTCCATCATGAAGGGAAATGCAGCCGCAAGGCGTGCGTTTCCCTTTTTTATTCCCACTCGATGGTGGCAGGTGGCTTGCTTGATACATCGTAGACTACCCGCCCTACTTCCTTCACACGGTTGGTTATCAGTGAAGAAATTTCCAGCAGGTGCTCGGTGGGAAAGGGATATACATCCGCGGTCATACCGTCATGCGATATCACCGCTCGAAGGGCGGCGACATAGCCGTATCCCCGCGCGTCCGCGGTCTCTATGACGATATCTGGCAGGCGTTCAGCGTGCTGCTTCCAGTGCGTTCTGTAGGCGTGACCGGGGACGCCCGGGGATACGGCTATGTCGCCGCCCTTCGGGCGGTGATATCACATGACGGTATGACCGCGGACGTCTATCCCTTTCCAACCGAGCACCTGCTGGAAATTTCTTCACTGATAACCAACCGTGTGAAGGAAGTAGGGCGGGTAGTCTACGATGTATCAAGCAA
>Ga0102944_1000838_pt1 | contig 22042 bp, 17 predicted proteins | sample SalPonD_shore_MG_FD_78172 | JGI IMG/M metagenome (GOLD analysis project Ga0102944, IMG submission 78172) | Salt pond soil microbial communities from South San Francisco under conditions of wetland restoration - Salt Pond MetaG... | ecosystem: Environmental > Aquatic > Marine > Intertidal zone >...
CCCGGGGTAAAGCTGGTAGCCGCCGCCGATTGTTATGATTCACGATTGGCACATGCCAAAGAAGTGTTTGGCAAAGATGTTTTCACTACCCGGAAATACGAAGAAATTTTAGAACGGCCGGATGTGGATGCTGTGATCATCAGCGTTCCGGATCACTGGCATTCCCGGATCGCCATGGATGCCATGCAGGCGGGGAAGGCGGTGTACAACGAAAAACCCATGGTTCAGGATCTGGAAGACGGGCCCCAGGTGATTGCCACCCAGAAGAAGACGGGACGGGTGTTCCAGGTCGGCAGCCAGTACGCCAGTTCCATTCTGTACGCCAAGGCCAATGAACTGTACAAGTCCGGAGCCATCGGCAAGCTGAACCTGGTGGAAGCCCGGAATAACCGGAATTCCAGTATCGGCGCCTGGCAATATTCTATTCCACCGGACGCTTCTCCCAAGACCATTGACTGGGAACGGTTCCTGGGGGATGCGCCCAAGCGGCCGTTTGACCCGGTCCGCTTCTTCCGCTGGAGAAACTACCGGGATTACGGCACCGGTATCCCCGGGGATCTGTACGTCCACCTGTTCACCGGGATTCACCGGGTGCTGGATTCCCACGGCCCCAGTACCATCGCTTCCACCGGCGGGATTCGCTACTGGCACGACGGCCGGGATGTGCCGGACATTATGGTCGGCATGTGCGGCTATGAAGAGTCCGATACGCATCCGGAGTTCACGGTGTCCCTGTTGACCAACTTCGAAGACGGAAGCAATAGTGGTTCGTTATTCCGGTTTATCGGTGACGAGGGAGCGATTGAAATCTCCTACGACAGCGTGACCCTGACCCGGGCTCCCCGGCGGGATCCCGGTCAGTACGAAGTGTTACAGGGATACAATTCCGTCCGCACCTGGTCCGAAGCGGTCCAGAAGGAATTTGCCAAGGAATGGCGGGCCAAACAGCAGCGTGCGGTGAGTCCGCCCATGAATGAATCCGTAACCTATAAGGCGCCCGACGGCTACGATGACCGGTTTGACCATTTCACCTATTTCTTTGATTCTATCCGGAATGGAACGCCGGTCCGGGAAGATGCCGTCTACGGATTACGCGCAGCGGCTCCGGCGCTCCTGACCAACACGGCCTATTTCGAAAAACGGATTGTGCAGTGGGATCCGGAACGGATGGAGCTGAAGTCGTAAACGCCGGAATGCCAGATCACGAGTGCCGGGAAGGTCCGTCCGGGATCGTTACAGATCCGTTCGGGCGGACCTTCCCGGAAACTACAAACCAGCATATTGCCCGGTGATGGCACGACGTCCGGGAGTGGATCCCGGCCTGAATGCCCCTCCGGCGATATCGAATAACACGAGAGAATCGGGGACGAATCAATGGGGACCTCAGGAAACTCCCGACGGGAATTTATGAAAACCATGGCTTTTGGGATCGCCGGCCTGGGAATGGCCCGGGGCGTCCGGGCAGGCCGGTATGGGAAGATCCAGGGCAGCGGCGATCGGATCCGCCTGGGGGTAATGGGCACGCACAGCCGGGGCCATGCCCTGGCCACCGGATTTGCCAAGCTGGAAGATGCCGACATTGTCTACATCTGTGACGTGGATGAACGGGCCAGAGAAAAAACCGCCGCCGCCGTAAATGATATCCAGTCCGGCACCGTGCGCCAGGTGGAAGACTTTCGGGAAATTCTGGATGATGGTTCGGTGGATGCGTTGGCGGTGGCCACGCCGGATCACTGGCATGCCCCGGCGGCGATTGCCGGGATACAGGCGGGGAAACACATCTACGTGGAAAAACCCTGCGGACACAACCCGCGGGAAGGCGAACTGTTGCTGCAAGCGGCCCGGGATCACGGAAGAGTGGTGCAGATGGGGAACCAGCGCCGCTCCTGGCCCTTTGTGCAGGAGGCCATCTCCCGGTTGCGGGAAGGGGTGATCGGCCGGGTGTATTATTCCCGGGGCTGGTATGCCAACAGCCGCGGAAGCATCGGCCACGGAAACCACACCCCGGTGCCCGGGTGGTTAAACTACGATTTGTGGCAGGGTCCGGCCCCCAGGGTCCCGTACCGGGATAACGTGATTCATTACAACTGGCACTGGTTCTGGCGGTGGGGAACCGGCGAGTCCGGGAACAACGGGACCCATGCCATCGATCTGTGCCGGTGGGGACTGGAGGTGAATTACCCGGTGAAAGTTACTTCCGGAGGCGGCCGGTATCGGTTTCAGGATGATTGGGAGACGCCGGATACCCAAGTGATCACCGCCGAATTCGAAGATGGAAAATCCATGACCTGGGAAGGCTTGAGCTGCAATCCTTCCGGTCTGTTGGGAACCGGGTTCGGCGCCAGCTTCCATGGCGACGACGGGGCCCTGATCTTGCTGGATAGCGGGTATAAAATTTACGACCTGAAAAACAAAGTGGTTGAAGAGGTTTCGAGCCACGGAGCGAATGTGGATCTCACCGGATCGGGATTCAACCGGGATGCGGTCCACTTCGCCGATTTTTTACAGGCGGTCCGGAACGGTACACACCCGAATTCGGATATCGAAGGTGGGCACAAGAGTGTGCTCCTGGTACATCTGGGCAATATCGCACAGCGCACCGGGAATGAACTGCATTGCGATCCCCGGAACGGGCATATACTCGACAATGAGGAGGCCGCCCGGTTCTGGGCCCGGGACTACGAGCCGGGGTGGGCGCCGACAGTGTGACGGGATTCCGGAATCTCGGTTCTTCGGAACGCCTGCTGATGTTAAGGTTAACAGAAGCCAGCGAACACCCGAGGACGGATCACCGGGGAAAGGGCAGGGAGACGGTCTCGGTGTGACGCTCTGTGACTACCCGGGTAACCTCCGGCACTCTGACGCCGGGACCACGTTTGAGAAGGTAAATGATCTGTCTTGAGTTGAAGCATATCCATTCCGGGAGGAGACGCAAGTGACCGGCCACACCGGGACGGGAATATTCCACTTGATTTTCAAATATTTATGAACAAAATTTTAGGACCTTATTTTCTGATATGAAATAAGATAGAATTCTTCGAATTCGTCAAAGATCCTGCGAATTCATTAAGACGATAGATGGCAGCACGATTTTGTAAAAAGAGTGAATCTACCAGAGCTTAAATCGAATGGGTCCATACGGTCACCGGTAGTCTTTTTTACGGAATCAAAAATCGAATACAGACGGAAAAGGATCACGCTTTTTCATGGGTATTGATTTTCATGACCCGACCCCACTGTACCAGCAGATTGCAGATGATATTATGTCGAAGATTCGTTCCGGAGAGTTCAAGGTGGGGCAGAAGATCGCCTCGCAGCGGGAACTGGCTGAACAACATGAGGTGAGTTTGATCACGATAAAAAAAGCGCTCTCCGAATTAATCAATAAAGGATTGCTGTACAGCCGGGCGGGGAAAGGCACCTACGTAGCCAAACGGACAAACGGAGTCAAAATCGCCGAACATAAGACACTGGGGCTGGTATTGAGTGATCTCAAGAGCCCCTTTTTCTCCATGATCATGGAAGCGGTGGAAAAGCAGGCGTCCGATGAAGGTTTTGCGCTGATGCTGTCGAATTCCAAGGGGGAGATGGAGAAAGAAGAAACCCAGATCCAACGGTATTTGAATCTGGGAGTGAATGGGCTGATCATTGCCTCCATGACGCGGGAGTATCGGACGATTGATCCCATCCGCCGGTTACATCACAACCTGTTTCCATACGTGATGGTTTCTTATATCAGAGATCCGGATATCTACCAGGTCGGCACGGATCATCGGCGGGGAGCCTTTATGGCTACCGAACACTTGATCCGGCAAGGACATGACGTGATCGGCTTTATCGCAGGAGAAACAGGCGATCTGCTCGGAGATGAACGGAAGCACGGCTATCGGGATGCCCTGGAAAAATATGGCAAACCCTATCATGAGGATTTGATCTTCTACTCGCCGTATCAGGGGGAATGGAACGATTTTAAATCCGGCTATAGTATCGGACAAAACTTTCCCGGCCTGTCGGAACGGCCGACGGCTGTTTTCGCCTACAATGATTTGACCGCCCTGGGTTTTCAGGAGGCCATACTGGAAGAGGGACTGGACATCCCGGGGGATGTGGCGCTGGTGGGATTCGATGATATCGAACGAAGCAGCTATGCGCCGGTGGCACTCACCACTATCCGTCAACCCACGGAAAAAATCGGTACCCTGGCAGTCGAAAAATTGTTAGCCCTGATCGATCGTAAGGATCCCGAAAACCGCACTATCCTGGAACCGGAACTGATTATCCGGGAATCCTGCGGTCATTCTCGGTAATCTCGTGCTGCGGAGTTACCATCGGACACACTTCTCCTATGAATCGTTTATTACCCTCGCTTTTAACCCTAAGTTATCAAAAAATGACTAACATAACGGAGCTCCTATGATCACTCGTCTCACCAAATATTTCGTATTGCTGGGGATGTTGTCTCTGGTCGCCTGCCATTCCGGAGAACCGCTGCAGAAAGTGTTGATTATCCAGGATGAAACACTGCAAATGGAGGTGCTCTCCTCATTTCTGCAGGAACACGGTCCGTTCGACGTGACGGTGGTGGATCAGAACGCCCTGCCGGAGGATTTCTCCATCTACGAGGCTGTCATATTATATATCCATGGAGGCATGGACGAACCGGTAGAACTCCGGGCGATTCAATATACGAAGGACGGCGGCCGGCTGGTACTCCTGCATCATTCCATCAGCAGCGGAAAGGCCCGGAATAAGTATTATTTTGACTTTCTGGGGATGCGACTCGATGACCCCGGCCACTCCAGTGGTCCCGTCGAACCCGGCGGCGGATACGGCTGGCGCGATGAAGGCACCGGCGGGGCCGGCGTTACCCTTACCGTTGTTAACCTGAATCCCGGGCATTACATTACTTCCCACCTGGTAAACTGGCCTGATACCATCCGGTATACTCCATCTGATTTTCCCAGCGCCGGGGGCGACTATCCTGCCATTCATTTGCCGCATTCGGAAGTGTATCTGAATCATAAGTTTACCGACGGCCGCGAGAAAACGGTGTTAATGGGGCTGAAATATTATGATGATCGGGTGGACCATACCTTCATGCAGGATCGGGCCGGATGGATTAAACCGCAGGGGCAAGGGATGGTCGTCTACCTGATGCCGGGGCATAGTGCGTCGGACTATCAAAATCCGAATATCGCACAAATCGTATTAAACGCCATTAATTGGAAGCACTAGCGATTGGAACCGGCAGCGGCAACGGACACACGCCCCGGAGGAACCATCAGGAATCGGCTTCCACAGACCAATCGCAGAATCGAGGCCGGGAGGACTCAGAAATGGGCGGTAACTGGACAAAGGGGTACAGGGTTTTTTCACGCCGGCGCTTTCTCACCATGGTCGGGCTTGCCGGAGCGGGGCTCCCGTTCTTCCGGCCGGTTGCAACCGGGAAGCCGGCGAAAAATGAGAGCCCGGTCTGTATTTTTTCCAAGCACCTGCAGTTTTTAGACTACACCGCCATGGCAGAAACCGCCGCGGACATCGGATTCGACGGCGTGGATCTCACGGTGCGTCCGGGTGGACATGTGTCGCCGGAAAACGTGGAGCGGGATCTCCCCCGGGCGGTGGAGGCGGTCCGGAAGGTTGGGTTACAGGTACCCATGATGACGACCGCTATTACCGATCCCGGGGATCCCCGGACCGAACCTATCCTGAACACCGCCAGCCGGCTAGGAATCCGGTACTACCGGATGGGGTATCTGAGCTATGACCGGCAGGCCGGGATTGCCGAGACGCTCCAAGCCTATGCACCCCGGTTGCGTGAACTGGCGGCCTTGAATGAAAAATACGGAATACACGGTGCCTACCAGAACCATTCCGGCACCCGGGTCGGCGGACCGGTATGGGATCTCTGGGAACTGCTAAAATCCATAGAGCCCCGGGGACTCGGGGTCCAATATGACGTCCGGCACGCCACCGCGGAAGGGGGCCGATCCTGGCCCCTGGGATTCCAGCTGCTCTCTCCCTGGATTAAAATCACCGCCATCAAGGATTTTTACTGGCGGCAGGAGAACGGCGACTGGGGAATTCAGGATTGTCCGCTGGGACAGGGGATGGTGGATTTTCAGCAATATTTCGGGATGGTCAAATCACTGCCGGTACGGGGTCCCATCTCCTTGCATTTCGAATACGACCTGCCTGGTGAGGAACTGGGGCAGCGGGACCGGACCGAACAAACCGCCCGGGTTATGCGCCGGGATTTGCAGACCCTGCGGGGAATGCTGGCCGGCGCCGGCCCGTGATACACACCCGGACCGGAACCCTTTACCGCATTTCCGGAACACAGGAGAGCATAATATGGAATCCCTCGATCCCCCCACACCTATCTCCCACAGGTGGTTTCTCCAAAACGTGGGAACTGTCGCCGGGTTGACTCTCATGGGAGTAACCGGTGGTATAACACGAAGTTTTCCTCAAAAGGAGCGGGCGATGAAAATTCAGATTCAGTCCGTGGATTCCAACTTTGAACGGGAGCCGCTCATCCGGCCTTTCGGATTCAAAGGAGGGTATATGACCGATATCTGGCAGACCGCCGCCTGGTTGCGGAGTCAGTCCGGGATCGAGAAGATCGGGTTATGCACGCAAAATGTGTTGTGGTCGGACGCCGATGTGTTTGCGGCGCATTCCGAAGACGGTGGGAATGCGCTGATGTATGTGTTGACCGAGCGGGCTCTCCGGATGGTGCAGGGCCAATCCTATTCGGATCCCATTTCGCTGCTGGAGGGGATGCTGGACGAACTCTATGCCTATGGGACGGCGATCACCGGGAAGCCGGATCTGCGGAAAACCTTCGTGTTGAATTCTCTGGTAGGAGTCGATAATGCGGCCTGGCTACTGTATGCTGCCGAAAACGGCATCACCTCCTTCGATGACCTGATCCCCGAACCCTACCGGGCGGCTCTCTCGCACCACCACACCCAGGTTGCGAGTATCCCGCTTATGGCGTATTCCATTCCCATCAGCGAAATCGTGGAGGCCGTGGATCAGGGATACTTCTTTATGAAGATTAAAATCGGCCAGCCCGGGACCCAGGAGGAGATGCTCGCAAAGGATAAGGCCCGGCTCTCGGCGATCCATCAGGCCATCGGCGGAAGGCACACGCCCCACACGCAAGATGGGAAGCTACCGTATTATTTTGACGCAAACGGCCGGTACGAAAACATCGACACGCTCCGGCGGCTGCTGGATCACGCCCGGAAAATCGGGGCCTTCGATCAAATTGCCCTGGTGGAAGAACCCTTTCCGGAGGCGTATGAGGTCGATGTCCGTGATTTGGGAGTGCGCATTGCGGCCGATGAGAGCGCTCACACGGATGCGGACGCCCTGAAACGGATCCAGATGGGGTATTCCGCCATCGCCCTCAAAGCCATCGCGAAAACTTTGAGCATGACCATGAAAATTGCCCGGACGGCTCATGAGCATAATGTCCCCTGCTTCTGTGCCGATTTGACCGTGAATCCGATCCTGGTGGAGTGGAATAAAAACATAGCCGCCCGGCTGGCCCCCTTTCCGGAACTGGGTATGGGACTGCTGGAAACCAACGGGCATCAGAATTACCGGGAATGGGACACCATGGTTGGCTATCACCCTTGTTCCGATGCCGGATGGAGGGGCACCCGTGACGGACTGTTTCACCTCTCACAGGACTTTTACGATCGAAGCGGGTGTATCTTCGAACCGTCCGAACATTATCAGCAGATGTTTACGCACCATTCTTAACAAAGTACTCCTCTTTTCATTGGAGGCCCCTGCCGCCCGGCGGACAAATCGACGACCCGGTCGGCTGCAATCTGCCGGGATACCGAAAGTGGTCGACAGGTTCGAAAATCCACTGCTCTCCCCCGGGGATATTCTGAATTCCTACCCGCCCAGAGGGGACTCGTTCCGGTGAATTTTTTGTAACGCCGGTTTCGTCCCACCGGAACCGGACTAATTCCTTGAAATTGCCATGGGAACTTAGCATAATAAGTATACCCAATTTAGAAGAAAATTTTGTATGTTTATATCTTATAATAAAAAATAAAGCCGGAGAATAGTGATCTCCTGATGCAACGAGTATCCTTCGAACAGATGCACGACGAGCTGGTACGGGTGTTGTCCAAGGTAGGATTGCAGGATCAACGGGCAGAATTATGCGCCAGACTGTTCGCCGAAGCCAGCCTGGATGGCGTATATTCTCATGGACTCAACCGGTTTCCCTCCTTCATCCGGGATATCAGGGACGGGCACGTCGATGTGGACGCTTCGCCTACCCGAATCGATGGGAACCATCTGCTGGAACAATGGGATGGCAACCTGGGCCCAGGGAATCTGAATGCGTATGAAAGTATGGATCGGGCCATACAGTTGGCCCGGGAGAACGGTGTGGGATGCGTGGCGTTGAGAAACACCAACCACTGGATGCGCGGGGGCAGTTATGGCTGGCAGGCAGCCGAGGCGGGGCTGATCGGCATGTGCTGGACCAACACCACCCCCAATCTGCCGCCCTGGGGATCGACAGAAGCCCGGGTGGGCAACAATCCGCTGGTAATTGCTGTCCCCCGGCCGTCCGGGCATGTGGTCCTGGATATGGCCATGTCCCAGTATTCTTATGGGAAACTGGAAACCTATCGCCGGGAAAATCGGGAACTCCCGCTGGCGGGAGGCTTTAACAAAGCAGGCCAGTTAACGACAGACCCCGCTGCGATTGAGGAAACCGGACGGGTGCTTCCCATAGGCTACTGGAAAGGATCGGGATTGGCGCTGGTATTGGACATGATGGCTTCGGTACTCTCCGGCGGTGATGCCACCTACCAAATCGGGCAGAAGTCGACGGAGCGCGGAATCAGCCAGGTGTTTTTTGCCTTGAAACCCGGGAATTCGGGGATCAGCGCATCGCAGGTCGACGCGATAATTCATTATGTGAAACAAGCTCAGCCGGCCCAACCCGGAGACGACGTGTACTATCCGGGCGAGCAAACCGTACTGCGACGCCGGGAAAATTTAGAGAAGGGGATCCCTGTGGATCCGGAGTACTGGAATCAGGTGCAGGCAATGTGAGGAGATGGTGACTGACCTTTAGACGAGTGATTAATGTATAAACCGAAGGAGTAGTTATGAGTAAACCATTAGATCGGAGAACCTTCCTGAAAAAAGCAACAGCCGCAGGCGTCGGACTCGGGGTCCTGGGAGGCTTCAGCACGGTTCGGGGGAAAAGCGCCCCGAATAATAAAGTGGTGGTGGCCATCGCCGGGTTACACGGCAGGGGCGGAGTACATGCCCAGTCGTTTGGCGAGAATCCGAACGCTGAAATCGCATATATCTGTGATGTGGACTCCCGGGTGGTGGAACAGCGGGTCGCCCAGGTGCAGGATATCCAGGGGAAGAAACCCAAAGGGATCACCGATTTCCGGGAAGCCCTGGACGACAAATCCGTGGATGCCTTGGTGATCGCTACACCGGATCACTGGCATACCCCTATGGCCATCTACGCGCTGAAAGCCGGGAAGCACGTCTATGTGGAAAAGCCGTGTGGACAGAATCCCCGGGAAGGGGAACTCCTGGTCGCGGCGCAGAAAAAATATCGCAAAGTGGTGCAGATGGGTAACCAGCAGCGCTCGGCGCTGAAGTCCATCCAGGCGATTAATGACCTCCGGGATGGCATTATCGGAACGCCGTATTATGCGCGGGCCTGGTATGCGAATGACCGGGACACCATCGGACATGGCGTGGAAGCGCCGGTGCCCGAATGGCTGGATTGGAAACTGTGGCAGGGACCGGCGCCCCATATTAAGTACCGGGATAATCTGGTGCATTATAACTGGCACTGGTTTTGGCGCTGGGGGACCGGCGAAGTCTGCAACAACGGCACCCACGAGATCGACGTCGCCCGGTGGGCGCTGGATGTGGACTATCCTTCCCGGGTTGACTCCGGCGGCGGCCGGTATGCCTTTGACGATGACTGGGAGTTCTTCGACACCCAGATGATCACCTATCAGTTCGGCGATGATAAAACCATCACCTGGCAGGGCCGGAGCTGCAACCCCAGACCGGTGGAAGGCCGGGGACGCGGCACCGCCGTCCATGGTACGAAAGGGACCCTGATCGTCGATCGAAACGGTTACGTGGTCTACGATATGGATAACAAAGAGGTGAAAAACGTCACCGGGCAGAGCATGAGCAAATCCATGGACGTGGCCGGTGGCGGCAGTCTGACGGATATGCATATCCAGAACTTCCTGGATGCGATTCGTGATGATGTGGAACCGCATTCGCCGATCGACGAAGGTGCCAAGAGCGTATTGATGTGCCATCTGGGGAACATCGCGCAGAAACTCGGCCGCCAGTTGGATATTGATCCCCACACCGGACGGATTCGCGACGATGAGGAAGCGATGAAGATGTGGAGCCGGGAATACGAAATCGGTTGGGAACCAACTGTCTGACCGGGAAGTGTAAGTTTGGAGCACGCGAGGCTATATGAATCATACGGTGCGTCGGAATCTGCCGGAATCGGGTCATGCGGTAAGTCGGGTCTGAAGCGGAATCTCTATTCATATAGTGTCGCGTGCTTTTCTTTTGTGTTGGCATTGTCAATTGTGAGTCGGAAGGGGGGAGCGTGAATTCGAAACAATCCATAGGTATTGGCATCGCAGGCGCGGGTTCGGTCTCGGACGTGCACGCGGAAGCGATACACCAACTGGAGGGAGCCCGGCTGGCGTCGGTCTTCAGCCGCCATGAGGACAATGCCCGTCAGCTCGCTGAGAAGTACGGCGCCTCGTTTACTACGGATTGGGAGCAGTTTCTGAAGGAGGACCAAGTCCGGGTCGTTTCCATTTGTACCCCCAGTGGTGCGCATTTGGAATACGGTCAATCGGCGGCGGAAGCGGGCAAACATGTCATCGTGGAAAAACCCATCGAAGTCAGCCTGGAAAAAGCCCGCCAGTTGATCGAGGCTTGCCGGCAGCATCGGGTGCATCTGTCGGTGATCTTCCAAAACCGGTTCATTCCGGACGTCCGGAATATGCGGGAGGCGATCCGGGATGGCGTGATCGGGGAGGTGCATCTGGCCGATGCCTATATCAAATGGTTCCGGGACCAGGAGTATTACGATACCGGCGGGTGGCGCGGGACGCTTGAATTAGACGGAGGAGGCGCCCTGATCAATCAATCCATTCATACCATTGACCTGCTCCAGTGGATGGTGGGGGACGTGGAGGAAATCTACGGACAGGTCGGAACGTTTACCCATCGGATGGAAGGGGAAGACACCGGCGTAGCAGTCCTCCGCTTCGCCAATGGTGCGCTGGGCGTGATCGAGGGAGCCACCTCGGTTTCTCCCGCCCAGGAACGCCGGCTCGAAATCCATGGGGCGAAAGGCACCGCGGTATTAACGGGGAACCGGTTTTCTCTGCTGACCGGCGAGGACCAGAATCAGGATGAAGGCGACTCGGAGGGCTCCGGGGCGGCCAGCCCGTTTGCCGGCTTCTCCGTGGAACCGCACAAGCAACAATATGCGGACATCCTGCAGGCCATTCGGGAGAACCGGGAATCCTCGGTTCCCGGTGACGAGGCCCTCAAATCCCTGGGAATCATTCAGGGCATTTATGCCGCTGCCCGCAATCGGAAAACGGTCAATCTGCGTGACCTGCTGACGTAAAACCCCGGATGTTGCGAACTCTGGTACAACCCCTGAACCGCTAACGTAATTTTTTACCACCGTATGAAGAGCTTCCAATGCCCAGTTCGGATGTGTATGCCCGCCGGGGGGTAAGGCGGTGTCCGGGGCTAACTACCTGCAAAAAGTGAATATGACCCGAGGAAATCGCCCATGACCCGCCCCCAAATCTTGTCTCCGGAACAAGCCAGCGAACTCGTCACCAGCGGAAGTACCGTCTTGATTACCGGTTCCGGGGGTGGGGTGATGGACGCCGATCGGATTTACGCCGCGCTGGAGCAGCGATTTCTGGAGACCGGAAAACCGAAGGATCTGACCCTGATGCACGTGACCGGAATCGGGAACGGCCGGGAACAGGGCATTAACCGGTTTGCCCATCAGGGGATGGTGAAGCGCGTTATCGGGGGGCATTGGGGATGGTCGCCGTCCATGATTCAGCTGGCCCTGGAAAATAAAATAGAAGCTTACAACTTGCCCCAGGGAGTCTTGTCCGGCCTGACCCGGGAAATCGCCTCAGGGCGCAAGGGGATGCTGACATCACTGGGGACCAAAACATTCGTCGATCCGCGTCTGCAGGGTGGCAAATTAAACACGCAGACCACGGAGGATCTGGTTTCTCTGGTGACCCTGAACGGCGAGGAATTGCTTTTCTACAAAGCCTTTCCCATTGATGTGGCCGTTATCCGGGGCACGACCGCCGATGAAGCCGGTAACATTTCCGTGGAGCAGGAAGCGGTGGATCTGGACATCCTGTCGTCGGCCCAGGCCGCCTACAATAGCGGTGGCATGGTGATCGCCCAGGTGAAACGCCTGGCCCGGCGTCACACCCTCCATCCGCGTATGGTCAAAGTGCCCGGATTTATGGTGGATGTCGTAGTGGTACATCCCGATCAGTGGCAAACATCCGAAGGAGAATACAACCCGGCATTCAGCGGTGAGATCCGGGTCCCGCTGAAAGCCATCCAACCCCTCGATTTTGACATTCGGAAAATCGTGGCCCGCCGGGCGGCCCTGGAACTCACGCCCGGGTCCGTGGTGAACCTGGGATTTGGGATCGCCGACGGGGTGGCAAACATTGCTGCCGAAGAAGCCTTGATCGATGACGTGGTCTTCACCATTGAACAGGGTTTGGTAGGAGGCGTGCCCGCCAAGGGCGCCATTTTTGGCGCGGGCTATAACCCGGATATGATCACCGACGCCCCCGCCCAGTTCGATTTTTATCACGGCGGCGGGCTGGATGCCACCTTCCTGGGAATGGCCCAGGCGGATCAACACGGCAATGTGAACGTTAGTAAATTCGGTAACCAGCTCCCGGGGTGCGGGGGGTTCATCGATATTTCCCAGAACGCCCGAGAAGTGATCTTCTGCGCGACTTTTACGGCCGGGGGATTACAGGTGGACATCGAAGAAGGACAGCTGCACATTGTTCGGGAAGGGAAAATTCAAAAATTTATACCGGAGGTTGAACACATTACTTTTAGCGGTGAGTATGCCAGAGAGAAAGGGCAACATGTACTGTACGTCTCCGAGCGGGCGGTGTTCGAATTAGGCCCCCGGGGAATGGAATTGATCGAAATAGCGCCCGGTGTTGATCTCAAAATAGATATTCTGGCCCAGATGCAGTTCACACCGCACATCCGGGAGCCGTTGGCAACCATGGACACCCGGATTTTTCAGCCGGAAAAAATGTACCTCCGGAAGGAGCAAGAATAAGATGGCAGACACGTTGATCCGTGAAGAGCAGGTGGCAGAGTACGTCACCGTACTCACGCTGGATCGTCCCGAAGTCCAGAATGCGTTCAATCTTGAAATGCTGGGAATGCTGGAACAGATTTTGGACCGGTTACAGTCCTCGGATGTCCGGGCACTGATGCTCACCGGGACCGGCAGGGCGTTCTCGGCAGGCGCCGATCTGAAACAGATTCAAACCTTCGATGAAGCCAAGGCCCGGGAATTTTCGCTGCGGGGCCACCAGGTGTTCCGTAAAATCGAACGCTTCCCGGCGCCGGTCATCGCCGCCGTGAACGGCTATGCCCTGGGAGGCGGGTGCGAGCTGGCCTGCGCCTGCGATCTCCGGTATGCTGCCGAGTCGGCCAAGCTGGGCCAGCCGGAATCCCGGGTGGGAATGATCACCGGCTGGGGGGGCACCTTTCGGCTGCCCGGGATCGTCGGGCCGGCCAAGGCCAAGGAGATGGTGTTCACCGCCCGGCTGCTCTCAGCGACGGAGGCCCGGGAAGTGGGATTGGTCAATGCGGTGTTCCCGGATGAGGGGTTCCTGGATCGAGTGACGGAGGTGGCTTCGTCCATAGCCGAACGCGCTCCCATCGCGAATGCCCTCAGTAAACGGATGCTGAATCGCTATCCGGGAGACGTGCAAGCCATGATCAACGAGGAGAGCCTGGCGCTGGCCTATTGTGTCACCACCGAAGACCAGACGGAAGGCATTAACGCCTTTCTGGAAAAACGAAGTCCGACATTTCAGAACAAATAATACGCACCTCACGCACAGAAAGGAACAGCTATGAAGCGGGTGGCCCTCATTACCGGCGGACGCAGAGGGATAGGATTTGGGATTGCACGGGCCCTGGCCGGGGAAGGTTTCCGACTGGCCATCTGTGATATCGCACCGAAAGCAGAAGTACAGGATGCGCTGGATGAATTGCGCTCGTTGGGTGCTGAAACACGCTATTACCGGGCGGATGTCACCGAGCCGGCGGATCGGGACCGGATGCTTGCACAGATCAAGGAGCAATTCGGCCCTATCCATGTATTGATCAACAATGCCGGGGTGGCTCCCGAGGTACGTCAGGACATCCTCTCCGCGACCGAACAGAGCTTCGAGCGGGTAATGAGGATCAATTTGCAGGGGCCCTATTTTTTAACCCAGGCGGTCGCGAACCGCATGATCGAGGCGAAACAGGAACAGGAAGACCCCTTTTTCTGCATCGTGAATATTGCTTCCAGCAACTCTCAGGCGGCGTCCGTGGATCGCGGGGAGTATTGTATTTCAAAGGCTGGTGTCAGTATGGCTACCAAACTCTGGGCCGTGCGGCTGGCAGAGTACAATATTCCGGTCTATGAAATCCGGCCGGGTGTGATTAAAACCGATATGACCAAAGGTGTCCGGGGAAAATACGATGCGCTCATTGAAGAAGGATTGCTTCTCCAGAGAAGATGGGGGCTCCCGGAGGATATCGGCGCGGCCGTCGCTGCGCTGGCACGCGGGGATCTGGCCTATTCTACCGGACAGGTGCTGTATGTGGACGGAGGACAGCTGGTGGACCGGTTGTGAGAAGACGGTACCGGCGCTCGCCGGGCTCCGGATGCAAATAAAGGGATGCATGAGAGCGAATTTTTTAAGAAATTATCGGTCTTTGCAGAGAGAAAAACCAAAACCGGCGATTTTGTGACGTATGGGTGCATATCAATCAATCAAGACCTATGATATCAGGAGGAGATGAATGGGATTTCTGGATGACAATTATTTGCTAGAGACTACTGCTGCCCGGGGCCTCTACGAGCAAGTCCGGGATTTACCGATATTGGATGCGCATAATCATGCCGATATTCGGGAAATCGTGGAAAACAAACCCTGGCAGGATATCTGGGTCGTGGAAGGAGCCACCGATCACTATGTGTGGGAACTGCTGCGGAAACGGGGAGTGCCCGAGCGGGCCATTACCGGAGAGGCTTCCAATCGGGAAAAGTGGGAAGCGCTGGCTACCGTTTTTCCGCAATTTATCGGAAACCCCACCTATGAGTGGATCCATTTGGACCTCAAGCGCCGTTTTGGCATTCAGGAAGTGCTCTCGGGGGCTACCGCCCAATCTATCTGGGAAAAAACCGGTGAGCAGCTCTCGCAACCACGGATGCGGCCTCAGGAGGTCTTACAGGAAATGAACGTGGAAATTATGTGTACCACCGATGATCCCACCGTTCACCTGCCGTACCACGAACAGGCCCAAAAGGAAATGCAGGCCACCAAAATTTTACCCACCTGGCGCCCCGACAAATTAATGAACATCGAGAAAGAGGCCTGGCAGCAAGAGGTGGAAGATCTGGGGGAAGATACCGGCAAGGATGTCACCACGTTGGCCGGTTTGTTAGATGCCTTACAGGCCACCCACGATTATTTTCAGAAATTAGGCTGTGTCGCCAGTGACCACGGGGTGCAGGAGCCCTACGCCTACTATGTCTCCGCGGAGCGGGCTGAACAGATCTTCCAAAAGGCGTCACAGGGAAACGCTCTGACACCGGAAGAGATCCGGGATTATAAAGCGTATATGTTAGTGCAATTCGGCAAAATGAATCAGGCCACGGATTGGGTTACCCAGGTGCACATCGGGCCGGTCCGGGACTACCGGGACACCCTCGCCCAATCCCTGGGCCCGGATACCGGGGGCGACATTTCCACCCAGTCCGTTGAAATCGTGGGAAATCTGCGCTATTTCATGAACGAGTTCGACGAACAGCTGAAAATCATATTATACTGCGTCGACCCGTCTCATCTGCCTACGCTGGTCACCCTGGCTCGCGCGTTTCCCAACGTAAGTATGGGCGCGCCCTGGTGGTGGAACGACAGCCCTTATGGAATGGAAACCCAGCTGAAATACATCGCAACCATCGATTTACTGGCCAACCATGCCGGGATGGTGACGGATTCCCGCAAGGTGATGTCCTTCGATTCCCGGACGGAGATGTTTCGCCGGACCCTCTGTAACGTAATTGGCGAGATGGTGGAGAAGGGGCAGATCCCGGACGAACCGGCCCTGAACCTCGTGAAGACGTTGTCGTACCAGCGTCCCAGGGATCTCTTCTTCAAATAACGTCTTACTAACAGAATATTTTTTATTACATTATGAGGTTTCCAATGTAGCTACTGACCGGTGTATCCCGGTTGAGAGGCCGGCAGCCAGGAACCGGGAACGCCTCTGTCTAACTGTGTAGGTAAAGGAAAGTAGTAATGAGTAAGTACAAATTCTATCCGGTATTAATATTGTTTTTTACCATGTTCTTGATGACGGGATGCGGAGGGCAGAGCAAAGTTCGGGTGATTAAACTGGGCCACGGATTGGATCCTTCCCATCCGGTGCATAAGGCCATGGTCTACTTTGCCGATCGGGTGAAAGAAAAAACGGATGGCAAAATTCGGATCGATATCTATCCCAGTGAACAGCTCGGTTCCGAACGGGAATGTATCGAATTATTACAGATCGGCAGTCTGGGTATTACCAAGGTATCCACCAGCCCGCTGGAGGGATTCGTGCCCGTCTATAAGGTCTTCGGGGTGCCCTATCTGTTCCGGGACGACGCCCATCGGTTTAAGGTGTTAGATGGCCCGATTGGGCGGGAACTGCTAACAGCACCGGAAAAATTCCGCATCCGTGGTTTGTGTTTTTATGATGCCGGGAGCCGGAGTTTCTATACCAAAAACACTCCCATCAACCAACCCTCGGATCTGGCTGGACTGAAAATCCGAACCCAGGAAAGTGCCACCGCGATACAAATGGTGCGGACCATGGGCGGTTCGCCGACGCCTATCGCCTGGGGAGAACTGTATTCCGCATTGCAACAGGGCATTGTGGATGGCGCGGAAAACAATCCCCCCAGTTTTTATCTTTCCCATCATTATGAGGTCTGTAAGTACTACTCGCTGGATGAGCATACGGCGGTTCCCGATGTCTTGATTATCGGTAAAATACTGTGGGATGAGTTGACGCCACAGGAACAGCAGATTATTCAGGAAGCAGCGAACGAATCGGAAGAATATGAGAAAAAGCTGTGGAAAGATGCAACTCAAACGGCACTGGAGGAAGTAGCCAAGGCCGGAGTGGAAATCATCCGTCCTGATAAAGAGCCATTCCAGAAAGCAGTGGAGCCGATGTATGAATCGTATCAACAAAATCCCGAAATTTATTCGCTGATTCAACGTATTAGAAACGTGGAGTAATCATGAAAAAAGTCATCTTCGTGGTTGATAATATTTTGAAATGGTTTCTCATCGTCATTATGGGGGTGAACGTTATCAACGTCCTGTGGCAGGTCTTCACCCGGTTTATTCTGAATAACCCCAGTTCGTTTACCGAAGAACTGGCCCGGTACCTGTTAATCTGGGTCGGGGTATTGGGCGCGGCCTATGCCCATCGGCTGAAAATGCACCTCGCTATCGATGTATTGACGGAACGGTTTACCGGGAATACCCATCATTACTCCAGGATTTTTATCGAAGCTTGTGTCTTTTTATTCGCCCTGTTCGTCATGTTTATCGGCGGTGCGAATCTTGTTGACTTAACCCTCACCTTAAATCAGATATCGGCCGCTCTGCAGGTCAAACTCGGCTATGTCTATTCGGTGATCCCCATCAGCGGCTTGCTGATTATGTTTTATTCCGGGCTGTTCATCATAGACGAATTTCGGGCGCTGAACGGGAATGCCGAACCTCTGATGGAAGATGCCGCTCCCAAGGATACCACATCAACTTTAGACTAAGATGAGGAATTGATATGACGCTCGCAAATGTCGCTGTTCTGCTTGTCAGTTTTGTCGTACTGCTCATGATGGGCGTTCCGATTTCCTTCACCATCGGAATTGCCACCATCGCGACTATGCTAATGAGTATCCATGCCGGCCCGGCGTTTACGACAGTGGCTGAACGAATGGCCACCGGGCTGGACAGTTTTGCCTTACTTGCCATCCCGTTTTTTATCCTGGCCGGACAGCTGATGAATCATGGAGGAATAGCCCGCAGGTTAATCGACTTTGCCAAGGTGATTGTCGGCCGGCTGCCGGGCGGGCTTGCCTATGTGATTATCATCGCCAGTATGTTATTCGGCGCCATTTCCGGGAGCGCTGTGGCCGCGGCGGCGGCTATCGGCGGTTTCATGATCCCGCTGATGGTGAATGAAGGGTACGAACGGAATTTTAGTGCCTCGGTGAACATTACCGCGTCGACCACCGGCCTGATTATCCCGCCCAGTAATATTCTGATCGTCTATTCCTTTGCCAGCGGGGGAGCCTCGGTCGCCGCTTTATTTTTGGCCGGATACCTCCCGGGGATTGTCATCGGGCTGGGTCTGATGGTGGTGGCGGGTGTCTTCTCCTACCGGCACAAGTATCCGGTAGGAGAAAAAGTAACCATCAAGGAGGCTGCGCTGAAATTCCTGGACGCGATCCCCAGTATCTTTATGATCGTGGTGGTGATTGGGGGCATCGTGGCCGGCTATTTTACCGCTACCGAAGCCTCGGCCATCGCGGTGGCCTACGCCTTTATTCTGGCCGTGCCGATCTACCGGGAGGTAAAATTAAAAACGATTCCCCGCATTTTACTGGACACGGCGAACACCACGGCAATCGTCATGCTGCTGATCGGAACCTCTATTGCCATGTCCTGGATTATGTCCTATGAAAATATTCCGCAGAATGTCAGCGCGTTCCTGGTCGGTCTCACGGATAGCAAGATCATCATTCTGTTAATCATTAATGTGGTGCTGCTGTTGGTGGGAACGTTTATGGACATGACACCGGCTGTCCTGATCTTCACCCCCATCTTTTTGCCGGTGGTGAGTCAACTGGGAATTAATCCGGTGCATTTCGGAATCATCATGGTCACCAACCTGTGTGTGGGACTGTGTACGCCGCCCGTGGGCAGTGTGTTATTTGTCGGAACCGGGATCGCGGAAACATCCATCACCAAGGTCATCAAACCGCTGTTGCCACTGTATGCCGCCATGATTGTCGGATTGATGCTGGTAACATACGTCCCATGGCTCAGCATGTATCTCCCCCGCCTGTTTGGTTATTGATGGAAAGATGAAGCGGGGCAAAAGTCCGGGGAAAAGAAATGCAATGCTTTGAAACGTGAAGTGATGAATCATTGACCAGAAAACGGAGATATTATGACAGCATCTGATATCCTGAATACCCTGTCCCAACTGGAACGCCGAAAAGACCGGGACAATACACAGAGGGTGCAACTCCCGTTGAACGGAGAGCACACTTTGGAGGCATACCCCCTGTCAGTCCGCCAGTTGGACGGCAGTTACTTTGTAATTGGCAGAGAGGGGACCGAAAAATATCTGTGTATCGTCTCTCCGGAAGGGACACAAGAACCGGCCGGCAAATTCGTGGGAGAAACGCTTGCCCTGAACGGTTCGGGGAAGGCCACGCTCTGTCCGCTGTCCCACGAGAACGCGGAAGTGCTGCGCCAGTTGTTCGATTTTACCCGCCCCGTGCTGATTGGGGTGCACAATTCCTACGGTTTGGGGGATCGGTTAGGCCTGGCGAATCCGGGGCATCTGCGGGCGGTCCGGCAACTGCCGATGCGTCCGGTGCTGGCCCAGCAGTCTATCCGGGAGCTGGAACGAACTCAGCGGACGCCGGACGAAGTAATGGATGTGGCCTCCTGGGCTGTCTTCCAGGAAGGGTATACCGAGGGATTCGGGGCGGATGCCGATCATCTGAAGACCACCGATGATATCGATTATATGATCCGGGCCGGCTTTACCATGTTCACTTTTGACCCCAGCGATTACGTGGTAAATGAAGCCGATACCTTACCGGCTGACCAGCTGGAGGCGCAGGTCCGTGACCTTCCCTGGGAGGAATTGGAAGACACCTTCGAAGCCTGCCTGGAGCGGTATGCCGGGAATACCATCGAAATCTCCGATGACTTCCGGATTCAGCCTACCAGAGAAGAGGTATTGCGGGGGTTGATTAAGTACGGCCGGGTGATCGCGCATGCGACCCGGATGGACCGGTACCTGAAAGCCACCTATCCGGACCGGCCCCAGGAAGTGGAATTATCGGTGGATGAAACAGAATCCGTCACCCAGCCCTTCGAACACTTCCTGGTTGCCAACGAACTCAGCCGGCGTGGGGTGGAACTGGTCAGTCTGGCGCCCCGGTTCGTGGGGGACTTCGAAAAGGGGATCGATTATAAAGGGGACCTGGACCTCTTTAAAACGGAATACATTAAGCATTTGAAAATTTCCGATAAACTGGGTCCATATAAGATCAGCATTCATTCCGGGAGTGATAAGTTCAGCGTATACCATGTGATAGGTTCCCTGCATACCGGCCATGTCCATGTGAAAACAGCCGGAACGAGCTATTTGGAAGCCCTGCGGACGATTGCGCAGGAACGCCCCGACTTGTTCCGGGAAATTCTGGATTATTCCCGGGATCTCTATCCTACGGAAAAACGAACCTATCATGTGTCGGCAGACCTGGACCAGGTTCCCCGCGGGAGCGAGTTGGGCGATGCGGAACTGGTCGGATTGTTTGAACCCGAGCAGGTACACGCCCGGCAGGTGCTGCACGTCTCGTTCGGCCGGGTCCTGACCGACAAAGATGATCAGGGAAATTATCTCTTCCGGAACAGGATTTTACAAACACTGAAAGAGCATGAAGAGACGCATTATCACTTTTTACAGAAACATTTTGCCAAACATTTTAAACCATTTATCCAGTAGAGGTGAATGAGCAGACGGAAAGGGTACGGTATGTCATACCAGGATGAACTGTTTAGTTTAAACGAAAAAGTGGCGGTGGTCATTGGCGGGAGCGGCGTGCTCGGGGGGGAAATGGCCCTGTCGTTAGGACGCGCCGGTGCCAAAGTCGCGATTTTGTACAATCGGAATGAAGAAGGAGCGCTCCAACAAAAAAAAACGGTGGAGGATCAGGGGGGAGAAGCGCTGATATGCCAGGCGAATGCTTCCAGTAAAGAGAGCCTGCAGGGGGCGCGGGACGAAATCCTCTCTGCCTGGGGTCGGATCGATATTTTAGTGAATGCTCCGGGGGTGAATTCCACCACCCCGGTGCTGGAGATCGAAGAAGAGGAATGGGACAAGATATTAGACATCAATCTGAAAGGGGTATTTTTTGCCTGCCAGCTGTTTGGAGAACAGATGATCAAGCAGGGGGAGGGGGGCAGTATTATCAATATTTCCTCGGCCTCGTCTGAGCGACCGCTCTCAAAGGTGTTCACCTATTCGATTTCAAAAGCCGGTATGAACAGTCTAACCCGGTTTTTAGCCCGGGAATGGGCGCCGCACCAGGTGCGCGTCAATGCCATTGCTCCTGGATTTTTTCCCGCGGAGCAAAACAGGAAAATTCTGACCGAAGAACGGAAAACCGCGATCTTTAACCACACACCCATGAAACGGTATGGAGAGCCGGAGGAACTATCCGGAGCTGTGGTCTACCTGGCTTCGGACAAGGCGTCTTCTTTTGTCACCGGGACGGTCCTGTTTGTGGATGGAGGATTTACCGCGATGACCATATAAGGCTGTGACGCCGGAGCCCGTTGTGTCGTCCGGGATATCACGCGAC
>Ga0102944_1000839_pt1 | contig 22036 bp, 26 predicted proteins | sample SalPonD_shore_MG_FD_78172 | JGI IMG/M metagenome (GOLD analysis project Ga0102944, IMG submission 78172) | Salt pond soil microbial communities from South San Francisco under conditions of wetland restoration - Salt Pond MetaG... | ecosystem: Environmental > Aquatic > Marine > Intertidal zone >...
CCGAACGTCTCGGTCCGGGTGCTCCTCCACGGCGGGCACGTCGCCTCGGTGGCACTGCTGGCTCGTGAGGGGGGCCTTCCCGGGGGACTCCGTGCGGCGATGTACGAGGGCGGTCGCGTCCGGGGCAACATGCTGCCCGACGTGCTCACCAGCCAGCTCCGCGACGAGGCCGCCGGCGTGCCGGTCGGGTGGCGCGTCCTCCGCATCGCCACCCACGACGTCGTCCGGTCGCGCGGCCTCGGGACGCACCTCCTCGACGCCGTCCACGACGAGCTGGCGGCCGACGTCGACTGGCTGGGGACCGGCTACGGCGCGACCCCCGAGCTGCTCTCGTTCTGGGCCGAGGCGGGCTACACGACCGTCCACCTCGCCACGACCCGCAACGCCGAGAGCGGCGAGCACTCCGTGCTCATGCTCCGCCCGACGAGCGAGGTGGGAGCCGCGCTCCGCGACCGCCACGCGGCCTGGTTCGCCCGCCGGGTCGTCGACCAGCTCACGGACGCCCTCCGCGACCTCGACCCCGACGTGGTCCGGGGAGCCCTCGCCGCCGCCGAGGTCCGGTTCGACCCGGTCCTGGACGAGCGCGACTGGCGCCTCGTCGCCGGCATGGCGTTCGGGTCAGGGCTCCTTGACGTCGACCCCGGCCCCTTCCGCGAGCTCACCGCGGTCCACCTGCTGGACCCGATCGACCCCGAGCTGCTCGACGCCGACGCCGAGCGGCTGCTCGTCAGGCGGGTGCTCCAGGGCCACCGGTGGGGCGCCGTCGCGGCCGAGCTCGGCTACCACTCCCGGAGCGAGTGCATGCGGGCCACCGGGGCCGCGTTCCGGCCGCTGGTCGAGGCGTACGGGGACGAGGCGGCGGCCGACGAACGGGACCGGTTCGACGGGTGACGGTCGGGCGCGTCGCCGGGACGACCGGTCACGGCCCCACCTCTCAGCCCGATGAGGGGTGGCCACACGCCTTTTGTGTCGCCTCGAACAACCGGTGACTGCAACCGGTGACCCGCATGCCCTCCACCCCCCTCCAACCCCGCGACCACCTCGACGTGGCCGCCCTCGAGCCGGTCGTCTACGACCTGGCCGTCCTCGCCGCGATGCTCGTCGTCCTCGGGCTCGCCACGCTCCTGCCCGGCGGCGACCGGTCCCTCCCCGGGACCGACCTGACCCTCCACGCCATCGTCGTGGCCACGGGCACCATCGCCATCGTGCTCTGGTGCCTCCGCGCGGCCCCGGCCGTCGGTCGGTTCGTCAGGTCGGCCCTCCGCGGCCCCGAGCCCGTCGTGGCTGACGCCGGCCGGATCGCGGGCGCCCTGGTCGTCTTCCTGGCGGTCCTCGTCGCCGACCGCGGCCTCGCCGGCGTCCTCGTGCCCGCCCTCGCCCGCAGCGACATCCGCTGGACCTACGACGTCGCCTTCCTGTTCCTCGCGCTCGTCCCGGTCGCGTCGGTGGCCAACCGGCTCCGTCGGAACCTGGACGTCGTGACGGCCCTCGTCGCGGGCGAGGTCGCCGACCGCTGGTCCGCCGACGACGGGGTCGGCGTCGGCGGCGAGGACGGCTCGAACGCGACGTAGACGGAACCGACGGCCGGCGTCGTCACCTCAGGGGTGCGCGAAGTAGGCCACCGTCTCGTCGTCCCCCTGGGCGTCGATGCGGGCGAAGCCCACCCGCTCGAACTGGACCAGGTCGTCGGGCTCGTCGTCGACGAGCCCCGCCTCGGCCCGGCCCTCGACGTCCCCGGCCGGCGTCCGGAGGCGGACCGCCCGGGCGCCGTCCACCGGCACCCAGTGGACGACCGGCACCCCCTCCTCGCGGACCACGTCGAGGCCCTCGTCCAGGAACTCCAGCGCGTCTCGGACGTGGCGGACGCAGCCGAGCCCCTTCAACCAGGCCCGCCCGCCGTTCGGGGGCACGTCGTCGGCCTCGAGCCAGACCGCGCCGCCGACGACCAGCTCGCGCACCCCCCGTTCGGGGTGGTCGGGGTGGACGGGCGGCTCGCCGACCGCCGGGCCGCCGACGACCGGGAGCTCGACGGCCGGACGCGGCGTCGGCTCCCGACCGGCGGTCGACTCGAGCAGGTCGCGGACGAGGAACCGGCGGTCCGCCCCGTCGTCGACGAGGGCGCGGTTCCGGGCGTAGACGTTCGACATCGCCAGCTCGACGTTGCTCGTCGAGGTGCCGAGCTCGACCATGGCGTCGGTGAGGGCTTCGCCGCGGATGCCGCGACGGCGGACGCTCGCGATGGTCGGCGCGCGGGGGTCGTCCCAGCCGTCGAGCTCCCCGGACTCGACGAGCACGCGGAGCCGCGAGGTCGAGAGCCGGACGTCGTACTCGTCCACCTGGACGTGGCCCCAGTGGACGACGGTCGGGTACTCCCAGCCGAAGTAGTCGTAGACGAACCCCTGGCGCTTGGCGCTGTCCTGGAGGTCGATCCCGCGGATGACGTGGGTGACCCCCGTCAGGTGGTCGTCCACGCCGCTCTGGAAGTCGAGCATCGGCCAGCACCGGTAGTCGGCCGCCTCGGGCCGGGGGTGGGGCGTGTCGACGAGGCGGAAGGCCACCCAGTCGCGCAGCGCCGGGTTCGGGTCCCCGATGTCGGTCCGCACCCGCAGGACCAGGTCGCCGGCCTCGTGCTCGCCCGCGACCATGGCCTCGAACGCCTCGAGCGTCTCCTCGGGGCCGGTCTCGCGGTGGGGGCAGGCCTCGCCCGCGTTCTTCAGCGCCGAGAAGTCCTCGGCCGGGCACGAGCACGGGTAGGCCCCGCCCCGCTCGATGAGCTCGCGGGCGTGCTCGTAGTAGGTCTCGAGCCGGTCGGAGGCGCGGACGACGCGGTCGGGCTCGAACCCGAGGTAGGCGATGTCCCCGAGGATGGCGTCGTAGGCGCCGAGGTCGGGCCGCTTCGTCTCCGGGTCGGTGTCGTCGAACCGGCAGCAGAACCAGCCGTCGTACATCGCCTTGTAGGTCCCGATGACCGCGGGCATGCGGGCGTGGCCGAGGTGCCACGGCCCGTTCGGGTTCGGCGCCACCCGCATCCGTACCTCGTCGTACGCGTCGGCGTTCGGGAGGGCGGGCAGCGGGGCCTCGTCGACCTCGGGTTCGGCCCCCAGCTCGGCCGCGAGGTCGGGGGCCAGCTCGTCGAGCCGGGCGCGACGGGCCGGCTCGTCGAGCGCGTTGACAGTCTCGACGACGGGGGCGACCAGGCCCGGGACGGCGTCGCCGTGCTCGCGGAACTCGGGGTGCTCGCCCATGAGCGGGCCCATGATGGCGCCGACCTGGGCGTCGCCGCCGTGCTTCAGCGCGTTGAACAGGGCGTGCCGCTCGGCGGCGTCCCGGATGCGGTCCGCCAGCGCGTCGTCCATCGTGGGCCGGCTACCGCGGCGGCGGAAAAAGCGGTTGGGATTCCGGGCCGGCACGGGGGCGGTCCGGCCGAGCTGTCGTGGCAGCCGCTCGTGTGGCTGGAGTCAGTGCGACGGCAAGGTGGCGGCAGTCAGGGCGGGCGCTCGTACGGCGGGAGGTCGTCCGGGTCGACGGGGTAGAGGCTGTCGACGGAGTGGCGCTTGTGGCAGACGGCGCACCGGACCACCGCCTTCGACGCGTCGGGCCGGACGAAGGGCTGGTAGGCGCGGCAGGCCGTGCAGCGCAGCCGGATGTCGAGGTCGGCCACGTCAGTACCCGCGCTCGACCAGGTACCGACCCACGTCCTCGAGGAGCCGGCGGGCGGGGTTGTCCCGCAGCACCTCGAGCTCGGCGATGCCGTCGGCGGCCAGCTCGTGGGCGGCCTCCCGGGCGTAGTCGATGCTCCCGGCCCCGTCGAGGGTCTCGACGGCGGCCTCGACGTCGGCCTCCGTGACCGGTCGGTCGGGGAGCAGGCGGTCGACGTCGACGCCGTGCTCGCGGGCGTGGACGGTGATGAGCGTGCGCTTGCCCTCGACGAGGTCGCTCCCCCGGCGCTTGCCCAGCGCCTGGCTGGGGACCGTGAGGTCGAGCACGTCGTCGTGTATCTGGAACGCCTGCCCGACCCGCATCCCGTACGACTGGAGGGCGTCGCGCGTCGCCTCGTCGGCCCCGAGGAGGACGGCCGGGATGGCCGACGCGGCTCCGAAGAGCACCGCCGTCTTCAGCCGGACCATCTCCAGGTACTCGTCGAGCCCGACGTCGTCCCGCGACTCGAAGCCGACGTCGTAGGCCTGCCCCTCGGAGATCTGGGTGCAGGTCCGCGCCAGCAGCCGGAGGGCGTCGACGCTCCGGACGGGCGCCTCGACCGCCTCCAGGAGGATCTCGAAGGCGGTCGAGTAGAGCGTGTCGCCGGCCAGGATGGCCGTCTCGAGGTCGTATTCGCGGTGGACGGCGGGGACCCCTCGTCGGAGGTCGTCGTCGTCCATGATGTCGTCGTGGATGAGCGTGAACAGGTGGACGATCTCGACGGCGAGGGCGCCGGCCATGACGTCGACCGGCCGCCCGTCGAGGTCGGGGAACGCCGCGTAGTCACGCGACCCGGGCTCGACGTCGGCCACCGCCTCGGCCGCGAGGAGCACGACGGCCGGCCGGAGGCGCTTGCCCCCGGCGTCGAGCAGGTGGCGGGACGCCGCGTACAGCCGCTCGGGGGGGACGACCGGGAGCACCTCCTCGAGGGCCTCGTTCACCACGGCTCGGCGGGCGTCGAGGGCCTCCAGGACGCGCGCCTCGACCCCTTCGGTCATCTCAGTCCACGAGCTGGATGCGGTTGCCGTTGTACGAGATGTGGAGGTCGCGGCCCATCTCGTAGCCCTCGTTCCGGGCGATCGAGACGTAGCCCGACATGCCCTTCAGGTCCTGGTGAGCCGGGATGACGTGCTGGGGCTGGATCGTCGTGAGCATCTCGTAGAGCCCCTCCTGGCGGGCGTGCCCGGAGACGTGGACGTCGTCATAGATGCGCGCGCCCTGCATCTTCAGCAGCTGTTCGACCTGGTAGCGCTGGCCCTCGTTGGTGGGCTCCGGGATGACCCGCGCCGAGAAGATGACCTTGTCGCCGGGGTCGAGCTCGTAGGGCGTCTCGCCCCGGGCCATCCGGGTGAGCATCGCCCGCGGCTCGCCCTGGTGGCCCGTGATGATGGGCAGGTAGTTCCCCTTGCCCTCCTTCATGACGCGCTGGAACGTCCGGTCGACGGACTTGCGGTGGCCGTACATCCCGAGGTCGCCCGGGAACTCGACGAAGTCGAGCCGCTCGGCCGTCCCGGAGTACTTCTCCATCGAGCGGCCCAGCAGCACCGGCCGCCGGCCGATGTCGCGGGCGAACTCGACGAGGCTGGTCACGCGGGCGATGTGCGAGGAGAACGTCGTGGCGACGATGCCGCCGTCGTAGTCCTCCATCGAGTACAGGACGTCCTTCAGGTGGGCGCGGGCGACGGCCTCGCTGGGCGTCCGGCCCTTGCTGTTGGCGTTGGTGCAGTCCTCGATGTAGGCGAGCACGCCGTCGCCCTCGCGGCCGAGCTCCCGGAACCGGTCCATGTCGATGGGGTCGCCGAGCACCGGCGTGTGGTCGACGCGCTTGTCGAGCCCGTAGACGATGGCGCCCTCGGGCGTGTGGAGCACCGGGTTGATGGCGTCGATGATGGAGTGGGTGACGTTGACGAACTCGAGCTCGAGCTTGTCGCTGACCCGGGTCGTCTCCCCGGGGTCCATCTTGACCAGCTCGTTCTCGACGCCGAACTTGTCCTCCGACTGGATCATCTGCTTGACCAGCTCGATGGTGAACGGCGTCCCGATGATGGGCGCGTCGTAGCGGTGGGCGAGCTTCGAGATGGCCCCGATGTGGTCGAGGTGGCCGTGGGTCGGAACGATGGCCTTGACGTCCCCCTCGAGCTTGGACATCACCCGGTCGTCCGGGATGGCGCCCATGGCGATGAGGTCCAGGCTGTGCATCCGCTCGGTCTCGACGTTGTCGTGGATGAGGACCTTCGACAGGTTGAGCCCCATGTCGAAGATGACGATCTCGTCCCCGGCGCGGACGGCCGTCATCTGCCGGCCGACCTCCTCGTAGCCGCCGATAGTTGCGATTTCGATTTCCATTGGAATCTCCGAGAGAGGCCGCCACGGGGACCGCAGTGCGGACGACGGCAGAGCTTGTCGCTCGCCGGACGCCCGCGAACAGTCCCTGGGCGACCTGACGCTCGGTTGTCGGCCGATTCGACCCGGGGCGTTAAAAGCTGACTGGAACGACCGCGTCGGTCCGCGACCGAATTCGGCCCCCGCATCGGCCGACGGCGACGGCGTTCGGGCCCTGGCCCGGGCCCCGACGACTTCGAGCGCCGCCCCGACGACCGACCAGAAGCGCTTTCCTGGCCGCACGCCGCCTTCGGACGATGCGTCGGCGAGCCGTCCTCGCGACCGGCGTCGCGGCGGCGCTGGCGGGCTGTCTCGACGCGGTGACGGCCCAGCCGGTCCTGGTGCGGGCCATGTCGGCCGCGGGGAACGAGACGTCCTACCGGTGCCGGCTCGACGCGTCGTTCGTCGAGGCGCACCCGCCGCTGTCGACGGTGCTCCGACGGGCGGCCCGGAAGGACCGGGGTCAGTGGGCGACGGAGGACGTGACGGTTGAGCACGCCAGGTCGCTCGCCACGGCCATCGACGACCACTGCACGTCGGTGGGCGGCCAGGACGGCGGCCTCTACCGGTACGAGGACCGGTACTACTTCATCAGCATCACGCCCCGGCAGTCGCGGATGCACGTCGTTCCGCGGTGACCGCCCCGGCCGTCGGCTGGGCGCGTGGTTTTCGACGGCCCGGCGGCCGCTGACCGCTCACTCCCGTTCGAGCCCCTCGTCGGCCAGCTCGGCCCGGAACGTCGTCTCGCAGGCGGGCGCCAGGGCGAGCGCTCGTTCGGTCGCGTCAGTCGGGTCCAGCGCGACGATGCAGCCGCCACCGCCGGCCCCGGTGAGCTTCGCCCCGAGGGCCCCGGCGTCGCGAGCCGTCCAGACCAGCTCGTCGAGCGACCGAGACGAGACGCCGAGGGCCGACAGCAGGCCGTGGTTGACGTCCATCAGCCGGCCCAGCTCCTCGACGTCGCCCGCGGCGAGGGCGTCCTCGCCGCGTCGGACGAGGTCGCCGATGGCCCCGATGGTGTCCGCGGCGAACGGGTAGGCCTCGGCGAGCCGCCGGACGCCCGCGACGAGCGCCCCCGTGTCGCCCGCGCCGCCGTCGGAGGCCACCACGAACGGGAGGCTCGGCGCCGCGAGCGACCGGCAATCGTCGCCCTCGACCCGGACCGCCCCGCCCGTGGCGGCGCAGAACGTGTCCGCGCGGGAGGCCTGCCCGTCCTGGGCCTCGCGCTCGACCTGATAGGCGCGGTCGGCGAGGGTTGCCCGGTCGAGTTCGACGTCGCAGGCCCGGGCGGCGGCGTCCAGCGAGGCGACGGTGACCGCGGCCGACGAGCCGAGGCCGGCGCCGATGGGCAGGTCGCTGTCGATGGACACGTCGAAGCCGACCGTCTCGTCGCCGGCGACCTCGCGGGCCGACGCGAGCGCGGCGTCGACGTACCGGACGGCCCGCCGGACGCGGGCGGGTTCGGCGGTGAGGGCCGGTTCGGTCGACAGCGCCGGGTCGCCGGCGCCGTACTCGACCGTCACGCCGTCGAACGAGAGCGCCGGCGCGTCGAGGACCACCCGGCCGTCGTCGCGGCGCTCGACGGTCGCCCGGACCCGCCGCTCGATGGCGCAGGGGACGGCGGGCTCGCCGTAGACGACGGCGTGCTCGCCGAAGAGGTAGACCTTGCCCGGCGCGGACGAGGTGGGCATGGGTCGAGGGGCGGTCCGGCCCCTTATGAACGCTTCCGATGGGGCTTCGGGGTGGGGTGACCCGCGTGTCGGGGTTCCTGCGGCCGTCGGTGGTGGTCAGCCACGTCCCGGTACGGACCCACCGTCCGACGGCGAGGCGCCGGAAATCGGGCCTGATTTGGGACAATTCCCTTATGGATTCGTCCGGAAGGTCACTCGGGATGAGACGACGGCCCCTGCTCGAAGCGCTCGGCGCGGCGTCGGTCTCGGGCCTCCTGGCGGGCTGCACGGCTGGCGGCGCCGGCTCGCCGACGGGGACCGAGCAACCGACGGGGACTGCCACCGAGACGACGACGGCGACGACGACGGGAACCGGGTCCGGCGGTGGGAGCCCGACGCTCACGGTCGACATGGTGAACACCTCGTTCGACCCGGTCCGGGCGACCGTCGACCCGGGGACGACCGTGACGTGGCGGAACCAGGACGGCTTCGACCACGAGGTGAAGGCTGCCCAGTTCACCGACGGCGCGGCCGCCTGGAGCTTCGACCAGCGGGTGTCGTCCGGCGAGACGACGTCGCACACCTTCGACCGACCCGGCGTCTACGAGTACTTCTGCCCCATCCACGGCAAGTCGAACATGTGCGGAGCGGTCCTCGTCGGCGACGTCTCGCTCGCGAGCGGGTCGCTCCCGTGCGAGGGCGGTGGCTCGGGAAGTGGAAGTGGCGGCTCGGGCGGCGGCGGACACGGGTACTCCTGACCGGAGACGGCCGGTACGTTTGACGACCCGCGGTCGCCCTACAGCTCCTCGAAGTCCTCGAGGGCGTACGACGGCTCGGCGCCGCGGCGGTCGAGCGTCTCGTTGGCCAGCAGCCAGTAGACGACCGAGAGCGCCTTGCGACCCTTGTTGTTCGTCGGGACCACGAGGTCGACGTTCGACGTCGTGTTGTTCGAGTCGCACATCGCGACGACCGGGATGCCGACGGTGATGGCCTCGGTGACGGCCTGGGCGTCGCCGATGGGGTCCGTCACGACCACCACGTCCGGCTCGATGTAGCCGCGGTACTGCGGGTTGGTCAGCGTGCCGGGGATGAACCGCCCCGTCCGGGCCCGGGCGCCGATGGCCGTGGCGAACATCTCGGCCGGGAAGCGACCGTACTGGCGCGAGGAGGTGACGAGGATGCCCTCCGGCGCGTAGCGGGCCAGGAAGTCCGCGGCCGTGCGGATGCGCCGGTCCGTCTGCGCGATGTCGAGGACGTAGAGGCCGTCCGTCCGGACGCGGTGGATGAACCGCTCCATGTCCCGCGTCTTCTGCTGGGTGCCGATGTGGATGCCCGCGCCGAGGTAGTCCTCGACGGGGATGAGGAGGTCGGCCTCCTCGTCCGAGAGGACGTCCTCGTCGGCGGCCAGCCCGCCGGGGCCCTCGGCGGCTTCGGCCTCGGGTTCGGCGGTCGGTTCAGCCTCGGCCGTCGCTTCGGCGTCGGCCTCCGGCGTCTCCTCGGCGTCGGACGCCTCGTCCTCGGGAGCCGACTCCTCGGCTTCGGTCTCGGCCTCCGGCGTCTCCTCGGCCGGCTGTTCGTCGTCGCCCGCGCTGGCGGGCTCGTCGTCGGGGTCGACCTCGACCGCCTCGGCCGGGCCCCCGTTGGTGGATTCGTCGTCGGTCATAGTGCCTCGTGTTCGATGCGGATGAGTTCGTTGAGTTTCGCCGTCCGTTCGCCGCCGACCGCGCCCGTCTTGATGAACGGGGCGCCGGTCGCGACGGCCAGGTGGGCGATGGTCGTGTCCTCCGTCTCGCCGCTCCGGTGGGAGACGACCGGCGCCCAGCCGGCGCGCGTGGTGGCCTCGATGGCGTCCACGGTGTCCGAAAGCGTCCCGATCTGGTTCGGCTTGATGAGCACGGCGTTGGCCGACCCGGCCTCGATGCCGCGCTCGATGCGCTCGACGTTGGTGACGAACAGGTCGTCGCCGCAGACCGTCGTCCGGTCGCCGACGCGGGCGGTGAGGTCCGCGAAGCCGTCGAAGTCAGCCTCGTCGAGCGGGTCCTCGAGGAAGACCAGGCCGTGGTCCTCGACCAGCCCGACCAGGTAGTCGACCTGCTCGGTGGGGGTTCGCTCGGCGTCGGCGTAGCGGTAGACGCCGTCGTCGGCGTCGTACAGCTCCGACGCCGCCACGTCGAGGCCCATCGCGACCGGGAAGCCGAACTCGTCGGCCACGGCGTCGACGGCCCCGGCGAGCACCTCGAGCGCCGTCGCGTCGTCGATGCCCTGGGGCGCCCAGGCGCCCTCGTCGCCCTTGTTGGCCGGCAGCCCCCGCTCCCGGAGCGCCTCGCCCACCGCCGCGTGGACCGCGGCGTTGGCGAAGACGGCGTCCGCGCAGCTGGGGGCCCCGACCGGGACGGCGTGGAACTCCTGGATGTCGGTCGAGTCGACCGCGTGGGCCCCGCCGCCGATGACGTTCCCGATGGGCGTCGGCAGGTCGGCGCCGCGGAACGTCCCGCCAAGGTGCTGGAACAGCGGGATGCGCAGCAGATCCGCCGCGGCCTTCGCCGCCGCCATGCTGATGGCGACGGCGCTGTTGGCGCCGATGGTCGAGAAGTCGTCCGTGCCGTCGGCGGCACGGAGCGCGGCGTCGACCTCGCGCTGGTCGCCGGCGTAGCACGACCCCTCCAGCCGGGGGACGGCGTGCTCTCGCGCCGCCGCGATGGCCTCGTTCGGGGGCCGCGCCACCGCCTCGTAGGCCCCGGTGCTCGCGCCGCTCGGGGCGATGGCCCGGCCGAAGCCACCGGACTCGGTCCGGACGTCGGCCTCGACGGTGGCGTTGCCCCGGGAGTCCAGGACGCGGCGGAGCCTGACGTCCACGATGCGCGACATCCTCACGGGGCCTTCCGGCCGTGGTGGCGGTTGACGGTGAACGGCAGCGCCCCCGCGTCGTACTCCTCAGCGGCGATGAGGATGGGCTCGGTCTGCTCGGTCTCGATGAGGACCGGCGCACCGTACGCTATCTGGAGGGCTCGCGCCCCGATGATGCGGGCCTTCTCGTACCGGTTGTGTCGCGGGCGCTGCATCATTGGTACGGCGAGACGACGTCGACGAGGTCGATGTGCGCGACGAACATCCGCCGGCAGCAGTACCGCTCGACGCCGAGGTCGTCGAGGACGTCGGCCGGGTCCTCGTCGCCGTCGTGGGTCGACGCCCGCTCGACGAACGCGTCCCAGTGCTCCCCGATGACCTTGCCGCACGTGAAGCACCGGACGGGAATCATCATGGTCGGATCACCGGTAGGACTTCTGGTAGCGGGCCCGGGCGCCGGGGCCGCCCCACTTCTTCGATTCGCGCTGGCGGACGTCGTTGACCAGCAGCGTCCGGTCGAACGTCATGTAGGCGTCGCGGAGCTCCATGTCGCCGGTGAACTCGACCAGGCCGCGGGCGATGGCGGTGCGGACCGCGTCCGCCTGGCCGCTGATGCCGCCACCGTCGACGGTCACCCAGATGTCGACCGCGTCCCGGCGCTCGTCGCCCGCGATGCGGAACGGTTCGAGCATCTTCAGCCGGGACGTCTCCGGTTCGACCAGCTCGATGGGTCGGCCGTTGATGCGAACGCGACCCTCGCCGTCGCGCACGGTGGCGCGGGCGACGGCCGTCTTCTTCTTGCCGCTCGTGTTGGTTACCATGTGACGTTGGCGCCGAGCTGTTCGGCGACGTCGCCCAGCTCGACGAATCGGATGCTCGACAGTCGGTCCAGGGTCGTGCCCTCGAGGCGCTCGCCGGCCTCGTCGTAGGGGTTCCCGACGTAGACTCGCACGCGGCCCAGGGCCTCGCGGCCCCGCCGCGTCGAGGTCGGGAGCATCCCACGGATGGCGCGCTTGGCGATGCCGTCGGGTCGCTTCGGGTAGTTCGGCCCGCGGTCGGAGGTGAGCTCCACCCGCGTCCGGAACGTGCCGACCACGTCGGCGCGGTCGCCGGTCACGACGAGGCGCTCGGCGTTGACCACCGCGACCCGCTCGCCGTCGAGGGCGCGCTCGGCGACCTCGCTGGCGACCCGGCCGAGGATGCAGCCCGAGCCGTCGACGACGCCGTCGGCGTCGAACTCGGCCAGGCTCATGCGATCACCCGGACGCCGGTGCCCTCGGGGTTGCGCTCGATGGCCTGCTCGAGGGTGAGCGGCTCGCCGTCGGCCCGGCGGAGCTTCTCCGCCGCGGCCGACGAGAAGTCGACGGCGGCGACGGTGTAGCCCGTCCGGACGACGCCGGAGCCGAGCACCTTACCCGGGACGACGATGGTCTCGCCGTCGCGGGCGTAGCGGTCGATGCGGCCGAGGTTGACCTCGGCGTGTGTGCGCCGCGGCTTCTCGAGCCGGTCGGCGACCTCCGTCCAGACGTCGGAGCCGGTCTCCCGGGCGACGGCCTTCAGCTCGGCGATGAGGGTGGTCAGTCGTGGACTCGCGTTACTCATGGGTAGAAGGTAGGTAGGTGCACGGCTCTCGCGTTCGTTCGAGCCGGACGATGCCGGGAGCAGGATTCGAACCGCCCCGAGACGGTCGCCCTTCGGGCGCTGCGTCTCGTGTGCTTCGAATCTGCTCCGAAGCGTATCACGACGCTCGCCTTCGCTCGCGTCGGAGCATGCAGGGAGCAGGATTCGAACCTCGCCCGGACGAGCGAGCTCGTCCGGTCTGATTCGAATCTGCTCGGGTGCCTCGCAGCGCTCACTCTCGTTCGCGCACGATGCCGGGAGCAGGATTCGAACCGCCGCGAGACGGTCGACCTCGCTCGCGCTCGGTCGCTGCGTCTCGCGTGCTTCGAATCTGCTCCGAAGCCTATCACGACGCTCGCCTTCGCTCGCGTCGGAGCATGCAGGGAGCAGGATTCGAACCTGCGGACCCCTACGGGACGGCGCCCTGAACGCCGCGCCGTTGACCTGACTTGGCTATCCCTGCCGGCGGAACGTGGTTTGCGTCCCCCCTTCAAACGGGTTTCGGTTGGGCCGGTGGGGTGCGTGGTCGGTGCGGGGCGCCCGCCGACGCCGCTCGGGGCGGGCCGGTCGGGCGAGGTGGTGGGCCGGGACGTCGCCGTCATAGCTGGACGGCCGCCTCCAGTTCGTCGGCGCGGTCGTAGAGCGACCGGATGGCGCTGGTCACGAGGTCGTCGACGGACATCGAGCCGTCCGTCTCCACGCTGAAGACGAACGCGCCCGGCACGTCCGCGACCGTGACCGACTGCTCGGGGTACCGGTTGGTGATGTCGTTCCCGAACGCTTCGGCCGGGACCAGCTCCCCGTCGTCCTCGATGACGCCGCGGACGATCTGTGGCTCGCGGTCCTCGTACTCGTCCAGGTCGCCGTCGACCTCGACGGTCTGGAGGTGCCGGTAGCCGACGGCCACGCCGCCCTGGTGCTTGGCGTGGTCCTTGCCGAAGCCGAGGACGGCCTCGGCCTCGAACGCCAGCCGCTGGTGCTCCTTGAGCTGGATGATGGGGACGTGCTCGTCGGCCGGGCGAACGAGGTCGTCGCTCGACTCGATGTCGCCCGAGTAGGCCGTGGCCGGACCCTCGACATCGAGGGCCAGCGTCACCGTGTCGCCGGGCTCGAACTCGCCGACCGGGGAGGTCAGCGGGACGAGCCCGAGCCGGAGCCCGATCATCTCGTCGAACATCACGCTGGTGTTCTCGATGATGCGGACGGTGTCGATGGCCATCGTCGGTACGTCGGCGAGCATCGACCGCCGGATGCCGTTGGCGAACGCGGGCGTGAGCCCGCGGACGACGAAGCGCGCGCTGCGCTCGTCCCGTTCGATGAACGTCACCTCGAACGACGCGCTCATCTCAGTTCCCCGGCCTCGGCGCCCGGCCGCCGTCGTGCGGTCGCGGCGTGACGTCCTCGATGCGACCGATCTCGAGGCCGGCGCGGGCCAGCGCGCGGATGGTGGCCTGGGCGCCGGGTCCCGGGCCGGTCCGGGCGTTCCCGCCCGGGCCGCGGACCCGGACGTGGACGCCGACCAGGCCCTGGTTCAGTAGGTCCTCGGCGACCCGTTCGGCCATCTGCATCGCAGCGTAGGGCGACGCCTCGTCGCGGCTCTGCTTGACGACCGACCCGCCGCTGGACTTGGCCAGCGTCTCGGCGCCGGTCTCGTCGGTGACCGTGATGATGGTGTTGTTGTACGACGCGTGCACGTGCGCGATGCCCCACTGCCCGGACTCGTCGGCGCTCATTGCTCGACCTCGGTCCGCTCGGGGTGGAGCTCGTCGGCCAGCGGGCTGTTCGGGTCGTAGCCGATGGCCTCCGCCTCGTCGACGGAGACCGTGTACGAGGGGACCCGGACTCGGTGGTCGTCGACCCGGATGTGACCGTGGGTGATGAACTGACGGGCCTGCTTGGGCGTGTGGGCGAACCCCTGCCGGTAGACCAGCGTCTGCAGTCGGCGCTCGAGGACGTCGGTGACCTCGAGGGCGAGCACGGCGCCGAGGCCGTCGTCGGCCCCGAGGATGCCGTAGCGTCGCAGGCGGTCGAGGAACGGCTGCGCCTCGCCGCCCTCGCCGGAGAACTGGGCCAGCAAGCTCCGCGCCTCGCGGCGGTAGGAGCGGAGCTCGGACTGGGCGCGCCAGAGCTCCTCCTTGTTCTTCAGGCCGTACCGGCCGAGGAGGTCGCGCTCCTCGGCGATGCGGCCGCCCTGGAACGGGTGGTTCGGCGTCTCGTAGAACTTGGTGTTCGAGCCGAGCGCCATCTTACTCGCCCGCCTCCTCGGCGGCCTCCTCGCGGATACGTTCGACGTTGACGCCGACCGTGCCCTCGCTCCGACCCGTGGACTTCGTCCGCTGCCCGCGGACCTTCTGGCCGCGGCGGTGGCGGAGGCCCTTGTACGAGCCGATCTTCTGCATCCGGTTGACGTCCTGCTGGCGGACCAGCTCGACGTCGTTGCCGGTCAGGTGGACCGTCTCGCCGGTGAAGTAGTCCTTGCGCCGGTTGGCGAGCCAGTCGGGGATGGTGTCGGCGTAGCCTTCGACCTCGGCGACGATGGCCTCGATGACATCGTCGTCCAGCGCGCCGAAGGTGGCCTGGCGGTCCACGCCGACCGTCTGCGCGATGACGCGCGCGCTCCGGCGGCCGATACCGTCCAGGCCGGCCAGCGCTCGTTCGACGCTCGCCGTCCCGTCGAGGTCGGTCTGCCCGATGCGGACGAAGTATCGGAGGTCCTCGTCTTGGGGTTCGTCTTCTTCCGTGCTCATGGGTGTGCGTTCGGGTTCGGCCGCCCCCGCCGCGTGGGTGCGAGACGTCGAGGCGGGGATTCGAACCCCGGAGGCGGTGACGCCACAGAGTTAGCAACCCTGCGCCTTGGGCCAGACTTGGCTACCTCGACTCGCGTGTCTCGTCGCCCGCGTGTCGCGCCATCGCGTCACGCTCCGGCGCCGCGGTCGCGCCGCCGGATTCGCGGACTCGGGGGGCCGCGCCCCTGCAGTGGTATTGCGACCGTGAGTACCGGAGGCGCTTACTTAAGCGCAACGAAACGTCGGAGCCGGCGAGCGGGCGCGCTGGCCGGTCTACTCCTCGAACAGCCCGGCGTTCTCGGCGGCGCAGCCGGCCGAGCAGAAGTAGAGGATGGTCACGGCCCCCGGCACCGGCTCCACGTACCGATAGTGGGCGTCGGCCGTCGTCTCGATGCGGCGGCCGCAGTTGAGGCACGGGGTCTCGGCCATGGTCGGCGGGCTCGGGGGAGAGCTACGCCCCGAACGAGCTTAGGACTTGGCTCGGTCGGGGGGTCCCCCGGCCGACCGGTGAGCCGCGTAGACCCCGACGCGGAGCAGCCCGACGAGGAGTCGGTCGAGGCCGTACGCGAGCAAGCCGACCCCGACCAGGAAGGAGACGATGGTCAGGGCGGTCGCGACGGTCACGGTCGAGAGCACGGCCAGGTCGAACCAGGCGCCGACGAACCAGCTGAACGCCGCCGGGAAGGCCGGCCAGGCGACGGCGACGAGGGCGCCGCCGACGGCGGCCAGCGTCAGGTCGAAGACGAGCCGCCAGACGGACGGGCGGCGGTCGTCGAGGAACCCGACGAGCGAGGCCTCGTCGTCGAACGACCGGGGGTTCGACCGGAACTGCCGGTCCGTCTCCGTGTAGACGTTGAGCCCGAGGACGAGCCAGAGGAGGGCGGCGAGCGCCGTGGTGAACGGGTCCGGCACGAACCCGGGGAACAGGGGCTGGAGGCCCGCCGTCAACGGCTCGGTCGCCAGGTCGACGAGCAGGTAGAACATGACGAAGCCGATGGCCGCCTGGATGGGACCGTACTCCGGGAGCGTGACGCGGTACGGTCCGACGTCTTCCGAGGTCAGTTCGTCCACCTCGTCCGACCGCTCCTCGACGTCGACGTCCACCTGGATGAACGTGGGAGGCCCCGCGGACCGACCTTCCTCGATACCGACGTCGACCCCGGCGATGGGCGGGGGGTCGTCCCCCACGACGGTCGGGGTGTCTCCTCCCACGACGGCCGGGGTATCGTCCCCCGCGGGAGTGGGGGTGTCGTCCTCGGTCACGGGTGCGCAACTCACCCGAAGGGAGGCGGTCGGGGCGCAAAAGCGGGTCAACGATTCCCGCCGCTCGGGAAGTCTCGCCCGACGGCGCCTTGACCGGGGGCGCTCAGTCGGACAGCGCCTCGGCCGAGGCCTCGTCGTCCTCGGCGACCCAGTCGGGCGCCTCGCGGGAGTACTCGTAGGGGGTGCGGTCGCCGTGGACGTCCTGGTAGGCCTCGTTGAGAACCCACTCGCCCTCGTCGTTCCGCTGCAGGTACTCGCCGTAATACGGGACCCGCTCGGCCACCGTCGCCCGGAGGGCCTGTCGCATCTCCGCCTTCGTCCGCCCGCCCAGCGACTTGAGGTCGTCGTTGCGGTTGAGGCAGCCCTTCAGGTAGCCGTCGTGCGTCACCCGGACCCGGTGGCAGTTGGCGCAGAAGCTCGCGTTGCCGACGGGGTCGACGACCTCGACCATCCCGCCGTCGATGTAGTACCGTCGTCGGTGGTGCATCTCTCGGTGCTCGACCCGGTCGGCCTGCTCGGCGAGCCAGCCGTGGACGCGGTCGATGTCGATGGCCCACTCGGGGTGGCCGGCCAGCTCCGGCATGTACTCGATGAGCTGGAGCTGCAGGCCGTCGTTCTCGGCGACGTGCGCCACCATCTGGGGCACGTAGCCCGCCGTCGGCTCGAACACGACCATGTTGAGCTTCACCGGGTTGAGGCCGGCGTCGAGGGCCGCCTCGACGCCCTCGAGGACGCGGTCGTAGGCGCCGCTCTTCGTCAGCTTCGCGAAGGCTCGCGGGTCCATCGCGTCCTGCGAGACGTTCACCCGGTGGAGGCCCGCCGCCGCGAGCGCCTCAGCCCGCCCCGGCAGGAAGGTCCCGTTGGTCGTCAGCGACGGCTCGATGCTCGCCGGCGTCCGGGCGATGATCTCCTCGAGGTCCTGGCGGAGCATCGGCTCGCCCCCGGTGAACTTCGCCGCGGTGACCCCGAACTCGGCGGCGACCTCCAGGAACCGGACGACCTCGTCGGTCGTCAGCTCCGACTCGGCGGGCTCCATCGGGCCCCGCGTGTCACCGAGCCCCTCGTTGTGGCAGTAGACGCAGTCGAAGTTGCACCGGTTGGTCAGGGAGATCCTGACCCCGGTGAGCTCGCGGCCGAAGTCGTCTGCCAGCATCGTTGCCTCCTAACGGGGGCACCCTGTTAAAGCTGTCACCTCGTGCTAGCCACATCTGGTTAACCCCGCGGCCCCCATCCGCCGGTCGAGCGTCAGTCCAGCAGCTGGGTCACCACCCCACCGTCCGCCGTGATGCCGAGCGCGACGGGCGCGGTGAGGCGTCGACCGTCGAGGTGGTCGCTCAGGTGGACGTGCAGGTACGCGGCGAGCTCCGGGTCGCTGAACGTGACCTTGACCCCCGCCTCGTCGCCGGCCGTGTAGATGGCCTCGACGAGGTCCCGGAGGTGGGACCCGGTCGCCGCTTCGACCCAGTGGTCGGTCTCGAGGTGCGCCGCCAGGTCGACGGTCCGCCGGGCGCGCTCGACGTTGTCCCGGGCGGCCCGCTCGATGGAGCTGATGTTCGGGACCGTGGTCTCCAGCCGCTCGGCGATCGCTCGCTGCGTGAGCCCCTCGTGACGGAGCGAGAGGATCTCCACCTGGCGCTCGGTCAGGAACGTGGCGTCGGGCTCGGGCGCGGGGTCGGTCACCGCCAGCTTAAACGGAGCCGTTTAACATAATGGTTGGCCCGCCGACCGGACGCGTCGGCTCGTCGAACGCCAACCGACCCGGTCGCGGCGCCCGGCGGATCCGCGACCGGGCAGCACAACCCTTATTCGCGATTCACGAGTACCGCGAGCATGGACGCGAACGAGGTCCGCGAGCGCCTCCGGGCGGTCGAGGACCCGGCGCTCGGCGGCGACATCGTCTCGCTCGGACTGGTCAACGACGTGGCCGTCGAGGGCGACGTGGCCCACGTCTCGCTGGCGCTCGGCGCCCCCTACTCACCCGCCGAGACGGCCCTCGCGGGCGAGGTCCGGTCCGTCCTGGCCGACGCCGGGCTCGAGGCCGACCTCACGGCGGACGTCGAGCGACCCGAGCCGGCCGGCGATTCGCTGCTCCCCGGGGTCGAGAACGTGATCGTCGTCGCCTCGGGCAAGGGCGGCGTCGGCAAGAGCACCGTCGCGGTCAACCTCGCGGCGGGCCTGGCCGACCGCGGCGCCCGCGTCGGGCTGTTCGACGCGGACATCTACGGGCCGAACGTGCCCCGGATGGTCGCCGCGACGGACGGCCCGAAGGCCACGAGCGAGGGCCACATCATCCCCCCGGAGCGATTCGGCGTCGCCCTGATGAGCATGGCCTTCCTCGTGGGCCCGGACGACCCCGTCATCTGGCGCGGGCCGATGGTACACAAGGTGCTCACCCAGCTCGTCGAGGAGGTGGAGTGGGGGCCGCTCGACTACCTGGTCGTCGACCTGCCGCCCGGGACCGGCGACACCCAACTCACCGTCCTCCAGACGCTGCCCATCACGGGCGCGGTCGTCGTGACGACGCCCCAGGGCGTCGCCGTGGACGACGCGCGCAAGGCCCTCGAGATGTTCAAGCGCCACGAGACGACGGTGCTCGGCATCGTCGAGAACATGAGCACGTTCGTCTGCCCCGACTGCGGCCACGAGCACGACATCTTCGGCCGGGGTGGGGGCGAGGCCTTCGCCGACGAGGTCGAACTGCCGTTCCTGGGCCGGCTCCCGCTCGACCCCCGCATCCGGTCGGGGAGCGACGAGGGGTCGCCGGTGGTGCTCGAGGACGACGACCAGCCCGCCGGCGCCGCGTTCCGCGAGCTGACGGGGGCCGTGGCGGACAACGTGGGCGTCGTGGCCCGGAAGCGCCATTCGGTGGCCGCGTCGACGGCCGAGACGCCGTGAGGTCGCCGAACCCGCCATCGACGTCGACGAGTTGGCGAAGGTGCTCGAACTGGCTACCGGGGAGGCTGACGCCGACGAGGAGGCCGTCGCGGCGCTCGACGCGGTGACGGCCGACACCCTCGCCGCCGCGGCGCGGGCCGAGTGACGAGGTCGACGCCCGACGGGGGACGAGTGACGAGGTTGACGCCCGACGGGGGACGACGTCGGCGACGCCGCCGAGTCCCAGCGGGGCTGCTGCGGGACCATCGCATCGGGTAGGGCCAACCCACGAAGTCTCAAATGGGTGTGGTGATCGACGGTCGTTGGGACACGTAGGTTCGGTGAACCGACTGTGTTCCGTGGCCCTCGACCCCCCGCACCCCACGCCTGACGGGCCCGCCGGGGGCTGGTCCTACACAATAAATGCATGTCAATCTATAGCAAAGAATTAGTCCCTCCAGTCCCAAATTTCGCTCACCCAGGCCCGCTGGGCCGTGACCTTCCATGACTGACGAGCTCATCTGGCGAATCGCCGGTGGTTCCGGGGACGGGATCGACTCGACGAGCCAGAACTTCGCGAAGGCCCTCATGCGTTCGGGCCTCCACATCTTCACGCATCGCCACTACCCCTCGCGCATCCGCGGGGGCCACACCTACGCTCAGATCCGGGCGAGCGCCGAGCCGGTGACCTCTCGCGGCGACGGCTACAACTTCCTGCTCGCGCTCGGCGACTCGTTCGGCCGGAGCCAGACGGGCGAGTACGCCGTCTACGGCAACGAGGAGCTCAAGCCGCTGACCGAGAACCTCCACGACCTCCGTGAGGGCGGTGTCATCGTCTACGACTCGGGCCTCATCGACATCGACGACGTGCCCGACTTCGACGAGCAGGTCGAGGCCAACGGCTGGCACGTCTACCCGCTCGACCTCCGGGCGCTGGCCCGGGACGTCGGCCGCGAGGTGATGCGGAACACGGCCGGGGTCGGCGCGACGGCGGCGCTGACCGGCATCGACCTATCGTACATCGAGGACCTGATGTCGGACACGATGCACGGCGACACGCTCGAGCAGAACCTCGAGATCCTCGAGACCGCCTACGAGTCGGTCCTGGCGGACTACGACGTGGAGGCCAACGGCCTCGAGGTGCCGACCGGCACCCACGAGCGCGACCAGGTGCTCGTCTCCGGGAGCCACGCCATCGCCTACGGCGCCATCGACGAGGGCTGCCGGTTCATCTCCGGCTACCCGATGACGCCGTGGACCGACGTCTTCACCATCATGAGCCAGCTGCTCCCGGACATCGGGGGCATCTCGGAGCAGGTCGAGGACGAGATCGCCGCGGCGGCGCTGGCCATCGGCGCCTCCCACGCCGGGGCGAAGGCGATGTCGGGGTCGTCGGGCGGGGGCTTCGCCCTCATGTCCGAGCCCCTGGGGCTCGCCGAGATGGTCGAGGAGCCCGTCGTGCTGGTCGAGGCCATGCGGGCCGGCCCCTCGACGGGCATGCCGACCAAGACCGAGCAGGGCGACCTCGAGCACGTCCTCTACACGAGCCAGGGCGACTCCACCCGGGTCGTCTTCGCCCCCGGGACGCCCGAGGAGGCCTACGAGCAGACCCGGCTGGCGTTCCAGGTCGCCTACGACTACAACGTGCCGACCATCGTCATCTACGACCAGAAGCTCGGCGGCGAGTACCGGACGATGGACGCCGCGGTCTTCGACCGCGACCCCAACCCGTCTATGGGCGGGACGCTGGCCGAGAGCGACCTCGAGGACGCGCCCCACCACGCCAGCGGGAAGTTCGAGCGGTTCCGCTACGACGCGGCCGACGGGGTCAGCCCACGCTCCCTCCCCGGCCAGGCCGGGGGCCGGTTCCTCGCGACCGGGAACGAGCACTGGCCGGCCGGCCACATCGCCGAGGACCCGGCGAACCGGGTCAAGCAGATGGAGCGCCGGCTGTCGAAGTACGACGCCATCCGCCGGTTCCTCGACGGCCGCGACGGATCGAACCAGACCGCCTACGGCCCGGCCGACGCGGCCTACGGCATCCTGACCTGGGGGTCGAACCAGGGCACGGTCGAGGAGGCGGTCGACCGCCTCAACGCGGACGGCGACCGGGTCAAGGCCCTCGGCGTGAGCGACCTCCGGCCGTTCCCCGTGGCGGCGGTCACGGCGTTCCTCGAGAGCGTCGACGAGGCGCTCGTGGTCGAGATGAACGCGACCGGCCAGTTCCGCGGGCTCGTGCAGCGCGAGCTCGGTCGGCACGGCGACAAGCTCTACAGCCTCCTCAAGTACGACGGGGAGCCCTTCGAGCCGGCGGAGATCGTCGACGCCTTCGAGACCCGCGTCGACGGCGGCGTCGAGACGGAACCACGATACAACACGCGGGTGGTCCCCGCGGCAGGTGACCTGCAATGAGTGCCTTCAGCGCCATCGGCGCACACGGCGACGTGGAGAGTACCGACTTCACCCCGGGCATCGAGCCCCAGCCCACCTGGTGTCCGGGCTGTGGCGACTTCGGGGTCCTCAAGGCCCTGAAGCAGGCCATGCCCGAGGTCGGCCGGAGCCCGGACGAGGTGCTCCTCGTGACGGGCATCGGCTGCTCGGGGAAGCTCAACAGCTACTTCGAGAGCTACGGCTTCCACACCATCCACGGCCGCTCGCTGCCCGTGGCCCGGGCCGCGAAGCTGGCCAACCCCGGCCTGGAGGTCATCGCCGCCGGCGGCGACGGCGACGGCTACGGCATCGGCGGGAACCACTTCATGCACACCGCCCGGGAGAACCACGACCTGGTCTACATCGTGTTCAACAACGAGGTGTTCGGGCTCACCAAGGGCCAGGCGTCGCCCACCTCGCCGAAGGGCCACAAGTCGAAGACCCAGCCGAAGGGGAACGCCAAGGACC
>Ga0102944_1000840_pt1 | contig 22003 bp, 26 predicted proteins | sample SalPonD_shore_MG_FD_78172 | JGI IMG/M metagenome (GOLD analysis project Ga0102944, IMG submission 78172) | Salt pond soil microbial communities from South San Francisco under conditions of wetland restoration - Salt Pond MetaG... | ecosystem: Environmental > Aquatic > Marine > Intertidal zone >...
GATAATGGAAGACGGAAACCGGAGGACGGAGAACGAATAATATAGCCACAGATGTTCTCGGATAACCGCAGACTGAAATTCCTGATACCTGATACCTGATACCTGATACCTGATACCTGATACCTGATACCTGATACCTGATACCTGATAGAAAAACTAATAACAATTTTCTACCAACTACAAACACCAAAAAATGACGTCATTCCGGGCTCCGACCCGGAATCTCGTGGATGGGGTATTATCGCACTATCCAGTTAGTACGTTAAACCACTCCTTCACCCCTCACGGGAGGGGATTATTCTTAACGAGGCAAATCCTCATTAACTCATTCTCTGGGGAAGGTGTAGGTTGGGGTTCGTGATCAAAAGCTAGTGCATTTTTTTGGTTGTCATTGATCACACTCCTGGCAAAACAACGGAAGGGGATCGCCACATCTTTCATTCGGCATTCGCCTCTTTCAATCTTCGCGATGACCGTCAGGACGTTTTGTCGATATGTCTTAATTAGGTCAAGATATAAGAACTTTAGATTACGAATTTTCCTTTGATCACGGGACACCTCTATTCTGTATTCTGTATTCTTCTGTTTATTGATCATTGTGATTCCCTTTGTGCCTTAATAACTCAATACACTTAATAACTGTATTTAACGCTATGCGCTATGCTATTCGTATTCTTTTCATCTTCTCTGCGAGAAACGTTATTTTATGATTTTATATCGATAATATCCGTGAGCAATTCTCGTAATAAACGAGGAGATATTTTTTAAATAACCTTAATTTCATGAACAAAGCTTTTTTTCTCGATCGTGATGGTACCATTAATGTGGATTATGACTACGTTCATCGTCCGGATGAATGGACCTGGTGCAAAGACGCCATCAAGGCTCTTCAATGGATGAAGGACGAGGGTTATAAAATCATCATCGTTACCAATCAATCCGGAATAGCCCGGGGTCGATACACCGATAAGCACGTCGAGGAATTGCACGAGTGGGTCGATGAACAATTAAAACCATATGGCATTCATATCGATGGATGGTATTATTCTCCTTACCATCCCGATTATCACGAGGATAAAGATCCCCATTTGCTGAAATTACGCAAACCGGATGTCGGGATGTTCATGCAGGCTAAAGAGGAACATGATATAGACTTCAAAAAATCATTTATGGCCGGTGATAAGATCACAGACCTGAAGCCAGCCATTAAACTGGGTATGAAATCTTATTTCATACGCTCCAGGCATGAACCCAATCAGGATAAAAAGTGGCTCCGTAAACATAATATCAGTATCCATGATACCTTATGGGATGCCGTTCAAACTATTCAAAAAGAAGAGTTAGCGTGAAAGTAGATCATTCAGTTGTAAGTATCGATTTTTGGAACACCCTGGTAAAAGCGGAAACAAATGGGGAAACGCGACAGCGTGTTCGTATGGAGGCGTTATTGTTTATCGCAAACAGATACCGCCCGGAATTGACCGAAGAGATGGTCCGTGTGGAACAAAAAACAGTGAACAAGGAATACGATAAGATCTGGCTTGAAAATCATCGCACACCATCAACTTTTGAGTTGCTTTCATCCCTGTTTAAACGGCTTGATATCCAGCCTAATGACCAGGAGATAAAGGACCTTTCTAAGATATTCCAGGAATCTATTTTCGACGGCCCGCCGGAATTAGCCGATCATGTTACCGATGTGATTCCCGAACTGGCCGACAGGTATCCACTGGCCATCATCTCCGATACCATGTACTCACCGGGACGTGTTCTTCGGGAATATCTCAGGGAGAGAAACTTATTCCAATATTTCGATACATTCGTTTTCAGTGATGAAACGGGATACAGCAAACCGAATGTCAAAGCTTTCCAGACAGTACTCAATAATGCGAATGCCAATGCTGAAAAATCATACCATATCGGTGATATTCAATTAACAGATATCATTGGAGCTAAACTGGCAGGTATGAAATCCATTTTATATACGGGTGTATCCGATTTCTATAAAAATAACTCGGACGCCGACTACATCTTCGACAACTGGCTGGATATTAAAACATTACTATTGAATAGTTAACAGAAAGCCCGCATCTTACCCCTGTTTTATTTCGTTATTGGTTCTCAAACAATACATTAACCAAATCAGTCAGATGTCCATAACCAGATATTATTCCATTTTACTTTTCTCTTCGCTTTTTTTCCTTACCCCGCTAAAATCATACGGACAGCAAGATCAGGGTATCAACGGAGATTGGAAACTTTCGAAAAATCAGAGCACTGAAATATCTCTTTATAATACGCTCTCATTGAATATTAAATCTTCTGATGACTCTGTGCGCATTATACAGATCTGGGGAACTCACCGATCAACGATCGATACGCTTGAGCTGAAAACAGGGGGCTCAGTTAATGAAATCCCCGTCGAATCACGCGTTTGGCCGACTAATGTATTTATGGGTGTCTCACAAATACCGGGGTCACATAAAAAAGTCGCGGCGAAATGGAGCAATGGACATCAGCAATTAGATATAACTGAACAATACGAGGTTTGGTCGTCACAAGGCAAGGCACTGGTAAAAAGCGACTACACCTATGCCCTTTCCAAAGACGAACAATCACTTACCATAACCATCGACCGGTCTACGCGAAAAACCGGCAAACCTCTTAGATATGTATTCCACCGGCCTGGAACTAAAAAGGCGTATTATGTCAAACTGAATGATAATTGGGAGTTAAACGGCGGACTTCCCATAAACGCATTTCTCATAAGTCTGCAGGGATTAGCCAATTTTAACGGCCCGAATTTGTATTTCATCTATCCCAACGACTGGACATATACGTTTACACCATCTGTCATGAAATTTTATGAGAAACGGTATCATTACGATTTCGAAAAATTAGCTAACGCTTCCCAAGCTTTTGCAAAATTTCATGATGCTATCAAGGGATATGTTGTATGGGATCCATCGGTCAGGACTTCTCTTAATGTTGCTTTTACAGTTGCCGGACTGGATACCGCTGTAGTCATCACACCCAATATGATTCCTGCCATGAAACAAGCCGGCATTCCCAAAGTGGCTGATTTTAGTGGCCGGTTTGAGGGGAAAACGGATGCCCAGATCTATAAATGGGCTTATCAAAAATATGGTAAGCAATGCAGCCGTAAATTTATCGTCTGGATGGGAGGCGTAAGTGGCAACAAGATGCAGCCCGGTATCGCTGATTTCGGAATTTATAAACACGCCTTTTTCACTGATTTATCTACACTCGAAAAAGATACGACCGAATATAATCTCGCCGGCGATATCATGAGCAGGCAGAAGCCCTATACTATGGTCATGGGTTGGCACTCCTACGCAAAAGATAAAGAACGTGACTTCGTTAAACTGGCTTCTCATTATGCCTTGCGCGTGGAAGGATTAAATACGCTGCCCAATATGAGCTTTACTTCACAGATACCACCAACTCCGGGATTCAAATTCAAGAATCACCATAACATTGTTCCGGGTAAAAAGTACAAGCCGAAAAAGAAAGTCTATATCGCCTGCATCCAAACCGATGGATTGGGGCTGGGCGCATGGCTGAAACCGGGTCGGGGTGAAATACCTTATGCATGGGAAGTTACAATGAACTGGAAGTGGCTGGCACCTGCTATGCTGGAATATTTTTATTCCCAGGCGACCCCGAACGATTATTTCATCGGTTCGTTATCCGGTCCGGGTTATATGTATCCCAAAGCGATACCGCCAAAATATCTCCCCGGTGTCATTAAAAGAGCTGATACACTGATGCATAAACTGGATCTGAATGTTTTCGAGATCATGGATTACTCACAAGGTGCCACAATTGAGGGGAACACCGAATTACCTAAAAGGATTGTAAAAGCTTACTACAAATACATGCCCGATGCCATCGGTTTTGTTAACGGCTATGCCCCGGCTCATACTTTTTATGTACAAAACGGCAGGCCATTTATCTCATTTGACTACTACCTGTCACCCAAACGACCGGCCAAAGAAGTCGTATCCGATTTAGAGGAACTGGCATCGATTAATTCCAAACGTCCCTACTTCCTGTTGATGCACGTTCGGGAATGGAGCGATATCAAGCATGTTAAAGAGATCCTGGATCAACTCGGACCCGATTTCAAAGTTGTGCCCCTCGACGTATTCATGAAATTAGCCGGGAATGCCCCAACTTATAAAGATCATTTCATGCAAAAGACAAAGTAGCAGAGTACCGGGAATACAGTTATTAAGTACACTGAGTATATTGAGTTATTCTGGATACTTAGAATTATATTGGATGATGAAGGTCTGGAAGCAGGAATTTTTTTAGCCACAGATTATTGCGTATATAAGCAGATTTAAAAAGTTTATAACCGCATTCATTGCCATTAGGCTGTCATTCCGAAACGTGTCGAGGAATCAATCAACGCCCGGGAACCATATACCATTTCTAAACTATTGAAGGCCTTTAGCCTTTACAGATTCCTCCGCGTTGGTCGGAAAGACAGAATTGCAAGTAATTTAAATATATTAATTACTGCTCGTTGATCTTTTCACATAAAAATCCACGATCACCCACTAAATCTGCGTTATATTTTGTCTGAATTTAGATTTTTCAGATTTAAGGATTATTGGTCATCAATGGACGGGAGGGTAAACTTGCCCTGCTTGAGGATCCTTCCGGTAATCCGATAGAGTTATTCGAATATTACAAGGAAAATCCAAGGTTATAGTCTCTTTAAATTTACTAAACATAAGTTTGAAATCAGTATTTCATAAACCCGGCAGGCATATAAGAACCCACCTCTCTTTTGGAGTGACTCTCATTCTGTGAATGATTATTTTCAGTATAAATACACCATAGGTCGAATCATATGTTTCTTACAGAATCCTCTTTAAAATTATCTTACCGGCAGTTTTTATCCGGCCTGGAATACCTGTTGAAAGATTCCGGAATTGCATCTTACAGCCTGTTCGCTATGGCAGCGGACAATAACAAAAAAAACCTTGATGAACCATCACATAGAGCCAGTCAACAGGTGGGCAATGTTATCATATACATTGAAGAGCACTTGACCGAAGAGTTGAGTCTCGAACGATTGGCTGAAGAAGCCAGTTTGAGTAAATATCAATTGATACGCAGATTTCATGATGAACAGGGAATAACACCCTGGAAATTTCTTGTTGGTAAACGTGTTGATAGAGCAAAAAAACTACTTGCAAACGGATTGTCACCCGGACAGACTGCGATGGAGACCGGTTTTTTTGATCAAAGTCATTTGAATAAAGTTTTTAAAGAAAAAACCGGATTGACCCCCAAAGAATACCAGGAAAATTATTTCATCAACAAGAATTAACCTGCTATAACACACGCGCAATATTTTACAATACTTCGGTTATGTCGATGTCTAATATTGATGAAAAACGGGGTCTAACATATCCTCATTATATCAAACCAGTATTCGTATGATATGAACTCAACAAAACCCATTTCTGTACATTATAATATCGCCGACAGGCTTTTAAAATCACGGGTAATCGTGATTAATGGTGAAATCAACCAGGAGTTGGCCGGAAATGTGACTTCTCAATTAATTGCTCTTGCCTCTCAATCCAATGAACCGATAACATTGTTCCTCCATTCACAAGGTGGACATGTGGAGTCAGGTGATTCCATCCATGACATGATACGATTTATTAATGCAAGGGTTCGTATCGTCGGTAACGGCTGGGTGGCGAGTGCCGGAGCCATTATTTATGTATCAGTACCGGTTGAGGATCGTTATTGCCTGCCCAATACCCGTTTTTTGCTGCACCAGCCGAGTGCAGGTGTTAAGGGGAGCGGCAGTGATATAGCCATCGAAGCCGAAGAAATTGTTAAAATGCGTCATCGGATCAATGAGATTTTAGCAGCAGGAACCAACCGGCCACTGGAAAAAATCGAGGAAGATACCCAGCGAAATTTCTGGCTGACTCCCGGGGAAGCCGTGGAATATGGTTTAGTTGGTAAAATCATCGAAAAGATTTCCGAGGTGGATTGAATAATTAGAATAATATTTGCAATGTGCGCTCACCAATTGAGTGCTACGAATATAGATGGTGATACCTCCCCTTACCCTAAAACATGAACACTTAATCTCTCTGAATCCTTATCCAAAATCCCTGCGGTAAGTCCTTCGCCTTTTATGAAGCTTATTATCATATTTGTGCCATAACGCCTGTATCGCCTTATTCTCCTCCAGTTCCGGATTGGTTTCCACCTCTTTGATGCCCCGGCGGATAAACAACTCGTTCATCTCTTTAAATATAATAGCTGTTAAGCCTTTATTCTGATATTCCGGTTTGATCCCGATCAAATAGAAAGCCGCCTTATCATGAGAATATTGGGTACGTATCAGGTGAAACCACCCAAATGGCAGTAATTTACCCTTTGCCCGTTGTAAAGCTTTAGCGAAAGACGGCATTGTAATGGCAAAAGCAACGATCTCTCCATCCTTGTCAACCACACAATTGATGAATTCAGGCTGGATATACCTAAAATATTTTTTCTTATAATAGGCGATTTGTTCCGGCTGAATAGGCACAAACGTACTGAGCTGGCTATATGTCTGATTGATCAGCTCAAATATTTTGTCTACATGACCAATAATTTCGTTTTTATTTGAGAAACGTAGCACTTTCAAATTGTATCTATCCTGAATCTTACCGGCAAACTGCATTACTCTTTCATTCGAACCTTTTTCCGGGACTTTAATTTTATATTCAACCCATTCTTTTTCTTTCACAAACCCCAATTGTTCAAAATGCTTCCTATAATATGGTAAACCGTACCATGTAATCATGGTATTGAGTTCCTCGAATCCGTCAACCAGCATACCTGCTTTATCCATATTCGAAAAACCCACCGGCCCTTCCATAAAAGTCAGGCTATGCTTTCGGCCAACCTTCTCAACTTCACCAAGCAGGGCCTTTGTCACTTCGATATCATCGATGGCATCGAACCATCCAAAACGAATCTTTGGTACTTGTTGATCACGGACTTCTATCCAATTAATAATTGCAGCAATTCTGCCGACCGGTTTACCATCACTAAAAGCCATGAAAAAATGTGCCTCGGCATTGTTGAAAACCGGGTTTTTATCGCGGTCAAAAACCTCCAGTTCTTCACTGATCAACGGCGGGACCCAATAGGGATTTTTTCCAAATAGCGAAAATTGAAACTTAACAAAGTCCTCAAGCTGAGAAGCCGTTATCATTTCCTTAATAATAATCATACTCGTTCTTTCCTGTTCAAACCTATATCTTCCTAATAATATCTTTAAAAGCGGAAATCATGATAAAATTTATTACCAACCCTTTTGTCGAGACTCTCCTTAAACTAATAGTTCGATTGGCAAAATCTCTCTTCCGCATCTCTTTCATGATTAAATTGTCTTATTAATGAATTAATTGGAAATCTGCCTTTTAAAATAATTTTATGCAAAAAATATTTTGGTAATTTTAAATTGCCAATATTTGTCAGATAATAAAAATTGGCGCTTATAAAAAATATAAGATCATTATATACTGACAGGTTGCGTATCTCATCCCTAAAATAACCCTTTTAAAAAGGGCCATAATTCATTGATAAGATAACTCCGAACGTTTTGCAGGCCCCTGATAGTTAAGTAATGTAATATCCTTTTGGGAATGTGAGCAACTTACAAATTATTTAAGGTATTAAAAACCTGACCATGAATAGCAGAGACCGATAACGAATGATCGATGAATAATTATTCATTACCTGTTCTACATTATTTACCGAATGTGGAAGGCTTATATATATAAACATATAAAACAAAATGGGATTATTATTTATTGTAAAGCAGGTTTCGTCTTTCAATCCTTGTTATTTTAATTTCATACTACATGATTTGATCGATTGATTTACGTGAAAATTATCAGTTTGCAAGGGATATCACAGATATAAAAGAGACCAGGTATTTTAATAAATCTTGCAGCACTTTCAACTTTAACAGGGGCAAAACACTATGAAAATCATTCCATTGTTACTTAAAGAATTTGACCAAGAAGCAGAAATAACACGCAAGTTTCTCAATAGAGTGCCGGTTGAGAAATTTGAGTGGCAACCGCATAAGAAAAGCATGAAATTGAAAAATCTTGTTGTTCACATTGCAGAATTACCGGGTTGGGTTGCAATGGGCCTCAACACGAATGAAATGGACTTTGCCGCAAGCCCATATGAGCCTACACCCGTCAGCAGTTTAAAGGAGTTATTGGAACTTCATCAGACATCAATCGATAATGGCAGAACAGCATTAGAGCAAGCTGAAGAAGATGATTTGCGACCTACCTGGAAGTTAAAAAATGGTGGACAGGTATTAAGCGTAATGACTAAATATGAAGTGATCCGTCATTCGTTCAGCCAGACCACCCATCACAGGGCACAACTGGGTGTCTATCTGCGCCTTTTGGATATCCCGGTCCCGGGCAGTTATGGTCCAAGCGCGGATGAACCCGGGATGTAGATAAGAAAAAACAACATTAAGGTCATTACGTGAACTCTTGGACGAAGTGACGAAAGAATCCCCGTGAATTTCGGGGTAATCACCTGCCGTATTTATACTTATACATATGAACAACGGCAGGTGATTGACGCGTCGATCATTCCGCATCCGCTTTACCCTCTTCTCGCATTGACAAAATCTTCAATTTTTATTTGGTCATTGAAAATCTGTGGTATAAAAAAAAGCCTATTCATAATCAATCAATTACGAAGGTGATTTTTAAATTTGTTACCTTAAACTTCGGTACTATTTATTTAATGTTTTAATTTACAATTCGTATGGACGGCTCTGATTTTAATTACGAACTTTATTTCGATTTGTCACCGGATTTATTATGTATAGCCGGTTACGATGGGTATTTCAAAAAAATAAATCCGGCTGTATCAAAAATATTGGGCTATTCCATGGAAGAATTATATTCCAGGCCCATAAATGATTTCGTTTATGAGGAAGATAAGATTGTCACCTCAAAAGTCCGTAAAGATCTCATATATTCGAAACCATTATATAATTTTGAAAACAGGTATGTGGCTAAGAGCGGCGATGTCGTTTGGCTGACATGGACCTCCTTCCCCATTGAAAAAGATAAAGTGATTTTTGCCATTGCCAAAAACATTACGCATAAAAAGAAACTGGAAAATGAAAGAAATACGCTTCTCACGAATCTTACAAAGATCAATAAGGAACTGAAACAATTAAATTATACCACTTCTCACGATTTAAGATCACCCGTAAACAGTTTATTATCAATTTTCGATCTAATTGATATAAACAAAATCAGTGACGATGAAACGGTGGAATTGATCCGGTTTATAAAAACGGCAGGAGAACAATTAAAAGAGACTCTTGATAATTATGTGGACATTTTAAGTGAGAAAAACAGTCAAAATGTAAAATTGGAGGAAGTATCTTTGAACCAATGCCTGCAGTCGGTTCTCCAGTCCATTGAAACATTAATAACCATCTCACAAGTGACTATAAGCACGGATTTTTCCCGTTTCCATACTGTTTCATTTAACAATGCATACATGGAAAGTATATTCCTGAACCTGATCACCAATTCCATTAAATATGCGAGGCCGGATCATCTTCCTGTCATCACCATTCATACTGAAAAAAAGAATGGGATCAACCGGTTAATATATGCTGATAATGGTTTAGGTTTCGATTTGAAGAAAGTAAATGATAAGATTTTCGGACTGCATCAAACATTTCATAATCGTTCAGACAGTAAAGGGATCGGACTCTATTTGGTCTATAACCATATCACAAGTTTAGGCGGTAAAATTGAGGTTGAAAGTGAAGTGAATAAAGGGACGAAATTTATTATTTCGTTTGCGGAAAAATAATAGAAAGCGGACATCACAGATGAGGCAGTTTTTAGCGATTTATTTTCCAACTATTGTTAATCGGTGCATTACGAGGCACTTTACGAAGTGGTAATCCTCATTACGATGATTCTTCAGAATACGAGAACTATGGTATTTTATTTCAATATGATTATGAACTATTAAAAATTCGAAAAATCCTTAACTTTTAGTAAAAAGTGACTGATTTACCATGTTTCAAAATAATCGAGACATTGACTTAAAGATAACTGGCTTAGATTGAGTACTTTAACACCTTTTCTTGCCCTCTGTGCTTGTATCAATACTTATTGATAATAATAGCTTATAATTTCCAGCCTTCCCTATAATCCAACAAACAACGTTCATAAAATAAATCTTTTATGCCACTAATCTATTAATACAATGGACTTTATTGTTATAATTACCTATAATCACAATACATTATATATAATAGACATATACATATATAAAATATACCTAATAACTTTCTTTTATATCAAGAGTGATAGATAACAGAAAGAAGGCTGAACATAAGCTATTACATAAGAGAATTCATTTCTCAAATCTTTAAATTTTTTCAAAATTGGAAATGAAGATAACAAAATTATTCAACATTGATATTACATATCTTGGATAACAAATGATTAATTATCATGTCCACAAATTCATCAAAAATAAAACCACTTCAATAATTTAATAGTAAAAATATGAAGATTTATTTATTGGGCGGAGTAATCTGTTTACTTATTTCAGGTTGTACAGCACAGCAAAAAATAATTCAGGTTCAACCACAAGTTCAAGAAGTAAAAAAAGAAGCAACTTTTCTAAAACGAAAAGTTGCCATAGCTCGATTTTCTAATGAAACACAATATGCCAAAGGAATATTTTATGATAAAGCAAATGATCCTATTGGCAAACAAGCTGTTGATATATTGTCCACAAAACTAGCTTCAACACATAAATTCATTCTATTAGAACGCCAGGATATGGATAAGATTCTTGAGGAATTAAAAATTGCCGGTAATAAAAATCTGCAAAAAGTTGGTGCTGACTATTTAATTATTGGTTCCGTTACTGAATTTGGAAGAAAAAATGTTGGTGATGTAAATGCCTTTTCAAGAAGTAAAACACAAATAGTACAAGCTGGTGTAAGTATTCGTTTAGTCGATGTATCAACTGGGCAGATTATATATTCTGAAGAATCTAAAGGAGAAGCAGAAACATCCAATAAAACAGTCATGGGATTAGGTAAGCGTACTGACTATGATGCTACTTTAAGTGATAAAGCAATATCTGCAGCCATTTCTAAGCTTGTTGAGAATATTGTAAATAATTGTACTAACAGACCCTGGAAATCATATTTTTTGTCCTATGATGACAATGGTATACTAATTTCAGGAGGGAAAAGTCAAGGACTCAAAGTTGGAGATATATTTGATGTTGTAAAAAAGGGCAAACGAATAAAAAATCCCCAAACAGGGATGATGATGGAATTACCTGGTAAACAGGTAGGTAAGGTAAAAATTGATTTTATTGGGGGTAATCAACCAGAAAATGAATATTCCATTGTTTCTTTTATAGAAGGAAACATAAAACGAGATAATTACAATAACTATTATATCAAGGAGATCAATAAATGAGAAAAGCGTTTCCAGTTTTAATTATCTTCATGATATTTTTTGTTAGCTGCACCGGATTAAAAACATCATCAACAGGATTGGAAAATCAGGCTTTTTTGGAGTTTATTGGTAAGCCATCAAAATATGCTTCAGGAATAACTGTAAATGTAGATAAAGAAATTACTTTTAAAGCTAAAGTAAAGAAAGACCATGTTACCCGACCTAAAGGAAAAGCTTATGCAATATCGACAGGCGTACACACTATTAGTGTCATATATCATAATAATATGATTTATAAAAAAAGAATTTTTATTTCAGCTCAGGAGACAAAAAGGATAATACTTCCATGAAACAATATATTTTTTTAATTGCATCCATTTTGATTTTAGCATCCTGTTCCACTCAGAAACCATTGTATACATGGGGAAAATATGATGTAGCTAGTTATAAATACCTCAAAAATAGGGATGACAAATCAACTCAGGAATTAATAAAAACCTATAAAAGTATTATAGCAAAACAAAGAGGAACCCGGAAAGTGGTACCACCAGGGGTTTATGCCGACTACGGATATATTTTATTACAGGAAAACAAAATAAAAGAAGGTAAAGCTATGCTTTTAAAAGAAGTCTCACTTTATCCGGAATCTAAACCCTTTATTAAAAGAATTTTAAAAATGTTAGATAAATGAAAAATATCTTTTTTGTAAGTATAATCACAAGTATTCTTGTTTTTGGGTGCGCCTCGAATGCGCCTTTAACAAAATCAAAGGCCTATAAGGGAATATACATTGAAAAACCCTTGACAGTATTACTTATGCCGCCAATTAATAGAAGTACCAATGTTGAGGCAAAGGAATATTTCTACTCAACATTAAATGTCCCTATCGATAATGCAGGTTTCTATGTTATACCTCCATTCTTGTCAATGGCTATCTTAGAAAAGGAAAGTGCTTATGATGCTGAACTATTCATTAATGCTCCATTAACTAAGTTCAAAGATGTATTTGGAGCAGATATGGTATTATTTACCATAATTAATAGATGGGATAAATCAAGTATCGCAGCAAATGTTGATGTTGCAGTTGAATATATCCTTAAATCAACTAAAACCAATGACGTAATTTATCGAAGAAAAGGCGAAGTAACTTATGATGCATCCATTTCTACAGGTTACAGTGGATTAATAGGAGCATTAGCAGATATCGCTGCATCTGCAATAAATACGGCAGCGACAAAATATGTCGATGTTGCAAGAGTCTGTAACACATACACTTTTAAAGATTTACCTGCTGGCAAATATAACCCGAGCTATGGTAAAGATGGTCAGGAACTAGCTGGTAAAAATAATTTTAAAAAACGTTTAAATTCCAAATATCACTAAATAAACAAGTACTAACTAATGATGGAATGAATAACGAATCCACGATATTATGGGCCTGTATATTAAAAAGGAGGCTTTCCAAAACCTGGAAATTTGTTCAAGATCGAAGCCAGGGGAATTCAAAACCACAACATATTATCCCATACGTGAGGATTTTAAAATTACGATAACGAAGATATTGGACAAAAGAACGATTTTGCCAAGTCTCCTAAAAGTAAGTTTACAAGAAATTGCGTTAACATAATATTTAACGTGAATTCGACATAAGAAAATTTGGGTCAAAAGTTTCAAATAAATTGATGACGATAGACCGTAGATGGTAGCTGTCCGGATGCTTGAATTACTTTTATAAATTAATCGTAAAGCATATGATAACAGTAACTTTAGGTATTTATTTAGTTCATCGTTTCAAAACGGCCAACGCTCACAATCAACCGTCTATCGTCTAAAATCATACATGATTACTTATATCGTACTTCGTTATTTAAAACCTATTCAACACTTACATTATGTATGTATTAGATCTATAATTAGTTAGAAATGTTCCAGAATGAAAAGATAATTTAACAATAGTTATTATACTTCACTTCACTGACTTCCTCGGTGAATGATTCCATTCTTCATTAAATATAAATAACTTATAATTTATTTTTTTATTCTCCACAAATCACCATGCTTATATAAATTAGTTATGTTAATTCAGGTTATAATGGAGTAATAATGCTTGGTAATACAAAAGCTTTCAGTGGATTTTCGGTCGATGACATCTATAAGGCCAGAGATTTTTATAACCGGATATTGAGTTTGGAAGTATCAGATGAACCCTCTATGGAGGGCATATTAAAATTACATATCAAAGGGAACAAGGTATATTCAGGGGTTGCGGGCCTGTAATCCCTTGGTTTAAAGATCCGGCCGGAAATATCTTATCAATAATTGAAGATAAATCATCGTAATTTTTGTATTAATACTTGTGACTCTAACAAGAGATCAAAATGAACACTATAACACCTTGTTTATGGTTCGATAGTGAATCTGAAGAAGCGGCTGAATTCTATCAATCCATTTTTCCGGATTCAGGGATTAAGAAACAAACGTACTATAATGAAGAAGGGTTTGAAATCCACGGTAAAACGGCCGGATCGGTTTTGACAGTAGAATTCGAGCTGTATGGACAACCTTTTGTAGCCCTGAACGGCAGTCCGGAATACAAGCATTCACCGGCCATCTCTTTTTATATTACTTGCGAATCAGATAACGAAATTAATGATTTATGGAAACGGCTATCTGATGATGGCTCTGTTCTTATGAAATTGGATAAATATCCCTTTAGTCAAAAGTACGGCTGGGTCCAAGATAAATTTGGTGTATCATGGCAGCTGATTCTCCCTTTTGATAATCCTGAACCCGACAGAAACTCACATAAAATTGCTCCCTGTCTCATGTTCTGCGGTGCTCAACAGGGAAACGCTGAAAAGGCCATGAATTATTATATATCACTGTTTAATAATTCAAAAATACTCATGAACGAATATTATGGGCCGGATTATTTTGGCCCGGAAGGCCAAATGGTTCATGCAGAATTTTTTCTAAATGGACAAAAGTTTGTAGCCATGGATAGTGCCGTTGAACAACCATTTACTTTCAATGAAGCGATATCTTTTATGGTATTCTGTGAAAATCAAAATGATATCGATCATTATTGGGAACTATTATCTGAGGATGGAGATGAGAAAGCTCAGGCATGTGGATGGTTAAAAGATAAATACGGCCTTTCATGGCAGGTCGTCCCAGAAATATTGAGTGATTATATAAATAATGCCGATCCGGCTAAATCCAGAAATGTGATGAAGGTACTGCTTCAAATGAAAAAGCTGGATTTGAATAAATTACGACAGGCGTATGATCAATAATAAAACATGTCCGGTAATAATACTGAACATATCGCTCAAATTGTTGATGACTTATACCGAAAGGAGTCCCGGCGGGTATTTGCAACATTAATACGTTTACTTGGCGACTTCGATCTGGCCGAAGATGCTATGCACGACGCCTTTCGAATAGCTCTTGAACAATGGGGAGAAACGGGCATTCCGCGGAATCCACGGGCCTGGCTCATTTCAACAGGGCGTTTTAAAGCCATTGATAAGATACGGCGGCAATCAAGATTTGAAATGCTGCCCGACCAATATGACCGACAACCCGAATCGGATACGGTTGATCCATCCGAATATGCGGACACTGAAATTGGGGATGATGAACTCCGTCTTATCTTCACATGTTGTCATCCGGCTTTATCATTTGATGCCAGGGTTGCTTTAACGCTGAGGGAAGTATGTGATCTCACGACCGAAGAAATTGCTCATGCATATCTTGTCTCACCATCCACCCTGGCTCAGCGTATAGTTCGTGCCAAAGCTAAAATTCGTGATGCCAAAATACCATATCAGGTACCTTTACCTGAGGAATTACCGGATCGACTGGATGCCGTGCTTCAGGTAATCTACCTCATATTTAATGAAGGATATTATGCCACCTCCGGCCAGGTATTAACAAGAGTTGATCTTTCCAAACAAGCCATGCGTTTGGGACGCGCCTTAATGAAATTGCAACCGGATTCAGAAGTTAAAGGATTACTCGCCATGATGCTGCTTCACGAATCCCGGCGCGAAGCACGTACAACTTCATCCGGTGATCTTATTCTGTTGGAGGATCAGGATCGATCATTATGGGATCAGGAACTTATCAATGAAGGACTTTCACTGGTTCAGCAGGCTTTATCTTCAAACTGTTTCGGCCCTTACACATTACAAGCGGCTATTGCAGCTGTTCATGCCGAAGCTCGTGATACGGAGTCAACTGACTGGTCTGAAATAACGGCCATTTACAATTTGCTTATGCGTATAAATCCATCTCCCATCGTCAAATTGAACCGGGCTGTCGCCATTGCTATGAATGATGGTCCTTCTAAAGGATTAAAATTAATCGATGCGATTTTGGACAAGGGTGAACTGAACAATTATCACCTCATATATGCTGCCCGGGCTGAATTATACCGGCGACTGGGGAAAATTGATGAAGCGCGAACATCTTTCAAACAGGCATTATCGCTTGCGCAGCAGGAGCCTGAAAAACGATTCATTGAAAAGCGGATCATGGAATTAACATGATTATAACAGAGTGTATGGTGTATAGTACGGAGAGTAATTAAGTGTATTGATTATTGGGTCTATTAAGGAATTGAGAATGGTAAATTCAATATTGCCGCCTTGCTCTGTGCGCCATGCACTCTGCTTAATTGTTCTGATTTGGCATAAACATTAACTGAAATAGATCATGAAATGTAATAAAACGGAGAAATGCTTGTCGATTTTCCAGCTTGTCAAACGACTATTTAATGAAAACAATGTTTCACTCAAAATTAAATGGAGATTCTATCATGCGATTTATGATGTTTATGATCCCACCCGAATACCAGCCCGATGCTTCCGCTGCAAAGAAAGCGGATAAAAACTTCGCGCCACCAAAAGAAGCCGTAGCTGAAATGATGAAGTATAATGAAGATCTTGCCAAAGCCGATGTTTTGATTTCATTAGAAGGCCTGCATCCACTTGCAAAAGGAGCTCGTGTTGCGTTTAAGGATGGCGAAACAAGCGTAACCGACGGACCATTCGTCGAAGCAAAGGAAGTTATCGGTGGGTATTGGTTAATAGATGTAAAATCGAAGGAAGAGGCTATTGAATGGGCCAAACGATGTCCTGCTGTAAATGCTGACAGTGGAGCTGTCATTGAGGTTCGGCAGGTTTTTGAGACATCTGAATTTCCTGAAGATGTACAAAAAGCGGCACAAAGTGATATCGTTTCAGAACAATTAAAGAAAAACCGCTAACAGTTTATTTGAAAGAGGTAGTTATGAAATATATTTGCCTGGGCTATATTAATGATAAACAATGGGAAACCATGTCGGAAAGTGAACAAAACACGTATATGGATGAATGTTTCAATTATGATGATGAACTGCGTAAAAACGGCAATTATACAGGAGGAGAAGCCCTGCAAAGTTCTCAAGATGCTACCTCATTACGTTATCGTAATGGTAAGATTTCCATATCTGACGGTCCTTATATTGAAACAAAAGAACAGATAGGCGGGATTATGATCCTTGAAGCTCGCGATCTGAATCACGCCATTCAACTGATGTCGAAGCATCCTTCCCTGCATCTTGCTGAAGGAGGATGGGAAATACGTCCTGCTGCAGATCTTACGTCGATGGTTGAACAAAGCGTAAAACGAAGAAAATCATCTCTTTAACATTAATATTTAGCACTTTAATATGTTTAAATGATGCGAATACTCAATCCTTACTTTTACTTACCTGGTAATACATAAGAGGCTTTTAATTTTTATAAATATGTAATTGGTGGTGATTTTATTATGGTGATGCAGTACAAAGATACACCGGTAGCCGATCGGATTTATAATGAGCGTTCAGCCGGTGGAAAACCAGTATGCCTGTGAGCGAAACATTCAGTGGAGCCTGGTTTGGAATGCTGACAGACAAATTTGGTATACACTGGATGATCAGTTACAACCAAAACCAGCAAGTAAAGTAACAATCGATAATTATAACTTTTTTTTGATACGGTTAATTTCGGTGATGTTATAAATTACCACGAGGTAACAGATAATAATTACAGACAGATTCTCCATTGGATTTTTATATAATAATGTTTATTAAATAAAGTAATGTGGTGATGGCTTACTCAGATTTGTATATGAATCGGTTTAGAGATGATCTTATCACTGGAATATGAGATATTGCTCAATAAATTCCTGGATATTTACCAACTGGAAATGGTCCTTTATATTACCTAACAAAATCCATGAGAAAAGTAATACTATAATTAAATGTCAGCCTGGATGGTATTACCGATCATACCGTGACAATCGCTGACGATGAGCTGCTTTTTTTTGCCACCAAATTGATTAACCACCTGGACGCTATTCTGTCCGGCCGGACAACTTATCAACTTTTCCAGGATTTCTGGCCGACCGCACCTGAAAATCCGGAGTTACCCGAAAGCATGCTAGCCTTTGCTCAAAAAATAAACACTATTCCCAAAATCGTATTTTCTCGCACTCTCAGCGAAGTAAATTGGAATAATACACGATTAGTTAAAAGATATATGGTGGAGGAAGTCCTGAGAATGAAACGTCAGCCGGGCAGTGATATCGGAATATTCGGCAGTCTCAACACTGCAACTATGTTAATAAACCAGGGATTGGTTGACGATTTCTGGCTGCTTGTTCACCCTGTTATTTTAGGTAAAGGGGAACGTATGTTTGATGGCCTGCATAACAAGCATAATCTGAAACTTGCCGACACACAAACGTTCAATTCCGGTGTTGTAGTGTTGCATTACCAGACCGTTCAAAATAAAATAATTAAGACACAAACAAGATAAATAGGATTAAAGAAGTGAATTTCAATGATACTGGTAAATTGCATCTTGTAGTTCCGGTCCTCTCTGTTAAATTATAACCATTAGAATACTGCCGGTTATTTGAAGAGCTCTTTTTCTATTAAATTTTGCAAAATTATGAGATTATTTGGAGTACTACTTTTTCTGATTGCGTTTGTTGGCTGCCAATCTACAAAACAGGATCTGAAATTCAGGGTGGCGAGTGTAAGTGATGGATTTACTCAAATAGATGGTAAAACACATAAATGGCATCAACATGAATGGAAATCTTCTGATGGTACTTTAATAGATGATAATCTTATATCATTTAATTCTTATAAAGAAGCTAAAAAATATTTTGACCGTTTAAATGGCCAGGTAACTAACGGCCCGATTACTTATGACGGAAGAAAACTAACAATAGAAACAGATCCTAAATCGAATAGTAAAACATATAAAATAACGCTCTGGAATAATCGTAAAATGATACGGATTAAAGGCCCGTCGCTACATTATGTTTTGGCATTCGAAAAATGCTGCAGTGTGAGCGAATTCAATTCATTCCGGTAATGTAAAAATGCTATTCTCTTGGATGATGGATGTTCATGAACGAGTGAATCAACAATTACCCATAACTAATTCGAGATAAGAAACCGGGTCAACGAAGATCCTTAAAAAGCTTAAGTATCTCGTTACGTCTGCCCGGGGCATAATGAACCCGGGATGTTCTGCGTCCCGGGTTCATTACGAGACAATCTTGATTCCGGTTAACTGAAAATAACCGGTTGGGGCTTTTTTCTGATTCTCACAAAATTTGACTAATCTACGTATAACAGGCTGGTTTTTTAAGATTTTTAAATTTTATCTGACAATAGTGATCGTATTATAAATATTGAATTAAAGGGTGAAACAACTTATGAATGCCAAGCAATTTTTGATTGAAATGACGACTACAGCCTCTGTAACCTTTGTTGTCGCCGCTATCGTTACTTATTTGTACAGTTATTTCGTACACGGAATTGGGATTGTAAATTGGGAAACTGCATTCGACATGGCTATAATACTTGGTATTATTCTACCCCTTTCACAAACCCATTCAGATAAGTCTTCCCTGAAATAATAATATTATCTGCTCAATGTTTCGTCGTAATTAATATCACTCCGTTGGCTCCACGTGTTCCATAAATGGCGGCGGTTCCATCTTTAATGATATCAATTGAGGCGATATCCTGAGGATTGATCATATTCAAAGCATTACCGGCGGAAACCGGCACACCGTCTATTACAAATAATGGTGGAGCCTGAAAATTTAAGCTGTTAACTCCTCTTATTAATATATCATACCCCCCCGGACTTCCCGCGTCCTGTGTTACTGTCACACCGGCCACCCTGCCCATCAGGAATTCTGCAAGATTGGAATACGTTTCGTGCTGCATTGTCTTCATATTTATGGTCGATACGGCACCGGTTACTTCATCCCTCTTTTGAAAACCATACCCGACGTTCTGAAATAATGCCTGCCGAAAAGCATGTATATCTGAAGTATCAGTAATAGTGTTCGTTTTTAAAGAGTGAACAGAAATATTGTTTACAGTTGTTATTGATTTGGAAACAGATTTCACGTCATTTTTTGATTGTGCGAATAGTTGACCTGAAATTAATAAACAAGTGAAGAAACCGATTAATAAGGAGCGCATGATAATCCTCCGGAAAAAGGGTGTGCAGATAAGTATCTCTCTACAGTATAACAATAAAAAAGCTATTAAAAATTTCCGGGACAGCTATTAATCTTCCTGAATCATCCAAAAATCCGTTTAACTAATACACGGACATAGTGTGCCTTTGTGCCTTAAGTAAATTAATAAGACAGCACTTCTATATCGCATCAAATCTTGTGATCGCCGGGGATTAATTTACTGCCGCTCTCATCCTGAACTGCATAATGGAATCCTTTATGGATACAATAGCCACCGTATTCACCGTGCTTGTTTAACGCCAGGTACCCAACCTGAAAATTATGATAATCAGGCTGTTTCTTGACGATACGTTCAACAGCAATTTTACATGCCTCGGTTGGATTATGTCCCTGACGCATCATCTCAACTACCGTATGGCTTCCACACGTCTTCATAACAGCTTCCCCCAAACCTGTTGATGTAGCGGCACCGACTTCATTATCGACAAACAAACCGTCTCCAATGATGGGTGAATCTCCAACACGACCGTGCATTTTCCAGGCGACTCCACTCGTCGTACATGCCCCGGAAAGATTCCCATCCTGATCAAGAGCCAGCATACCAATCGTATCGTGATTTTCGATATTGATAACAGGCTTATATTTAGCCGTTTTAAGCCATTTCTTCCATGCTTTTTCCGCATCAGGCGTAAGTAAATTGGTCTTTTTAAATCCCTGTTCAAGGGCAAATTGCGTGGCTCCTTCACCAACCAGCATCACATGCGGTGTTTTTTCCATTACCAACCGCGCAACTTTAACGGGATGCAGAATATGCTCAATGCACCCCACCGATCCTGCATTAGCCGTTTTACCATCCATGATACAGGCATCCAGGGTGACATGGCCGTCGCGATCGGGGTATCCGCCCAGGCCGACCGTGTGAATATCAGGATCGGCCTCAATGAGCATCACACCATTTTGAACGGCATCAAGTGAACTTCCGCCTTTAGATAATGTCTCCCAGGCCCGGGCATTGGCTTTTATTCCGAAATTCCAGGTGGAAACCACTACCGGTTTATTTACCGCTCCAGATTCTTCATATTCCCCCTCTTTCGCAAAAGATTTGGCGAAGGGAAATAGGCCGCTCATTAGAGCTGAACCGGCCGCCATCTTCAAAAATTTTTTCCGACTATACATATTCTATCCTTTCCATATCTTTGTTGAATAAAGGCCCGTCAATCCCATGTATTATGTATAGGATGAGCTTCCGTATTAAAAATAACGTTGTTGAAATCCAATGTCTTTTCAGGTGCAAAAATCAGGTAAGCATATTTTAGAGTTTCTGCCAGGAAAAAACTCTCCATATCATCGGCTTGCTTTTTTGTCGTAACATCCTTCAAGTTGGTAAAACCATCCGGGGTTCTGCAGTATTTCACAATGCTGTTGAACATGACTTTTGCCCGATACAAGTACTTTTCATTATGAGTGTAATGATACAGGTAATAAGCCGATTCCATATTTTCCGGGCGTAATACATAATATTTGGATACCGCATCCATGGTCATATAATTTATCTGCTCCGGTTCAATACCGTATCGCGTCCACATTTTAAAACATGATGAATCCAGTTCTTTGGCCTGTTTCAGGTGCCCGCCCAACGCCAATACAGCGGGGAAATAAGCATCGAGGGCCCCAAATTCCGTTTTTGTCCGCTTACCGGTATCCATATTAACATGGCCGTACCATAAACCCGTTCTGACTGAGTCTGCTACATATTTATTAATGGCTTTGATACTGTTATCCCACATAACTTTACATTCCTGATCATGGAACAATTTCCACGATTTGAGCAGGTATTCATAATATGAATCGATACCACCACTCACGTGACTATCTTTATTCACCCATTCTCCGGTCTGAATATTAATAGTCGTACCTAC
>Ga0102944_1000841_pt1 | contig 21991 bp, 20 predicted proteins | sample SalPonD_shore_MG_FD_78172 | JGI IMG/M metagenome (GOLD analysis project Ga0102944, IMG submission 78172) | Salt pond soil microbial communities from South San Francisco under conditions of wetland restoration - Salt Pond MetaG... | ecosystem: Environmental > Aquatic > Marine > Intertidal zone >...
GGGTTATGGCCAACGGTACATTCTTGGTGGTCTCGTCCTTGTTGCCCGGGTTCCAGAGGTATATCTGTCCGGACGTGGAGTCGTCCACCTGCCTGACCAGCTCTATGCCCACGTAATTTGTGGTCCCCGGGGAGAAGCCCCCGTCAACCCTGTCGTTTGTTACGCTGTTTAATACCTCCGGGGACGTGCCTGGGGGTACTATGAAGAAGGTGCCGCTCTCGTTGGACTTCCCATGTAGCAGGGCCGAGTCCTCGACCAGCATCTGTAGACCCGAAGCTGACGACCCTATGGCCCCTGTCATGTTGAGCTTGAAACCCCTTATGACATAGCTCTCGCTGTCTCCTATGGTCAAGCCCGCCAGCAGCTCATCGAAATCGTTGCTTGTGGCCGACTCTATAGATTTGATGTGCGGGACATCAACCCTGGCTTGAGAAATAAAGTTAAATCTACGTCTTACAGACATCTTGTGGCCTCTTGTATACCAATGCTAGTTCATACCTATTGTTTAAAGATTTGTGATTGGGAATATTTGCATGTACGGGCATGCAATCAAGATTAGCACTTAATTGCAGTCTGGGGTCAAAGCACTTGCATTTTGGCTCATTTCGTGTTATATTTAGCATAGGAGGTACGATGAGCACATATAAACTGTTAAATTTCATAGCATTAACGACACTGGCCTGCACCCCCAGCTTATCCTCAGCTGGGGAAATAAACTACTACCAGAACAATGTGACACCGGGAAACGAGGTCTGGGAGTACGTTGACGACTGCGGGGCCAGCCACAAGCTCGTCACCAAAAAGGAGAATGTCCCGGGCAAAGAGAAAGCCATAAAAGAATGGCTAGGGAATATATTAAAACTAACCTCTTCCTACGGGTGTTAAAGTGAGTCTAAGAGAAGGGGACGTGGTGCAGTGCGGCTCGGGCAGGGGCGTGGTTCAGCACGTAGGTCAGGGGCATGCAGTAGTGGCGATGGAAGACGGCACTCTAGAAATCTTTAAAGAGGACGGCACTTATATGGAAGACAAACACTTCTTCCCGGGTTACTGGGTATATTCTAAACTCTCTGGTATATTCTTCAAGATAACAAAGATAGTTAAAAAGACCAATATATGCACGACCATGAGGATGAGGTGGTTTTCCTTTGAGAAAGGAGACATGTATGTAGAGAGCCAGGAGAACGTTTACAGGCACGAGTACGGTAATTGGAATCCACTAAGTAAAGTAGGAACATTATGTCCAAGGGCAAAAGAAACTACAAAGGAGAGAAGGAGTTCGATGAGCTCCAGAAGCTGAAGTTCGAGAACAAGAAGCTGAAGAGGGAGATAAGTTCACTCAGGAGACAGGCTAAAAGGAACCTGCAAAACTACGAAAATGTAAAAGATTTAATAGATTTACAGCACGAAGAAGAGAAGCTTGCTTCGCGCAAGAAGAGCTACACGGAGTTGAAGAGACAGTACTCGTGCCATAAGTGTGACGGGTACTTGAGGATAAGGCTGCTACCCATAAGACACAGGGTTTACTACAAGAGGGTGTGTAGCAACCACCCGAAGTGCATGAACATGACGCAAAAGAAGCTTTATGATCCTGAGAGGGTCGAGGGCATAATGGAATCTGAAGACAAGGGGTGATATATGTTAAAAGCGTTGTTTGGCAGAAACAATGGCAAGAGCACCATAGCGAGATTAAATAGGCAGGAAGAGCTCATAAGGAGGGTAGTTGAGGATAGGGGCATGTACGCACTCGAGACATCCCTGGTAAATGATCTACTGCGACACTTAAACGCAAAGTGCGGAACCTGTAGTTCTTGTAAGTGCGGTAAGAATAAGAAGTAACCTTTGATGCGGAGGAAGCGTGAACGGTAAAATACAAGAGATCATAAGTTTCTTGAACGGGTTCAGGAAATTCACAGTAATGATGTTGCTCATAATCATAGGGGTGACATTCAAGCTCACTGGCCAGCTGAGCGGGGCCGAGTTTGTGGACCTGCTTAGGTACACCACCGTGGCATTTATGTCCGCAAACGGAGTAGAGCACATAATGAACGGAGTCAAGGAATGGCTCAAGAAAAAGTAACAATACTGGACAGGGCATTTTTCGTCTCTGTGATATTCATTGTGCCATTCCTCGTGGACAAGACAGACGAGTACGGCTTCCTGGCGTGCTCTGCCGCAGCGGTGCTGTACGCGTGCGCAGCTGCCAATGTTAACAAATTTTTGGTCAGTTACTTCTATCGAGAGGATTAAAGGGTACGAGGCCCTCGAACTTGAAAGACACTCTGGCGATTCCCTTGGCTACTACATTAAAACTCTCATCATCGTATGTGGTGCTGGGGACGTAGAGTATGTCCTCGCCAGTAGATCTGTCCGTTATCCTTAGGCTTATATAGGGTTCGTTCAACACGTCTTTTATGAGGGCGGTGATCCCGCGGCCTTGAAGTCCGCCGCTATATCTTATGCGTATGCCGGTCACCGAACCCTTTACGGAAACCTTGGTCGGCGGTATCTCTTGGGGGAAGACCTGATCTATACCATATATGGCTGTCTTGCCCTTGTTTATGGTGTAGGATATCTGCTGAACCTCTTTGTAGAGCTTGCCGTTTATGTACAGTTTTATATCCGCGCCCCTTAGGACTATTGACTTAGACATCAGCTTTCCTTGTTTATCTGCAGAGATTTAGGCCAATTATCTTCTCCCCAAACATACTCCTTCTCCGAGAACGGTGTGCCGTACTTGCCGAGACCTATATCGTTGGGATACAGTATCGTTATAACCAGATTTATGCCGGTGGCCGTCACGGACCTCACAAGGTCTTCGGCATACAGCCTTCCTGAAACACTGTCTGTTATGTAGAAGGGATAGTCCGAACCGTCCTTCGCGGGAACGTACGGGGAGTTCTGTATTATGAGAGAGACATCGGTACCGGCAGGGTGCACGTTCTTGAAGGTGTAGGCCGGGCTGACAAGTATAGAGCCGCCGGATGGCCTGGATATGTACGGTATCGGTCCCTCCTCGTGGGAAGTGCCATAGCCTATAACTATGTTGCCAGACTCGTCCGGAAACTCGGAGGAATCACTTACGCTTATTATATTGTCCGAGCCCGAGTTTATCTCTTGCTGTGTCTCCGTTGCAACGCCCCCTATCGTGTAGGGCTTGGTTAGGTCAAATATGTAAGGTCCGTTCTCATCTCCCGTGTTTGGCGGAGAGGTGGGGCCGTGCAGGTGAGCCGCGCCCTCCCTGCTCCTCCTAACCACCTTCGTAGTGGCCGGTAGGAATACCTCCAGCAGTCTGGACTCTGTCTGGTACGCGGCCGCGTACCTGATCTTACTGTTTATGGTCCTCCTGACAGGTGCGAAGAAAAGCATGCCGTCGAGCGTGCCCTGCAGCACAGTCTCTGTGACTCCAAACGGGTTCTCGTACTCAAAGTACGCGTTGCCTACCGTGCCGCCCTGGACGTCCACTACCGTGAATGTGCCCTTGTTGTCTTCATCGAAAGAAGAACCGTATATGTTGACGTAGTCATTTACCTTTATTTTCCCCACTCCGGGGTCGGGTCCCCCAGACCAGGTGGCCCGCATGGTGCCGCTGGGCTGCTGTTCTACCGTCCACTGAGTGGTGGCCTCCCCGCTGGTAGGCCTTATAAGATCAAACCTTAGCTGATTCTGGGCCTTGCCGCCGAGGACCCTGACCGATGAGCTGGGACCTAAGGTATTGGAGAAAAGCTCCACATATCCGCCCAGACCGTCGTCCTTGGCTACAGCAGAGCCCCTTAGGCCCAGCCCGCGTATGTACCTGGTTATAGCGTCAGCAACCTCCTGCGCGGTGGCTGCCGATATGTTGGTGAAGTCAGAAGACTTGAAAACTATCTCGAAACTGTCCTGATCATCAAACGACACTATCAGCTTGTCACCGTCCTCCAGGTTGTATGTCTCTAGCTGGGTGCTCTTCATCGAAGCCTTCGTGAAGTCATCGCCGTACATTATATTTAGAAGCTTGTGTATGAGATCCCTGACCTGTGTCCTGTTCTTCAGTTCTATGCCCAGCTCGCGGAATATATCGTCAGACAGACCTACCTTTGTGGGCCTCACTATGTTGTAACCCGCCAGCCTAATGTCCAGGTACCTGTCCACGGCGGAGACTATGTACAGCTGCGCGTCCACGGCCTGCACGTTGTGTATCAGGTTCCTGCCGGTGGCCGCCATGGACTGCAGTATGGCGTCCGTGTTGGGCCCTTTTATGGAAGAGCTAAGGAAGCCCCTGAGCCTCTGAAACTCTTCCTCTATGTCTTTCTGCTTCTGCTCTTCGTCAGTTAACGCCATACTAACCCACCTGGCTCACTATGATATCGTTTACGCTGTCTAAGACAAGTGTCTTCTCCGATGGCTGCACCGATATGACATCATTGCTTGAATCGTACTGAGGACTATCGATGGATACAGCACGTACCCCGGGTATGGAGTTTACCGCACTCACTATGCTGGATATTGCTATCGAGCTTCCAACGTCGTTAGAGTTTATTAGGGAGGACACCACGTTCCTGACCTGCTCGGATATCCTCGCGAAAGGTATGCCGGTCTTCACGCGCACGCTTATAGAAACCGTGATGCGCCTCTTGAGAGGTTCTTGAACAAATATCTCAGCGCCCGCGGCGCCCACGCCGGGGTACGTCACGTTATCCCTTGGATCTCCGTACACTATCCTGTTGGCCTCCGCTATCAGCCCTGTGTGGTATCTGTAGCTGTCCAATCCCCTCTTGATGCCGGACGGGAAGCTTAACTTTGACACGCTGCCCAGCTGCACCCTGCCGACGCTGTTTATCTTATCGGCGTTCTCCTGGCTGTCAAAGATCAGGTCTAACCTGTTGGCGTTTCCTGTGTTCACGGCAGTGGTAACAACTTTCTTGAAGCCGCTATACTTGACGCCTTCTTCCACGAACAAAGAGGAACTGTTGTTCAGCAGCGGGGTCTCCTCCAAGGTGCTGAGATTGGTGCCTAGGATTACTCTGGACTTGTCCACCACTTCTTCTATGGCGTACACGCCTACGTTCCCGGAACCTCCCAGGCTCTCTGTCGTTATGTTCAGCAGATCACCGGGCACGCTCGCCTCGTACTCCCTGAACTTCATGCCGGGAATGTGGAAATTGAACTCGTCCGTTATGGTTATCCCAGACTCGGGCGTGAAATAAGATTTGTGAAACTCCACAAAAGTGGTGTTGCCCGACTGTAGCGTATCCACGGAGAAGTTACCGCCTATGTTACCATCAGAGGCGTCAGTTGTGGTATCGTACCCGGCAGTGGTAATCGTCACGGAAGAAGAAGACACCGTGGCCGAAAAGTCCCCCAGAGCGTTTATCACGTTCCTAGTCTTGGAGGCGACAGTGTCCGAGGAGTCCACAGCGTTTATCGCCACCATTACGCCGGTCTTACCGCCTATGGAAGGGTCGCCCCCGCCGCCGTCTACGTTGTACCACACGTAGTACTGCGTGGAGTCCCCTGCTGCGTTAAGCAAGAAGTAATCGCCGGTGGTAATTTCTGTGCCGGCAACACAGTTAGCAAGGGTTATCTGCTGCTGCTTGGATCTGCTCTTGAATACGCTCAGCTGACCCTGGTTACTCGCGTCAAAATCTGTTCCCAGGGTGGCCACGTCCCCTGCCTTCAAGGAACCGAAATCGGGCTCGGTTCCCGAACCGTCCCACTCAACCCTCATATTTCCTTCTGCCGAGACAACCCTGTACGTTGTCATACCGTCGCCCCCAAAGGTCCTCAAATTCTCAACAACAGTAACCATCTCCTCCACGGCCTTGTCGTTCTCTATGTAGAAGGAATCACCATAGGTGCGTATGACCCTAAATGTTCCCTGATTAAGGATGTCGAAGGGCTCGCCCATGGTGACCGAATCCCCCTCCCTTACGAAGGCGGAGGCACTGAGCTCCGAGTCTGTGAACGACTCGCCCTCCAGCACTGGCCCACTAACCGCGGCGGCAACCCCGCTTCCGCTGTCCGTGTACGAAAGACTCTTGGTATCTAGCTGAGAAAGCGCGGTGATGGTTACTACATTTGAAGATGCCGTGGCGTTCACGCCCGTTATGACGGCCGCGACCGCTGCCAGGTTCGCTGCCGTGTCGTCAGCAGTGGCGCCTGCACTAAAGTCAACGCCCTCTGTGAGCGTGGTGGAGCCTACCGTGAAGGAGTCGGCAGATACGTTCGCATTATTTGTTATGGTTATGGTCCCCTTAGGCAGGCTGGTGACGGCCTCGAAGTTTCTTATGATGGCAAGTTTGCCGTCGGAGCTGACCCCCAGTACCTCGAAGGTTCCATTGTTCTGTTCGTCCTGAAAACCGGAGAAAGTCACCCTGTCACCGAACGAAAGCTCCTTAAAGGACGCGTCACCGCTCTCTATTGCATACGTCACCGTGCTCGTGGAGGTGTCCGAGAGCACACTCATGGTCCCACCCCCTGAGTCGTTAAGGTCGACGCTGTGCTGAAACCCAGGGCTTGCTGAAACACCGTCGTGACTGACGCACACGAATCTGCCCTGCTTCTCAACCCTGAATGTCCTGCCCTCGTCTCTTACGAAGTTCTTGTAAGATCCGAAGTGCCTCTCCCCGGTGGAGGCATTCGTTATGTCTATTGTTGTCTTCCCGGAAGTCGGGGTGTTAGGTCTTATCCTTACCCTATCGGTGGAGGAAAAGCCCGTTATCTTGTTCTGCCTGTCTAGGGCGGTGAGCTCCAGCCACTGACCGCTGTACACACCCTTCCTGTTGGCCTCCAGTATGTTGGCTATCATGTAATCGTTGCCCACCTTTATGGACGACCCCTCTACCGGAACTGACACCGAGTTACCAGATCCGCCTATCACCTGCACCGCTCCTCCGGAGCCCAAAACATCAGTGGTTAGCTCAATATTTTTGGAGCCGTCGTTGAGTTTTACAGACCCTAGGGTGGTGTAACCTGTAACGGCTAAGATGTTCAGGAAGTCCCGTATATGCTGGGCGGTGGTGGGCACCAGCCTTATCTCTGTGCCCTCGTTAAAGGAATAGCCGCTTGTGCTGGACACCTGCAAGGATTTCTTAAAGGTAAACTGTGGAGTGGAGGCCAGGTCGGAGGACAGCACCCAGTTGACACCGTCCACTAGGTATACTTTGTCATAAGAAAAGCCGCTGTCCTCTGCCGTGCTGTAGGTTATGACACCTGATCCGCTAGACCCCGAATCATCTAGTATAGAGGCCAGCACATAGTCAGACATATTGTTGGTCACGTAGTCGACAACTTCTTGGGCAGTGGTCGCGTCCGGCAAGTAGAATTGCACAGACCCGCTTACCAGAGTGTCCACCGCGCTCTCCGCCAGGGCCTCCCCGCTCTTCCTTGCAACCGTGAAGGAAGTGGGCGTGGGCGTGAATCCCACCTCGTCGGACACCCTGAAGGTTCCTTTGTTCTGATCACTGAAGCCAGAAGAGTCCTTTATCGTAACATACTCACCTCCGGATAGGGAGCCAAGGGCAGGAGAGGTACCTGTGCCTGAGTAGCTGTACGTAACCTGGTCCACGCCGACCACCGGGGTGTTTGGCGTTATTGCAACGTTCCACTGGGTGGTCCCGTCTATTGACGTTGAAACGGCGTTGCCGGACTTTAGAACTATGTTTATATCCACTTCGCTGTCGACGGACACTGTGTGTGTTATGCCGAGGTTAGGTTGCGTAGGGTATTCGTAGGATACCTTGTACCTCTCGCCGCCGCTGCCCCAGATGGCCGCCCTGAACAAAACAGAGTTCTCTGTCCCTGAGGGATCGAGCACGTTCTTCGCCCTCATGAGGGCCTTGTAATTCTGGAAGTCGAAAGATGATCCGAAGCTGTCTACCAGCGATGCTGTGGGGCCCGACTCAGTGTCGTAAGCGTTAAATGTTGTGTTGCTGACGGTGGCAGTCGTGTTGGTCGTAAGCTTCCTGTACAGGGGAAGCGTGAACGCTTTGTTTGTCGGGTCCGCGTCCAGCACCACCACAACCTCGTCCTCGTGGCCGAAATTGAAAGGGCTGGAAAGGTAGTACCTGTCTCCGTCGCGCAGCCTCTTGATGTAGTCGTTCCTCTCTATGTTCAGCGTGACAGGCCCTAGTGTTTCAACCTGCACCTCTTCGCCCTTTGCTATAACGTCGTCTGTGCTGGAGTAGGGGTTCAGCACTCCTAGCAAGAAGTTCGAGCCGTAGTCCTGTAGGTCGGTGTCAACGTCTACGGATGCTATGTAGGAGTCCGGTGGGTACGCGCTTTCTTCTGACGCGAACGCGCCGTGAACGAATATGGGGAACTCGCCTTCGTACCCTCCGCTCTGGTAGAAGGATATGAGCGAAGTCTTGCTGCCCTGCTTGTCGTTTACCGAGAAGCCGAGGTTCTTGGCCGGGTCGTCGAAAGTTACCACGTGAACATACCCGTCTTCCGTCCTGGTGTTCGTGGATATGCTTATAACCTCGTCGTTGTCCACGTCCACCACGGCGCCGCTTAGCTGTGACTGTATCTCAGAGGCCACGTCGTTTATGTTCTTGGTACCCGCGCCCACCTTGATCTTCTTGGGCGTCTTTTCAGACCTCAATACAACTATTCCCTCGTTATACTCTACGAGCGCCTCGGCCGTGGCCAGGGCGTACTCCGTGGCGGTGACCCTGAACTCTAGGTAGTCATCATCCCTTGCCGTTACCCTGAACTCTCCCCTGTTAGTAGGAGACAGCTCTTCGGACCACACTATAACGTAGTCGCCCGCCTGGACGTTTGAGAAAACCCCAGAAGTCTCCGAGCTGAGCCTCAGCGTATTGGAACCCTCCTTTGTGACGTTCAAGAAGGTCCCGGCGACAAGGCCAGTGTTTATGTTGGTAGATACTGCGTCGTCCAGTACCAGCCATAGGTAGGCGTCTGAAGTTAACGATACCACGCCTCCCAGGATTTCCCTGGTATAAACAGTGCCGTTGGTGAGCTGAGAGCCTGCGGTCAGCTTATCGCCCCTGCTCAGGGGCTCCTTTAGCTTTATCTGCGCCGTGTTCCTGGATATGGTGTAATCGGCCTCTAGCCCGGTCGCTGCAAGCCCCTGGTTTGCTGTGAACATTCCCTTTGAGACAAGGGTAGATGAAGGGTCTATCATTATGGCAGCACGGGTGCTGGTTCCGAGGTTGCTGTTTATTTTTATCTGCTCCCCGTCCACTTCTGCGGTTATGCCAGTCACCTTAGAGTTTATGACGTTCACCCAAGAAGACAGCGTGTTGGAGGAGGAAACGACGGAGTGGCTCCCCTCCTCTATGAAGTCGGAGTTTGTGAAGGTGTATGTTATGTAGGACGTGCCATCCACGGATATGGTTAGGGTGTCTCCGCTGGCTATGGAAGAGGACCAGACAGACTGCGCCTCGGTCCTCAGTATGGCCGACCTGCCGTTCTTGTTCAGCGGAACGTCGTTCTTGTACAGCCTAAGCGTCTCTATTTCATTTGTTGGGAAGCCCATGGCACCGTTCGCGTCTGTGCCGAAGGAGGGTTCTGTTATCTGTATGAACTCGTCGTCTTCGGTCTTTGCAGACAGCACAACCTTCCTGCCGTTATCGGATGTGGTGGCCTGGAACAGGAGATCAAAGTTTGCGTTTATTGAGGCCACTATCTCAAAGGCGGTGGCCGCGCCCTCGCTGACAAAGTCCCCTGAGACGAAGGTGTGCTCGCTGACGTTCCCGCCTACTAGCACGGCTATCCTGTCGCCGACGCTAACGTCGAAGGGTACCGAGTTGGAAGATTCTATGAAGGCCTTGGCTACGGATGTCTGACTTCCGCCTGTGGCTAGCTGAAAGCTGTCCTCGCCGCCCAGGGCGGAGTCCACTATGAACTCGAGCCCCACGCCTGTGGTCTTGGCCTCGTAGCCCTCTCCGTTGTCCACGTAGAGCACGGTGTTGTCTGTGGTTACTATCTGGTTGGACGTTATGGTCGCCGCTTCGTCCTTCGCGGTGGCGCCTCTTGTAGCACTTTCTATGGCCAAGGGCGTGCCCAGGCCTTTGCTCAACCTGGCGGACTTGATTCTTGTCCTAAGGGACTCGTTCGTCTCCTCGTCTCTGCCCGTGCTGAACTTCTCGGTGTTTATAACCGTGGCACCCGAGAACGGCGGCGAGGCAAAATCTGTGATGGCCCCGCTTGGAACGTTGTTCCTGGAACCCGTCTTCTGGGACACCACTGGTACCTGCGTTATGGTGTTCTCTCCGTCCAACAGCGTAACGTTCTCTGTTGTGGAAAAACGTATGTCCTCGGCCGCGCCCGAGGAGGGGGCCAGCACAACCGTGCCAGCAGGGACATTCCTATTTCCACCCTGGGACAGTATCACGGACTCTCCCCTGTTGTGGAACTTGGTTGTGGGGTTGTCTAGTGTTATCTCCCAATAGCTGCCTACCTGCTGTACGTTGCTGTAAGATATGGGCCCTTCTATGTTGGGAGTTGTCCTGCCCAGGTATACAGCACCGCTAGCCGGGAAGTCAGAGGCGTCCGAAACCTTTATCGTGGTGGAGCCCACGTTCGGGGGCTTGCTGCCGGTGTAAACCTTGGTCACTATCTTATCGAAAGAAGAATCGCCTAATGTCACAGTGCCTGTGGTTACGCTGGCGGAAAGTATGGTCACCCTCTCGTCTCGCGCTATCTTTCTCAGGGCCTCGCCCTTCGCGCGGTCCACGTTCTGGTCCTTTAGAATCTGGAATATATCACCAGTGGCCCTGTAGACCATCTGCGCGTTCGTCTCTAGAAAAGAGAGAAGGGGGCCGCCCGGTATAAGGTCGTTGCCTCCGGACCTCTTCGCTTCGTAGGTTGATATAGCATCGCCTAGAATCTGCTCGTAAGATCTTACTTCTGGTGTCCTAGCCATTTAATCCTCTTCTCATGCTATTAAGATTCATTAATCGACAACCTATATATCTACCTTGAAATCTATTGGAAACAGGCCGTTGCTTCCCGCCAGTCTTACGCTCATGCTTATCTCCAACACCGGAGCCTTTATCTTGAAAACCAGCCTATCCAGACTGCTGAACCTGGGGTCCTGCGTTATCATCTGGTTGACGTCGTTAAAAATATCCTTGGCCGCTATATCGGCAACAGACGTGCCTGGTGTTATTCCAAGGCCGTACTCCGGGTGCCTTATCAGGGACTTCTTCTTGGTCACTATCATGAGCTTGAGCGCCTGTATGAGGTTGGTCATGCCGTTTGCCAGCATGATCTCCCCGCGAGCGTCGGTGGCGACGTCCCCGTCGTCTGTGAGCAGCCAGTTGACCCTGCTTATGCCTGTGAGCTCGTCTTCCTGAAGGTAGGGCACCTTGAAGGTGTTGTCCTGCTCGGGCGGCTCCGCCGTGCTGGGAACGAATATTGTGTTCTGTGAGTTTACCGTCCCAGGCAGGTAGGCTATCATCCTGGCGCTGTCCGCCGTCGTAAGCTGGTCCAGGTCGGCCAACCCGTTAACGGTGATAAGGTAAGTGCTGTCCGATATCTTCTCTATATCGCTTATCTTTCTGGTGAACTGAGGAACCGTGTTGCTGCCTAGTGTAACCCTCTGTCCGATGTAAATATCCTCGTCAGAATCTACGGTGAACTGCCTACCGTTGCCATTTGATAGGAACTGCCTCACAGTGCCTTCCTCGTCTATATAGGGGCTCTTGAGGTTATTGAGGGTGGCTATCTCTATCCACCTGTCTGGGTCGCCCAGGTACCTGGACGCTATCTGCTCCATGGTCCTGCCGTACGGAACGGGAACCAGTGTCTTGCTAGATGAAAGCGTGAAGTCTATCCCGGCCTCGTCCGCGAGGCCGCCCACGTACTGCATAGGGCTCACGGTGTTGTCGGTGTCCAGGGACTTGTTGGCGGTCAGGTAGTCCATTCCCTGTATAACTTCCCACAGCGCCACCAAGAACTCGTTCTCCTCAACCGTCATGTCTATTACCCTGTTCCTGGGCGCGGGTCTGTCGTACGTATCGGAATACGTCTGGTCAGCCGCTCCGTACTGGTTGGACACCCCCAGGGCGAGGTCTTTAATAGTCTCTTTGATGTCTCTCAGATCTTCGACAGTGTAGGCCCTGACTGTCTCGACCTCATTGTCTATGGCGTCTTGCTGGTTCTGGTTCAGGTTCAAGATCCCCAGGTCTATTGCGTTGAAGAACTCGAAGCTGCCTTCTGGTTCGCTGAATATGTTGTTGGCGGGGTCGCTCTCTACTAGGTCCTTACGCTCCGTGCCCAGGGCCCCGGCCTTAACCTGGTTGTTGGAGAGCCCCTCGTTGCTCTTCCTCTCCTGCCTCAGAGATTCGAAGGTCCCGCCCGGCAGCAGGTTCTGGAAATCGTCCACCGCATCTTCTAGTATAGAAAAGCTCTCTTTTATCGAGGATTTGTAGTCCTCCACCAGCTGCCTGGGTAGATCTGCGACGGACTTAGCGACGCCGACAGAGTCCTTCACGAACAGAGAGGCCTGCCTGAGGGCGTTCAGCGGCTTCTGGAAGTCAGACCTGACCGCCTTTATGAGGTCCAAGGAGCTGGCAGCCAGGCGTCTCGCCTCGTTTATGGAACCCAGCACCCTCTGAAGGGTGTTTGAGTTTATCTCGGTGGCACCTGGCGCCGGAGCCGGGACTGCTGGACCGAGCCTTATCCTCTTCCAGGCCTTAAGCTGCAGCTTATACAGCCACTCGGACGGCCTGTTGTGATTCTGGTGAGAGTCGTGAAGAACAGGCGTAACCACGTAGCTCTCGTTTCTCTTCGGTATATCAAAAACCAGCCGCAAATCCTTGTTTTTGGGGTCTTTCTTGGCTATGGCGTACTGCTCCAGGAACTTGTCCAATAGCTGGGCCTGGTAGTAGCCTGTCTGCTCCTCAATCGTGCCCTTGGGCTCCGGGGACCTCATCGCCTGTGCCGGGTGCTTGCCGCCGGCCACCCTCTGAAGCCTGTTCACAGATCCCGCCACGTTGGACAGCGCCTCAAAGCTGCCGCTGAATAGGGTGCTAGCTATGGAGGGGGTGGAGTCCGGGGGTGCGCTTATATTCGGCCTGCCAGGCCACACGCCCATAGTGCCTGAGAGGTTTATGATCTTGAACTTTACACCGTTGTGCTCTTCAAGGATTCCCTGCAATGTACTGGAGGTCCTTATGGCAAAGGGGTCCAGCACGGATAGTGTCTGCGGCGTTATGGGGAAGTTGAATATCCAGGAGTTACCTATGGGCTCTACGAGTATGGTGGTCGAGTCCTCTTTCCTCGTGACACTGGCCTCCGCCGGCACGGCATCGCCGCCGTTTACAACCTCTTTGGTCGTTATGTCTATGACCATTAGCCTGTACGGGAAGAAGCCGTTCCAGTTCTCGCCTTTTATAAGAGGTGCTTGAAAAAACACATCTTTTTGGTCCTGCCACGGGGTAGAACCCGTGGCGGCGCCCTTATCCTCCACGAAACCAGACTGATCCGTGGAAGAGGATATGGCCTTCTTACTCTCCTCTAGCATATCATCGAAAATGCTCATGGGTACCTCTGTTTAAAGATTTTGATGTGGCTTTAGTATTAATCTTTACTATAAATCCTAGCAAATATAGGAGAAAACATGTCAAAGATGGATATTTACCTAAGCCTCAAAGTGTATGACAGCAACTGTGATAAGTCAGAGGACTGCGTAAATATAAGAGGCGCCGACTCCGGGGTCCTCAAGAAAGAGAAAGTCACAATCCCGGCGTCCGGCTCGATCAGTGTACTCACGTCGGGCACCGCTGTGGACAGGAGTGTCTTTGTCAGGTCTGACTCTGACTTCCAGGTAGACGTGAACTCTCTAGGAGCGCAAGACGTGAAGAGAGTCCCATTTGGGACTTCTTTCCAGGACGCACTATACCTCGCAAGACTGAGTCTGACTTCTCTAACCATAACAAACCCATCTTCCACAGATGAAATTGTGGTAGAATACACGCTCTCATGAGAACCCTGCTAAGATCCCTTGCCTTGGTGTTCATGTTTATAATAAGCCAGGGCTGTGCCACGATAGACGTAACACCCAGCATGATAAACCTGGAACATGGATACTGGGTGGACAAGCAGTTCGTCAAATATCTTACTTCTTTCAAGAAAGACAGCAAAGGCAAAGTAAAAAGACTCAACACACACGTTGTCTTCGGCGACCTCTCCTACAGCACCGGAGAAGACAAAAGCAACACAATAGGTCTGTGCAACTTCTTTACCAGGAGGATAACAATAGACAGAGGGTGGTGGGAGGAGCACAGCTCTGTGCTCAAGAGAGAAGAACTGATATACCACGAGCTGGGGCACTGCCTGCTTTTCAGGGGGCATACCGCACTGAAAAAGTGTGACGGTTCGATATCATACTATATAGATAAGACCCTGATATCTTTGGGTATAGTGGAAGAAAAAGGATACCTAGAAGACGGGTGCCCGAAGAGCTACATGCACCCGTACTCTCTGAAGCTAGATTGCATAGCTAAACACAGGAAGTACTACATAAAAGAGATGTTCGGATCCAGTGATGAGAGGATAATAAACGAAGAAATAAACCAAGCCTACTCGCAAGTATTTAAGGGCGCGTGCCCAAAAACCATTAAGGAGAACAAATCCGGCGAACCCTGGAACAACACCGACGAGAATAACATGCTATATGCAAAGAAGAGGTGCCCCAAGGTCACCGGACTGCCTTGCCTTAAAAAATTTACAAAGAAGGAGCCGCAGGTCTACTGGGCGATATGCGGGCACTAGGTTAGATCTTTGTATACCCTGCCCAGGTTATCTCTCCTGTAGCCAACAGGAATCTTGTCCGCCAGCTTTAACCTGTTACCGGTGATGCTTTTTATGCTGCTCCTGAGCTCTTGCTTGCCAGAGGCCGCGACGTATACTATATCCTTTACAGAAAATCCAGAAGCATCCTCCAGGGAAAGCACGTCAGTGCCTGTGGACGGCGCCTCTAGTATGGAAACTTTAAGAACTGCCTGGTAGGCGGCCTCTGCGTTATCATTGCTGCTCTGTATCTGACCCTGCGCCTTCTCTGCCTGCTGCAGTCCCCTGAGCTTAGAGAGTGTGCCTGTCATGAGGTTCAGTCGAAGCTCTATGAAACGGTAGCGCTCACCGTAAAGACCAGTGGCTGAGGCGATGGTACCGTCTGCACTTTGCGATACACTACCCAAGAATCCCTCTACCTCGTTTTGTCTGTTGTTGGCAAACGCCTGCCTCGTGATAAGCGAGCTTTTGAAAAGTGTGAGCACGGACGGCTTGAACTTGGTGTCGTCCAGTGTGGATATGTCTGTAGAGTTGAAGGTCGAGCAGGAACTGCCGCCCACGGGGTCGAAGTCCGGGGCCGACTCCCAGGTGGATATCGCAGGTAGTATTACGTTAGCTATGTCGTTCTTGGCGGCATCGTTGGCAGTCTGCCTGGTGGCGTCACTGTCGTTGGTGATTATGCTGGAGCTTTCATTGTTTAGTATTGATTTTAGCTCGGTGACCTTGGCCTTGATATCCGTCATGTACCCTTGCATGGTGGCACTGGGCTGCACCGTGTCGGTCATGCCAACTGTGACGCACTCCTCGCCTGTTACTCTCGTAACGTCTGACTCTACCTCTACCAGGTTTATTATATTGAGTATCTCAGACAGTTTGTCTAGCTCGTTTTCCTGGCTCCCGTAAGCTTCATCGTAGTCCTTCCCTACGGCGGCGCTGCCTGCGAAAGACTGAAAATTCTTCCAAACACCGTCCGATGCCGAGGGTATGGGTCTCTGGGTATTATTTGGGAAGAATAGGCTGTTTAGCTTTTTGTCAGCCGAGTCCAGCATGTCCTGCTCTGTCAACGTGGTACGAACATCCCCATCGATTAGACCAACCTCCTCCTGGTAACCGTCTACAAGTGGCTTAAGATTATCTATGAAAGACTTGTTTGTATTGTCCCTTTTCTGAACCTCTGCCTTCTGCGCCTCTATCTTGGATACCAGATCCTGTGCTGTCTTGTTTTCTGAAGGTATCGAAACCACCTTTTCTGATATGGTCAGCCTTTCTTCTTGGGTAAGAGCCATCACTCTTCACCCAAGTATACGGCGTAGTCATCCATGTGAACCTCGCTGTCTAGGAAAAGAAGATTCTTCTCAACCGAGTCCCCGTCTGATAGCAAGAAAATAATCTCCGTGTCTTCGTGAAGACCTTCTATAAGGTCCTTAAGCTCTTTTACCGTCATCACTCCTCATATATATCGCTTATGTGGTTGTATTCTCCTATGAAGGTGTTGTAGCAACCAGAGTCGTCCGTCTCGTAGAACCGTGTGTTGATACCAGAGTCATATAGGCTGCTTATGCTATAAGAGTCGTACTTATCTGACTGAACATTTAAAGCTCCCGCGAACGATTTCTTTTGCGTATAGTCATATCTCTTAGAGTAACTTGTGGCAGCCCTCATCGCAAGAATTTCTTCTAATTCTTCTTCGTACGCAAAAGCATCAGTGCTCAATGTATGATCACCTCTTCTATCCTCACGCTTTCCAGCTGAGACTGGTATATATCAAGCTTTATAGGGTCCTGCGTCTTGTCGATCTCGTACTTGAGTGACTTCACGTAGTTGTGGAATATCTCCTCGCAGTCTTGGCGGTTCCAGTTGTACTTACCGGACACCATCAGTGGGGAGTCACCTACCAGTACCATATATCTCTTAGATTCAGCCACAGTACATCCTGAGCATTATGAGAGCACACATGTCAAACAAGAAGTGAAGGTATATCAGCGTAAGCATTCCCTTGTTGTGGGCGAGCCACATGAACACGAAGAGCACAGAGGTCGCGGCCAGGGCACCGTACAAGCCCTGGTACAGATGACCCGCACCAAAAATCAAGGACATGACTATAGCTATGGGTATCCAAAATTTCTTTGACACTCCTCTCCTGAGCATGTACACGACCGGGGCCGAGAAAACCATATCCTCCCACCACACAGTGAACGGCACCCACAAGGGTATCTTATGTGTTATGCCACACATAAGCGACGGGGACACGCCCGCTGCATTCATTAACACATATTTAGCCGCCATCAGCATTGGGATGAATATGCTTATCTGTACAAACTCTTTCCTGCTCAGCTTGAACATATCTCTGTCCAGGCCTACAAAGAACACCAGAAGCAAAAAGCCCAAAAACCAGCTAGGCGCCATACTAAGCGCATCCACGATCAACCTCCCAAATGTCTAAACTGTACATACTTTGCCTCATCAACTGCTTATGAAAACCTTAGAGCTGAACGGTCCCATCATGGACCCAACAGTCGGGGCGCCCAAGTTTCCGGTCCCTATGACCTGCGTGTTCAGTGTAACAGCCGGGGTGCCACCAGCTCCCCCTGCGAAAGTGGTGCCGTCCAGAATAATCCTCCCGGCCATGAGCTGATAATTGCCGTCAGACGTAACCTTCACGCTGGCCGCCTTCACAGTCAACGCGCCGTCGGTGGAAAAGTCTAGGGAGGATTTAACGTTCACATTTGCCTTTCCCTCTATGCTCATCTTGCAGTCTTTGGCCGCTTTGACCTGCAAGTTGGAGCCGCTGTCTATTGACACGTCTTTTTCAGCCGTTACGCCTACATTGTTGCCGGCCCTTAGGAGCACGTCCTTGTTTTTCTTATCGATCCTGACGTAGTCTTCGTTGCCCGTGTTAAGATCTATCTGTCCGTCCTTGTCTATTTCCAGGTACGATCCGCCCGCCTCCTCGTTGGTGTAGTTCCCGTCGTTGTCTCTAGGGCCCTTGAACTCTATCTTGAACGCGCCGTCCTTGTCCACCTGTATATTCAATCCGTTATACTCCCCGTGCAAGTGTAAACCCTTATCTTTTGTCAGCTCCTCCTTTCTTGAAGGATGCCTCAAAGCACCTACTATTATGCCCTTTTCAGATGCACCGTCCAGACACAACATCAAAACTATAGCACCGTTCTGTTTTCTAGGATCTCTGCCGTCGTCACCTTCTTGTTTGGTCTGCTTCCTGTATCTAAATTCGAAAAAGTCAGCTACATTTCCAAACATGTCCATGGTGGCACAATTCTTGTACTGTATAGCCGATATGTCTCTGTTTTCGTTCTGTTCTATAACAAGTACGTCATACTCAGGCCCTAGCTTGGATATGTTCCTCTCATCATCATCATCATAAACCTGAGTGACAATGCCAGACTTGAGCTGGAAATTCTTGTAAGTGCTATTAAAGGCCGAAATCTGTTCCGTGTCTTCCAGAGAAAGCAGACTTGAGTTAAGAACAGATCCACCTGGGAGGTCACTGTTGTTTATCATCCGATATCCTCCTCTCGATATCTGTTATAACATCGCTGCACTCATTCGCCTTCTTTTCTCTCTTGTATATGCACAGAAGCACCGGCCTCATGAGCTTGCTTTTTTTAAATATCCGTTTCAGATCTTTTCTATTTAGCCACTTTAGAAAACTCACTTCTTTTTCCTGTTTCTGCTAAGGGGATCGAAACTGATAGATATTGTCTCATCTACCTCCTCACCGTTAACCCTGCCCGGTATGTTCTGGGTGTCAGAGAATCCTGGCAATATTTTATTGAATTTGTTGTCGTCTAGTTTCTGTTCATAAGCATCAGTGTATTGCATCTCTGGATAAAACGGTGCTTTTTCATTACTCCTTTTATCCATTCCGTTGACAACCTTGGCTGTAGTCCTGAATTTCTTAGGGCCATTCATTATATTCTGGTACGTGTGAGTCAGGGCTTCTATGTGATAAACGACACCGTCAAATTCTAAATTATCACCTACCGCTATGGGCTCTTGTATACCTACCATGGGTATTGTGCCACTTTCTTTGAGCTGGGAACCTATGAGCATATCCGCTATGACTCTTGTCCATTTAGGCGCCTTAGAGCCCGTGGCGTCTCTGTTTTCGGGAAAGTCAGCGTTAGACACAGCTATATACGGCTTCAAACCGTTCCTTTGTATATCCTCTCTGTCATAAACATAGTTACCATTGCCTATCTGGTAAGATATATTTGTATTGCTATTGGGTATAACACATCTACCGAATACTTGAACAAAATTTATCCTGGCAGCTTCGTCTGAGCCAAGATTCAGGGTTCCAACTATTATGGAGGGATCAATCTTCCATCTGGGAAGGTTAAAAAACCTTGTAGATCTGCCTGCTAACGGTCCCTTGTAGTGTTCGGTGGTAAAAGGCTTCTGCCTTATCACTACAGTTGGCATGACCTTGCCGTCTTTAGAAACCCTGTTTGTGGTGTACATTTCATTAAGTACGCTGTTCACATACTGCTTCATTATACTCCATACTTGTTTTTGATTCCAGTATTCTGGTTTTACTATACTGATTCCGTCTATGGGCAGATGTGTCTCATAAAACCTACCCTCTATTTTTGCTATATTAGCACTAAAACCTGAGCTAGGGCTTGCGTTAACTGCTGTATTAGAATATTTCTGTATGCCCATCAGAAAATTATATATATCCGCTGCTTTTTTGGCTCCGCTTATGCCCAAAAGTTTACCCACTTCTTCTGGTACAAAAAACAGATCATTAGCACTTTTGAGTATTCCCTTGAACTTCCTACCCTCGTCGGTTATGCCTTCGCCAAGGAAGGCCGTCACAAAGAGTTTTAATATATTCTGTATGTTCCTTTCGGATTTTCTGCCCACTATCTTATTCCACTGATCACTTATCCTGGACACAAACAGGGTATCATTAGCTCTATCTCCTGAAGTCAAAAGAAAGGGGTTAAAATACATCTTGTTGTTAAACTCTGTGAAAGAATAGGCCTGTATTACATAAAACAACTGTTTTTTGCCATCCGGTGCCGTCCTTATAACTCTGCGTACTGCCTGAACCTTATATAACCCCTTGAAGCCATCATGGTACTGATTTATAGGTTGTAACTTACGTGCTCTTTTAGCAATACTCTTGACCGTTATCTTCCCGTCATCACTGGAATCTGTCCAGTCAAGCATGTTTACAAAAACAAAGTCCCCAGGGGCTATAGCCGTTCTGTAGTTTATATCGCCAGACAACAATGTGGCCTGCATAGAGCCATTAAGTCCAGACTTGCTTTCTGTGATAGTCAACTGTGTACAATCATTTTCTACCACCAAAGGTATCCTTGTCTCTCTGGCAGGTATACTGGGATATCTCTTAGGGTCTCTATTTTTCCATCTAAGAAAGGTAAGTACCACCCCGGGACTTATTTGGTGACTGTCTTCGGAATTAGCGATAAGATTTCTGACGTATGCGTCTGCCATTATTTCCCAGTGCCTCCTGTAGGCTGTTGAGTGGTCCAATTACCAGCCGGGGCGCCTTCGTTTTGTATATCTGCCATTTCATTGGCTATTTGCTTGAACACTTCTGCGTATTCCTCTACCGACTTGGTTGCGTCTTCGTCTATCACCTTTGCTAGCTTAGACAGAGCCTCCATCGCGGATCGTGCACTTGTGGTCATCTGCCTGGTAGCCTCAGCCGTATCTCTTATATCATCTTTTATCTTATTGAACTGTTCTAAGCCTGCCTGTTCTGATTTTGCCATACCGGCTATGGCCACGTCACTCAGCCTGCCCATGCCTTCGGCTTTTAGCTTTTTCTTTATGCCTTGCTCCGGAGCCGCGCCGATCTGTTCTCGTGTCAACGCATTAACGTACGACTCTAGCTCAGGTTTTTTCATTTTACCAAATGTTGCGTTGTCTTCTGCCTTTAAGGCACTTTCTATGTCAGCACGGACATTCTCCAGCTCTTGGCTTGTTTCCTTGTTTCTCAAATATTTCGGTACACCAGCTATTTCTTTTGCCCTGTCTATCAGTTGTTGTGTGTGTGATCTTAGTCCAGCTTGTTTTCTCTTTACGCTTATGGCCTTTTTCTGAAAATCTTCAGTGCTCAATCCCGTCGCCGCCGCCATACGTTCTATCTCTCTGCCACCTGCATTTATCCTCTGCTCACTCATCTGCATAAGGGACATTCTCTGGTTATAGTCAAGCTTCTTAAGGTCCTCATCGCTCATTATGTTTGCTGCCTGTATCGCGCCGCGTATACCAGTGCTGGAACTGGATATGTTTTGCATAGTTTGGTAGGCGCCCTGCGCTGCCTGAAGACCTCTCGTTGTGCGCCTGTTTACGAATTGCCCAAAGCCGCCGGTCAGCCTCTCCGCTGCATTTTCTCCCGTAGCTCCTGCTTGATATACTATCTGGCTCACGCTACTAGCAAACTTCCTCTGTTCTTCTGCGTAGTCGGAAGAGTCCAGGCCTTTTCTCATACCCTCTGCCAGTATGTCTATGGTCGCGTTACGGCTCTTCTCTGTACTTCCCAGCGTGCCAGAAAGCCTTCCCATAACCTGACCAGCGTTGGTAAGGTCCATGTTCCTCACAAACTGTAGCGCCTGCTCGGGAGTTCTTGCCATTCTTGTAGACGCACCGGCACCTACCAGCTGCTGAGTCATCTGTCTGCCCTGTCTAGTAGTAAAGCCTTCACCGTACAATCCTTGCAGATAACCCTGTTTCCCATACAGTTCCTCGTCTGTCAGCCCCAGCGTGCGCTGCGTTTGCAAATTAGGCATGAAATTCTTCTGAAAATACTCCATACCCATCTGCTTGAAGGGCTTCAGCTGCCTCTCGGACCGCCTGTTCTGCTCAAAATTCTGCATAAGTTCTTGGGCAAGCTGAGAACCATACCTCTGTTTGAAGTACCCTCCGCCCATGCTTTCCGGTAGCATAGACAACATCCTGTTTCTCATTCTCTGGTCTGCTATAAAGTTGTAGGCACCGTAGCCCAAGCCGGCCGCCAAGCCCAGACCCCCGTTGGCCAGGCCGCCGGATATTGCAGAGCCTGTAATTCCTAGCTTGAAAGTGTCAAGTTTACGCTGTCTCTGCATCTCAGTCATGGCACGCTGCATGGCTTTTTGATTCTCCGGAGCCCAGTAATAGTTTTGCATCGCCTGACCCTGCATTATATTCCTGGACAAGAAACCGGCGGTCTGCACTGCGCCCCCCTGCTGTGCACGCATGCGCCTAGGTGCGGTAA
>Ga0102944_1000842_pt1 | contig 21986 bp, 23 predicted proteins | sample SalPonD_shore_MG_FD_78172 | JGI IMG/M metagenome (GOLD analysis project Ga0102944, IMG submission 78172) | Salt pond soil microbial communities from South San Francisco under conditions of wetland restoration - Salt Pond MetaG... | ecosystem: Environmental > Aquatic > Marine > Intertidal zone >...
AATTATTTCTGATACATTTTGAAATTTTCTTCTACCCGGAATTTTACAATCTTCTTTATCGAGCCAAATACATTAGGAACAAGCTTAGTTTCAAGATCATGGACTTCAATTGAAATTCTTAGAAAATCAATGATGAATGCAACCCTGATTTACTTTATCCGTAGTTGGTCATAGAAAACTGTAAAAATATGCACCACAGCACTACAGTATGGACAATCTCAGCAGGTCATTTACCGGGACCAAAGTGGTATATGATGAATTGACCCTGCGACCCATGTCCTATGATGACCTCAAGGAGATGGCAGATTGGCCCAAGTACAAGGAACGGACGCTACTTTGGGCAAATTTTCCAGCTAATACTGATGAACTCCGCAAACGATGGTTCAATCAACAGCAGAAAGATCATCTCCAATGGATAGTAATTCGCAATGAACAGGGGAAACTGATAGGAAGGTGCTCGATCACCGCACCACTATCCGGATCATCTGTGCTCTTCGGGATTGTACTCCATCCGAATATGCTAGAACGGGGGATTGGAACCAGGATAACAAAGCTCATGATGGCGTATATCTTTGCAGTGACTGCAGTGGATAGTGTCTGGTTGGAATCCCATCTGACCAATACCCGTGCACAACGAGTTTGGGAGAAGGTCGGCTTTACCCGACAGGGAGTTCATTTTCGCCGTGAAGTATTTGGCAGGTATGACCAGTATGTCGGGTTCAAACTGCACCGCGACCAGGTAGAACTTCCCGTTATCACCGTGGAATATCTAGATTGAACACTAAGAACTTACTGCGTTTGTTTAAAATACCATAATCAACAATTTAGGAGAGTCAAGTATGATCACAAATACTCTTTCAATACTGCAGCCCGGTCATCTCGACCCATCTGTTTGTAAGCCTCATACTCGTGTTGCAAACTCAGTACGGGAATATCTAAATTGTTTACCGTGATCGTGGTGATCAACTCAGCCCAGTTGTTTGGATCAGTCCAACTACCATCTGCTTTTCGATGCTGGATATCTCCCATCAGTTCCACCTCGATCCCATTGATCTCGAGTGAACCAAAATGCGATTTGATGGTATCAGATACGGTATATTCAACAGGAGTGACAATATAATCCTCCAATTTCTGTTCGATGGCGTAGATTCCGGATTGATCCGACTGGATATCTATATCATTGAGTCCCACAGGAATTCCTCGGAGAGCAAATGCAGTACTTCCGGTAAGCACCCAGGGAATATCATCATCAATTCGATCAAGGAGAAGCTGAATGACCTCAATATAGTTATCAAGATTCATCAACAGACGATAGGCTGAATCCCTAATAATGCATTTGTTCTCAGTTTGGATAGAGATCAATCCCCGATAAAATTACCTCAAATTTGACAGGAGTATAGCCATATCTTGCTTCGATTAATAATTGAGATAATTCAAATTAAGGAGAATTTGAATTTCATCTTATATGAGAGATTCTCGTGAATGACTAAGTTGGGACTGCAGGAATTATCAATTACAGAATTTATCACCCAGTACCTGGAAGAAATCGGTAAGATCGATGAATTTGATCGAATCATGCATTCCATGTGGACGGAACTTCAGGCAGATCAGATCATCTCACTGGATCTGAGTAGATTAGAGCTAGAACACCTTGATCCCAACTTTTTCAATCATCCAGCATTTTCTACAATTGAATATCTATATCTACAGGGTAACGGATTCAATCAGCTCGATTCTAGCTGGTTTGAACCAATTCCAACACTACAAGGATTGAATCTACCCAATAATCAACTAGAGAGAATTGAGCAGGATGTATTTGCTGCACTTAGGAATCTTAAATGGCTCAATCTTGCATCAAATCGACTGACCGAAGTGGAGGGGTATGCATTCGAGGAATTATCCGCATTGACCTCGCTCAATCTCTCACATAATGCTATTGAACAACTTGATGAGACAGTATTTGTTGGATTGGACAATTTGGAGAAATTAAAACTGTATGGCAATAAGTTGAAGATCATCAATGCCAGTGATTTCCGATTACTGCCCAATCTTATTGAACTTAACTTGGAATCTAATCGGATCATCAAGGTTTCTGAGGATCTACCAGCATACCTGCCCAACTTGGAACAGCTCTATCTCAAACACAATCCGGCATTCACACTACAGCATTCATTTGAGAGCCGGTTTGATATTATCGAGATCCTCCGATCTAAAAACAGTACACAGGTGAGTGATAAGGCAATGATGGAGCTTTTGGAATTTGAGGATGATCAGGTGATCAGTACATTCAATCAATTGATCGAGGACCCACGATGGGATGGAGGAATTGGTCGAGTGAGTAATTATAAGTTATCACAGGTAACTGGTATCCCAATTGAGATGATTGCACGCAAGATCGAGACACTGATCACGCAGAAGAAATTGAATAATATCGTCCATTTCGATAATAATGACCCAACTGCCTATCAGAAACATTACTGGATCCGACCCACACAGCCCAAAGAATCGACTAATACCGGCATCAATGATCCGAAATGTCTGTGGTGTAATGGTGAGATTACTGATCCCTTTGACGCCTGTCCTCATTGCGGGTTACGCTGTGAGATATGCAAATTCTCGATCAAGCAGACTCAAGAATTTGATGTCTGTACGGCAGAATCCGATCAGGCCTGTCTTGACATCTTCCACCGGGCAGAATTTCTGGAATGGGTCAGAATATACGGGGCGTGTCCAAAATGTAGTCAGGAAATTGATCTCAGTCTCTACCAGGTATCACAGGATTACTCCAAGAAAGTTGGGGCACTGGTAGAGCAGGATATGGAACTACCCAATACGAATAATCATGAAAATGATTTTCTTGTTCCAATGGCACTCTCTATTCTTATCAATCTCAAGAAGATCAGTAAGGAGGTTAATTATACAGAGAAGGTAATCCAGCAGGTGGGCAGAGAAGCAAGAGTGCATCACCAGGAGATACTGAAAGGCTTACAACCACTAGCAACCGAGATTGTACTGATTACCGCATTTCTGGAGAGGCTAGAGGCGAATACACTCACTGAGAAATCATTCAAAGCATCGATAGACAGGATTTCTGATCGATTTGATATCTTCGAGGAGAATATTGATCTCATCTACGAGGCTCATAAAAAGGACAAGACCAAGGTGGAGAAAATCAAGCAATTGACGCTGAAAGGTGGACTCAAAGGTGGAGAGGTTGGGGTCAAAGCACTGGTTGAGAGATCAGGATTGCTTGGAAAAATCAGTAACTACATCAAATTACCCACGAAAGAGGGACTCAAATCGATATTATCTAGAATAGGAAAGGGTATCAGAGATACAGCAGGAGATCCCACTGCCTGGATCAAGTTGGCAGCAGTATTCTTGATCTGAACAGTGTATAAAAACGATATTCATGAATTTTTTATATAAAACTTATTAGAGAAATTAATTGAAGGGATCACTGAATATTAAAATATATGTGCATTCATTTAATCAAGTACGAGTTGATAAGAAATGGCTGGGATAAAGTACCAAGATTCATACTAAGTAATTATTTTCTACATATTAAAATGAGAATTAGGTGTGTTCCAATACCCATAATTCTACCCATTCCTTCTTCCGCCAGTTGGTTCTCCGGGTTATCTTCGATCCAGTTGATACTTTTTGCTGCAGATATGCTTGTTTTGTAAAACGATCATTTGTGTCGAGTTCATGCTCAATGGGATGAATCTTGCTGGTATTGACAACCTCACCAAGATTGGAAAACAGGATTACCAGCTGACCATCCGGCTTCAAATGCTGCTTTGCCTGTTTGAAAAATCGGGGGAATAGATCAGGTTCGTAGTAGATCGCCTGATCAATACCTGTTCCCAAATCGTGATTGGCTGGCAGCCAGGGCGGATTGAAAACAATCAGATCAGCCATGACATCACTATCAGCAAATAGATCGCCGTGTATTACCTCAATGCTATCAGTATAGCCCAATCGCTCAATCTCTTCGGACATCCCGATGATGGCATTCTCATTGACATCCGTCCCGATAACCTCTGCAAAACCATGATGCACGAGTTGGAATGCTAATACACCTGAACCCACCCCAACATCGATTGCTGTCTGTTTGTTCCCATCATATCTTCTCAACCACTGGTCAAACAGCTCTAGATGATCAAACCGGGTGGGAAAATAGACACCATAATAGGGATGAAGCGTTAAATCAAGTATATCAATCTCAAGACCATTGAGATACCATTGCCAGGAACTATTCAATCCCTGAATATCGGGGAAGGAGATCAGAAACTGAAATTCATCATACAGGATCTTCAACCACCCAATCTCAGGTGATTTTTTGACTACCAGGCTACCATCATAGACCAGAAGTAACAAACAATTGGAAGCCTTTCGATATGCAGCACGATAATCACGTTGACCTTGGAAACTATCGGTATCATATTTATTGCTCAAAACCTGTCGTAACCGTTTTAGAACCTGTAATCCGTTGTGATAGTAATCCTCAACTAGAACATAATTACCCTCAAGCAGTTCAGGTATTGCCTCCCGTGGATCCATCTTATCAAAGAAGCTAACAACCTCCACCACATCATCAGGAGTGATAATCTCAGGAGTATTTGGTTCTAAGGAACAATCAGTATCGGTCATTATCTTCCAGTAAATTGTACCTAGATCATCCAATTTGAATGCTTCTGTCCACTGAAAAGGTTGATAAGGATCATATCATCGTCGAGGAAGATAATCTTCACAGACTATAACATCGAGGGCCACTACCTCTCGGTCATTTTCGATAAGAATTTACATTTGAGCCATGATATAATATAAATCATACATTTGTCCAGATTGATGTATAAACAATTGTAATTTCTACCATATTTTAACAATTTATTATACATATTACAGACATAGCTATATTTGGTATTAATTTTATACTATTCATGGCGATACATCATTTAAGTCTCCCGCTTTCAGAAGAGGATGTACGAAAACTGGAGGTTGGAGACAATATCTATGTAAGTGGAAGGATTGTCACTGCACGTGATGATGCGCACAAACATGCGCTTTCTCTATATGAGAAAGGTGAGGAATTACCAGTAGATTTCAGCAAAATGGGAATATTTCACTGTGGACCTATTATGAAAAAAGATGATACTGGTAAATGGCAGATCATTGCTGGTGGACCAACTACATCAAATAGAATGGAGATATTCCAAGATAAGTTTATTGAAGCCTTTGGCTCACGACTAATAATCGGCAAAGGCGGAATGGGAGACCGTACAACTGCGGCCTGCCAGAAATTCGGTGCCGTTTATGGTATGTTCACCGGAGGTGCAGCACTGCTCGCTGCAGATCGAGTCAAAGAGGTGGTGGAAGTACACTGGTTGGATCTATTGGGAATGCCCGAATGTCTCTGGGTGATGGAAGTAGATGAATTTGGACCACTTATGATTGGCATAGATGCTCATGGCAATAATTTCTTTACGGAAAATCGTAAGAAAATGGATGAGAAGAGACCGGAAGCCTATCGTATTATTACCGAAGGATTGGAGGCACACTGAAAATGAACGACAATTTACCACAGACCATTCAAGAAGTAGCTGTAGAGCTATTACGTAGATCGGCAACACAATTACCTGATGATGTAATGGCATCAATGCAGGAGATCAAACAGGAAGTACTACATCATGAAGGAGCAATGCTACAGATCTCGAATATCATTGATGATGCAACACTGGCACGAAATATCAGTGCTCCGATGTGTCAGGATACGGGTATTATCTCTTTTATCATCAAGATTGGAGATCAATTTCCCATTAAATCTGAGTTGAAGAGTATACTTCGCAATGCTACCGAGGTGGCAACTAAAGAGGTACCCCTTCGACCCAATACGGTTGATTTCTTCGAGGGCAATCCGGGCAATAATATCGATCCGCGGGGTCATATTCCCTATTTCTATATCGATCTGGTCCCGGGAAATGATCTGAAGATTACTGCTATGACAAAGGGTGGAGGATCATCCAATATTGCCAAATTAGGAATGTTGAAACCAGGTCTTGGACTTGAAGGAGCAATGAAGTTTGTGATTGATTCTCTAATTGAAGCTGGTCCAGCTGGTTGTCCACCGTACAGAATAGGGGTGGGAATAGGTGGAGGAGAGGATATCTGTATGAATCTTGCCAAAAAAGCATTACTTCGACCTGTCAATTCCCGAAATGAGGATGAAAGAGTAGCCAAATTAGAGGAAAATCTCATTAAGGCCTGTAATACCATCCCAATTGGACCTATGGGAGTTGGAGAGGGAAAAACCGTGATCGATGTCAATATCAATCTGGCTGCTAGACATCCAGCCTCACTACCAGTAGGTGTGGTCTTCAGTTGCTGGGCTTTGAGACATGCAACAGCTACCATTTCACCAAATGGATCAGTATCATATTCGGCATTCTGATTGGTTAACCGTTGATATTATCAGAAAAGAATTCTCATAACCAATATACATATAATGGATCTCAGCTAATTATTAAGAAAAAATCCCTTCATAGGGTCAGGTATAGGTTTTTCTTCCTCTCCTTCTTATTACCATTCGTATAATAACAGCAAAGGTAATTATTGATATTGTCAATATCAAGTAGTTTTGATTATCAAGCATAACCGATTTCTCAGGAGTGTATCCTTCAGCAATATATTGGATACTTGAGGTATATTGCAGAGTTGCCAAAGTACCAGTTTGTTTGATATAATTATCCCCCTGAGTAAAACCTTCATACGTCCCGCGTATGATCACATCAATTGATACAAATGTATCAGCAGGCAATACACGGGGAGTAAAATGAAATGGAATAGTAATTCGATAGGTGGGATAGGTGCTGATTGTCTCATTGAAATCATGACCGTAATAGAACCATTTTGATACAATCAAATCCGAATAATCTGCATTCATCAACTTTAGATCAATGGATTCAAAAGTTATATTGAAGGACTGCTTGAATATATCAGCAGATACGATTATTTCAAGAGTACCACTTACTATTTCACTATCCTTGCCGATAATTTTAGTGTCATCCAATCCCAAAATAGAGGTATATGATACATTTCTAAAGCTAGTATTACCACTAGCCAAGACATCTGCGCCGGTTGGAAAAAATAATGGTGTAGAAATATGATATTATTACAATATATCTGGAAATCATTACCCAGTAGGGGAGCCAATTCTATTAAAATCTATGTGCATTTGAATATTTGAAATTTTTTTTCACTATCAATTGATGGGAAAGTCTCTCTATGAGAAATTTACACTACATCATGAAAGAACCGATTTTCCGACCGATTTGTGAGATATAACTAGGAAATTTCATCATAGAATGGTACTTCCCCCAACTATAATTCTAATGATACAATGTCTATTCGAGAAATACTCACTTCATCAGTTTCTGATCTCTCCGTTCATCCTTGGTGGAATCTCCACAGGTAGGACAGAAGAGTACACCAGGACCAATTGCAGTGCCACATTCATAACAATACAACTGGAATTGATCGGAGTACTTGGCTTTGAATTCAGTATTGTCAACTGTCGAGAGAAAATTCTGTTTGAGTTGCTGTGCCCTGCTCGACTCCTGTGATGCCCGGCTCTCTACAAATGATGAGCCTTTAACTGCTATAACGATGAAGAGGATGATACCTAGAAACATGAAACCGAAGATGACAAATGGAAAAATGCCTATTTTCATATCTCCAGGACCGCTTTCAAAATCCTGTTTGAATGACAGGAAATCCATGAGCATAAAGATCAGTGCTCCGATGAATACGATACCAAAGATACTGCCGGCAATCTTAGGACCTTTGCTAAATTTACTGATAAGTTCTTCTCCTTCTTTTGCCACATCATAATAGCACAGCGGACAGACCACCATCTCGCTATATCCGTAGTGATTGAAGGAGCTATGCATGTTACTATGCAGATGACTACTTCGTATGACCTGTTTGTCTTTGAGACAGATCATCCGATTGCAACGCTCACATTTTGTCACTGCCTCACGGTTGGGATGATATTCACAGCTGTATTCTGCCATGATTGCATATCGAGGGATTCAGTCTAAAAATATACCTGATTTCGTATAGAGTGGTGAGAAGATGCGTTCACGGAAAATTTCAGATAGCTCGTGCTATCCGCAAAATTCAGGCTAGAACAGAACAACTGCACAAGCATTGTAAGAGAAAAATACTAGCAGAAGAGAATTTATGAGGAAATAGGTGCGGAATTGTATAGCAGTATCGCGAACCAATAACGAGAAAATACCGATATCAATCAGAACAACTACTTAACTCTATGATTCCTGAAGTGATAACAACTGGCGCATAAAAAATGGTTACTAACCTGTACTCACTTGGCACCCTGGCCCTAACCCATCAGCCTGGACTTTCACCAGATCCTTGGGGGAGTATCGTAATAGTGGACTGTATTCTTGGTCATACAATACAGCTCTGACGCTTCCTACGGTACAGCTCCTTGGCTATACATACAGGATATTAATCCCGCCGGATCCACCCGGAGTAGGTCGGTCATCACTACACGTCTTAGCTAGTAACCAATTATATAATTACATATCCCGATATTTAAACAGATACAGCAGCTCAGCGTACAAATATATTAATTTTAGCTAAATATGATGCAAAACGTAATATCTAGTCAAAAAGCAGCTCAGTATCCCAATCTACCGAATCCAGGGTACCAAAATAGTGACCATGAGTCAGGTCCCAAATCCCATAGACCAGATCAGTAATTCGTTCCCGATCTTCCTCTGCCAGATTATAATTCACCTTGAGTTCACCGTAGATTTTTCCATGAGATTCATAGGGGATAACTAGGATCAGATTGGCATTCTCTACTACCTCAGTTTGTGGTCGAATGACTATCATCGGCAGGGTGGAATAAATATCATCCTTGATATGATCAATCTCATGATGCTGAATGTAATCTGTTGCAGTCAGGCTGGCAGGAAAGGACAACTCGATGTGATATTCTCGACGGAGTGAATGATATTTCATTCTTGTCTCCTCGTAAAGTTGATCTAGATCTTCTGTCTCAAGTGACAGGACATCAGTAAGGAGGTTGATCTCCCGGATATCAGTACGGTAATCGAGGTGGACATACCAGAGATAATATCCACAGTCACAACTAATGGCTGAGAAGTACTGATCATCTATTGATGTCAATTTATGGCGACGACGATGTGCTTCGATAATCAGTTCTCTTGTGGATTGCTCCATACCACAATCACAGGTAAGAGGTTGGGGGAATCCGATTGGTCGATACTGTATTGCCACTATGATGTTTCTGTTTACCTACTTTTTATTCCTACCAGTTCAGACATTCCCGGGGATTGCCTTTCTAACCGATTGGATGATAGGATTGAAATCTTGTTGGAGAACCTGTTGAACCATCAGATCACGGAGCAATCGGGGATCATTACGATACTGATAATAATGCTGGACAAATTGAGGATCACTGAGTTGCAGGTACTGAATAATCATCTTACGTGGAAGAAATGTAGAGATAACTGAAAAATGAATTATTATCATAAAACCTACGAGCAAAACAATAGAGGAGAGTACCATTTCTAGAAAGAAATTATCAGTTAAAACACCAGTATATGCGTAATAACTGAACGCATAGAAGTCAAACAGGCAGATCAGTACATAAATAATCATCGCTTTGTGGAAATTACCTGAGGGATTAATGATCTGCTGAGCCTGTTTTGGCAGATAGTTGGAATAATTGACCGCTGAATTGATTATCTTAGTTGATTCTGCAGATGATAGATCATGAGGAAGGAAATTAAATTTGCCTGAAAAGAGTGAGGTGAGAATGGAAAATAAAGTGATCAGAGATATCGATGCCAATAGAATCCAACCACTGAGTCAAAGGAAATAGATTACATAATCCCAGGGATCTACTGATTGGGGAATCTGGAGGAATTGGGGAAGGAAGATGAATCCCGTTCCTACAGTCACAATCAGGATAAACAATCCTACAAAGGTATTGAGAAGAGGATAGCTTTCCTCTGTTTTGGTAAATTGTCCCATAGTAAGATTAGATGCGGAATTTGTCTCCTGAGAATCAATCTCAATAATATCGTGTACTATATCTATGGTAGCAGCCGGAGCAATGAGACGAGATACATAAACCGCGGAGGTCAATCCCAATATTAGACTGCGATCATACTCCTCATAAATATCCCATAATTCCTGTATATGAATCCTGTTTTGTTGCAGATATTGCTGCCAAGTCAGGGTGATCTGTTTGGTATCAAATCTATTCTGTGCTTCAGATACACCCATTAATAGTAAGATGTAGGTAATGAAGACCGCTCTTCCGATCAAAATAGTGCTAGGATCATCAGAAATTAGAAGTGTTAGAGAATAATCCATAATAGGTACTACTTCAAGTAATAGCAAGACAAAAGCACCCAGTGCAAATACGATCGCAATAATATAGAAGATCACCAGCTGGATCTTGAGAATCACAGATAAAATCTGGTTGAGGGTGGAACACCTGGCTGGAGAACTGAAGACGAGGGAGTTGCAGGATAATAATACACCGTGACTGCGGTATTATTCTCATAACCCCGTAATTGTTCAACTGCAATGGTTCGATCCGTTGATCGCCAGTCAGAGAAGTCATCATTAACGGAGATTACATTATTGTAATACTGCGTTTGATTTACCTCATAGGTATAAAATGCATGTGGTTGATAGTAGGTCTGACCATCAACTACTTCATCTGAGAGATAGGCTATCATTGTACCATTAGTTGGCGTCCAACTCTCAGTCATTGTTCCCTGGTTGATTGTAACAATATGCTCTGATGCAAACACTCCTGCAAATAGAATAAGAATAAATGCCAAGACAATAAATATGAGTTGTAAATAATCAACTGATTTTGACCGGATATCTAATACCATCTACTGTACTGCATTCATAAATGGGATATATTAATCCATATCCCAACTTAATCATAAGTTGCCGTGCAATGATCAATCATATCTTTTGAATGCGTAACGAATAACTACTACAGTGGTTAGGATTGCAAGTGGGAAAACGAACACAAAATCAGTGGGACTGGGACCAAGATCGGAGGAGGAATTAGCAATCTCAATCATATTCTCAACACGGATCTCGGTATGAACCACATCAGTTCGTTTCAGAGTATAATCATAGGTGAATGTACGATAATCAGATTCGGTATAGGATTGTTCAGTATAGAAGGTCTGGATCCCGGTTTGTCGATCATACCTGACCTCTCGTTCCATATGTTTTGTGGTACTACCGGTAAGAATGGGTTTGGAATTACTGTCCCAAATTTCTTTGACAATGAATTCTGTCTCGGTTAGCTTGTAATAGAGATGGTAGCCGGTTTTGTAACCATCACTGGTCTGGTCATCAAATCTAGTTGCTAATTGATCAATATAGAGATCCCAAGTGGTGTAGAGAAAATACTCATGGGAGAAATAATCAAACTGTGCGGTTGTTTTGCTAGGATAGATGGAATTATTATAATGAATTGTAATATCTGCACTGTCACTGGTGACTCCAGATACAAAGGTCAGATTGAAGTAATGACTACCCTCACCTAGTAAGTATACAGAATTATTAACTCGTCCGATACTGTATCCATCCGTATTAGGTGCTACAGTCAACTGGTAGCGGTACTGATTACCTTCGCTGAATCCCACGTTGGAGGTCTGAGCAGTTCCTGCAATGATCTTAACCGTAAATATTACCAGAATAATCATGACAAAAGATTTCATAGGCGGTATACGATAAAGAATTATTTAAATGCACCTTATTTGGAATATGAGAAAATATGGATTAAATGAGCCAAAGCTAAGGATAAAATACCAACAAGCCAATTATAACCTATGAGCCAGACACTAACCGAAGCCATCCGATCCATAAAGGATCATCCAAGAAGAGCTAGACAGCTCTACGAGAAGGTCATTGTCAGAGATTTTCTTGACACCCCAGTTCGAACAGGTGCCTGGACTCCACGACAGATTTTTCATCATCTGGCAGATTCCCATATGAATAGCTACATCCGTATCAAATTGGCTCTGACAGAGGATAAACCCGTGATCAAACCCTATGCTGAGGATCGGTGGGCAGAATTGAATGATACTTGGGATGTGCCAGTTTCCGTCTCACTGGATCTACTTGATGGGATCCATCATCGAGTAGTGGCCATTCTTAATCATCTGATTGCTTCTGATCTGAAAGGATTCGAGAGGAGATTTATTCATCCCGAAATCGGAGAAATTTCATTAAAACAGTATATTAAACAATTTGCAGATCATGGGATTGGTCATCTGGATGCAATTGAGAAGCTTTTTGATGAAAATTAATGATTGAAAATTTAGTTGTAAATCACGTAGAGCATCAGAAAGATGGTCAGACCACCAAGGTAGCTGAACATCCAGAGGGTGAATGAAATTCTACCCAATCGGCGATGCTTGCCACGATAATCCTTGGGAAAGTATACCGCACCCTGATTGGTCTCCTGCTCATTTTTGAGACTGTGTGTCAGATGCCAGCTGATCAAGACAATGGTAATAATGGCAAATGAGATATGAACGATCAGGATGGGAATGTAGACATAATTCCTGATATTCTCTGGACCACTAAATCGTGTCTCCTGATGAAGTACTGCTGCTCTGACAATATACTGAACAAGGAAGGCAACCAGTACAAAAACAGCGGTGATCATCAGCTTGCGATGATTGTTAAATTTCTTACTTCGGGCGGAGATAAATCCCCACAAAAGAATAATTAATCCAAGTGCGATCGTGAAAAATCCGGTAACTGCTAAAACTGGAACGTCTCCAGAGAGGACCATATATTTATGCTAGATACACCTATTTAATGAGTAACTACAGGCGAATCAGGAATCACCTGTACCTCCCCATACAGAGCTCAAAACAACAAATATCAGGGGTAGAGCAACCCAACCGAGATGGTAGGATATGATCATCAACGTTTCCAGAGAAAGTCATGATAGTAATCAGCAGCAATTCAATGAAGATTATACATGAGATCACATATTCATCATTAGCCAAAGAGTAGCTTTGAATATAGAATGATGAAATACCAATCAGATGGATGCTGAGAATTACCCAGAGAATCAAGATTTTACAATTCCCGATAATTTTACCTATCCAGCTATTGGCACGGCAATAGGGGTTATTGCGGTTATTGCCCTAGTTATCTGTGGTCTGATCTTTCCTGCAGATGTCAGTAAAATGGACAGACCTCAGGAAATCATGCATTTTATCACTATAGCAAAAGCCTATCAGCATCAGATCCTGCTCCTGATCACACTAGATACGATCTTTATTGGAGGATATCTCGCCTTATTCATCGGATTGTATTTGATGAGTCGCGATTTTAGTGATGAAATTGCTATCATCGGTCTGATATTTGGTATTTTGACTGCATTATTGGATATATTGGAGAATGCCCTACTGGTAGCGATGATACAGGGGATTAACCGCGGCTGGCTGCCCGGTGATGGGATATATGGCACCGTTTGGACAATAAATATGCTGGTAGATCTTCTCAGCTATATCACCATCCTGTTATTTGCCATCATCTATGGCACCATCTATCGACCACGTTCAAGAAAATTCACGATGGCCATACTATTAATTCTCTATGTTATCATTGGTTTAATCAGTCTTATCATACCAGAACTGTTAGTGATCAGATCGGTTTTCTTTATCATTGGTCTAGCTTGGACGAGTTGGGTACTTTACAATGAGGAGGAGATCCCAACAGAGATGTTGGAAGAACTGGTCAATCAGCAGGAGACATCGAGAAATGATTTTATCAGATAATATCAGACTTGTAGCCACTGGCTGGTTTTCTGCCAGAGTACCTTACATTTGGGTCGGAAGTAACCGAGATGACCAATCTCCTCGATATCATAATCAACTGGATTGAGATGCCAGTGATCACGATCGGCATTGTTGTAGTGATCGTAAAGATCATCAACTGCTTCTTCTGTCGCCCAGGGATCATCAGTAAAGCTGAGAGTAAGAATCCTACCCTGATATTGCTCATACTGGGGGTGAGCACTATCATCATCGAAGAAATAATTCCGTGAGGTACACCATTTCTTCCAACGTTTCATGATCTTGGGAGGGAGATCCTCACCGAACCCTACTTTTTTGCTTGGAAAATAGCCAAAAAACCAGGTCAGTGGGGAGACAAGAAGATACCAGAAGAAGAAATAACGAGTACTATTCTTATACAACCGCCAGTATCCATTCTGACTGGTAATACCAATCATGGCATCAAATCGATTCTGGTTGGAGAGAAATCCGAAGAATTGTCCACCAAGACTATGACACAGATAGTACAACGGGAGATTAGACGAGGTTGGGAACTCAAGATGAGACAACGTCTCCGCATAGCTGGATAGTACCCAATCCACAGCAGCCTGTAGATCATTAATCCAGTCTTCCATTGTCAACTCCGAATGTTTGAGTGAACCATGACGAGAGAGATCGATACCAGAGTAATCAAAGCTGTATACCAGGTAGCCGATGCTAGACAGGTAATCAAGGAAATAACGGTAATAACCCTGACGAATAGCCATGGCGGGAGCAAAGAAGATTACACCTTGAATCTCTTTGTCCTCGTGAAGATCAAGATCAACAGTAGTTTGATCATAGTACCGATCATAGGGAAGATACTGCAATAACGTAATATTTCGATCAGCACTGGCAATTTCTACCGGACGAGGTTTTATCATGACTTCGCTATGCATAGGCGTAATTAGATGTACCGTTATTTATAGCTTGATCTAGAATAATAGCCATTATATTTGGAAGAATAAGCTAATAAGATCAGATGATTCTAGTTGAATGCACCATTAATCATGACAAGTACGATGAAGATGGTTCCAAGAAATGAACCGAGATAGTACCGTCCGGTTTTCTGGTACAGGATAGTTAGAACAGTGAATAATACGATGAACTCGGGAATGATCTGCATCAAGAATATACCAAGCAACCAGAAGACTCCAAGGATGCTGCCGAGGAGAGGACCGGTACCGAAGAGGATCATGGGCAGGTATTCGATGAAGAAGACAACAATAATCATCGAAGCCATGTTGTAAATATTATAACCACTCCACTTCAGTAAATCAATCCAGTTACTGGCATCAGATTGTCGACGAGCTTGACCAAAGAGAAATGCACCAGAATTGATCAAGAAAAAGGGACTGATAAGAATAATATAGGTAAACATGGTAAAAAATCGAACGGGTCGTTCTAATCGGAAAAATGCCCACATATACCGCAGTTCCACGGTGAATAGGATTTGAACTAGTCCAGCGATGAGATAGATCACTGCCATGATAACAAAAGCCAGTAAGAGTGACTTACCAATGACCTCCAGGCGATTATCAGCATCTGTTGAGATACCTCCAAGATCATCCTGGGTAAGATCATCCTCGGATTTCTTCCAACGACGATGGATAATCCAGGCAATCAAAGCATTGAGTAAAAACCAGAAGAGGAAAGCATTGCCAATCAACAGACCAAATATGGGAATAATTCCATTGATAGCACCGAAGAGCAGGACCCCAACAAAGGGAAAGAACACAAAAGTAACTCCTCCGATCAGAGCATTAATCGTAGCTATTCTCCACCACGAAGATCCCTCGTAGAAGATTTTATCAGGTAATTCCTGAGTAATAGATCCGAAGAATTTGGTGTTTAGGAGGAGATTAGCCAATGGAATAATAGAGATAATAGTCAAAAGCAAGGCGACGAGAGTCATTATTTCTTTGATATAGTAAACCTGATTCTGGGCATCCTGATTGGAATCAGTTGCAGAGGCTCCAGTTAGTGCTTGGAGCAGCCACGAGGTTTCCTCACGAATACTGACCGATTTCCAAGTCCCCCCGGGATGAGTACTTGGGGTTAGTGCATAACGTTGGGCAGTACCTGCGTTGAAATCACCATAGGTCACACCAAACGGTTCTGTTACCTGCAGACCGGCTTGCTCTACATTGTAGGTAATCATCGTCTCTCCCTGAGAGATCCATTGATCACGGGGCATAAAGGCAGATTCCTCATATCTTCCCACAATCTGAAGATAATTATTGAAGTAATTATGAACGGTGAGATTGAGCGGACCAAAAGCCTGAAAGACAATGGCTTTGTGACTGGGTCGAGCAAAAGCAGTGGCATTGGCAGAGAAACCACCCATCGAATGACCAACCAAACCGATATTAGTGGCATCAACAAAATCCTGATCGACAAGATAATCAAATGCAGCAATTGCACCCATATCAGTTGTTTCTCCCAGAGGAGTGCCAACATTATCGGAATCTCCATGATTGAACTCATCTATAGCTAGAACGACTAACCCACGTCGAGATAACTCAATAGCAAGAGGAGATTCGGTATCTTTATCGTTATTCAGACCGTGCAGTAAGAGTGCTGCAGCTGCCGGATTACTACTAGTAGCAGTTGAAGGTTGGTATAACTTACCTACAATGGTATTACCCTGATCATCAACGATTTTAATTACATTGACATCAGTATTGCCAAAATCTGATTGAATCAAAGAGGCACCTAGTGAGAGGAGGAGAACTAGAACTAGAAGAATACCCAGAGTTCTCAACTGTACCATTGAGGTAGATTTACTATGTTCAGTTGTCATAAACTAGTTTTTCTAAATTTTTTAAAAAAATTACCGTCAGCCAATTGTTCTACTGTATTGATGAATATGCTATATCTAGCTAAAATCTCGAAATATATGAGATTGAAGTGATTTAATCAGACAAATTAAAACAGTTCAAGGCTAGAATGAAGAATATTCTACTCCTCGTCATCATCATAACCAGCTTTCAGTTCATCAACAATCTCCAAGATTTTATTCAGTAATTTTGTTTCATCTTTAGTAACAACATCATCTTTCTCAGCGACATCTGCGGATACCTCAAAAATACGTTTTCTCAGCTCATTGAGTTGTTTGCGTTCCTCCTCATCGATGATCCCATCTTGTTTTGCCTGTGCCAGAGTATTGTCGAAGGTGGAAGCAATCCTCATCGCATTGGCAATGATCATCGTCTCATCTAGGGAGACCTTACCATCCTCCATAGCGATTCGGGTAAGCAATTTGAAAATACGTTTGTCTGTATTTTCCACATTTATTCAAATAAGTATTGACAAATAAAGGTATCTTGAATCTGACACACTATCATCTTCAAGTCTATAGCTCCTTTGTCATCTGTGAGAGAGTCATTGAATTGATCTGCGACAAGATCTAACTGATAATAACAAAGAGAAATGGGCTACCACCGGATCAGGGAAAATTAATGGTTGAGAAGGTAAAATCATCAGGTAGTTGTAGATCAATCAATGCAGTTGTGGTACAGCAATCGGGATCATCCCAACATGCTTCAACATTTTTTACCATCAGTCGCTCATTAGTAAGCAGTGCGACATCCTCATCCGAATGAAAAATATTCATCATAACGGATCGATCCCTGATAATATAGGAATTCTGATTCCATATACTCGTCCGCAAATTAATCCTGCCCTTGACTTCATCCTCAAGAAAGGGTATCAAATCATCATGACTAGTAGGGATGACAAGATGCAACTCAAATTGATCATGACTGATCTCGGGAAGATACTGTTTGAGCAGATCATAATGATCTAGAAACTGAGTTGATAGGAAGATGAATAGGCGATCCTGAGTCAATTTCAGATGTCTTGCCAATTCATTACGGATCTCATCTCCCCGGTATAGCAACGCAATATTATCAAGCATGAATTCCTCGGGTTCCCATATTTGGTTGGTAATGGATCGAATATCCTCTATTAGTTGATTATGAGATACATACCTTGACTGAATCTTTTCCTGTAGGTGATGCAGAAGTTGTTCAGGTCGGTCAAACCGGTAATATTTTGGTCTAGAATGACTATCTACGGTGATCAATGATTTCTCTGCCAAAATATTAAGGGCCGGATATACTTTCGAGTCTGGAATATCTAGCTCGGAACTGAGTTGTGCTGCCGTTCTAGCCTGGGGTGAGACTATAAGTGCACCAAGAATTCTAGATTCGTAGATGGAAGAAAATACTGACAACTGATCGAAATGATCAATTAACCGATCAAGATAATTTACACCCATTTATACCATAATAAATTAGGACTGAAATATTAATATTATCAAATGATAACAGCCAATATACAATATAATATTTTTTACTACTTTTAATAAGTAGTAAAATGTGGAAGATTTTATCAAAGAATACCCGGATATATTGGTATGGAGAAAGATCCAACTACCATATCAGAAATCGTCAAGACCCGGTACTCAACCGTGGCCAAAACAATGAAAACTGGGCAAGACTGTTGTACTGATTCCTGCTGTCAATCCACTGAAGTAATGACAGAAAAGATCAATCTAGATACAACTGGATCAACTGAAGAAGATTGTTGTGCTGATAGTTGTTGTCAGGATACCGGGGAATCCCTCGGATGCGATCTGCGACTTCTTGAAATTGCAGCACCACAAAAAGATGAAGTTGTTGTAGATCTGGGATCAGGACCCGGACACGACAGTCGGAAGGTGGCTCAACTGGTCGGATCCGGGGGTAGAGTTATTGGCATTGATTTCAGTCAGGATATGATTGATTTGGCTAAAACAAAGAGTCAAGAATATGATAACATCGAGTATATGCAGAGTAAGATTGAGGAGATCCCACTATCAGATGAATCAGTTGATCTGATCATCTCAAATTGTGTATTTAACTTAGTACCAGATAAATCAGCAGTGTTTGCTGAAGCATTCCGGATCCTTCGACCACAGGGTCGACTCGTAATTTCCGATATGATAACCCAGGATACAGGTATCGAATTTTCAGAAGACGAGTACTGTGCCTGTATCGGAGGGGCAACCTCAATTGAAGCTTATGTTGAGATGATGGAAGCTGCAGGATTCAGTGATATCGAGACGATTACTGAGTACGAGGATACTTATTTGAAATCAGTTCACCCAATCAAATATCAATCAGTACTGTTTGTTGGTCATAAGTAGCTACATCTGAATGATTACTGGGAAGAATTTCTTGTTCAACTGGATAAAAATTTCCTCGGGAATGACACTACCATCTTTTGGTACTTGCGGATAGGATTCCAGAAGTTCTTTGAGATATTCCTCCATCTCTCGCTCAAGGAAATACGTGGACTGATTGGCAATGACAACCAAATAGTAGGGGTTGAGATACTCCACAATGATCGACCGATCGGCAAATTGTAAGGAATCCACTCCTTTCTCAGATCGAGCTACCTCCTTTCCCATGGAGCTGAAGGCTAGGGTCAACCCACCAAATAACTCTGATGTACTTTTGACTGCATCATCATTGGCAAAACTCTCGTCTACTGGTTTGAAATACATTGTTCGACCAGATTGATCTACCACACCCATCAACAGGACATTGACCGAGGAAAAGACAATGACATTGGGATTGCGAAGATAGGGAAGGGCGATCAACAGGATAGCTACCGTATTCAATGGGGTGTGCCAGACATCGAATGTGGAAACCATGGTCTCGATCAGTTGGAAGACAATACCTATCACCAGTAGTAGAATACCGGATACTTGTAAGATTGCGGCATTTCTACTCTGAGGAGAGCGGCGGAAGAAAAGCTGGGCGGTTTGCATTGAATTATATAACAACCAGCAAAAGATCACGATCACCCCAGTCTGTAACATAAACAGGGTCAAAGATTCCACCTGAGGGAGGACTCCATCAGGATCATAATGATCAGTCAGTAGATAGTAGATATTAAGGAAGGAATAGGGCCACAGTAGCAGAATATTCAGGGAGAGAAATCCAGTACGAAGCCGGCGATGTGAGCCCAATTCATAATGCAGATAAAACAGGAAAACACTCATCGTCTGTAGTAAAACCTGGAGTTGGAACAGACGGGTTTGACGGAAATTAACCGTGCCAGTGGGATCGAAGTTGAAGAAGCCCACAACATAGGATGACCCCGAGAGGAAGACTGCTGCAATGAGAATAATCAACGAAGTATGACCCAGTCGATAGCTGCGAATCAGCAGGATCGAGCTGAAACCTATCAGGACCAGTCCGAGGATCAGAAAATAAGGATAGAATGAACCCAGATGAAAGTGAAAGAAGTATTTATCAAATGCATCATTGAAGATGAAACTGGTCAAGAGGATATAGATTAGACTGCCTGCGATTGTGATTCCAAATATCTTACGATATAGTGGCGAAAAATCTACAGTAGTAGGATCGAAGGTAGCTGAGTCGGAAGAATGTACCGGCTTACTCATTTGTATACCACTCTGAGAGCAGTGGGATATAAAGAAAGACTAGAACTAATGGTAGGATGAGATGTTCTGAGTCAAACTGTTTTCAGATAAGTATCAATATAGGTAGAAGCTTCACTCAATGGCTCTTCACGATCAAGCTCATTAAACAATTCGTGATACATATTGGGGTAGTACATCCACTTCTTTTTCTTGGAATTGATCTTATTGAAAACATCTTTTGATGCACCATCTTTGACTAGGAGGTCCTGACCAGCTTGCATAATCAGTACAGGATGATGAATATATTCAGCACCCTCCTTGACTTCTTCCTGCAGCTTACTGATTTCAACAAACCACCGTGCAGTTGCCGTCGTTTTGCGAACACCTTCCTCTATCTCACGATAATGCTGCCCGATCACTGCATTATCATGGGTTAATTCATCGACTTTGAATGGAGCAGTATCAGAGAAGGTTGGCCAGATGACAGAGAAGAGGCTAGAGAAGAGTTTGATAGCAAATGGTGGCTGAACTCGTGAAGCAATCCATGGTGAGGAGAAAATGGCACAGACAAATTTATCACCATGATCAATCAGCAATCGCAGCCCAATCATCCCACCCATCGAGTGCCCCATCAGAATAATAGGAAGATCGGGATGTTTTGACTGGATAAACTCATAAAAAGAGAGGGCATCGGTTATCAGCACCTCGCGATTGGTGATATGACCGGGAGTTCCATTCCAATGACCCCATCCCCGTTGGTCAAAAGCATAAGTTGCCAGGTTGAGGTTATCAGCTAGGTGTTCTGCGGGGAAAGTTGCCTCACCAGCATGAGAGAACGCACCATGAAGATACAGAACCAGACCGTTTGGGTTCTCGGGTATCCAAGTTCGGTAATATAACCCGGTATTGTCAAATGATGTAAATTCTCCTTCTTGCTCGTCCACACCACCACCTTGGAGGAAACATAAAAAATTCATGGGCGGGGTTTCGGATTGTTTCTCACTGAGATTAGAGAACCTACTGAATTTCATTCAATTTTCACACAACAAGAATACCCGAAAGAAATTGAATGACGATCAGATGTGGCTGTCAAACTGCTCAAACATCTTTGCAATCGTATCCAGAAATTGAGCAGGAGTGAAGGGTTTGGGTAGGAAAATTGATCGAGTAATCTCTGAAGAAAAAACTCGCATGCCACGATATCCTGAGATAAATATGAAGAGAGAATGGGGATGGTACTTGTAAATCGTCTTGGCAACACTGATACCATCAAATTCACCAAGTACTAGATCAATGACAAAGAGATCAACCTGAACATCGGAATTCAATAGATCATGCAGAGCCATGCTAGGGTCCACATAAGAGATCATCTCAGAACAATATGGTTCAGAAATCAATTCAATTAACTTGAGAGTATTGGAGTCATCATCAATAATCACCATGGAGAAATTCTGCTGAGGTGTTTCATATTGTATTTCCGGTTCAACCGGGAGATTCTCTGAATGAACCGTTTCATCCAATTTCGGAGCATATACATCAATAGTAGTTCCCCTACCGACTTCAGTCTCAATATTAAGCCCACCATCCGCATTCAATGCAATTTCACTGACAATGGTTAAACC
>Ga0102944_1000843_pt1 | contig 21985 bp, 19 predicted proteins | sample SalPonD_shore_MG_FD_78172 | JGI IMG/M metagenome (GOLD analysis project Ga0102944, IMG submission 78172) | Salt pond soil microbial communities from South San Francisco under conditions of wetland restoration - Salt Pond MetaG... | ecosystem: Environmental > Aquatic > Marine > Intertidal zone >...
CGTCCCCCCATTTTTCATACCCTCACCGGAGTGAGAGCGGAGGGGTTGCCGAAGAGGTCGTCGATCGGTGGTGGGTCGTGCGGCCCAGGCACCGGTCGACGCCACCAGTGATAGAAGATGCGCCGGGCGGGGGCGAACAGGCGCTGCCAGCCGGCCAGCAGGCTGTAGAATGGGAGGTCGGGCCGGTGGCGGTCCTTCTGCCGCTGCCGAGAATGCCGAAGGTGGCGTCGTTGATCGGCTTGCGCACCGGGCGACTGACCAGCGGCGCCGCCGCATCCACTCAGCGCGTCAGCCGGCGACGCCCTATACGCGTGTCAACGTCTGGCTCAGGCTGGCCGCATCACCCCGCCCTTCCCGGGCCTGTTTGGCGTCGTCGGACCGGAACAGCTCCAGCTCCTGCAGGAACTCGGGCGTCACGTCGCCGGTGACGTACTCGCCCGTGAAACAGGAGCAGTCGAATTGCCGGATGCGTTCGTTGCCTTCCCGCACTGCCTCGATGAGGTCGGCGAGCTCCTGGTAGATGACCCGGTCGGCGCCGATCTCGCGGGCGATCTCTTCCTCCGTGCGTCCGTGGGCGATCAGCTCGGTGGCAGCCGGCATGTCGATGCCGTAGACGTTCGGATAGCGCACCGGGGGCGCAGCGGAGGCGAAATAAACCTTATTGGCGCCGACCTCGCGCGTCATGCGGATGATCTGCTGCGACGTGGTGCCGCGGACGACCGAGTCGTCGACCAGAAGGACGTTCTTGTTCCGGAACTCGAGCTCGATGGGATTGAGCTTCTGACGGACGGATTTCCGGCGCCCGGACTGGCCGGGCATGATGAACGTACGGCCGATGTAACGGTTCTTGATAAAGCCTTCGCGGTAGGTCACGCCCAGCTCGTTGGCCAAGTCCAGCGCCGCCGTGCGGCTGGTGTCCGGGATGGGGATGACCACATCGATATCGTGATCGGCCCACTCCCGCATAATCTTCTCCGCGAGCATACGACCCATGCGCAGGCGAGACTTGTAGACCGAGACGTCGTCCATCATGGAATCCGGCCTGGCGAGGTAGACATACTCGAAGATGCACGGCGAGAGCACCGGGTTGGCCGCGCACTGGCGCAGGTGCAGGTTGCCGTCGAGGTCGATGAAGACCGCCTCCCCCGGCGCCACATCGCGCACGAGCTGGAAGCCGAGCACGTCCAGCGCGACGCTCTCCGAGGCGACCATGTACTCGGTGCCGCCCGCGGTCTCGCGCTGGCCGAAGCACAGCGGCCGTATGCCGTACGGATCGCGGAAGCCCAGCACGCCGTAGCCGTTGATCATGGCGATGGCGGCGTAGGCGCCGCGGCAACGGCGGTGGATACCCGCCACGGCATCGAAGATGTCGTTCGCGTCGATCTTGAGCTTGCGCATTTCCCCCAGCTCGTGGGCGAACACGTTCAGCAGGATTTCGGAATCCGACGTGGTGTTGATGTGCCGAAGATCCTCCAGGTAGAGATCCCGCTTGATCTCCTCGGCGTTGGTCAGGTTGCCGTTGTGGGCGAGGCTGATGCCGTAGGGTGAATTGACGTAGAACGGCTGGGCCTCCGCGACGCTGGAACAGCCGGCGGTCGGATAGCGCACGTGGCCGATACCGACCTTGCCGTGCAGCTGCATCATGTGCCGCGTACGGAATACGTCACGGACGAGGCCGTTGCTCTTGCGTAGATACAGCCGCCCCTGGTCGTAGGTCATGATGCCCGCGGCGTCCTGGCCGCGGTGCTGGAGAACGGTCAGGCCGTCATAGAGCGCCTGGTTGACCGGACCCTGCCCAACCATTCCGATGACACCACACATATCGCTACCCAGACCTGCCTTCGATCGAATGGATACGGCGCGCCGCTCAGCGCGAGGCGCGTACGCCGGTGCAGAAGTCCTGCCAGTACCGGGGCGCCGGCGTACCGTTCTGCCCGCCCTCCTCGAGGACGACGGGCCGGTAGAGCTCGAGGCCGTCCAGCCAGTCCGCGACGCCCACGGAACACACCCAGGGCGTGAACCAGCCGGCGAGCCGGGACTGCCGCCACCAGGTCTCCTGCGGTATGGAGGTCAGACCCGCCATCAGCACGAGGAGACCGACGATGATCCCACCCCGCAACCCACCGAACACGACGCCCAGCATGCGATCGGTACCGGTCAGCCCGGTCCGGCCCACGAGCTGCCCGGCCAGATAGTTGATGATCGCACCGAGGATCAGCGTGACCACGAACAGGCCGGCGAACGCCGCCACCAGTCGGATGGTGGGGGAATCGACCCACCCTTCGAGGTAGGTCGACAGCACCGGAGCGAAGCGAATGCTGATCCAGAATGCCGCCGCCCACACGACGATGGAGATGACCTCGCGAACGAATCCGCGGACGAGGCTGATGACGACGGAGACGGCGATGATTCCGATGAAGACCAGATCGAGCCAGTTCATTGGGCCTGTGACGCTTCCCCATCAGCTCCCGCCGCCGAGCGACGGACTACGACTCCGTGTCGCGGATATGATCCGCCGTCGGCGGTACCGCCCGCGTCTCGCACCCGAGGAGCAGCCGCCAGACCGAACTGCCGCCACCCGGCGCTCGCATGCGTGCCGGAAGATCGGGCATCAAGCCAAGCTAGTGTACCAGCCGGAGGTTCACCGGGGCACCACCAGGCCCTTGATGTCCAGAGCGGACAGGATACGGCGGGCGACACCGTCGGCCTTGTCCCGCGACGCCAGCGGACCCACGCGCACCCGGTAGATGGTGTCACCATCATCGCCTTTCGTGCGGTCCGTGTAGACGTCGTAACCCGCCTTGCGCAGACGATTTCGCAGGGCCAGGGCGTTCTCCTCCTTGCCGAACGCCCCAACCTGCACTGCCCAGTCGCCGGCCTTTGCGGGTGCCGAGTCCGTCGGCTTCGACTCGGTGACTGCCGGCTCGGAAGAACCCTGGTCCGCGTCACTGGCGGATGTCGCGTCGCCGGCGGCCGTCGTCTCCGGCTGTGCCACTTCGGCGGAGGGCTGCCCCGACGCCTTGGCCGTGCTCCCCGCGACCGGCTCGTCGTTGCCGCCTGCGGTCGCGCTGTCGGCGTCCGGTGGATTCTCCGGCACCGCTCCCCCCGGATTGGGCTCGTCCGCAAACCCCGCCCTGGGGAGGTGAGATTCCGCGGTTACGTCGGGCTGCGGCGGCACCTCGATGGGCACGTCCACGCGCGTGTGTTTCACCGGCCCCTCCAGCAGCATCGGCAGAAAGATCACCGCGAGGGCAATCAGTACCACTGCACCGACGAGCCGTTGTTTCATGGCTTGCTGCACGACTCCATCCGCTCCGGTTGAGTGCCGGCGGCGACTGCTGGTCGGGGCACCGCGGCCACGGACGCCGGCGAGCGATGCGGGAACCAGCGCAACGTCTCCTCGGCAACCCGAAAGGAGCCGAAGGCGACGCGCACTGCCGGCCCGGCCACCGCGTCGACCCGGTCGAACAGCGTCTGCGGCGGACCGATCTCGCCTACCCGGCCGCCGGCGTCGGCGATCGCCGCGGCCATGTCGTCGACCGGCCAGACGTCGTCGTCGGGGAGTGTCAGCAGATGCCAGCGCTCGATCGTCGGCACCAGGGACGACACCACGGCCGCCAGATCTTTGCGCCCCATCAGCGCGAACACCGCTTCACGGCGCCGGCCGGCGTGACGCGCCTCCAGATTCCGGGCCAGCGCCCCGGCCGCGGCAACGTTGTGGGCAACGTCCACCATCCAGTCGTCGTCGAGCATCTCCAGACGGGCGCGCAGGTGCATCGCCGCGACGCCGGCCCGCACCGCGTCGGCACGACGGTCGACGCCGGGCACTGCACTCCAGGCGGCAATGGCCGCCGCCACGTTGGCGGGCAGCGATCCGCCGGCACCGGTGAGCGGCATATCCGTCACCTCCCCGGCATGGTCCCGATAGTGCCACCGGTCCGGCGTCGAATCGACGTGGAAGTCCCGCCCAATGCGCCGCAGGGGAACGGGCAGCGCCTCGACATGGCGCAGCAGTGTCACCGGGGGCTGGGTGTCGGCGCACACAGCCGGGCGGTTGGGCCGCATGACGCCGGCCTTCTCCAACGCGATGGTGTCGCGATCCGGGCCCAGCCAGTCGGCATGGTCGATATCCACGCTGGTGACGACCGCCACGTCCGCATCGAGGACGTTGACCGCGTCCAGACGTCCGCCGAGGCCGACCTCCAGCACCCAGGGATCGCAGCCGGCATCCCGGAAACACCAGAACGCCGCCAGGGTGCCGAACTCGAAGTAGGAGAGCGAGCATTCGCCCCGGGCCCGGTCGATGGCGTCGAACGCGGCGAGCAGGCGATCGTCGTCCACATCGCGGCCGTCCAGGCGGATGCGCTCGTTGTAGGCGAGCAGATGGGGGGATGTGTAGACACCGGGTCGTGCGCCATGGGCGCGCGCAATGCCTTCCAGCGCCGCCACCGCCGTGCCCTTGCCGTTGGTGCCGGCGACCGTGATCACGCGGGCGGGCGGGTTGAGCAGACCGAGGCGCGCCGCCACCTCGCGGACCCGTTCCAGCCCCGGATCGATGGCCCGCGGGTGAAGCGTCTGCTGCCACTGCAGCCAGTCGTCGACCCGCTCGAATCGCATTCCGGCCTCAGGCCTCCGCCAGACGCTTGACCCGCGGCGACGGCCGATGGGTCAGCATTGCCAGCACCGCGGCCACCCGGTCCCGCATCTCGCGGCGATCCACGATACTGTCGAGTGCGCCGTGGTCGAGCAGGAACTCACTGCGCTGGAACCCCTCCGGCAGCGTCTCGCGGACAGTCAGCTCGATGACCCGCGGTCCGGCGAAGCCGATCAGCGCCCCCGGCTCCGCGATATTGAGATCGCCGAGCATCGCGAGGCTCGCAGAGACACCGCCCATGGTCGGATCGGTGAGAACCGACACGAACGGGACGCCTGCCTCCGAGAGCCGCGCCAGCACGGCGCTGGTCTTCGACATCTGCAGCAGCGAGAACAGCGCCTCCTGCATGCGCGCGCCACCGCTCGCGCTAAAGGACACCAGCGGCACCCGCTCCTCCAGCGCAACGCCGGCGGCACGCACGAACCGCTCGCCGACGACGGCCCCCATCGAGCCGCCCATGAACTGGAACTCGAAGGCCGCTGCCACCAGCGGGATGCCGTGCACCGCGCCTCGCATTGCCACGAGCGCGTCGCGTTCTCCGGTGGTCTTCTGAGCCTGGGCGAGCCGGTCCTTGTACTTCTTGCTGTCGCGGAAGCGCAGCGCGTCCACCGGCTGCACGCCGGCAGCGAGCTCGGCGCCGCTGTGCTCGTCGAGGAAGATCTCCAGTCGCCGGCGGGCGCCGATACGCATGTGCTGCCCGCACTTGGGACAGACGTCGAGGTTGCGCTCCAGCTCCGGCCGGTAGAGCACGCCGCTGCACCCCTCGCACTTGGTCCACAGCCCCTCGGGTACACTGCGGTTGCGACCGCTACTGGCCTCGGTGCGGATGCGCGATGGCATCAACTTCTCGAACCAGCTCATCAGGCCTCCCCGGTCGTCGTCGCGTTCCTGCCATCCATACCGGCGCGCAGCGAGGCAACGAAGTCGCCGACCGCCCGCTCGCGCGCCTGCGCGTCGTCGACGTGCTCGCCGATCAGGCGAACGATGCCGCTGCCCACGACAACCGCATCCGCCACCCCGGCGACGGCCCCGGCGGTCCGCGCATCGCGAATGCCGAACCCGACGCCCACCGGGAGCTGCGTCACCGCCCGTATATCCGCCACATGCCGCTCGACGTCGGCGACATCCAGTGTAGCCGCGCCGGTGACGCCCTTCAGGGAAACGTAGTAGACGAAGCCCCGGGCCACGTCGCAGATCGACCGGATGCGCTCCCGCCGGGTTGTGGGGGCGACCAGCCAGATCGGATCGAGATCGTGCCCGGTCAGCGCACTCACGAGGTCGCCGCTCTCCTCGGGCGGGAGATCCACGGTAAGCACCCCGTCGACACCCGCAGCCGCGGCTTCTCTGGCGAATACGTCGTAGCCCATCTGCTCGATGGGGTTGAGATACCCCATGAGCACCACGGGCGTGTCGTCATCGCCGCGGCGGAACTCCCGGATGATGTCCAGCAGTCGCCGCACGCCGGTGCCGTGGGCCAGCGCACGCTCGCAGGCCGCCTGGATGACGGGGCCGTCGGCCATGGGGTCCGAGAACGGCATGCCGACTTCGATGATGTCGGCCCCGGAGTCCGCCAGCGTGCGCATGAGCCCCACAGTGGCGTCAGGCTCCGGGTCGCCCCCGGTCAGGTAGGTAATGAGGGCCTTGCGGCCGGTCTCCCGGCACGTCTCGAAACGTCGTGCGATCCGCGTCATAGCTCCATTCCCTGCAGGGCAGCGACGGTGTTGATGTCCTTGTCGCCGCGGCCGGAGAGGTTCACCACGATGTTCTGGTCCGGGCGCATCTCGCGCGCCAGGCGGGCTGCGTACGCCAGCGCGTGACTGGTTTCCAGCGCGGGCATGATGCCCTCGGTACGGGTGACTTCGTGGAAGGCCGCGATGGCCTCGTCGTCGGTAACGCAGACGTAGGTGGCCCGCCCGACGTCCTTCAGCCACGCATGCTCCGGGCCGACACCGGGGTAGTCCAGCCCGGCCGACACCGAGTGCGTGCCCAGGATCTGGCCGTCCTCGGTCTCCATCAGGTAGGTGCGATTGCCGTGCAGCACGCCGGGCCGTCCCGCCGACAGCGGCGCGGCATGGCGACCGGTCGCCAGGCCCTCGCCCCCGGCCTCCACGCCGTGCAGCTGCACGCCCTCGTCGCCGAGGAACGCATGGAACAGTCCGATGGCGTTGGAGCCACCCCCAACGCAGGCGACGAGGGCATCCGGCAGCGCGTCGTACTTCTCCAGCATCTGGGCCCGGGTCTCGCGGCCGATGACGGCCTGGAAGTCACGGACCAGCAGCGGATAGGGATGGGGACCGGCGACGGTGCCGATAATGTAGAAGGTGCCGTCCACGTTGGCGGCCCAATCGCGGAAGGCCTCGTTCAGGGCATCCTTCAGCGTGCGCGATCCGGATTCCACCGGGACCACGGTGGCCCCGAGCAGGCGCATGCGGAAGACGTTCACCGACTGGCGCCGCACGTCCTCCGAACCCATGTAGACGACGCACTCCATGCCCAGACGGGCCGCCACCGTCGCCGTGGCGACCCCGTGCTGACCGGCCCCGGTCTCGGCGACGATGCGCGTCTTCCCCATACGCGAGGCCAGTAGCGCCTGGCCCATGGTGTTGTTCACCTTGTGGGCACCGGTGTGGTTCAAATCCTCACGCTTGAAGTGGATCTGCGCACCACCGATCTTCTGCGACCAGCGCCGGGAATGGTAGAGCGGGCTAGGTCGTCCCACGTAGTCCCGCAGGTCGGCATCGAGCTCCGCCGTGAATTCCGGATCGTTGCGATAGCGCTCGTAGGCGGCCGCCAGCTCCTCCAGTGGCGCCATGAGCAGCTCGGGGACGAACTGACCGCCGTAGCGGCCGAAATGGCCGCGCGCGTCCGGGAACTTCGAGAAATCGATCGGTGCATTCACCGTCTCAATCACGTTCGACACGTTGAACCTCTCTGATGAAAGTCGCGATGAGCGTCCGGTCCTTGAGGCCGGGCCCGCTCTCGACGCCGCTGCTTACGTCGACCGCCCAGGGCCGGGTCGCGGCGATCGCCTCCGCCACGTTATCCGGGGAGAGCCCCCCAGCCAGGATGAGCGGCGCGTCCAGCTCCCCCGGATATCTCGACCAGTCGAATGGGACGCCCGTGCCGCCCGATTCGCCGGCGCCGTGGCTGTCCAGCAGAAACCCGGCGGCATCGCCGAAACGCTCGACGAAGCGCGCCGGGTCTGCGGCATCATCCGCCATCGGCATCGCCTTGATGTAGCGCATGCCGAAGCCGCGACAGAACTCGGCGGACTCCCTGCCGTGGAACTGCAGCAGGTCGATCGGCACGGTGCGCAGCACCTGCTCAACCGTATCGGGTTCGGGATCGAGAAACAGGGCGACGATGGTCACGAACGGCGGTACCGCCCGGACGATCTCACGCGCGCCGCGTGGTGTGACGGCCCGGGGACTGCGCGCATGGAACACGAGCCCGATCGCGTCCGCGCCGGCGTTCGCCGCGAATGCGGCATCGTCGGGCCGCGTGATGCCACAGATCTTGATCCGCGTTCGCAAGGAAGCGCACCGTATGCATGTGTATGGCTGCACACCCGCCGCGACCGGGTCCGGCGCGGATCAGGGCAAAGAAGCGTACAAGACGGCTATCGTAACCTTGCCGGCCACAATCACGCAAAGACGGGCAGCCTGCCCAGCGCCGGTAGACCGTCGTGCCCCGGATAGGTAACCCCGACCAGATAGAGCCCTTCGCCCGGTGCGGTGACGCCTGCCCGGGTGCGGTCCCGGGCGGCAAGCACCGCGGCCGCCCATTGAGGATCCCGGTCACCGGCCCCGATGGCGATGAGTACCCCCACAAGGTTGCGCACCATGTGATGGAGAAAGGCATTCGCCTCCACGTCGAAATAGTACAGCCCGTCTCCCCGGCCCCGTACGTCCAGCCGGTACAACGTACGTACAGGGTGCTTCGCCTGACAGGCGACCGCGCGGAATGACGTGAAGTCGTGCTCGCCGAGAAGCCCGGCCGCCGCCCGCCGCATCGGGTCGAGCGCCAGCCGCTTCCATGTCCATGACACCCGATGCCGGTCGAGCACCGGCCGTACCGGGCTGGAGCGCAGAACGAAGCGATAGCGGCGCGCCCTGGCAGTGAAACGCGCATGAAAATCGCCCGCAACTTCGCGCATCCACAGCACGCCGACGTCCTGCGGCAGATTGCTGTTCACGCCCCGTATCCAGGCGGACTCCGGGCGCGTGGCCGCGGTATCGAAATGCACGACCTGGTGCGTGGCATGGACACCGGCGTCCGTGCGACCGGCGCAGTGCACCGACACCGGCTCATCCGCCACCCGCGACAGCGCCAGCTCCAGCGCCTGTTGGACGGAGCGCGCGTGCGCCTGCCGCTGCCAGCCGCTGAACCCCGTACCGTCGTACTCGAGGCCGAGCGCGATCCTCACGACACTCCCCGGACCGCGACCATGAAGGCGACCACCAGCCCCGCCGGCACCAGCCACTGCCACACCGACGGTGGCGGCAGCACCGGGACATTAACCGACGGCGGGGGCGCCGTATCGGCGGCGCTCACGGTCGCATGGAACACCCGACCGGCAACACGGGCTCGACGTCGCCATGCCCCCTCGCCGGTACCGTCATTGGTCGCCCCCGCGGTCGACGCCCGAAGGCGCAGCTCGGGAACGAGGCGTATCGCGAGGACAAGCCGCAACGTGAACCGCTGGACCGGCACCCCGACCCGCACAAGCGGCGACAGCAGCATCATGAGGCCAGCAATGACCCGTTCCGAGCCCTGAACGTTCATCAGCCAGTGGACCGCCGCCACCATGATGATCAGCAGCGCCGCATGGCGCCCCCCTTCGATGAGTCCGGAGAGGCTCGGCGAATACCCGCCCAGGGCGGGAACCAGCGGCGGACCGGGCTGGAACCAGCCATAGAGGACGAGAAGGGAGAGAAAGAACAGCCGCAGGCGCATCACGCTCGACAGCAGCGTTCGCCACCGGGCCGCCTGGCCCGCGGCGGTCAGACCGATGGTTACGGTCGCCGTTCCCGGAACGAGGGCAGCGGCACCACCGACGGCCAGGCCGGTCCCGATGACGAGCAGCACCACAACGTGCACTGCCGGGTGCAGACGCCGCAACGAGCACCGGGGCCGCGAGGCCCCGGTCGTCCCGGACGGGTTTGGGTCTGTCAACACCATTTGACTGCGCCTTGACCGCGTCGCGCCGGCTCTCCTCTCGGGCGACACGAGCGTAGCGTAGTGAGACTGCGCAAGTAAGTGCCAACGCCGGATTGATCATCCAGTGCGTTTGAGAAGTGCCCTCGCTTCCTGCTGCTGGCCTCCGCTGCCCTCTTCGATCACTTCCTCCAGCAGACCCTTGGCGCCGTCATGGTCCCCCATGTCCAGATACGCCCGGGCGAGATCCAGCTTGGTGCCGGTTTCGTCGAGCGTTTCCAGATCCTCCTGATCCGTACCGGCTCCCTCGGACTCCGCCGAGTCGGCAGCATTCCCTTCCAGGTCGTCGGATTCGAACGAGAAGTCGCCGAAATCGAGGGAGAAGTCGTCGTCCGTATCGGACTCCGCCCCGGTTCCGGTCTCCGAGGCATCGGATCCCGGCTGGAGATCGTCGGGGAGCTCGAAGTCGAGCCCGCCGAGATCGTCCTCGTCATCGCCGTCTTCGTCCGCGGCATTCGCGGGCGCGGCGGGCTGTTGCGGAAAATTGTCCAACGAGAATTCGAGTCCGCGGTCCAGCTCGGACTCCTCGGAACTGAGGTCGAACTCGGTGTCGTCCGTACGGCCGATGCGCGAACCGTCTCCATCGGCGGCGAGATCCTCGACCGGGTCGCTCTCATCGGTCAGCGCGAAGTCGAAGCTCAGGTCGTCCTCGTCGCCGCTATCGGACAAACCGGTCTCGGCGCCAGGGGTTGCCACGGCGTCGTCGACGCGGGAATCGTCCGTATCCGGCACCTCCCGTGCCTGCTCGTCGTCGTCGAGGTCGAAGGCGAACAGGTCGTCGTCGTTGGACGCGGTCTCGCTACGCTCGGCAACGGCGCCGGCGGCGGGCTCACGGTATGCGTCCGCGACCGGATCCGGCGCGCCGCCGTCCTCGTCCTCGGCGGTGAACAGCGGATGCTCGGGCGCGATCCGGCGTCCGAGTTCGACGGTGCGCTGCCACACCGGGTCACTGTCGGAGTCGACCTGCGTGTGAAGGACTTGGGCCTCGGCCTCGAAGCCACCCCGGTCCTCACGCGCGGCCAGGACCTCCATCAGCTTGGCACGCAGCGTCTTGTTGTCGGGATCCTCACCGAGGGCGTCGTCGAGCACATCCTGCGCCTTGGCCAGGTTGCCGTAGGCGACGAGCAGCTCCGCCTGCTCCAGCGGGTCCTCCTGCGGGTTCGCGGACGTCTCGTCCTCCTGCGACCCCGTGGCGTCGACATCCGGCTGCGCGGTCTGACCGCCGGAGGGATCGGCGATGATCGCACCCAGCTCCTGCTCACCGTCTCCCGGGGCGCGACGACGCCGGAGGATCAACATGAGCAGGATCAGCAGGAGAATGGCACCACCGCCCACTTCAGCCAGCAGCTGCGGATCGGCGAGTAGCCGCTGGAATACCGACTCCACGCGCTCCAGCAGGGTCGGTGGCGGTGCCGTCGGCTCCGTCTTCGCCGGCTTGGTCTCGGCGGCCTTCGGTGCCGACTCGCTCTTCGCCTGCGACATGGACGGCGTCTGCGACCCGGCCTCGCCGGCGGCGGTCTGCTCCGCCGCAACCGGCTCTGCGGAGGATTCCTCGCCGGGCGCCTTGGCAGTCACGACGCCGCCGTTGTCGGCGGTCCCGGTCCCCTTGTCGCTGGCCGAGCTGTTGGACCCGGTCGTCTTCGGCTCGGTCGAGGCGGGCTCGGACGGGCCGTTCGCCATCTCGGAGCTGGCACCGGCGGCGCCGGCAACCGGTTCCTCCATCTGCACGTTGACCATCGCCTTCAGCCGTACGAGGTCGGCCTTCATCGACTCGAGCTGCTGTTTGAGGTCCTTGTTCTCCGACTCGAGGCTGGCGTTGGTCTCCTCCAGCGTGCCCATGCGCTTCTGCAGCGTCTCAATGTTCTTGTCGGTCGCGTCGAGCTTGGCGTCTGCGAGGCTGGCGGTTGAACGCTGACCGCTGGCGTCCTCCGGGGCGACGACCGTGAGGTGGCCCTCGGCACTCGCGGTCGTCTCTTCCGGCTTCGAACCGCCGGCCGTAGCATCCGGCTTGCCTGCAGCGGACTCGGCCCCGGAGGATTTCGACGCCTCGGCACTGGCCACTTCGGTCCCGCGACTGGATCGCCAGCTCGCCATCTGCTCGCGAACGCGCCGGGTCGCCTCCGAGGTCGACACGCTCGCCATGGCATCGCGGTCCGGCACACGCAGGACCGCGCCCCGCTTGAGACGGTTGATGTTGTTGCCGAGGAAGGCATCCGGATTGGTACGCAGAAGGGCGATCATCGCCTGATTGGCCGTCACGCTCTGGGGCCGCACCTCGTTGGCAATGCTGTAGAGCGTGTCGTCCGCTCCGACCGGGCCATACGTGCTCGGTCCACTGGAATCGTCCGTCGAGGCGGACGCCGCACCAGACCCCGCTTTGCCGGAGCGCGCGGGGCCCGAGGCCGCCACCGGCGGCGTCGGTGCTGCCGGCTGCGAGGCGGCGGTCGACTCGCTATCGCTCGACGACGCCCCGCCTGCCGGTGCAGACGCCGTGCGCGTCGGTGTGTCGTCGGAGTACAGCGGCGGGTCGAGCAGCACCGTGTACTCACGCAGCATTCGTCCCTGCGGCCACCGGATCTCGACCAGGAAGTCCAGAAACGGCTCCTTGATCGGATTCTCGGTTGTTACCTCGATGGTGGGACGTCCATCCTGGCCCTTCTTGACCCGGAATTTCAGCCTCGAGAGGTAGAACGGGCGATCGACACCGGCGCGGTCGAACGCATCCGGCGACGCGAGCTCCGCCTTGACGTTACGCATGCCCGAGTCGCTCACCGAGAACAGTGGGATGCGGGCTGACAATGGCTCGTTCAGCGCCGAGTCGGTCTCGATCTTGCCGAGCCCGATGGCCGAGGCCGAGGAACTCACCCCCACTGCGGCCATCAAAGCGAAGGTAGCCAGTTTTCGTCCCATGACAGTCCCTTTTGCCATATCAGGGCCGGCGCGGCGGCACCGGTTATTCGTTTCCCGTTTTTCGCCCTGGCGCTTGGCCACGACTCGGTGCGATTCATTACGGCAATGGGCCGCGGTTCCTTTTCCCTGAGTTCTGGCCCGAAACACCCGTGCCTCCGGCTTGCCGCCCGATCGCATGCATCACCGCCAAACGCGGTGCCTCATCATGGATTCTTTCACCTTCGCAGGTTGTTTGCCGGAATCTGATCACAGAAAACGCGCCCCATCAGGCGCGTATTAAACCGTGAAACCGTTCGGTGGACAGCACGAAACGGTAGCCTGCACCCCGCCGGAGTCGGGGGCATCGGTAACGGGCCCGGCTTCCGTCGATCGCGAAAAACGGGAAGCCGTCCAGCGGCTCCACCGGCAGGGAACGACCGTCGTCGACCAGACGAAGCTGGCCGACCGGGCGTCCCCGATCGGCCAGTTCTTCCAACACGGCCTCGCCGACGACGCTGGCCGCGCCGACCAGCATCACGACATCGTCTGTCACTGACTCCGAACCCCGATCAGGACTCCAGCAGAATACGCAGCATGCGGCGCAGCGGCTCCGCCGCTCCCCACAGCAGCTGGTCGCCGACCGTGAAGGCGGACAGGTACTCCGGCCCCATCGTCAGCTTGCGCAGCCGCCCGATCGGCACGCTCATGGTACCGCTGACCGTCGCCGGCGTGAGCTCACGCTTGCTGGCCTCCGGCTCGTTCGGGATCACCCGTACCCAGTCGTTCGCCTCGGCCAGCATGCCCTCGATCTCGTCCACCGGGACGTCGCGCTTGAGCTTGATGGTCAGGGCCTGGGCGTGGGAGCGCATGGCGCCCACCCGCACACAGATGCCGTCAATGGGAATCGGGTTGTCACTGCGCCCCAGGATCTTGTTCGTCTCCGCCCCGGCCTTCCACTCCTCCTTGCTCTGGCCGGACTCCAGCGCGGCGTCGATCCAGGGGATCAGGCTGCCGGCGAGCGGCACGCCGAAATGATCCGACGGGTACCCGGCGGAGCGCAGCGCCTCGGTGATCCGGCGGTCGATATCGAGGATCGCGGAGCCGGTGTTCTCCAGTTCCGCGCCCGCGGCATCGCGCAGGTAGCCCATCTGGGCGATCAGCTCGCGCATGTGCTGGGCGCCGGAACCCGAGGCCGCCTGGTAGGTCATCGGGCTGATCCACTCGACGAGGTCGTGATGGAAGAGCCCGCCCATGCCCATCAGCATGAGGCTGACGGTGCAGTTGCCGCCTACGAACGTCTTCGTCCCGGCGCCGAGGGCATCCTTGATGACCCCGAGGTTCACCGGGTCGAGCACGATCACACTCTCGTCCGCCACGCGCAGCGTCGAGGCGGCGTCGATCCAGTAGCCGTCCCACCCCGCCTCTCGAAGCTGCCGGTAGACCTTCTCCGTGTAGCCGCCGCCCTGGCAGGTGACGATGGCGTCCATCGACTTCAGCTCGTCGAGATCGTGGGCATCCTTCAGTGACGGCACGTCACGGCCGACGTCCGGTCCCGGCTGACCCGCCTGGGAGGTGGAGAGGAAGACCGGCTCGATGTCGCGAAAGTCGTTCTCGTCGCGCATGCGCTGCATGAGGACGGAGCCGACCATGCCGCGCCATCCGACGAATCCGATACGTTTCATGATTACCTCGCAGTATTGCTGTGTGGTGGGCGCACGTCGGCGCGCCGGTCACGCACCCGCGCGCAGCGCCGCGACGACGGCGTCGCCCATCTCGGAGGCACCCACCCGCCGGGTACCCTCGGTGTGAATGTCCGGTGTGCGCAGGCCTTGGTCGAGCACTGTGCCGACGGCCGCCTGCACCCGCTCCGCGAGCGCGCGCTCGTTCAGGCTGTAGCGGAGCATCATGGCGAGCGAGAGGATCGTGGCAAGCGGATTGGCGAGATCCCGCCCGGCGATGTCGGGCGCCGAGCCGTGGACCGGCTCGTACATGCCCTTGGCCTGCTCGTCCAGGGACGCCGAGGGCAGCATGCCGATCGATCCGGTAAGCATGGCGGCGCAGTCCGAGAGGATGTCACCGAAGAGGTTGCCGGTGACCAGGACGTCGAACTGCTTCGGCGCGCGCACTAGCTGCATCGCCGCATTGTCCACGTACATGTGGGAGAGCTCGACCCCCGGATGGGACTCGGCGAGGCGGTTCATCCCCTCGCGCCAGAGCTCGCTGACCTCGAGCACGTTGGCCTTGTCCACGGAGCACAGTTGACCGCCGCGCTTGCCCGCGATATCGAAGGCGAGGCGGCCCACCCGCTCGATCTCCGACTCGCTGTAGACCATCGTATTGTAGCCCTGGCGCTCGCCGCCCTCGATCTCACGTATGCCCCGCGGCGCACCGAAGTAGATGCCGCCGGTGAGCTCGCGCACGATCATGATGTCCAGCCCGGCCACTACCTCCGGGCGCAGCGCCGAGGCGCCCGCGAGCTGCGGGTAGAGTATGGCGGGGCGAAGATTGCCGAACAGGGCGAGGGCGCTGCGGATGCCGAGCAGGCCCCGCTCGGGACGCAGCGCGCGCTCGATGCCGTCCCATCTCGGACCGCCCACGGCACCCAGCAGCACCGCGTCGGACCGGCGCGCCAGATCGAGTGTGGCATCGGGCAGCGGCGTGCCGGTGTCGTCCACGGCACAGCCGCCGAGCAGCCCCCACTCGAGCTCCGCCGCCAGGCCGAACTCTTCACGCAGCACGTCCAGGACCTTGACCGCCTCGCCGACGATCTCCGGGCCGATGCCGTCGCCCGGCAGTATCAGGATATTCTTCGTCATTCGCGACTCAGGACATTAGCCGGGGAAAAGCCAGGGCGTGACCTCGCGCCGCCTGGCCTCATAGGCACGGATCTCGTCGGCATGCTGCAGCGTGAGCCCGATCTCGTCGAGCCCCTCCACGAGCGCGTGCTTGCGGAACGCGTCTATCTCGAACTCGAAGACATCTCCGTGCGGGGTCGTGACCGTCTGCGCCGGCAGATCCACCCGCAGCCGATAGCCCGGCTGCTCGAAGGTTTCCGCGAATAGCCGGTCGACGCGGCTCTCATCCAGCACGACCGGCAGGATGCCGTTCTTGCTGCAGTTGTTGTAGAAGATGTCGGCGAAGCTCGGGGCGATAATCACGCGAAAGCCGTAGTCCTTCAGCGCCCACGGCGCATGCTCGCGGGAGGATCCGCAGCCGAAGTTGCGACGGGCGAGCAGGATGCTCGCGCCCTGGTAGCGATCCTGATTCAACACGAAGTCGGGGTTCAGGGGACGCTGGCTGCAGTCCTGACCCGGCTCACCATGGTCCAGGTAGCGCCACTCGTCGAACAGGTTCGGGCCGAACCCGGTGCGCTTGATGGACTTCAGGAACTGCTTGGGGATGATGGCGTCGGTGTCCACGTTGGCGCGGTCGAGCGGCGCCACGAGGCCCTCGATCTGGGTAAGCGGTTCCATCGGTTACAGTGTCCTCACGTCGGTGAAGTGGCCGGTCACCGCCGCCGCGGCGGCCATCGCGGGGCTGACCAGGTGGGTCCGTCCGCCCTGCCCCTGGCGGCCCTCGAAATTCCGGTTCGACGTGGACGCGCAGCGCTCGCCCGGCTCCAGGCGGTCGGCGTTCATGGCCAGACACATGGAACAGCCCGCCTCGCGCCACTCGAAGCCGGCGTCGACGAACACGCGATCCAGCCCCTCGGCCTCCGCCTGCTGCTTCACCAGACCGGAGCCCGGCACCACCATGGCAAGCTGGATGCCCTCGGCCACCTTCCGACCGCGCACCACGGCGGCAGCGGCACGGAGATCCTCGATGCGGGAGTTGGTGCAGGAACCGATGAACACCTTGTCGGGCCGGATCTCGCTGATCGGCGTACCGGCCTTCAGGCCCATGTATTCCAGCGCCCGCACCATGCCGTCCCGGCGCGTTTCATCGGCTTCGCTGCCGGGATCGGGCACCCGCCCGCCGATGGCCGCCACCATCTCCGGTGACGTGCCCCAGCTCACCTGTGGCTGGATGTCGGCGGCGTCGATGCGCACCACGCGGTCGAACTCGGCGTCGTCATCGGAGCGGAACGTCCGCCAGTAGTCGACCGCCCGTTCCCAGTTCTCGCCCTTGGGGGCGTACGGGCGGTCGCGCAGATAGTCGATGGTGGTCTCGTCGACCCCCACCATGCCGCAGCGCGCACCGGCCTCGATCGACATGTTGCACACGGTCATCCGGCCCTCGACGGACAGCCCGCGTATCGCCTCGCCACCGAACTCGATGGCGTAGCCCGTGCCGCCGGCGGTGCCAATGGTGCCGATAATGTGGAGCACGATGTCCTTGGCGGTGACACCCGGGCCGACGTGACCGTCGACCTGCACCAGCATGCGCTTCGAGCGCGACTGGATCAGCGTCTGGGTTGCCAGCGCGTGCTCCACCTCGGAGGTACCGATGCCGAAGGCGAGTGCACCGATCGCCCCGTGGGTGGAGGTATGCGAGTCGCCGCAGACCACTGTCATGCCGGGCTGCGTGGCTCCCTGCTCCGGGCCGATGACGTGAACGATGCCCTGGCGGGGGTCGACCATGCGGAATTCGGTAATGCCGTACTCCGCGCAGTTCCGGTCCAGCGTCTCCACCTGCAGCGCGGAGGTCGGATCGGCGATGCCGGCGCTGCGGTCGGTGGTCGGCACATTATGGTCGGCGACCGCCAGGTTGGCATCCACGCGCCAGGGGGCCCGACCGGCCAGCCGCAGGCCCTCGAACGCCTGGGGCGAGGTAACCTCGTGGACCAGGTGGCGATCGATGTAGAGCAGCGCCGTGCCGTCGTCGTTGTCGCGTACGACGTGCGCGTCCCAGAGCTTGTCGTAGAGTGTCTTGCCCGCCATGCGCCCTTCCGCGAAACGTGAATGATGTGCGCTGTCGTCGCGCCCGCAACGCCCGGCGACGCCGGACCCCGCTACCGGGACGCGGCTCTCGCGTACCGGTAGCGTAACGGCCGATTATACCCGAGCGCCCTTCGGCGGGCTAACCCTGCCCATTACCCACAAGTCGTGCATCACAGCCCTGCAAAAGCGCCAAGGCAAGGCGCGGCGATATCCGACCCTATGCGTGTTAGCCGCAGGCGGCGATAACCGTGTCCTACAGGCCACGCGCGGCAACCACGGTACCGACTGCCGCGAGCGCCGCCGCGGCGAGAAACGTCCCGCTACCGCCGACCGTGTCCCACAGATAGCCGCTGGCCAGGCTTCCCGCCGCCACGCCCGCACCGAACGTGAGGCTGCTGTATAGGGCCTGGCCGCGCCCCTGGTTTCGGCCCACGAAATACCGGTTGACGAGCGCGATACCCACGGCGTGATAGATCCCGAACGTGGCCGCATGCAGGAGCTGCGCCGCCGCCTGAACCACAAGCACACCGGGCGCCACGGCCACCAGGGTCCAGCGCAGAACCGCGAGCGCCAGCGTCGCGGTCATCAGCCACCGCGGACCGAACCGGGGCAGCCAGCGGTGCACCACCAGAAACACCCCGATCTCCGCCAGCACGCCCAGCGCCCACAGGACGCCGATGACCGCGCCGCGGTAACCGTGCTCGCCGAGATAGATGCTGTAGAAGGCGTAGTAGGGCCCGTGACTCGCCTGAAGCAGAAAACACACCAGGAAGAACGCGAGCACCCGCGGGTCACGCAGCACGTGCAGAAAAGCCGCGTGTCCGGCCGACGGGGAACGCTCGCGTGCCTGCGGGGCGACAAACGACGCCGCGGCCAGCACCACGAACAGCACGACCAGTGCCACCGGCAGAATGCGGACCCCGAACCGATCGATGAGCTCGCCGAGCGCGGTAACCGAGGCGATGAAGCCCACCGATCCCCACAGGCGGATCCGGCTGTACAGGTGGTCCTGCCCTTTCAGATGATTGAGCGTGTTGGCCTCGAACTGAGGCAGGGCCGCGTTCCAGAAGAAGCTCGTGACCGCGATGATCATCGCGAGCCAGAGGAAGCCGTGGCTGAGCAGGACCCCCGGGAACACAAGCATCGCGCCGACGGCTGCCACGCGCACCACGAACATCCGCGAGCCACCGCGGTCCGCGAGCCAGCCCCAGATATTGGGGGCCACGATCTTGGTTGCGTGCAGTATCGCCACCAGCACGCCGATCTGGGCCGCGGGCAGGCCGAGCGATCGCAGGTACGGGCCCCAGTAGGGGGCCAGCGCACCGGTGATCGTGAAGAAGGCGAAATAGAAGCCCGACAGCCGCCAGTACGGCATCGCCTCCGGCATCGTCCGGGGTCAGCGTTCCGGTGTGGACGGGATGACAGGCGTGTCCGAGCGGACGTCGGCGTTCTGGGCGCGATGCCGCAGGTAGTGGTCCATCAGCACCAGCGCCGTCATCGCCTCGGCAATGGGGGCGGCGCGTATGCCGACACAGGGGTCGTGGCGACCCGTGGTGACCACCTCCTCGGGCTCGCCCCGCACGTTCACCGACCTTCCCGGCACACGGATGCTGGACGTCGGCTTCAGCGCGATGCTGGCGGCCAGATCCTGACCGGTGGTGATACCGCCGAGCACCCCGCCGGCGTTGTTCGAGAGAAAGCCCTCGGGCGTGATCTCGTCACGGTGCTCGGAGCCCTTCTGGGTCACAGCGCCGAAACCCGCGCCGACCTCCACCCCCTTGACGGCGTTGATCCCCATCAGCGCCTTGGCAAGATCGGCGTCAAGACGGTCGAACACGGGCTCCCCGAGACCGACCGGGACATTCTCCGCCACCACGTTCAGCCGCGCGCCGACCGAGTCGCCGTCACGCCGGAGCTGATCCATGTACGCCTCGAGCTCCGGAAGGCGCCCGGGCTCGGCGCAGAAGAACGGGTTCGTATCGACCGCGCTCCAGTCCTCCAGGGCCAGCTCGAAGAGGCCGAGCTGCGCAAGATAGGCGCGCACCCGAACGCCAAGCCGCTCGGCGAGGTACTTCCTGGCAATGCCGCCCGCCGCCACTCGCATCGCGGTCTCGCGGGCCGACGACCGCCCGCCGCCCCGGTAGTCCCGGATACCGTATTTCTGGCGGTAGGTGTAGTCGGCGTGGCCGGGCCGGAAGCTGTCCTTGATCCTGGAGTAGTCCCGTGACCGCTGGTCGGTGTTCTCGATCAGCAGGCCGATGGGTGTCCCCGTCGTGACGCCTTCGAAGGTGCCCGAGAGAATGCGCACCGAATCCGACTCGCGGCGCTGTGACGTATGGCGGGAGGTCCCCGGCTTGCGCCGGTCGAGATCGCGCTGGAGATCCTCCTCGGTCAGCGCTAGCCCGGGCGGGCAGCCGTCGACCACCGCGCCAAGGGCGGGTCCGTGGCTCTCGCCGAACGTGGTAACGGAGAACAACGTGCCGAACGTGTTGCCTGACATCGGAGTGTCGCTTTCTTCCTGAGCGGGGATGGCTGCCCAACTCTAAGGAACCGGCCGCCAATAATCCACCGCATCGCCGTCAAGGCCGGGCCGTCGGGCCGACCGCTCGCCGCAGCGCCTCCGCGGTGACGACGAAAACGCCCTCGCCGCCGCGCTCGAACGTCAGCCAGGTGAGCTCCAGATCCGGGAACGAGGTCTCGACCGCCGGCCAGCTGTAGCCCACCTCGCAGAAGAGCACGCCGTCCGTAGTCAGTCGCTCGGCCGCCTGGTGCAGCAGCGGTCGCACGAGATCGAGTCCGTCCACGCCGCCCGCCAGTCCGCCGCTGGGCTCGTGACGGTACTCCGGCGGCAGGTCGCTCATGCCCTCGGTGTCGACGTACGGCGGATTCGCCAGGATCAGGTCGTACCGCCGGTCCGCGGGCACTTCAGCGAGCAGGTCCGACTGCAGCGCCGTGACCCGGTCCCCGACACCGTGACGCTCGATGTTGCGACGCGCCACCGCGAGGGCGTCGGCGGACACATCCACCGCGTCGACGCGAGCCGCCGGGAGTGCGAGGGCCGTCGCGATGGCGATACAGCCGCTGCCCGTGCCGACGTCGACGACCGACTCGACCGCGTCCGGGTCAACCCAGGGCTCGAAGCCGGTCTCGATCAGCTCCGCAAAGGGGGAGCGCGGTACCAGCACCCGCTCGTCGACGTAGAACGGCAGCCCCGCAAACCACGCCTCGTGCGTGATGTAGGGCAAGGGCACCCGGTCGTCGATCCTCTGCGCCACGCGCGCCACGATCGCCTGTTTTTCCATCGCCGTCAGGCGCGCGGGGAAGTATGCGGGGTGCAGATCCGGCGGCAGGTGAAGGGTGTGCAGCACCAGGGCCGCCGCCTCGTCCAGGGCGGTATCGGTGCCGTGGCCGTAGCGCAGCCCGGCCGCCTCGAAGCGGCTGGCCACCCAGCGCACGAAATCGACGATGCTGTGCAGTTCCTCCGGGGTGTCCATATCTCCACCTGTCGCCAGCCGGGAAGCATCGGGGCGGGCAGCATACCGCAAACGGCTGCGCCGTGGCGGGACACGGCCGCGGCGAACCGATACCATCCCCCGGGCAACCACTCCCGGAGACCCGATGCGCGACCTCGCCGACCGCAAGGCCGACCTCAGCGACTGGCTCAAGACGCTGCCCCTCTACCCGCTGCCCCACCACGCCATCTCGCGGGTCGTGCTGCGCGCGACGCGGTGGCGCACCGGCTGGTGGAAGGCCCTGCTCATCCGGCTGTTCATCCGCGCATTCCGGGTCGACATGAGCGAGGCTCTGGATCCCGATCCGGGGCATTACGCCAGCTTCAACGCCTTTTTCACCCGGCCCCTGCGGCCGGGGGCACGCCCGCTGTCCGAGGACGAGGGGGAGATCGTCAGCCCGGCGGACGGCACTGTCAGCCGGATCGGCGATCTGACGGGCAACCGGCTGGTCCAGGCCAAGGGCCGGGACTACACCAGCCTGGAGCTCCTCGGCGGCGACGCGGCGCTGGCCGATCGCTTCCGCTCGGGTCACTTCGCCACGGTGTACCTGTCACCGCGCGACTACCACCGGGTTCACATGCCCGCCAGCGGACGGCTGCGGCGCATGATCCACATCCCCGGCCGGCTGTTCAGCGTGGCACCCCATACCGTGCGGGCGGTTCCGGAGCTGTTCGCGCGCAACGAGCGCATTGTCGCCCTGTTCGACACCGCCCACGGTCCCATGGCGGTGATCCTGGTCGGAGCAATCTGCGTGGCAAGCATAGAGACGGCCTGGGCCGGGGTGGTCACCCCGCCCAGGGGGCGCCGCATCACCGCCACCGATTACGGGGACG
>Ga0102944_1000844_pt1 | contig 21968 bp, 20 predicted proteins | sample SalPonD_shore_MG_FD_78172 | JGI IMG/M metagenome (GOLD analysis project Ga0102944, IMG submission 78172) | Salt pond soil microbial communities from South San Francisco under conditions of wetland restoration - Salt Pond MetaG... | ecosystem: Environmental > Aquatic > Marine > Intertidal zone >...
GGCCGACCCCGTGGTCGACCAGATCGACGCCATCCTGCCCCAGACCCAGTGCGGCCAATGCGGCTATCCCGGCTGCCGGCCCTACGCCGAGGCCATCGCCAGCGGCGAGGCGGACATCAACCAATGTCCGCCGGGCGGCGAGGCCGGAGTCCAGGCGCTGGCCGACCTGCTCGGGCGCGACCCCAAGCCGATCAACCCAGAGCACGGCGAGGTCAAGCCAAAGATGGTCGCCGTCATCGACGAGCAGCTGTGCATCGGCTGCACGCTTTGCATCCAGGCCTGCCCGGTCGATGCCATCCTCGGCGCCGCCAAGCACATGCACACCGTTATCGAGGTCGAATGCACGGGCTGCGAGCTGTGCGTGCCGCCCTGTCCGGTGGACTGCATCGCGATGGTCCCGGTCAAGACGGACATCGCCACCTGGAAGTGGCCCTACCCGGAGAGCCTGCCGGAGAACCGGCCAAGCTCCCTGGCCGACCTGCTGACCGGCAACGCCGCGGGATCGGGCGCATGAGCCGCAAGCTGTGGCACTTCCACGGCGGGCTGCGCCTGGCCGGGCACAAGGACGAGTCGATGCGCGAAGGGGTCCTGCCCACGCGCCTGCCCTCGCATCTGATCCTCCCCTTGCAACAACACATCGGCGAACCGGCCGAACCCGTGGTCGGGGTCGGCGACCATGTCCTCAAGGGCGAGGTCATCGCCCGCGCCCACGGCTACGTCAGCGCGCCGGTCCACGCGACGAGCTCGGGTACCGTGGTCGCCATCGAGGAGCGTCCTGTAGCCCATCCCTCGGGCCTGTCCGCACCCTGCATCGTCATCGAGACGGACGGGCGCGAAAAATGGCGTCACCGCGACAGTCGCATCACCGACTACACCGCGCTCGATCCCAGCGAGCTGCGCAACCGGATCCGCGAGGCCGGCGTCGTCGGGCTCGGGGGCGCGGGTTTTCCCGCCTTCATCAAGCTCAACCCCGGCACGGCCCGCGTCAGGACACTGATCCTCAACGGTGCCGAATGCGAGCCGTATATCACCTGCGACGCGGTGCTCATGCAGGAGCGCCCCCGGGAGATCGTCGAGGGTCTGCTCATCATGCGCCACGCCCTGCGGGCCGAAACCTGCCTGATCGGCATCGAGGACAACAAGCCGCACGCCATCGAGGCCCTGCGCGACACCCTGGCCGAATACGATGCCGAGGGCGTCGAGGTGGTGGCGGTGCCGACCCGCTATCCGGCCGGCGGTGAAAAACAGCTGATCAAGGTTCTCACCGGTGAAGAGGTCCCCAGCCACGGCCTGCCGCTGCACGTCGGCATCGTCTGCCACAACGTCGGCACGGCTGCGGCCGTCTATCGAGCCATTGCCGTCGGCGAGCCCCTCGTCTCGCGCATCGTAACCGTCACCGGCCGCGGCATCAGCCATCCGCGCAACCTCGAGGTACTCATTGGCACGCCCATCGCCGACCTGCTCGCCGAGTGCGGCGAGACGCGCGGCGACCTCGACCGATTGATCATGGGCGGTCCGATGATGGGCTTTGCCCTGCACACCGACGAGACGCCCGTGGTCAAGACGACCAACTGCATCCTGGCGGCAACGCACGAAGACGTGGTACCCGACCAACCGGCCCTGCCGTGCATCCGCTGCGGCGAGTGCACCCGCGTCTGCCCGGTCAGCCTGCTGCCCCAGCAGCTCTACTGGCATGCCCGCGCCAAGGACTTCGACAAGGTCCAGGACTACAACCTGTTCGACTGTATCGAGTGCGGCTGCTGCGCCTACGTCTGCCCCAGTCACCTGCCGCTGGTCCAGTACTACCGCTTCGCCAAGACCGAGATCTGGGCCAAGGAACGCGAAAAGGAACGGGCCGACATTGCACGTCGGCGCCACGAATTTCGTCTGGCGCGCCTGGAGCGCGAAAAGGCCGAGCGCGAGGCCCGTCACCGCCAAAAGCGCGAGGCGCTGGCCAAGGACAAAAACAAGGGAAAGGGGGCCGACCAGGCCGCCGACGAGTCGAAGAAGGCCGCGATCAAGGAGGCTATGGAGCGCGCCAAGGCCAAACGTGCCGACGCCGGCGTCACGCCCAAGAATACCGAAAACCTCAGCGACGAGCAGCGCCGCCAGATAGCCGAGGCCGACGCACGGCGCAAGGCGACCAAGGCGCCCGCCGAAGCGAGCGCTGAAGACAGCGCCGGCGAGGCCAACAACAAGGAATCGGAATGAAGTTTCTGGACACGCCGAGCTCGCCGCACGTCCATCCCGCGGGCGGGGTTACGCAGGTCATGCTGCGGGTAATCTATGCGTTGATTCCGGGGCTCATCGCCTACGTCTATTTCTTCGGCTGGGGCGTGGCGATCAACATCGTTATTGCGGCCGTGGTCTCGCTCGGGGCCGAGGCGATCATGCTGGCCCTGCGCCGCCGGCCGCTGCGCCCCTTCCTCACCGACGCCAGCGCGCTGGTCACGGCGATGCTGCTCGGCGCTTCGCTGCCCCCGCTCGCGCCGTGGTGGCTGGTCACCGTCGCGGCCCTGTTCGCCATCGTGGTCGCCAAGCATCTATACGGCGGGCTGGGCTACAACCCGTTCAATCCCGCGATGGTTGGCTACGCCGTGGTCCTGATCTCCTTCCCGCGGGAGATGACCGCCTGGCTGCCACCGCACGTGCCCGACGTAACGACGCTGGGCTTTGTCGATACCCTGCGTTATTCCATCCTGGGGCACCTGCCCAAGGGACTGAACTTCGATGCGGTCACCATGGCCACGCCCCTGGACGCCATGAAGACGCAGCTCGGCATGGACAAGACCGTCAGTGAAATCGTCGCCGGCTCGCCCGTGTTCGGCAGCCTGGCCGGAAAGGGCTGGGAATGGGTCAATGGCCTGTACCTGCTCGGCGGGCTGTGGCTCATCCAGCGCCGCGTCATCACCTGGCACATCCCCGCCGGTATGCTCGGCAGTCTTTTCGTTCTCGCCCTGGTCTTCTACCTCGGCGACCCCGACGCCCATGGCTCACCGCTGTTCGAACTGTTCAGCGGGGCCGCCATGCTGGGCGCCTTTTTCATCGCCACCGATCCCGTCAGCGCGGCAACCACTCCGCGGGGTCGCCTCTACTACGGCGCGGGCATCGGCGCGCTGACCTTCGTGATACGCACCTGGGGCGGCTACCCCGACGGCGTCGCCTTCGCCGTACTGCTGATGAACATGGCCGCCCCCACCATCGATTATTACACCCAGCCGCGGGTGTTCGGCCACGGCAAGGACTGAGCTCATGGCCTTGATGAAAAACATGTCCGTCAGCGCGGTACTGCTCGGTCTGTTCGCGATCGTAGGCACCGCGCTCGTGGCCTACACCTACAGCGCGACGAAAGACCGCATTGCCGCCAACGAACGGGCGATCCTGCTGCGCACCCTGCACACGCTGATCCCGGCCAGCGAACAGGACAACGACATGGCGCAGGACACTGTGCAGGTCACCTCGCCGCAATACCTCGGCAGCCCGAAGCCCATGACCGTGTACCGGGCGCGCAAGCACGGCAAGCCGGTGGCGGCCGTGTTCACCGCCATCGCGCCCAACGGCTACGGCGGCCCCATCAAACTGCTGGTGGCGGTACGTTACGACGGTACCATCGCCGGTGTGCGAGTCATCAGCGACCAGGAAACACCGGGGCTCGGCGATGCCATCGAGTCCGAAAAGTCGGACTGGATCTACAGCTTCACGGGCAAATCCCTGGACAATCCCGGCAAGAAAGGCTGGGCCGTCAAACGCGACGGCGGCCAGTTCGATCAATTCACTGGCGCGACCATCAGCCCGCGGGCGGTGGTCAAGGCCGTGCACAATACCCTGTTATACTTCAAGCAACACCGCGAAGAGCTGTTCGGCGCCAAACCCACGTCCGACAAGACGGGCGGCGAACACACCAACGCCAGCGAGGGCCCCTCCGATGAGTGACTCCGGCTATCGCCAGATATTCAACGACGGCATGTGGAACAACAATGTCGCCTTCGTCCAGATTCTGGGCATGTGCCCCCTGTTGGCCGTGTCCACCACCGTGGTCAACGGCCTGGGCATGGGTCTGGCTACCATGGCGACCCTGGTGGCTTCCAACGGGCTCGTCTCGATGATCCGCCAGATCGTGCGCCCAGAAATACGCATCCCGGTATTCGTCGTCATCATCGCCTCGGTGGTCACGGTCATCGAGCTGGTCATGAACGCCTATTTCCATCAGCTCTACAAGATACTGGGGATCTTCATCCCACTCATCGTGACCAACTGCTCCATCCTGGGCCGCGCCGAGGCCTTCGCCTCGAAAAACAGCATCGGGCGCTCGCTCGCCGACGGCCTGTTCATGGGGCTGGGCTTCACCGTGGCGCTCGTGCTGCTCGGCGGACTGCGTGAGGTCGCCGGCCACGGCACCCTGTTCACCCAGATCTATCTCATGTTCGGCCATGGCGCCGACTGGCTGACCACGCAGGTGATCCCGCACTATCAGGGCTTCCTGCTGGCCGCCCTGCCCCCGGGCGCGTTCCTGGGACTGGGCCTGCTGATCGCGCTGAAAAACGTCATCGATCAGCGTCTCGCCGAGCGCGCGGCCGCCCACGAAACGACGCCGCCCGCAGCGCAACCCGCGGCCTGAGACACCGAACTAAATGGCCGGGACTGGCACGGCCAAGGCCTTTTTGCTAAGTTACGCGCGCTAAGCGTTTGCTAATATACCGATGAGCCGGCATATTTCGCCGCACGTATTCCAGGAGACCCTACACAATGGCTGGACATTTTCCCTTCAGCGGCAACGGCGGCCGCGCCTCGACGACCGCTTTCTTTGAGCGCTACGGTTTGAACGATGCCCTCCGGGAGAAGTACTACAAGTGGTGGTACGACTGGGCGAAGAGCTTCGTCACCAATGACCCCGAGCTGTCCAAGACCAAGGCCATTGCCTTCGCCGATTATCCCTACGGCCAGCATGCCCATCGCAGCTTTCATCTGAACGACAAGCACTGGGCCGTGTGCCTGACCGACCTGGGCGATTTCATCAAGGGCGCGATTTTCCCCAAGATGGACGCCGACGCCATGCACAAGCTCGAGGAGCAGCACCACAAGCTGGTCGACGAGCTCAAGCAGGAAGCCTCGGCCAATCCGCGCGAGGCGGTGCCCGAAATCGGCTATTTCCGTCATACATAATCAGTTGCGAGGATAGAGCTGCGAGTGGCGAGGGGCCAAAACGACATTGACTCCCCTCGTCACTCGCCAGCATCGAAGCGGCATGGGCAAACCCAAGCTCGCTCGTACTGACTGCGCACAACAATATGAACAAAGAAAAGCGCCGTGAGATCTTCGCGCGGCTGAAGGCGGAAAACCCGCACCCCACCACCGAGCTGCATTACTCGACGCCGTTCGAGCTGTTGATAGCCGTCATCCTCTCGGCACAGGCCACCGACAAGGGCGTCAACAAGGCGACCGAGCCGTTGTTCAAGGTTGCCAACACGCCGACGGCTATCCTCAAGCTCGGCGAGGCGGGACTTAAGCGCTACATCAAGACCATCGGCCTGTTCAACACCAAGGCCAAGAACGTCATCAAGACCTGCCGGATCCTCGTCGACGAACACGACGGCCAGGTGCCCGAGGACCGCGCCGCCCTGGAGGCACTGCCGGGCGTGGGCCGCAAGACGGCCAACGTGATTCTCAACACCGCCTTCGGTCATCCGACCATCGCCGTGGACACGCACATCTTCCGCGTGTCCAACCGCACCGGCATCGCGCCCGGCAAGAACGTCCAGGAAGTGGAAAAGAAACTGCTCAAGTTCGTGCCGGAAGAATACCTGCACGACGCCCATCACTGGCTGATCCTGCTTGGGCGCTACACCTGCATCGCGCGCCGGCCGCGCTGCGGCTCCTGCGTCATCGAGGACCTGTGCGAATACCGGCACAAGACCGTTGACTGACGTCGCGTTGCACACGTCGCCCCGATCCTGGCAGGCGACACGCGCCTCGGGTATCCTGCATGACACGCTCGCGCCGGGCCCGACTCGATACCGGGGCCTCGACGCCGACGAATCACGGGCCCAGCGCCCTTTCGACCCTTTAAGGCAGACCATGTTTGGACAGGACCGCAACGCTCTTCGCCGCGCCTTCTTCGAGGCCTGGCGCAAGCACCGGGCCGGCGAGCCGGCCGAACCGCTGGAGACGGCCATCGCCCAGATCGCCGAGCGTCATCCGGAATACCACCGGCTGCTCGAACAACCCGAGGCGAACCTCGAGCGCGACTACGGTGACGAGACCAACCCCTTCCTGCACATGGCGATGCACCTCGCACTGCACGAGCAGCTGTCCACCGGGCGTCCCGCCGGCATCCAGGAGGCCTACAAAGCCCTGCTCGTGAAGTATCAGGACGCCCACGCCGCCGAACATCAGATGATGGATTGTCTGGGCGAGGCCCTGTGGCAGGCGCAGCGCAGCGGCGGGGCGCCCGACGAGGCCGCCTACCTCGACTGCCTCAGGCACCGGGCGGGGCGCTGACGCAAATACCGGCCTCGCGGCCTATCATCACCGCCTCCGATACGTATGCACACGGGGGCGCGGCCGTGTGCAGCCGCCTCAGGCGGCCTTGGCGCCCAACAGCTCGATAGGGTAGCCGTCGGGGTCCTCGACGAAGGCGATGATCGTCGTGCCCGCGTTCATCGGACCGGGCTCACGCAGTATCTTGCCGCCGCGTTCGCGAATCGCCTCGGCCGCCTTGTAGACATCGTCGACCTCGATGGCGATGTGCCCGTAGCCGTCGCCCAGGTCGTATTTGTCCGTATCCCAGTTGTAGGTCAGCTCGATGACCGCCTCTTCGCTCTCGTCGCCATAGCCCACGAAGGCCAGCGTGAACTGGCCGTCGGGATAATCCTTGCGCCGCAGCAGCTTCATCCCGAGCACGTCGGTGTAGAATTCGATGGAACGCTCCAGGTCGCCGACGCGGAGCATGGTGTGAAGAATACGCATAGTTCGAACCTCAGCGCGTTGCGTAATGGGGTGAATGACTGAAAGAGCTATCGTTGAACGGCGGGCGAATCACACGCCGTAGTGACAGACGTAGTCGACCGGCTCGTCCGCCTCCATCTCGAAATAGGAGTTGGCGGGGACGGCGATGCTCTGGCCCGGGCCGCAGTCGACCCAGGCCTGATCCTCGGCGCGCTTGACCCGGCAATGACCGGCCGTGACCTCCAGGGTCTCGGCGGCCTGCGTGGTGAAGCGATAGTTTCCCGGCAGCACGAGACCGAGGCTTTTCATGTCGCCGTCGGCCGTGATGATGCTGCGCCGGCTGGCCCGTCCGCCGTGCAGGATTTCGGCGCGGCGCTTGACGCTCACATTGTCGAAATCCATGCCCCCTCCGACAACGTTGGCCCGCCGTCGTTTCCGTTGCCCCGGTGCGACGAGCCGCGGGTTAAGAACCTTCAGCCTTTGCGGCGGGACGCGATGCGCATGCGCAAGGCGTTGAGTTTGATGAATCCTTCGGCGTCCTTCTGATCGTAGGCCCCGGCATCTTCCTCGAAGGTCGCGATGCGTTCGTCGAACAACGAATCCGTGTCCGACTTGCGCCCGACGACGATGACGTTGCCCTTGTAGAGTTTCAGACGCACCACCCCGTTCACCGTACCCTGGGAAGCATCGATCATCTCCTGGAGCATACGCCGTTCGGGGCTCCACCAATATCCATTGTAGACCAGGGTCGCATAGCGCGGCATGAGCTCGTCCTTGAGGTGCGCGACCTCGCGGTCCAGCGTCAACGACTCCATGGCCCGGTGCGCCTTGAGCATGACGGTGCCGGCCGGCGTCTCGTAGGCGCCGCGCGACTTCATGCCGACATACCGGTTCTCGACGATATCGGCCCGGCCGATGCCGTTCTCGCCGGCCACGCGATTGAGGTATTCCATCACTTCGGCCGCGCTCATCGCCTTGCCGTCGATGGCGACGATGTCGCCCTCGCGGAACGTGAGCTCGAGATAAGTCGGACTGTCGGGGGCCTGCTCCGGCGAGACGGTCCAACGCCACATGTCCTCCTCGGGCTCGGCCCACGGGTCTTCAAGAATACCGCCCTCGTAGGAGATGTGCAGCAGGTTGGCATCCATCGAATACGGCGATTTCTTGCCCTTCTTCTTGAAGTCCACGGGGATGGCGTGCTGCTCGGCATAGGCCATGAGCTTCTCGCGCGAGTTGAGGTCCCACTCGCGCCAGGGGGCGATGATCTTCACGTCCGGTTTGAGCGCATAGGCGCCGAGCTCGAAGCGCACCTGGTCATTGCCCTTGCCCGTGGCACCGTGGGCGATGGCGTCGGCGCCGGTCTCGTTGGCGATCTCGACCAGGCGCTTGGCGATCAGCGGGCGCGCGATGGAGGTGCCCAGCAGGTACTCGCCCTCGTAGACCGTGTTGGCGCGGAACATCGGAAAGACGAAGTCGCGGGCGTACTCTTCGCGCAGGTCTTCGATGTAGATTTCCTTCACGCCCATGGCCTGCGCCTTGGCGCGGGCGGGCTCGACTTCCTCGCCCTGACCGATATCGGCGGTGAAGGTCACCACCTCGCAGCCGTAGGTATCCTGCAGCCACTTGAGGATGATCGACGTATCCAGACCGCCGGAATACGCCAACACTACTTTCTTGACCTGTGCCATTCAGGGCCTCCAAATTCGTCGTTCGCCGGAAAGGCGCCCGGCGGGCGATGACGGACGTTCGACACGACGCCGACCCAGCCGCCGCGAGGGGCGATTATACCCGAAGGCGGGCCCTCGCTCGAAAGCGCCGGCGCCATGTTAGGGCCGCTTGCGGAAACGGGGCCGGCCCGCACGGGCCGGCTCTGGGACTGGATCCCGCCGGGCAGCCTCAAGCCTTCTGCTTGGCCGCCTTGCGGGCGCTGCGCCGCAGGCGCGAGAGCAAACGCCGTGCGAGCTCGCCGAACAGCTCGGTCTGGGTGGGATGCGGATGAATGGCCTGGCCCACCTGCTCCAGCGTCAGACCGCCGGAGACCATCATCACGCCTTCGCCGATGAGGGTGTCGGCGTGATCGGCGAGATAGTGCACGCCGATAATGCGGTGCGAGGCCTTGTCGGCGACGATCTTGATGAGGCCGTGGGTCTCGTTGTTGATCATGGCCTTGGCGTCGATGCTGATCGGTACCTTGACCTCGACCGCGTCGATGTTGCGCTCCTTGGCCTGCGCCACCGACAGGCCCACGAACGCGGCCTCGGGACGCGTGAAGATGACGCCTGAGTCCTTGGCCTCGTCGTAGGTCAGGTCCTCGCCGAGGATGGCCGCCGCGGCCACCCGGCCCTGCTGGCCCGCGGTGTGCGCCAGCATCAGCCCGCCGATGACGTCGCCGACGGCGTAGATGTGACCCACGCTGGTGCGACAGCGGTTGTCGGCCTGAACCACGCCCTTGTCGACTGCGACGCCGGCGTTGTCGAGTTTGAGCGGATCGAGCACCGGGCGCTTGCCGGTGGCCATGATGACGTAGTCGCAGCTGAAGCTGTGGTCCTTGCCGTCGGCGCCTTCGTAGGTGAGCTTCATGGCGCCGGCTTTGCCCTTGATCTCCTTGACCTTGGCAGAGGTCTCGATGGTCAGGCGCGGGTCGGCGTTGAGCACCTCGGTCAGCTGTTTGGCCACTTCGCCTTCGACCTCGGCCAGGATCCGATCCTGGGCCTCGACCAGCAGCACCTTGGCGCCGAAGTCCTGGAAGATCTGCGCCATCTCCACGCCGATGGCACCGCCGCCGATGACGCCCAGGCGTTTGGGAGCCTCGGTGAGGCCCCACACCGTATCGGAGGTCAGCACGCCGCCGGCCTCGACGCCTTCGCGGGCACCGGGAATCGGCGGCACGAACGGCGGTGCGCCCGCGGCGATGACGGCACAGCCGAAGGTGATGTGCTTGCCGGCCGAGCCGTCGCCCAGCGGCGCCCGGGCGTGCGGGTCCTCGCTGTTGGCCGAGGTGTCGACGAATATCCGGTGGTCGGTCTCAAAGGAGGCGAAGCCCTGGATGATATCGATCTTCACGCCCTTGTCGGTCTTGTAGGCCATCTCGCCGCGCGTCTCGAGCACGCTGCGCCGGGTCTTGTCCAGCTTGGCCCAGTTCAGGCTCGGCTTGGTCGTACCCTCGATACCCAGATGGGCGTCGTCGGCGCGGTCGCGCATGCGATCCGCCGCGGCACGCCAGGCCTTGGACGGAATACAGCCGCGCCACAGGCATTCGCCGCCCGGGAAAGGCGCGTCGTTGATCATGGCGACCTTGATGCCGTGCTCGGCGAGGTCCCGCGCGCAGTCCTCGCCGCCGGGGCCGCCGCCGATGACCACGACGTCGTAGTCCCAATCGCCCTCGGGAATGGCCGGTCCCAATGGGCCCATCCAGCGCTCGGGCTGCTCGATGGTCTCCTTGAGCGTGTTCAGGAACATCGCCACCTCGGCGCCGTTGACCACGCGGTGGTCCGCCGTGACGGTCAGCGGCATGCCGCTCGGGCCCGTGGCCGAGATGGCCAGGATGGCGGCCGTGCCCGGCGTGGGGATGGCGTCAAAGTAGGTGACTCCCAGCATGCCCATGTTGGAGACCATGAAGGTCGGGTTGGCATACTCCTCGGGCGCGAGGCGACGCTTGCGGGCGCGCTCGACCAGATCGCGCCAGTTCTCGTTGAGGGTCTCGAGGTTGCGCGACTCGCAGTGGCGCAACACCGGCACCACCAGACCACCGCCCTCGGCGGCCACGGCCATGCCGATGTCGACGTTGTCGCGCTCGACCAGCTTGTCGACGGGCTGGTAGGTCCAATTGATGGTCGGGTGTTTCTTGACCGCCAGGGCACAGGCCTTGGCGATGGCCACGGTCACCGACACGCCGGTCTTCTTCGAGGCCTTGATCAGCGCCTCGGGCCTGGCGTTGATGGAGGCCCGGAAGGTGGGCATGGTCAGGGAGGCGGTCATGGAATGGCTGACCGCCCGCTCCATGGCCGTCATCGGCCGGCCCTCGCCCGGGACCTGCACCTCGGGCATGGCGTGCGCCGGCACGACCTCGGTGATCTGGCTGGGCCGCTGGATAGGCTGGGCCCGGCGCACGTCGGCTGCGGTGATCTCACCGCTCGGCCCCGTCGCCTTGATCGTGTTCAGATTGATGTGGAGCTGGCCGGCCAGCTTGCGCGCGTAGGGAGTGGCGTGCTTGTTGTCCGGCCGGGCGGCGGGCGCGGCACCCGGGCTCACCAGGTGCGGCTCGGGGGCCTTGTGACCGGGAGCCGGATGGGCCGTGGCGTGACGGTGGCGCGGCTCCTGCGCCGAAGGACTGGTCACATCCTCCTCACCCGCGCCGACACCGACCACTCGACCCTCGTGTACCGCCTGCTCGCTCTTTTCGACCAGGTAGGCCAGGGCACCGCCGACCGGAACCACGCTGTCGACCTCGGCCAGGGGACCGGACAGGATGCCCTCGCGGAAGACCTCCACGTCCATGATGGCCTTGTCGGTCTCGACCTGCGCGACCACATCGCCGCGCTGGACCTTGTCGCCGATATTCTTCTCCCAGCTCACCACGACGCCCTCGGTCATGGTGTCGGACAGCTGGGGCATCTTGATGACGTGCTGCACGCCCTCGGGCGCGGCACCGGCGCCCGCCGGCTCGCTCGCCGGGGCTTCGGCAGGCGGTGCGGCAGGAGCGCCGGCGGCGGGCTCGGCGGCAGCCGGCTTGGCCGCATCGGCCCCCTGCGCCTGCTCGGCGCCGGCCACCAGATAGGCCATGGGTTCGCCAACGGGCACCACGGCGTCCACCGCGGCCAGCGGACCCGAGAGGTAGCCCTCGCGGAAGACCTCCACGTCCATGATGGCCTTGTCGGTCTCGACCGTGGCGACGATGTCGCCGCGCTCGACCTTGTCGCCGATGTTCTTTTCCCAGCTCACCACGACACCCTCGGTCATGGTGTCCGAGAGCTGCGGCATCTTGATTACGTACGGCTCAGACATTTGCTTCAGTTCCAAGTAGCAAGGTCCAAGTTACAAGCAGACGCGGCGAAGCGCAGTACGGCGCGCTCACACGAGTTGTCACTTGCAGCTCGTGACTCATGAACGCTTATTTGCCGAACATCTTGAGTACGGCCGCGACCACGTCGTTGGCGTTGGGAATCGCGGCCTTCTCCAGCACGTGCGCATAGGGCATGGGCACGTTGGCGGCGGAGACCCGCACCGGCGGGGCATCGAGCTCGAAGAAGCATTCCTCGTTGATGATCGCGGACACCTCGGCACCGACGCCGACGATCGGCTCGGCCTCTTCGACGACCACCGCCCGGTGAGTCTTGGACACCGACTCGGCGATACCCGCGCGGTCGATCGGGCTGAGCGCGAACAGGTCCAGGACCTCGGCCTCGATGCCGTGCTGCTGGGACAGCACCTCGGCGGCCTGCAGGCACCAGTGCACGGAGATGTTGTAGCCGATCAGCGTGACGTCGCGGCCCTCGCGGGCGACCTCCGAGCCTTCCAGGGGATGGAAGTACTCCTCGTCGGGCACCTCGCCCTTGAGGTTATACATCAGCTCGTGCTCGTTGATGAACACCGGGTCATCGCAGCGCACCGCGGATTTCAACAGACCGTAGGCCTGCCGGGGATTGGACGGAGTGACCACCCGCAGTCCACCGATACCCATGAAGACCTTCTCCATGCGCGCCGAGTGCTGCGCACCGAGCTGATGGGCGGTGCCGCCCGGGGAGCGAAACACGCAGGGCGCGGTGAGCTGACCACCCGACATGTAGCGCACCTTGGCCGCGGAGTTGAACATCTGATCCATCGCCAGCCAGGCGAAGTTGACCGACATCAGCTCGATGATCGGACGCACGCCGATGAACGAAGCGCCGATACCCAGTCCCGTATAGCCGTTTTCCGAGATGGGCGTGTCCATCACGCGCTCGGGACCGTACTTGTCGTACAGGCCCTGAGTGGCCTTGTAGGTACCGCCGGCCACACCGATATCCTCGCCCATGCAGATGACCAGCGGATCACGGGCCATCTCCTCGTCGTGCGCGCGGCGGATAGCCTCCCAATACATCATCTCAGCCATCAGTGCGCCCCTCCGTGCACATAGGGATCGTTCTCGGCCAACACGTATTTCTCCAGTTCCTCGACCTTCGGTTCCGGCGACTCCTCGGCGAACTTGATGACCTCGTTTTCGATCTCGTCGATGATGGCCTTGTCCATCGAGTCGTATTCGTCCTTCGTGAGCTCGCCGGCATCGATGAGGCGATCGCGCAGCAAATAGATTGGATCGCGCTCCTTCCACTCGCCCTCCTCGTCCTTGGAACGGTAGGCGCCGGCGTCGGACATGGAATGGCCGCGGTAGCGGTAGGTCATGAGCTCGAGGAAATACGGACCCTTGCCGGAACGAACGTGATCGACCGCCGTCTTCGCGGCGTCGAAGACCTTCTCGATGTCCTGACCGTCGGCCTGGGCCGACTCAACACCGTAGGCACAAACACGCTTGTACTGATCGACCACCGCCGTGGAGCGGTCGATGCGCGTGCCGATGCCATATAGATTGTTTTCGCAGACGAACAACACGGGCAGTTGCCACAGCGCCGCCATATTCATGGTCTCGTGGAAGGTGCCCTGATTGTTGGCGGCATCGCCCAGGAAACAGATCGCGATACGATCCTCGCCCTTGAGCTTGATGCCCTTGGCCATGCCCGCCGCCAGCGGGAAGGGACCGCCGACCAGCGCGTAACCGCCATAGAAATGGTGTTCGACGTCGAAGACGTGCATGGAGCCGCCGCGACCCTTGCTGGAGCCCGTCTCCTTGCCGTACAGCTCGGCCATCACCGCCTTGGGGTCGGCCCCGCACTTGATGGCATGGACGTGGTCGCGATAGCCTGTGATTACGTAGTCTTCACCGGGCCGGGCCGCCTCCATGACGCCATGGACACAGGCTTCCTGGCCGGGATAGAGGTGGAGAAACCCACCGATTTTGCGTTCCACGTAAGCCTCGTAGCAACGCTCCTCGAAGCGGCGCGCAAACAGCATCTCGCGCAGCAGCCGTTTTTTGTCAGCGGCGTTCATGGGGCTCCCTACATCGAATTCATAAAGTGATTATTGGTAATCGAGGATTCGGTACCTTGTCGCCGGTACCCGAACGAACACAAGCCGCGTATGATCGTGGTTTTACGACGTCAGGTCAAGAAAAAAGCCGCGATTGAGCGCCGCGCCGAGGCACGAAAAGCAAGAAAAATCAATACCTAACGCCACCGGATGCGAACCCGGTCAAACAACCGGCCACGTCGCTGTCTTCACGCGGTGCCGCGGCGCAAGCGCCCACTGCGAAGGCAGGCGAGCCCCCTGCGAGCCGCGGCGACGGGGACCAGGACCCGGCGAGCGGCGTGACAGGCCGCGGCATCCGGTTTACCCTCATGTCTTTCGCCTGCCACGGGCGTTTTGACGACAAACAACCAGACTCAACACACAGACATGGGCGAGATATCCGAGGACACGGCAACGGTCAAACACTGGCTGGATCGCATTATGCACAGCGTCGCGACGCGCGACCTCGACGGGCACATGGCGCTGGTCTCCAAGAAGGTCCAGGTCTACGGCGTTCCCGGCAACGAGGTGATCGACTACCGGGGGTGGGAGCGGCGCCGGCGCAACGAATTCAACAAGGGTCTGTTGATGCGCATCAGCTACGGCGAGCCGCAGGTCAAGATCATGGGCCTGAAGCGCATTTCCTTCAACATCGAGGAAAAGCTGCATGCGCACAACGGTCACCAGGTCGTGGTCAACAAGGACATCGTGCTCGAGCGCGAAGATGACGACCAGTGGCGGGTCGTCGAGGAGCAGGTGCGTAATTTCAACAACATCGGCCGGCGTGCCTGACGAGGCATCCAAACCGGCTCCGGCCCGGTAGCGCATCGCGCCCGGCGCCATTCACCCCGGGTGACAACGACCATGACCGACCGGCGCTTTCGTATCGAACACGACAGTCTGGGCGAGCTGCAAGTGCCGGCCGACGCCCTATACGGGGCACAGACGCAGCGGGCCGTCGACAACTTCCCCATCAGCAACCTGCGCATGCCGCGCGCCTTCATCCGCGCCCTCGGTCTGATCAAGGCCGCCTGCGCCCTGACCAACCGGGACCTCGGTCTGCTGGACGCCCCACGCGCCGAGGCGATCGCCGCCGCCGCCCGCCGGGTCGCCGAAGGGGAGCTCGACGACCAGTTCCCGGTAGACGTCTTCCAGACCGGCTCGGGGACCAGCACCAACATGAACTCCAACGAGGTGATCGCGCACCTCGCCAGCGACGCGCTAGGTCAGTCGGTCCATCCCAACGATCACGTCAACATGGGGCAAAGCTCCAACGACGTGATCCCCACGGCCATCCACGTCAGCGCGGCGCTGGAGATCGAGCAGGGCCTGCTCGGGGCGCTCGCGCATCTGCGCGAGACCATCGCCGGCCGCGCCGACGAATTCGCCGACGTGGTCAAGACCGGACGTACCCATCTGATGGACGCCATGCCCGTGCGCCTGGACCAGGAACTCGGCGCCTGGGCCGAACAGATTCGCCAGGCCGAGGCACGCATCCGCGACAGCCTGCCCCGGCTACAGGCCCTGGCGCAGGGCGGAACCGCCGTGGGCACCGGCATCAACGCCCATCCGCAGTTCGGGGCGAGCGTCAGCGCCCATCTGGCCGATGCAACGGGCGTGGACTTCCGACCCATGGACAACCGCTTCGCCGGCCTGAGCTCCCAGGACGACGCGGTGGAGATGAGTGGCCAGCTGCGGACCCTCGCGGTGGCGCTGATGAAGATCGCCAACGACCTGCGCTGGATGAACAGCGGCCCGCTCGCCGGCCTCGGCGAGATTGCCCTGCCCGCGCTGCAACCCGGCAGCTCGATCATGCCGGGCAAGGTCAATCCGGTCATCCCCGAAGCGGTCACCATGGTATGTGCGCAGGTCATGGGCAACGACGCCACTGTCGCCATCGCCGGCCAGTCAGGCAATTTCCAGCTCAACGTCATGCTGCCGGTGATCGCCTACAATCTGCTGCAGAGCATCGCCCTGCTGCGCGAAGGCGCAACGGTTCTGGCGGACAAGGCCGTCGCGGGCTTCACTGTCAATGAACGCAACATGACCGCGGCGCTGGACCGCAATCCCATTCTCGTCACGGCCCTCAACGCGGTCATCGGCTACGAGCAGGGCGCGGCCATCGCCAAGCGGGCCTACGCCGAGGGCCGCCCCCTCATCGAGGTGGCCCGCGAGATGACCGACCTGTCCGAGGCCGAGCTCGCCCGCCTGCTCGATCCCACCGCGCTCACCCACGGAGGGCTGCCCGACGGGGCCGATTGACCTCTTCGCCCGATTACGGCATAAACGGTAAGGTCTTAGCGGGAATTTAACGATTCTCCATGACTTTCACATAACGACAACCGTCATCGGGAGAGAAGCATGGAAAACGACATCAAAGAAATCGGCCAGCCCCTGTCGCAGAGCGCCTTTTGGATGAAGCTGGTCGGCGTGCTCATGATCATCTACGGCGTGTTGGTCGCGCTGAGCATCGTCGGTATCGTGATTGCCTGGCTGCCCATCTGGATGGGCGTGCTGTTGTTCCAGTCGGCCTCGTCCGCCACGCAGGCCAGCCAGTCCGGCGACAAGGACACCCTGCTGCGCTCGCTCGCCAAGCTCAAGACCTACTTCACGATCATGGGCATCACGACCCTGATTGGCCTCATCCTGGGCATCATCGGTTTCCTCATGGGCGGCATCGGCGCCATGATGCAGATGCAGGCCGGTTCCGGCCTCTAGATCCGATCGTCGACCAACGATCACGAACGCCGCCTCCGGGCGGCGTTTTCCTTTGCCCGTCAGTGCGCCTGGAAGAACATCTCATACAGTGTCAACAGGATCTCGGCGACGATCAGCAGCACGATGTACCACTCCACGCGCAGGCTGCGCCGGTTGTTGAGCAAGTCGAGCAACGTCTCGGCGGTGCGGGAAATAATCCCCAGCTTGCGCTCGAGCGCCAGGTGGCGCTCGCGGATCTCGAACTCGTCCTCCAGACGCACATAGAGCTTCTCGAGCTCGGGATACTCCCAGAGCAGCTCGGGCTTCTCGCTGACTTCCACGCGCCCGACCATCATGTGCTCGCTGAGCAGGGCGCCGCCGATATGCTGCAGCAGCTCCTTGGCCTGGCGCCCGCCCGCGCCCTTGCGCTCCAGATTGATGGCCAGGGGCTCGATGCGATCGAAGGTGCCCGCTATCTTGGCCTCGTACATGGACAGGATCACGCTCTTGGCCAGGATGTCGGCAATGAGCTGCAGACGCTCGATGCTTCCGGTCGCCAGGACAATCGCCTCGCCGCGCATGCCCTCACGAGCATCGGGATCGATGATGATATTGATGACCTCGGTCTCGGGCTGAGCGTGAGGCCCTGCAACGTACGATCCCAAGTGGCCGAGGAAGGCAGCCTCTTCGATCGGTGCGACGTCGAAGAGCACGACGAGACCGTATCGAAACAACACGGCCACCCCGCCGCCCTGGACGGGCAGACTGAGCGGATTGGCCGCCAGGCGTTCAGTGCCCTCCAGTGCACGCAGATCGATACGCTCGCCGAGCAACAGGGCCCGTGCCTTGAATTCGGTGTGCCCTTCTGTCACCGCCTGCTGCATATCGGTATCCTGTTTTATCCGCCGAGGGCCTCGGTGCCTCCCGACAAGCCTCGGTGCTATACTGGCGCCATGTCCGGCCGTCCATCCCGCCACCGATGCTCGTAAACGCCATCCGCCAATTTCTGCGCCTCGAGTCGGCCAGCGGACTGCTGCTCATCGCCGCGGCCGTGCTCGCCATGGTACTCAGCAACTCTCCGCTGTCCAAGCTCTATGACGCGCTGCTGGACACGCCGGTGGAGATTCGCATCGGCGCCCTGCACATCGCCAAACCGCTCCTGCTGTGGATCAACGACGGGCTGATGGCCCTGTTCTTTCTGCTGGTCGGCCTGGAGATCAAACGCGAGGTACTGGAAGGCGAGTTGTCCCAGCCGTCGCAGATCGTCCTGCCGGGACTGGCCGCCCTGGGCGGCATGGTGGTGCCGGCGCTCATTTACACCGGCCTGAACCAGGGCAATGGCCCGGCCCTGCAGGGCTGGGCCATCCCGACGGCCACCGACATCGCCTTCGCCCTCGGTATCCTCGGCCTGCTGGGCCGGCGTGTACCGACCTCACTGAAGCTGTTCCTGATGACCCTGGCCATCCTCGACGACCTCGGCGCCATCGTCATCATCGCCCTGTTCTACACCTCGAACCTGTCCACCCTGTCGCTGAGCGTGGCCGCGGGCGCGCTGGCCGTGCTGATTATCATGAACCGCCTGGGCGTGACGCGTATCGCCGCCTACGCCGTGGTCGGCCTGGTGCTCTGGGTCTCGGTGCTCAAGTCCGGCGTGCACGCCACGCTGGCCGGCGTCGCCCTGGCCTTTTGCATCCCGCTGCGCCGCGGCCAGCCCGACGGCGGCCCGCCGCCGCTGCGTCAGCTCGAAGAAGACCTGCACCCCCTGGTCGCCTACGGCATCCTGCCGCTGTTCGCCTTCGCCAACGCCGGCGTGTCGCTGCACGGCCTGACCCTGGACAAGCTGCTCGAGCCGATCCCCCTGGGCATCGCCGCCGGTCTGTTCATCGGGAAACAGATCGGCGTGTTCCTCTTCACCGCCGTGGCCGTCGGCCTGGGCCTGGCCCGTCTGCCGAGCGGTGCCCGCTGGCGGGACCTCTACGGCGTCGCGGTCCTGTGCGGCATCGGCTTTACCATGAGTCTGTTCATCTCCTCGCTCGCCTTCGAACCCGGCGGCCAGGCCCAGGCCGCCGCCGATCGCCTGGGCATACTCACGGGCTCCCTGCTGTCGGCTGTCTGGGGTTATCTGGTCCTGCGTTGGTCGCTCGGGCGCTCGTCCTCCGGCTGATGCCCTGACCAAACGGACCGGTTGACGGCCCCCACGCCCGTGCTACAGTTCACGCGTCGGTGCCCATCCCGGTTGCACCCCTGCGGCCCGCCCCCGGCGCCAAGGCTGCCCTCGCATGATTCGTCCGGCCACTGTTCAGGATCTAGACCGGCTGGTCGCCCTTGAGCAGCGCTGCTTCGAGACCGACCGTCTGTCGCGGCGCAGCTTTCGCTACATGCTCACCAAGGCCAACGCCGCGCTGCTGGTCGACGAGACCGGGGATTCGCTGTGCGGTTATGTCTTGGTTCTGTTCCACGCCGGCACGTCCCTGGCCCGCATGTACTCCATCGCCGTCGCGCCCGAGTCCCGCGGCGAGGGTATCGGTGCGGCACTGGTGCGCGCCGGCGAGCAGGCCGCGTTGGATCACGGCTGCGTCGAAATGCGCCTGGAGGTACGTAAAGACAACCAGGCCTCCATCGCACTGTACCGCAAACTCGGCTATCGCCAGTTCGGCGTCTACTCGGATTACTACGAAGACCATGCCGACGCGCTGCGCTTCGAAAAACTGCTGGTCGCACGCCTGCGCGCCGACCGCGTCAGCGTGCCCTATTATCGACAGACGCTGGACTTCACCTGCGGGCCGGCCAGCCTGATGATGGCCATGAAGAACCTGGACCCCCGGATGGCGCTCGACCGGGCGTTGGAGCTGCGCCTGTGGCGCGAATCCACCACCGTATTCATGACCTCGGGCCACGGCGGCTGCGGTCCCTACGGGCTCGCGCTTGCCGCCCATCATCGCGGCTTCGATGTCGAGGTCTACGTCAACGACGAGGGGGCACTGTTCATCGATTCGGTACGCAGCGATGAGAAAAAGGAGGTCATTCGTCTGGTACAGGCCGACTTTGTTCGCGAGATCGAGCAGGCCGGTATCCCGGTGCACTACACGGCCCTCAACACGGCCGAGCTCAAGAGCGAATTCGAGACCGGCGGCATTCCCATCGTGCTGATCAGCTCCTATCGTATCTATAAGGAGAAGTTCCCGCATTGGGTCGTCGTGACGGGCTTCGACGATCGCTTCATCTACGTTCACGACCCCTATGTCGACGAGGAGGCGGGAAAGACCGAGACCGACACCATCAACATGCCGATTCTGCAGAGCGACTTCGAGCGCATGGCCCGCTACGGCAAATCCGGCCAGCGTGCGGTGCTCGTCCTGCGCCGCCGCGGCTGAACGGCCGCGCTCCACTCATCCGCACATTCGGAGAATTGCGACGACACCATGACCACCCAGATCATCGTCGTGGAAAACGCCACAGACTGGAAGCTGGACATCCCCGATTGCACCGTCGTGGACGTCAACGACTACCTGCGCAATGAGGACTATCTCAACGCGCGCAATCTACAGGTTATCAACCTGTGCCGCGGCTATCGCTACCTCAGCACCGGCTATTACTGCTCGCTGCTGGCCGAGGCGCGCCGCCACCGCGTCATCCCCTCGGTCAAGACCACGCTGGATATCAGCAGCAAGGCCATGTACAGCCTGGATGCGGGCAATCTCGATGAACTCATCCACAAGAGCCTAAAGCGCCACCGCCGCGAGACGGTGGGCGCTGAATTCGAGATGGATGTGTTCTTCGGCCATTGCCGCTACCCCGAGCTCGAATATCTGGCCCGGCAAATATTCGAGACCTTCCCATGCCCGCTGCTGCGCGTGGCGTTCGAGCACGCCGAGCGCTGGCACGTCGAGTCGATCCGCCCCCTGACGCTCAAAAAACTGGACGCGCAGGGGCTGGCCGATTTTGCGCAGGCGCTGGAGCGCTATCGCAGGAAACGCTGGCGCGCACCGCGCTCGCGCCAGCCTCTGGCCTACGACCTGGCGATTCTGCACGACCCGAACGACCCCCTGCCCCCCTCGGACAAACGCGCCCTGGACAACTTCGTGCGCATCGGAAAACAGCTCGGCATCGACGTCGATCTTATCCGCAAGAAGGACTATGCCCGGCTCGCCGAGTACGACGCCCTGTTCATTCGCGACACCACGCAAATCGCGCACTACACCTACCGTTTCGCCAAAAAGGCCGAGAACGAGGGCATGGTCGTCATCGACGACCCGACCTCTATCCTGCGCTGCACCAACAAGGTCTACCTGGCCGAGCTGCTGCGCGCCAACCGTGTTCCCACACCCAGGACCGCCATCATACGCAAGGGCGATACCGACAAGCTGGCCGACGGTTTTGGGCTGCCGATCGTGCTCAAGGTGCCCGACGGCTCGTTTTCGCGCGGCGTGTTCAAGGCCGACGACCGCGACGAGCTCGAACATACGACGCGCCGGCTATTCAAGGAATCCGAGCTCATCCTCGCCCAGGAGTTCATGTACACCGAATTCGACTGGCGCGTTGGTATCCTCAACCGAAAGGCGCTGTTCGCCTGCCAGTACTACATGTCGAAAAAGCACTGGCAGATCGTCAAACACAGCGCCTCGGGGCGCTTCGTGGAGGGGGCCTTCCAAACCCTGCCGGTCGAACAGGCACCCACCGAGGTGGTTAAAGTCGCCCTGGCCGCCGCCGAGCTCATCGGCGACGGCCTTTACGGCGTCGACGTGAAACAGACGGACAAAGGCGTGTTCGTCATCGAGGTCAACGACAATCCCAATCTGGAGGCCGGCGTGGAAGACGCCGTCCTGAAAGACGAGCTCTATCGCATCGTTCTGCGCGAGTTCATCACGCGGATGGAGCGGCGCCGCGCCGTCGACTCGCACTGACACACCTCACTCCCGGGCGCTCTGGAAAGGAACACAGAGGACGCAAAGGCGCAGAGCACACAGAGAGAAATTGATTGTTGAGCGTCGTAGGTCGGGTGAGCGCAGCGTAACCCGACGCCTCAGCGAAGTTGGCAGATGTCAGTTGGCAGTTGGCAGCAAGAGGAAGCTAAAAGCTGTTTTGCCTTTAAGCTGATTACAGCCAACTGCCAACTGACGACTCCGCCCGAAGGGCGGCAGCCGCCGTAGGCCGGGTGAGCGCAGCGTAACCCGACGCCTCAGCTAAGTTGGCAGATGTCAGTTGGCAGTTTGCAGCAAGAGGAA
>Ga0102944_1000845_pt1 | contig 21960 bp, 23 predicted proteins | sample SalPonD_shore_MG_FD_78172 | JGI IMG/M metagenome (GOLD analysis project Ga0102944, IMG submission 78172) | Salt pond soil microbial communities from South San Francisco under conditions of wetland restoration - Salt Pond MetaG... | ecosystem: Environmental > Aquatic > Marine > Intertidal zone >...
CGCTGAGTGATGCCATCGACCAGGCGTGCGGCGGGCACATGAGTCTGCTGTTCGAGCCCGTGTGGCCGAGCCCGCTGCAGATCGCGCTGTTCGGTGCCGGCCACGTCGGTCAGGCGGTCGTGCGGGTCCTGGCGGACGTCGATTGCCGCATCCACTGGGTGGACGCCAGGCCCGAGGCCTTCCCGTCGGAGGTTCCCGGCAATGCGACGGCGGTGGTTGCCGAGCGGCCGTGGGAGCAGATCGAGCGGCTGCCCGAGGGGGTGCTGGTCGTGGTCATGACCCACAGCCACGACGCCGATCTGGAGATCGTTGAGGCGGCGCTACGCTCGCCCGCGCCGGCGTTCGTGGGTACCATCGGCTCGAAGACCAAACGCGGTCGCTTCCGCCACCGGCTCGCCGAGCGCGGCCTCGGAGCGACGGATATCGACCGGCTGACGATACCGATCGGTATTCCTGGGGTCGGCGGCAAGCGCCCGGCGGAGATTGGCATCTCCGTGGCCGCCCAGCTTCTGCAAATCCATGCGTCCCGGCGAGGTTGATCACCCATGACCAGGGTCATTGCGGCAGAACCACTGACGCGGGAGGGCTTCGCGGCCTTCGGCGACGTCATCGATGCCCGCGGCGGCGAGAGCTACCCCATCAATCGGGGGCGGGCCCAGCGCTTCGACGACCTCGCGAGCATCGAGTTCCTGGGGGAGGGAGCCCGGCCGCTGATCAGCGTGGTATCGAGCGAGACCACGGCGCTTCCGTTGGCCGTGAGCTGGATGGAGCGCCATCCGCTCGGCAGCCAGGCATTCATCCCCATGCAGGAACGCCAACTGCTGGTTACCGTCGCGCCGCCGGGCGAGCTGCTTCGGGCCGAGACCGTCCGGGCGTTCGTGACCGACGGCAGGCAGGGCATCAACTACCACACCGGCACGTGGCACGCCGTCCTGGCGGTGCTGGACGAGCCGGGCCACTTCGCCGTCGTTGACCGGGGCGGGCCGGGCGACAACTGCGAGGAACGGGACCTGGACGAGTCCGTCGAGGTGCGCCCGGGGTAGCTTCCGTGTGGAATCAATCCGGGGGAGGCGTGTAGGCGCGCCCTCGCGGCGACTCTTCGCTACTGGCTCAGGCGGCAGGCCGGCCGCTCGAAGACAGCCGATATCCTCTTCGCCGGCCATGTTCCGCCGCAGACGATGACCCGCGGCCGCCGGCCGTCTATGATCGTGGCTTTTGCGGGAGCTCCGGTGCCACAGCGGTCCACTGATCAATCGTTAGGCGCCCTGGCGGCGCTGACGGCCTTTCTCTCATGGGGCTTTCTGCCCCTGTATTTCCACCTCATCGGGCCGCGGGTGACGGCCTGGGAGATGCTGATCCACCGGGTCATCTGGGCGGCCCTGCTCCTGGCCGGTTTCACCCTGCTGCGCGGGCGCCTCGACGCGCTCCGCGCGCTGCTTCGGCGGCCGCGGTCGCTGGCGGCGCTGGGCGCGAGTGCGGTGATGATCGCCATGAACTGGGGCGTATTCATCTGGGCCGTCACCCACGACCATGTCCTGCAGAGCAGCCTCGGCTACTACATCAATCCGCTGCTCAACGTGGCGCTCGGATTCTGCTTTCTGCGCGAGCGGCTGCGGCCGATGCAGATCGCCGCGGTTCTGCTGGCGGCGGCCGGCGTGCTCATCATGGTCATCGGCTTCGGTCGGGTGCCGTGGATCTCCCTGGTGCTGGCCGGGTGTTTCGGCACCTACGGGCTGATCCGCAAGCAGGTCGCCGTGGACGGCGCCACCGGCCTGCTGGTGGAAACCCTGCTGCTCCTGCCGCTGGCGCTGGCCGCGCTCGCCTGGATGTACGGGCACGGGGTGGCGGCATTCCTGCTCGTCTCGGCCCGAATCGACTGGCTGCTGGTGGGCTCGGGTGCGGTCACCGTCGTGCCGCTGGTTCTGTTCGCCGTCGCCGCACGACGGCTGCGCCTGGGCACGCTCGGCCTATTCCAGTACATGACCCCGACCATGCACCTGATCACCGGTGTGTTTCTCTTCGGCGAACCCTTCACCCGGGCGGACGCCGTCACCTTCGCCTGCATCTGGGCGGGGCTCGCCCTGTACACCGCGGACGTCTGGCGCGCGCAGCGGCGGCAGGCCCTTCGACGCGCCGCCGAAGCCGCCTCCTGAGCCCGTCCGGTCCGCCGTCCGGACTCTTGATCGGCGTCAATGAGCCACGTCGTGACCGCGCTATCGTCGACTCGAGGCTGGCGATCCGGGCGGTCGCCGGCGGCAGCGCAGACATCGATTAGGGAGGCAGTGACCATGGCAAAGGATAGCGGTGCAGTCAGCAAGATCGGCAAGGGTGAGTCGGGCAGGCGCCAGGGCTGGGCGAGTCCACTCGCCGAAATGGAGCGGCTCTTCGACGACATGTTCTCGTCCCGGGTGCTCGGCGCCGGGCGCGGCGAATGGCCGTTGATGCCCGGTGACATCGGCCGCGAAGGGCGCGTGCCGAGGGTCGACATCATCGACCGTGACAAGGAATTCGTCGTGCGTGCGGAGATGCCCGGAGTCGACAAGAAGGACATCGACATCTCCATCAGCGAAAACGCGGTGACGCTGCGGGCCGAGACCCGGCGTGAAGAGCGCGAGGAGAAGGAGAGCTTCTTCCGCTCCGAGATCTCCGCGGCAAGCTATTCGCGGACGATTCCGTTGCCTGCGCCGGTGAATGCCGACGGTGCCAAGGCGAACCTGCGCGACGGCGTTCTCGAGCTAACCCTGCCGAAGACGGAGCCGGCCGGCCGCCGCAAGATAGCGGTCGAGTAAGCGCTTACGGGGGCTGGGGCGGCGGAGTGGCGGGGAGGTGCCCTTGGGGGCACCTCTGCTTTTTCGTGCGGGACGGTGTCAGCGGATCAGCGCAAACGGACGCCGGCGGCGGCGCTTTGCACGGGCGGCGTTGCGGGCGGCGATCTCGCGATCGCTGGGGTAGTCCCAGGGCTTTTCGATATCAATCCACGCGGTGAGCATCGTCACGGTCGGCATGAAACCCTCCTTCGCTGGCGTTTCAATCAGTGTTGCGATGCACGATACGTGTGTCCGGAAGGAACAAAAACCCATCGTTTGGAACATGATTTATGACTTCAGAGAAACTATCTGCCGGTCGGAGCCCTTCAGGTCCCGTCAGTGAGGCGTGACACCAGCGCCTGGACGTCGGTGCACAGTGGCGCGGGCAGCTCGCCCGGGCGGAAGAAGCCTGCGTCGGACGCGTCGTCGGCGGGGGTGGGGTTGCCCGGCTCGGCGACGATCCGGACGGGCACCAGCACGTAGTGATGGTCCGGGCAGCGGTAATCGCCCGGCAGCAGCTCCAGGGGCGGCCAAAGAGCCGTGACGCGGCCCCTCAGCCCCGTCTCCTCGCTCAGTTCGCGCAGCGCCGCGTCACCCAGCGACTCTCGCCATTCCACCCGCCCCCCGGGAAACCCCCAGTGCTCCACCTGCGGCGGATTGCGCCGCCGCACCAGCAGCACTTTCCCGGCGCGCTCCACCACAGCGATCACCGCGATTACCGGTTGCCTGCTCATTGTCACCTCGCGCCCGATTGCGCTTGCGTCATTGAAACGCCGCCATGCCCATGTGCTCACCGATCTGCATTCAGCAGGAACGTGGTCACGCCTAGATGGCGAAGATAGAATTGGGTCGCGAGCGGCAGTCTCGGCTCCGGTGGCGGACTCTGAAAATCGTAGTTGCAGTACATCTGGCGTCTATGAAACCACGGCGACGCGCATCCCGATGAGTACATGATGAGGGGATGCATACGCGTGACCCGCCAGGACGGCCACCTCCCAAAGCGGGATAGGGCCGGAGGTGCGGGCCGCCTTCCGGCTCTCGCTACGGCGTCTCCACCGAACCGTCGCGGATCGGCGGGGCGAACTGCAGGCTGGTGTCCCAGGGGAAGAAGATCCAGGTGTCCTGGGAGACCTCCGTGATGAAGGTGTCGACCATCTCCAGGCCGGCGGGCTTGGCGTAAACCGTGGCGAGGTGGGCCTTCGGCAGCATCTCGCGAACCACCCGCGCCGTCTTCCCGGTGTCCACCAGGTCATCCACGATCAGCACGCTGGCGCCGTCCCCCTGGCCAAGGTTCACGACGTCCTCGGTGACCGGCTTCAGTACCTGCATCGCGCCCTGGTCGGCATAGTTGTGGTAGGAGGACACGCAGGCGGTGTCGATCAGCCGGATGCCGAGCTCCCGCGCGACGATGGCGGAGGGTACGAGACCGCCCCGTGTCACGCAGACGATGGCCTCCCATTCCCCCTGATCGAGCAGCCGCCAGGCGAGCGCCCGGGCGTCGCGGTGGAGCTGGTCCCAGGAGACGGGAAAGGCTTTCTGGCGGTCGGTCGTGTTCATGGCGTCGTCGCGGTTGTCGCGGGTGAAGGCGTTGCATTATCGACGAAACGCGCCCGCTCTTGCCACCACGGGGCGGGTCGGTGGACCGCCAGGATACGGGGTTTCGAGCGTCACCCGCTCTGCCTGGAGGAGCGGAGCGCCGCCACGACGTCGTCGTCGCTGACCTGGGCGAAATCGGCGAAGAATTGCCCGACCGCATAGAAGTCGGGCGTCTCAGTCAAGCAGACGACCTCGTCGGCGTCGCGTTCCAGCGCGCGCACGGCGTCCGGCGGTGCGGCACCGAGCCCGGCGATCAGACGCTCGGGTCGTCGCGCGCGCAGGGCCGCCAGGGCGGCGACCATGGTCCTGCCCGTGGCGCTGCCGTCGTCCACGACCACGACGACGCGACCGGCCGGATCGATCGGCGGGCGCACCGGCGTGTAGCGGCGGCGGCGCTCGCGAAGAACCCGGAGCTGTGCCTCGGTCTCTTCCCGAACGTAGTCGTCGCCATACAGTCGGCGGGCGCGATCGGAGATCTGCACCGATCCGTCCTCGGCAACGGCGCCGATGGCATACTCCGGATTACCGGGGGCACCGAGCTTGTGCACCAGTACAACGTCGAGATCGCCGTCGAGGTCGTCGGCGATCAGCCGCCCCATGGGGACACCACCTCGTGGGATGGCGAGAATCAGCGGGGTGTGACCCCGGAGATCGCCCAGCCGGTCGGCCAGCCGGCGGGCCGCGTCCAGTCTGTCCCGGAACATCGCTTGACCTCCCTAAACCAGCGTTTCAGGAAGTATTATCCTGTCGGCTCGCCGCGCGCCCGCGAGGTGGGCGCATGCCAGGCGAGCGCACCATCGCGACTGCGACATGACAGCGTTTCCTCCAATCCCGCTAACCTGCGATATCTTTGAGACACGGGGAGCACACCACGAGGATAGATCATGACCCGCAGCGCGATCGCACTGTTCGCCCTTGGAAACACGCGAGCCTTCGCTGAACGCATCGCCGACGCACTGTCCGAGCCGCTTGCGCGACACGAGGAACGGTCGTTCGAGGACGGCGAGCACAAGGCCCGCCCGCTGGAGAGCGTTCGCGGGCGGGACGTCTACGTGGTGCAGCAGTTTCACGCCGATGCGCCGCAGAGCGTGGACGACCGGTTCATCCGGCTGCTGTTTTTCGTCGGTGCGCTTCGGGACGCCGAGGCGGCGCGTATTACGGTGGTGATGCCCTACCTGCCATACAGCCGCAAGGATCGCCGCACCAAGGCCCGCGATCCGGTGACCACGCGGTACGTCGCACAGCTGCTCGAGTCGCTGGGAGTAGACCGCGTCGTCGCCATGGACGTACACAACCCGGCCGCGGTGGAGAATGCCTTGCGGGTTCCCTTCGTGCATCTGGAGGCCCGCGCGCTGTTCGCGGGCGACATGCTGAAAGACGCTGCCGCCGATACGCTCGCCATCGTGTCGCCGGACGCCGGCGGCTACAAGCGCGCGGAGTATCTACGCGAGCTGATCGCCTCACGCAGCGGCGTGACGCCGCCTATCGCGTTCCTGGAGAAGAAGCGTAGCGAGGGGACGCTGTCGGGTGATGCGATCGTCGGTGATGTGCAGGGACGAACGGCCGTCATCGTCGACGACCTGGTGAGCACCGGCAGCACGCTGATGAGGGCGGCCCGAACCTGCGCGGCCGCCGGAGCTTCGACCGTTCGCGCGTTCGCCACCCATGGCCTGTTCGCCGCGGGTGCCGACGACATACTGACCGGCAACGAGCTTCAGGATCTCACCATCGTCAACACGGTTCCTGCCGACGAGCTCTCGCCGGCGCTGCGAAAGCGCGTTCGCATGCTCGACTGCTCGGAGGTGTTTGCCGGCGCTATTCAGCGCCTGCACGAGGACGCCTCGATTAGCGACTGGATCGACGGCGTCTAGCAGCCTGTCGGGCCGGCACACCGCCCATCACGTATTCCGCCCGGAATGACCCACTGCGAGCACGGCGATGATGACCAGCCCGATGGTGAGATAGCGAACGCCCGACGTCACGGACAGCACGTTGAGCAGGCTCACGATCAGGTAGAGCAGCAGGGCTGCGCCCCACACGCCGGGGATCGCCACCTGGCCACCGAAGATGCTGGTCCCGCCGAGCACGACCACTGCGATCGACATCAGCAGATAGCCCTCGCCCATATTCAGCGACGCGCCGCCCGAGGCACCGGCGAGCAGGATGCCGCAGATTGACGCGGCGAGGGCGGACAGGATGAATACCGCGCTGCGGATACGGCGAATCCTGACACCGGCCAGGTACGCCGCGCGCTCATTCTGTCCGATGGCCAGCACATGGCGGCCGAACGGGGTGAGCTGCATCGTCACGGCGACCAGCGCCGCCACGGCAATAAAGAGCCACGCGATAAACGGAACCCCTAGCACGCGCCCGGTGCTGAATGCCATGAGTGCGGGTGCCGGCTGCGCCGTGGAGCCCGTGGAATAGGCCATGGCGAGGGAGTCTACGATGAATCCGGCCGCCAGCGTCGCGATCATGGGCGGGATGCGTAGCAGATGAATCAGCGTCACGTTTCCCACGCCCGCGGCCAGTCCCACGCCGACGCCGGTGCCTACCCCGAGCCACAGATTGGCGTCGCTGCCGCCCATCACCCCCATGCTGAGGTAGGCGGCCAGGGTCAGCACCGAAGGCATGGACAGGTCGATATTGCCGGGCCCGGTGGCGATCACCATCATCTGCCCGAGGCCGAGGATGACGTAGAAAGTCGCGAACTGCAGCGAGACGGTGAGCACGCCGCCGGCCCCGCGGCCGGACACCTCGAGGACGACCACCAGCCACACGAGCAACGCGGCCGCGAATACCCAGATCCATGGGCGGTTCAGCAGCCATCCCGCAGTCGTCCGGATACCGTTCATCGCCGCCTGCGCCCCAGCGCGCGTGTGGCGAGAACCAGAATTAGGATCGCCCCCTGGACGCTGAGCTGCCAGTTCGATGACACGTCGAACGACGACAGCAGGCTCCCCGTGAGCAGCATGATCAGCGCACCGACGACCGTGCCCACCGGCGAGACGATACCGCCGAAGAATTCACCGCCGCCGACGATTACCGCAGCAATCGAGATCAGCGTGTAGCGCCCGCCAATAGTGGCATCCCCCGACGTGTTGAGGCCGGCCAGGGTGAGCCCTGCCAGCACGCCGAAGAAGCCCGCCAGGCCGTACAGCCCGCCGCGTGCCGCGAGCAACGACCAGCCGGCACGCCGGATAGCTGCAGCGTTTCCGCCCATGCCGCGCAGCACCACGCCCGCAGCGCTGCGCATCAGCAGGATGTGACCCACCCACGCGGCGAGGATCGTCACCAGAACCGGCAGCGGTATCCACGGCGGCTTCCAGGTGAGCGTCGACACCAGCCAGGCGGGCGCCTCGCCGCCCGGTTTGGGCAGGAGCAGGAGAGCCAAACCCAGCCACACGAACGATGCGCCGAGCGTGATCACGATGGCCGGTAACCGGCGCGCGTGGATCAGGACGCCCATGCCGATGTAGGCGAGCACGCAGAGGCAGAGCGCCAGCGCCCCGACGGCCGGCATGCTCTGCAGCAGCGTCGCGGCGATGCAGCTGACCAGGGCGATGTACGTACCGACCCCCAGATCGATGTCGCTGGCGGCGATGATGCACATCTGCGCCATGGCCGCCAGGATCATGGGCATGGCGAAGTTGAGCAGGATCGTGAAGCCGAAATAGCTCATCACGGCCGGCTCGACGATGAATATGATTACGAATATCGCCGCCAGCGCCAGCGCGGGCAGCCCGACACGGAGTGTGTCCTCGCGCCACAGTGCGCTCAGCGTGCCGTGAAATCCGGTTGCCTTAACCGGCACGCCCAGGCTCGCTTGCGGGTGCCGCACCGGCCTCGGAGAACGATGCCTTCAGCAGCCGGGACTCGCTGAGCTCGTGACGCTCTATGCAGTCGGTGATCCGCCCGTTGTAGAAGACATAGGTGCGATCACAGTGGTAGAGCTCGTCGTTTTCGGTGGTGTACCAGACGAACGTACTGCCCTGCGACGCTTGCGTGCGCACATGGCGGAACAGCTCCCGCTTCGTGCCCACATCGACGCCGCGCAGCGGATCGTCGAACAGGACGACATCGGCCGCCGTCGCGAACGCCCGGGCGACCAGCACCTTCTGCTGGTTACCGCCGCTTAGACTCAGCATCGGCTGTCGGACATCCGGCGTCCGTATGGCGATGCGCTCGCGCCACTGCTCCGCAACGCGACGCTCGGCGGTCCTGTCGATCAGGCCCCGGCGGGCGAGGCGCGACAGCAGCCCGATGGTGAGGTTTCGGCCAATCGACCAGAGCGGGAACAGACCCTCTTTCTCCCTGTCTCCGCTGACGTACGCGACGGATCCCTGGACGCTGGAGCCGCGCCGGGCGGTGGTCGCGGCCGCGAAGAGCCGCAGCAGGAATTCACGTTGACCATGGCCCGCCAGTCCCGCAAGGCCGACGACCTCGCCCTCGCGCGCCTCGACCATGGTGGCCGGATCCCCGACCGGCGCGCGGACCCGCACGGCGCTCGACGCCCGGCCTTCGGACGGCGTGTAGCCCGGCTGCGCCGCCGCTCCGGTGCCGGCTGGTGGCGTCGCGCTCTCCACGCCCATGTTTTCCACCAGCCGGTCCATATCGAGCTCTGCCGACGGGCCGGAGGACACGTCCGTGCCGTCACGCATCACCACGACCCGGTCGGTGTTTCCAAGCACTTCCGCCAGCCGGTGGGAGACGAATACGCAGGCCAGACCCTCTGCCGCCACGCGGCGCACATGGCTCAACAGCTGCGCGGCGACCTCGCCGCTGAGCGAAGCGGTCGGCTCGTCCAGAATGATCACCTGCAGGGGCGTATCGGTCACGGTGAAGGCCCGCGCGGTCTCCACCATCTGTCGCTGGTCGATGGTCAGGTTGCCCACCGGCACATCCGTGTCGATGCCGTGGCCCGGGAAGACGGTGTCCAGCATGCCCCGTATGAGCCTGCGCGCCTTGCCGCGCCAGCCAGGGCCGCGGATCTTCGGGTGCATGAGGCGAACGTTTTCGAACACCCTCAGATTGGGGCAGAGGGAAAGCTCCTGGAAGATGCAGCGAATCCCCAGAGCGTTGGCCTCCCGCACCACATAGCCCCGGGTGACGTCCTCGCCGCCTACCAGGATGCGGCCGGAATCCGGTGGTAGCGTGCCGGCGAGCACATTCATCAGCGTGGACTTGCCGGCACCGTTGTGGCCCACGATACCGACCACCTCGCCCACGTCGATGGTGAGGTTCGTGTCCTGCAGAGCCTGCACCGCGCCGAAGCGCTTACTGATGGTTTCGAGCTCGATGAGCGACATGATCGGTCAATGGGAGCTTCCGCTCCGCCGCGGCCGTCACAGTCCTCACTTCGGCAACGGGGATTCCGGCAGGGAGCTGCCGCCGGCGTTGGCGTCGATGAGGTCCACCGTCCAGGACTGGCTGTACACGGGTGTCGCCACGCCGCCTTTCGGCGTTGCCGCCGCCCATTCATCCAGACTGTCCTTGCGGATCACCAGCAACGGCACGCGCACGTGCTTGGGGACGTCCTTTCCGGCGAGTATCTGCTGCGCTACCCAGAATGCAATGGAAGCGACGCCGGGCGCGGAGGACACGGAAAACGTGTCGTAGCCGCCGGTCTGCTTGTCGAGCTTCTGCCAAAGACTCAGCTCCGCCTCGCGGTTTCCCATGATAATGAGCGGTGTGGGGCGGTCGGCAGCCTTGAACGCCTGATAGGTGCCCCAGCCGTCGCCGCCCTGGGTGACCACGGCATCCACGTCCGGCAGAGTCGGCAGGAGGCCCGCAACCTCCTTCTGGGCGATGGTCTGGGTCCAGTTGCCGTGGACCGAGCCGACGATCTTGATATTCGGATACTTCGAGAACCCCTCGACGATCCCCTTGTGGATGTCGTCGTCCACGGAGGTGCCCGCAATACCCCTGATCTCCAGCACGTTGCCCTTTTCATTCAGTCGCTTGGCAACGAAGTCCGCCTCCATTTTGCCCATGTCGACATAGTTGTACGCGACCTTGTAGGCGCACGGGGCGGTTGCCAGGCTGTCGAAGACGACCACCACGATGCCGGCGTCGCAGGCCTGCTTGATGACGCCGTTCAGGGCTGTCGGCGAGGCGGCGTCAATGGCAATGGCGTCCCAGCCCTGCAGGATCAGGCTGCCAATCTGGTTCGACTGTTCCGGGGCGGATTTATTGGCGTTGACAATCTTCGTTTTAGCGACCTGGCCGTTCGAGATGCCCGTCTGACTTGCCTCTTTCCAGGTCTTGAGCATCTGCTGGCGCCATGTATTCCCGGCATACGAATTGCTCAGGGCGATCCCGGCGTCGGAGGTATCACCGGTCGCTGGGCCGTTCGCTGCAAGCACGGGGGTGCATGAGAAAACTGCCGCAAGGCTGATCGTGAGGACAGCCCGGGCATAACGAGCTTTGACCTTCATCGGGGGTTCCTCCTCCCAAATTGCGCGGACAATGCGCCCACGCACGGCGTCGCGTAATCGCGGCAACCCGAACCGGTGAAACGGGCATTTACGTATACGCGTATGATTTTATTCTTCAAAGCGTAGCACAGGGGGGCGAAGTGCGAAGGTCGGCGCGGGACGTGACGTCTGTGTCGGCGAGCGCGTCGCCAGCGGGCGTGGTTCGGCGCATGAACTCACCTTCCGACGTCCTGACGTTGTCGGACTCGGACACCCTTTTTGCCCGCGGCCGTGAATGGTGAACCGGAGCGCGGGTACCGGGGATGTCAATGTGGTGAGACTGCGTCGTGGGTCTTCGTGCCACGATTCGCGGGGTCGATACGCAACGCAGGCGGTATTCGTGACGTCATACCGGTCTGCGGGGACCGGACCCGCAGCTGAGGCAGGTGCGCAAATCTGGTTGGTACTGGACCTGCATCAAGCGGCCAGCCGACCGGTGTGCTTCACTGGTGCGGAATCTATGCGCAAGGAGCAGACCATGGCCGAGAAATCCCCCGCCAAGCTGATGTCCAGCCACCCCTTCTTCGATGAGCTGGACGCGGCGGATATCGACTACCTCGCGGCGCGCGCGACGCGCAAGCATCTGAAACGCGGCGGTGTGCTGTTTCATCACGGTGAGCCCGCCGATCGCTTCTTCCTTCTCCTCAGCGGTGCGATCACCATTGAGATCCCGGCCATCGAGGGTCCGTCGCTGGAGGTGCAGCACCTGGGCGAGGGCAAGATCCTCGGGTGGTCCTGGCTGATTGCGCCCTACCGCTGGAGCTTCCAGGCACGTGCGGACGAGGACACGGAGCTGCTGGAGTTCGATGGCAAGGCCGTACGCGAGCGCTGCGAGAGCGATCCGAGGTTCGGCTACGAGATTCTGAAGCGGTTCTCGTCGTTGATGTCGGATCGACTCGAGGCCTCCCGGACGAAGATGATGGAGGAGTGGAACCCGCCCGGGTTCGCGTAGGTGCTGGTGGGAGTGTCCCGCCGATTGGCCGGCCCGCGAGCGCGAGGAACAGTATCCACGGGGCGAAACTGAGTACTACCGCCATCCTGGTAAGGTTACTCCCTGCTGTCGTGCTGATGCGGTCGGCGTTCGGACGTGTGCGCTGCGAACGCGGCATCGAGGAAACGTTCGACCCGGCTTTCGAGCCACCGATGGGGGGCCACCCGATCGAACCCGTCGGGGCGCAGCGGCGGCGAGTCGTGCCGCGAGGCCGGCACGCACGGCGGCCATGGGGCGCTCGATGCGAATGTGGGAGCCGTTGCGCTGGTCCTGGCGCGGTTCACTGCGTTCATGACGCTCCGCGCCACAGTGCTGGCCCACCGCGGCTTCCATGAGCTCGTGGACCACCTCACGCACCAACTCGCGCGGAAAGTCCACATCGCCACCCTTCTCAGCCATCTCCAGCGGTGCCGTCCTGTTATTGGTCATCGTGGGTTCTCCATGCGATTGGGTCCTACGTCTTGATCAGCCCGAATCCTAACGAGACCCGCGGTGGCCTCTCAGCCTCCCTACCTGACCGACTCGGCTGCCATGCCGGGCGCCCGGTTACACCCTTCAGGGGGCTCTACTTTCGGGACCCGCCGACACAGTCTGCGCGTCCAATGGTGCCAGGCGGTTACGGCGTTCCCTGGTGCGGGGACCGTGCGTAGTATGTCCGCTCTACATTCGACGGCAGGAGCGCCGGGGGGCCGCCGATGAAGGCCGTCAAGACCGCGCTCAAGGCCATCACCGAGCACGACGGCCGCAGCCTCCTAGCGCCGTGGCGTGCCGATGGCCGAACAAGCCTGCGGGTTCGGTATGGAAGATACGCGACGGGGCGTTGGCCCCTTGAGCAGCGGTGAGTGAAAGCCAACCGGCAAGGGAGAGGAAGCATGGCGTCCGACACGCGTAGCGGCAATAACCACGAGCTCGGCGTCGACCCGGAAGCCCTCTGGCAGGCGGCGGATAAGCTGCGCGGCTCCATCGACGCCGCCGACTACAAACACGTGGTCCTCGGTCTGATCTTCCTAAAGTACATCTCCGACGCCTTCCAGGCCCGACGCGCAAAACTGGCGGAAGAGCTGGCCGAAGATGGTATCGAAGGCGAGCAGGCCGAATCGCTGCTGGAAGAGCGCGACGAGTACACTGCGGTGGGGGTGTTTTGGGTGTCGCCGAAGGCGCGCTGGGAGCATATTCAGGCACAGGGCAAGGCGCCGAATATCGGCAAGCTCATCGACGACGCCATGTACGCGATCGAGCACGACAACCCCAAGCTCAAGGGCAAGTTGCCGCGCGACTATGCCCGTCGGGGCATCGCGCCGCAGCGCCTGGGGGGGCTGATCGACCTGATCGGCGCCATGACCATCGGCAGCGACGAGGCCAAGGCCAAGGACGTGCTGGGCCGGGTCTACGAGTACTTCCTCGGTAAGTTCGCCGCCGCCGAGGGCAAGCTGGGTGGCGAGTTCTTCACCCCGCGCTCGGTGGTGCGGCTGTTGGTGGAGATGATCGAGCCCTACGAGGGCCGCGTCTACGACCCCTGCTGTGGCTCCGGCGGCATGTTCGTTCAGTCCGAGAAGTTCACCGAGGCCCATGGCGGCAGCCAGCGCGACATCTCCATCTTCGGCCAGGAGTCCAACCTCACCACCTGGCGGCTGGCGCACATGAACCTGGCCATCCGCGGCATCGAGGCCAACCTGGGCGAACAGCCGGCGGACAGCTTCATGCGCGACCTGCACCCGGACGTAAAGGCCGACTACATCCTCGCCAATCCGCCCTTCAATATCTCCGACTGGTCCGGGGAGCTACTGCGACAGGACGCGCGCTGGAAATATGGCGTGCCACCCACCGGCAATGCCAACTACGCCTGGATCCAGCACTTCATACATCACCTGGCCCCGGCCAATGACAAGGGTGGAGGGGTCGCGGGATTCGTGATGGCGAACGGTTCACTGTCCTCGGTCGCGGGCAACGAACGCGAGATTCGCAGGCGCATGGTCGAGGATGATCTGGTCGACTGTATCGTCGCGATGCCGCCGCAGCTGTTCCTGACCACGCCCATTCCTGTGTGCCTGTGGATCGTTAGCAGGAACAGGAGCGGGAGCAGCAGCCGAAAGGCGCGAATTCGTGACCGTCAACGGGAGATTCTGTTCATCGACGCGCGAGCAATGGGCACCCTGGTGTCTCGCACACTTCGTGCTCTAACGGGATGCGACCAATATCCTTTGCCAGCGTCCAGTGAGGTCGGGACTATCGCCAGGACCTACCATGCATGGCGCGGTGAGCCGCAACCGCAAGAGTGGGATAGCGCCGCGGATGGGCCTTGGGGCTACCGGGACATACCGGGGTTCTGCCGGACCGTCAGTACGGACGACGTTGCCCAACACGGCTTTGATCTATTCCCCGGCCTTTACGTTGGCTCCGCCAAAGGGGGGCGGGTCGCTCGTCGTCCGCCCGACGAAATGCAGGCACTCGTTTCGGAGCTGACTTCAATCGCCGTCAGTGCCCAGCACGTGGTTCGCAATGGTTTGCTACGTGCCGCGCGGGACTGGGACTATCGAGACGTGCAGGTGCGGGATATCGCGAAGCAGCGCAAGAAGACTCTGACGCCAACCGCGGATCCCGACCGTGTCTTCCAGCTCTATAGCATCCCCGCTTTCGACTATGACCAGAATCCGGAGATATGCCCCGGCGCCGAGATCATGAGCAACAAGACACGGTTGTCGGCGCCGTGCGTGCTTTTCTCCAGGTTGAATCCGAGAACGCCCAGAATCTGGCTGCTCGACGTATCACCTGACAATTCGATCTGTTCAACGGAGTTTCTCGCGCTGGAGCCAGTGGACGAGAAATTTCTGCTGCCGCTCTACTGCGCGCTAAGGTCCACGCAGTTCACCCGGTATATCTGCATGCGGGCGAAGGGGTCTACCGGCAGTAGGCAGCGTGTTAAAGCTGCTGACGTCCTGGACGCTCATGTCCGCATCCCTGTCGACGCTTCACTGGATGCGTTCAATGAGAAGGTCATGCCGCTGGCCAGGTTCGCGACCCTGGCGACCCGCCGTAGCGCGGCCATCGCAAGCGTCCATGACCATGTCTACGAGCTTCTGTTGGAACAGGAGGCCGGTGAGCAATGATAACAACAACGATAGCCCGATCAGCTCCACCGACGCGCAGAGGTGCAACGAACTTCTGTTAAGGGACACCAGCGGTGCGACATCGAGCCGGGAGCTGTCGACACTGGGGTCAACCTTGGCTGCACCGGCTCTCAGGATGAGGTCACCGGCCTCGTGGGCCTCTGGGCCAGGGGTGCCGCCGCCGCGAGCGCGAGCAGGGCGCTGCCGATGAGTGCGTTGCGCATGTAACAGCCTCCATTACGTGATGAATTCCACAGTTTCTGGAGGTGCTGTCAGCGGCAACACCACGTTGCCCGTTGACCTGGGTCAACCGTGATATCTCAGTCGGTCAAGAAATTTTCGAGGCTCGCGCCGTCCCCGAGCCAAAGGCTACAACGCCCCCAACTCGTCGAGCTCGCGGCGCAGCGCGGCCGCATTCGTGAAGTGAAGCGCGAGCATGCCCTCCCGACGCGCCGCGTCCACGTTGGCGAGTGAGTCGTCGACGAACACGGTGCGCTCCGGGACGAGGCCGTAGCGCCCGAGCAGGCGGCGGTAGATGGCGGGGTCCGGCTTGGCCAGCCTCTCTTCACCGGAGACGACGATGCCATGGAACCAGTGGAGAAACCCGTACTGTCGGCGTGCCACGGGGAAGGTCTCGCTGGACCAGTTGGTGAGGGCGTAGAACGGCCTGCCGGTGTCGCGCACGGCGCGCAGGACGGCCACGGTGTCTTCATAAGCACCGCCGAGCATCTCCGACCAGCGGTGGAAATAGGCGGCGATGGCCTCTCCGACAAACTGCTAGTGTCCCCGGCAGTCAACGGATCTTCCTGAACACATCCGGACACAAAAAACCCCGCAGAGCCGTTAGCTATGCGGGGTTTCGGGATTCCATCGGACGTCGATGGATGCTTATGTGGTGGAGGCGGCGGGAATCGAACCCGCGTCCGCAGGACCTCCGCTCAAGGGTCTACATGCTTAGATCCGTCTATTGTTTTTAACCGACCGCTTGCCGACGGACAGGCAATGCGATCAGCGAGCCCGTAATGGTTTCGCGCCGGAGATCCGGGCCGTCCCCGACGCTATCCTGCGTGCTATGCCCGCTGAGATCTGGCCACAGGCAACCGGAAATCAGCGGCTCACGGTTATTTAGGCCGCGAGGGCGTAGTTGTCGTCGTTGGCAACTATCTTATTTGCCGCATGTTTTACGAGGTGAGCGACATCCTCGGCATGCACCTTGAGTTTCGCGACCTGCGTCGAAGCCAAGTCGCCCCCGTTACTCGTCAGTCTACTGCATTCGCAGCCTCACAGATATCTAAATGTGGGCGCCGCCACCATACTCAAGGGTCCGTTACACGCTGTGCTTGAGGATGCGGGCCTTCTCGCGCTTCCAGTCCTGCTCCTTCTTGTCGGCGCGTTTGTCGTGCTGCTTCTTGCCCTTGGCCAGGCCGATCTCGATCTTGGCGTTACCGCGGCTCCAGTGGAGGTTTAGCGGCACGACCGTGTAGCCTTTCTGCTCCGTCGCGCCGATGAGCCGGTTCAGCTCCTGCCGGTGCAGGAGGAGCTTGCGAGTCCGGGTCGGGTCCGGATTGATGTGTGTCGACGCCGTGGGCAGCGGCGGCATGTTGCAGCCGATCAGATAGGCCTCACCGTTCTTCACCAGGACGTACGCCTCGGTGAGATTGACGCGGCCCTCGCGGAGGCTCTTCACCTCCCAGCCCTGGAGGGCGAGGCCCGCCTCGTAGCGGTCCTCGATGAAGAAGTCGTGGCGCGCCTTGCGGTTGACGACGATGGTTGACCCGCCGTCGCTCTTTTTCTTGCTGCCGGATTTCTTGCTCACGGCGCGTATTGTAGTGGCAACCCCGGGCGGGGCCAATGGGGGGCGCGGTTGCGGCGCTTCGGGCCAGCACAGACAATGGCGCGGTAACGGAAGGGAGAGTGGATTTGCACACGCCGCAACGGCAGGGCACCGGTCTGTGGTCGAACCGTCTCGTTTTCGTCCTGGCGCTGGCGGGCACGACGGTGGGTCTGGGGAACGTGTGGCGCTTTCCGTATCTCGTGGGCGAGTACGGCGGAAGCACGTTCATCGTCCTCTACCTCGGCTGCGTGGCGGTCATCGGTCTGCCGTTGATGGTCGCCGAGCTGTTCATCGGTCGGCGGGGGCGACGGAGCCCGGTTGCCAGCATGTCGGCCGTGGCGGCAGGCGAGGGCCGTACCGGCGTGTGGACCGCGGTACCCGTGGTCGGTCTGATCGCGGGTGGCCTGCTGCTCTCCGCCTACAGTGTGGTCGGTGGCTGGTCCATGGCCTACATCTTCCGGTCCGCCCTGGGGACCTTCGACGGCATGGATTCGGTGGCGGCCGCGCGGCTGTTCCGGGCATTGACGGACGACCCGGAGCGGATGCTTGCGTGGCATACGCTGTTTCTCGCGGTGACCATGCTGATCGTCTCGCGGGGACTGCGTCACGGCCTGGAGGAGGCAGTGCGCTGGTTCATGCCGCTGCTGCTGGGGATCCTCGTGGTGCTTGTGGTGTACGCGCACCACAGCCCGGCCTTCCCCGCGGCGGCCAGCTTCCTGTTGCGGCCGGACTTCACCCGGATGGATGTCGGTGCGGTGCTGGCGGCGATGGGGCACGCGTTCTTCTCGCTGACCCTCGGCGTTGGCGCGATCACCGCCTTCGGGCGCTATGCGGAGTCTCGCGTGCCGCTGATCTCCACGGCCGTTGCGGTGGTCCTGCTGGACACGCTGGTGGCGGTGCTGGCGGGCTTTGCGATCTTTCCCTTCGTGTTCCAGGCGGGCATGGCGGCGGGCGGCGGGCCCGGGCTCGTCTTCCAGACGCTGCCACTTGCCTTCGGTGCCATACCGGCCGGCCGGTACCTGGGTGTGCTGTTCTTCGCGATGCTATGTCTTGCCGCGTGGACGTCCGCGATCGCGATGCTGGAACCCATCGTGGCGTGGCTGTCCGAGCGGGTGCACATCGATCGTGGGCTCGCAACCAGTATGGCGGGCGTGGTGGTGTGGCTCGTGGGGCTCGCGTCCGTACTGTCGTTCAGCTACTGGTCCCATATTCGCGTCATGAGCAACTGGCCGGGGATGCTGGGTGGAACGGTGTTCGACGCCGTAAACTACGTGGCGACGAACGTGCTGTTGCCGGCGGTCGGGCTCGCGACGGCGCTGTTCGTCGGGTGGCGCGTGTCCACTCACACGGTTCGCCTGGAGATCGGCGGCCGAATCGGCTATCGCCTCTGGCTGATTTTGATAAGGTTCGTGACGCCGCTCGCGATGCTGGTGGTCATGCTGCAGGCCGCCGGCTTCTTAAGGCCACTACTGAATCTGGAATAGCGTATGACCACAGTTTCGCGCTCCGCGCTGGTGCCGTATTCCGCGGAGCAGATGTTCCTGCTGGTGGACGATGTCGCTCACTACCAGGATTTTCTGCCCTGGGTGAAGCAGTCCCGGGAGCTGTACCGGGATGACGACACGGTGCGCGCCACGCTCCTGTTCTCGAAGGGCGGCTTCGAGAAGTCCTTCACGACGCAGAATCGCGTCCGCTACGGCAAGATGATCGGCATCCGGCTCGTGGAGGGGCCGTTCAAGCATCTTGACGGCTACTGGCGCTTCGAGCAGCTCCGTGAGGATGCCTGCAAGGTGTCGCTCGACATGGAGTTCGAGTTTTCCAGCCGGCTGCTGGGCATGGCGTTCGGCCGCGTGTTCACGCAGGTGGCCAACACGCTGGTCGACTCGTTCGTGCGCCGCGCGAAGGAGGTCTACGGGTGATCGATGCCGGCCGGCAGGCAGGAATCATACGTGTCGAGGTCGCCTATGCCCGGCCCGACGAGCAGGTGATCATCCCCGTCGATGTGCCCGTCGGCGCCACTGTGCGTCAGGTGATCGCGGAATCCGGTGTCTGCGAGCGCTATCCCGAGATCGATATCGACCACCAGAAGGTCGGCATCTTCAGCAGGCTCGCGAAGCTCGACGACACGGTCCGCGAACGGGATCGGGTGGAGATATACCGCCCGCTCATTGCCGACCCCAAGGAGATGCGCCGGCGCCGGGCGAAGGGGCAGGCGTCGTCGAAGGCGGGGTGATCCGGCGCGCCGGGGTGTCGACGGCTACCGTTTCGCCTCTTTGGGTACGCCGTTGGCGAGGGCGCTGCCGGGTTTGATGAAATCCCCGCGGGCGCCCACGACCTTGTCCCCGTCGAAGAAGACGGACACCTTGTTGTGCTTGACCTTCGATCCGTCGCCCGGGATGAGTTCGTAGACGTAGTCCCACCGGTTGGGGTGGAAAGGGTCCTTCAACGTCGGTGTGCCGAGCAGGAACTCGACCTGCTTGCGGGTCATGCCCGGCTTGAGCTGTGATACCTTGTCCTGCGTGATGATGGTGCCTTGTTGGCGGTCCGGATGGTAGAGGAAGGGGATGTCGGAGACCGAGCATGCGGTGAGGAGCAGGCTCGCGATGTATACTGTAATGAGTTTACGCAACGTTGCCATCCGTTCCTGGGGAGCGTGTGGTGATCGGCATCATACCTCAGCGTCCGGCTGTTTCACACGAGTCAAGCGGGGGAAGTGTTGGAGTCCAAAGATCTGCGCAAGGTCGGCCTCAAGGTCACGTTGCCACGCATGAAAATCCTCGAAATCCTGGAGTCGAGGAGCGAAGAGCACCTGTCGGCGGAAGACGTCTACCGCGGGCTCATGGACTCGGGTGAGGATATCGGCCTCGCCACCGTATACCGTGTACTCACGCAGTTCGAGGCCGCCGGTATCGTCGCGCGTCACAACTTCGAGGGCAATCAGGCGGTATTCGAGCTCAACCACGGCACTCATCACGATCACATGGTCTGCGTGGAGTGCGGGGGCATCGTCGAGTTCGTCGACGAGGTCATCGAGGAGCGCCAGGTGCGTGTCGCCGGCGAGCACGACTTCGAGCTCACCGACCATTCGCTGATCCTTTACGGGCGCTGCTCGAACTGCCGCAAGCGCTGAGTCAGCCCGCCCGGTCGAGCATCTCCCGCGCGTGCTGCAGGGAGTGCTCGGTAATCTCCATGCCACCCAGCATGCGCGCGATCTCCTCGGTACGGGCGTCGCTGCCGAGGGAGGTGATGCCAGTGCGGGTGCGTCCGTCCGCCAGCGCCTTCGAGACCTTGAGCTGCCGGTGCGCCTGGGCGGCGACCTGGGGCAGGTGCGTGACGCACAGCACCTGGTGATGTCCGCCCAGCTCACGCAGCTTTCGCCCGACCACCTCGGCCACACCGCCGCCGATCCCGGTATCCGCCTCGTCGAAGATCAGCGTCGGGATGTGGGTGACGCCGGCCGTTGCGACCTCCATCGCCAGGCCGATGCGGGAGAGCTCGCCGCCGGAGGCGACCTTGGCGAGTGGGCCGAAGCGCTGATCCGGGTTCGTACGCACTTCGAACACCACCTGATCCAGACCGTGGGGGCCCGGCCGGCCCTCGGCGTCATGATCGACGCGGATCCGTAGCTCGCCGCCGCCCATGCCCAGCTCGCCCATCAGCTCGGTGACCCGTTCGGAGAGTGTCTGTGCCGCGGCGTTTCGGGCGTCGCTCAGGGTTTTGGCCTGCGCCCGATAGCGGGCTTCCAGCTCGGCGATCTCGCCGTCGATCTCCTTGAGCCGGCTCTCGGCCTGCTCCAGCTCCGCCAGCTCCGAACGTAGTGAGTCCAAGCGCTCCGGTAGCTCCTCCGGACGCACGCGGTGCTTGCGCGCCAGGTCGCTCAGCTCGGCGATCCGTTGTTCGACCCATTCCAGGCGGGCCGGGTCGACCTCCAGACCGTCGACGAAGTGCCGAAGACTGTTGCAGCCTTCCTGGATCTGCACCAGCGCCTCGTTGAACAGGTCGTGGGCCGTGGCGAGGCTGTCGTCGATGTCGGTGCGATCGCCGATATCGCGAATGACCGAGCTCAGTGCCGCCTGGGCGGAGGTTTCATCCTCGTAGAGCGCGGCGATGGCACGCTGGCACGCCTCGATGGTGTCGCCAGCCGAGGCGAGCCTGCGCTGCTCGGCGTCGAGCGCCGCGATGGCTTCACGATCCATGTCCAGCGCCTCGATCTCGCCGACCTGGTAACGCAACAGGTCGAGCCGGTCGTCATAGCCTTCCTGGCCCCCCTGCAGGCGCTTCGCCTCGGCACGTAGCGTGCGCCATTCCCGTTCAAGCTCGGCAACCCCCTCAAGCTGATCGCCATGGGCGCCGAACGCGTCCAGGGTCTGGCGCTGGATGTCGGTGCGCATCAGGGAGTGATGGGCGTGCTGGCCGTGGATATCGACCAGGTAGCCACCAAGGTCGCCCAGCATCTGCAGCGGCGCCGGGCGGCCGTTGATCCAGGCCTGCGAGCGGCCGTTGCGCTGGACCACGCGCCTGAGGATGCACTCGCCGTCGGCGTCCAGTGCCTGCTCGTCCAGCCATTCCCGGGCGGCCGCGTTGTCGGCGATGTCGAAGCTGACGAGGATCTCGGCACGGTCCGCGCGATCCGGCAGGGCGGTCGTGTCCGCACGGTCGCCGAGACACAGGCCCAGGGCGTCCAGCAGGATGGACTTACCGGCGCCCGTCTCGCCGGTCAACGCCGTCATGCCGCCCTCGAGCTCGACGTCGAGCCGGTCGACGATGGCGAAATCGCGAATGTGGATGTGTCGCAGCATGGCGATGTCCCCTTCGCGGAGCGAGCGCATGGACGATGGGCCCACAGCTTACCGAAAGACGATCCGATGTCACGCGCCGACCGCCGCGCGACGCGTCTCCCTCTCACGAGGTCACAGCGGCGTGCCCTCTCCCCAGCGCAGCTTGGCCCGGAGGATGTCGAAGTAGCGATAGCGGCGCGGGTGGATCAGGTGGATCTTGTGCGGACGGCGATGAATCACGATGCGGCCGCCGTTGACTACACCGAGATCCTCCTGGCTGTCGCAGCTCACGCGGATCTGGTCGATCGAGGCCGGGTGCACGACGATCTCCACCTTGCTTTCGGCGCTGATCACGAGCGGACGGTTGCTCA
>Ga0102944_1000851_pt1 | contig 21878 bp, 20 predicted proteins | sample SalPonD_shore_MG_FD_78172 | JGI IMG/M metagenome (GOLD analysis project Ga0102944, IMG submission 78172) | Salt pond soil microbial communities from South San Francisco under conditions of wetland restoration - Salt Pond MetaG... | ecosystem: Environmental > Aquatic > Marine > Intertidal zone >...
ACTCGGTAGGCGGCGGTTTCGTCATTGATAATGACGCCCTGGACGACGGTTACATCGTCGAGGACAGCACACCACCCACCTGGCCCTTCCGGACCGCGGCGGAACTGCTGGCGCACTGCGAACGGGAGCGGTTGCCGATCAGCGAAATCATGCTGCGCAACGAAACGGCATGGCGCAGCGAGAAAGAGATACGCGCCGGCCTGCTGCAGATCCGGGACGTCATGGCGGAATGCATCGCCAGCGGCTGCCGGCACGAGGGCACCCTCCCCGGCGGCCTCAATCTCGGCCGCCGCGCCCCGCGGCTGTACCGGCAACTGTCTGACGCCCCCGCCGATACGGCAACGGATCCCCTGTCCATCCTCGACTGGATCGGCCTGTACGCCCTGGCGGTGAACGAGGAAAACGCGGCGGGCGGGCGCGTGGTTACTGCGCCGACCAACGGGGCGGCGGGGATCATTCCCGCCGTGCTCCAGTATTACAGCCGTTTCTGTGCCGGCGCCGACGACGAAGGCGCGGTTCGCTATCTCCTCACCGCCGCGGCCATCGGCATCCTGTACAAGGAAAACGCCTCCATCAGCGGCGCCGAAGTCGGCTGCCAGGGCGAAGTGGGTTCGGCCTGTTCCATGGCCGCCGGTGCGCTCACCGAAGTGCTGGGCGGCACGCCGGCCCAGGTGGAAAATGCCGCGGAGATCGGTATGGAACACAACCTGGGACTGACCTGCGATCCCATCGGCGGACTGGTGCAAGTGCCCTGTATAGAGCGCAACGCCATGGCGGCGGTAAAGGCGGTCAACGCCGCCCGCATGGCCCTGCGCGGCGACGGCACCCACTACGTGTCACTGGACAAGGTCATCAACACCATGCGTCTGACCGGCCGGGACATGAAGGACAAGTACAAGGAAACCGCGCGCGGCGGCCTGGCGCTGAACGTGCTGGAAGTCCCCGTCAATATCGTCGAGTGCTGATACGCGGATACGCATACTCGATGGTCGCCACGTAGTGCTCGTCACGGACCACACCGCCCGCCTCCCGGGCGATGTTGGTCACGCCCCGGTAGCGCAGCAGGCGGCGCGCGTCCGCGGCATAGGTCAGGCGCACGGGCTCCACCAGCAGGCCCAGGAGGAAACCCGCCGGCCGAATCAGGAAGTCGACGGTAGTGCCGCTCTCACCCGCCTTGACGATCTCGAACTCCATGAGCCTGGCCCGCGGGGCATGCAGAAACTGGAATGCCTGCGTCCGTCCCTCGAGCAAGGCTTCCCATTCCTGCTGTATGAAACGGTCAAAGCCGGCGTCGATGACGACGCGCGCCTGGGCATCGATATCCAGATCGGTGTCCCGCTCCCGTCCGCCGCCCCGGTAGCTGACGGACAGCCGCGAGTCGCCCGCATCCACGCGCAGCCGGCTGCCCGTCCTCAAATCGTGAAACCGGAACGACGGGGCTGCCTGGCTGTCGTCAAAGTCGACTTCCTTTACCGCGATGGTCTCGCCCCGGGAATCGACGTAGGTCACGGAACTGCTGAGATACCCGCCCCGCTCGTCCAGCCGGACGCGGTGCTGTTCCGTGTACAGGTGCCGGCCGGAATCCGGATCCCGGGCCCGGCCCTCGAACACCAGGGTCTCGGCCCGGGCCAGGGCGGCGGCGGCGAACAGCAGGCAGGCGGCAAGGACGCGGCGCTTAAACATGTTCTTCCCCGACCCGGGCGGGCCGGTACAGCCACAGAGCCAGCAGGGCAACCAGCAGCCATTCCACGACCATGGCCGCCACGGCATGGTCAGAGAAGCTGATGGCCCCCACCTGCCGCCCGGCGGTATAAGCCAGGGGGCCGGCAACACAACACAGCAGTATGAAGAGGCTGTTTCTTTGCACCAGCCACGCCAGGGAGCGGCTCAGGGTCAGGCCGAAGGCGAGCCACAGCAGACACAGCCACAGGGGCACCGCCGCCGGCGCCGGCAGCAGGGGCTCCGACGAAAAGGCATAGAGGCCGGAGGCATGGAGCAGGCCATCCATGGCCATACCGGCGCCGCCCACGACCAGGGGCAGCCTGACATCGAGAACCACATCCCGGCTCGAGGCATAGTAGTGCATGGCCATGACCACCACCGCAGGCAGTACCCAGATCCAGCCGCCCAGAACAGCCAGGAACCAGCACAGCTGGAACAGTACCGCGTTGATGATGTTGGCCTGCATGAAAGACGCTCCCTATTCCCCGCGATACTGCGGGCCGGCATACAGCAGATGGGCGAGGCCTATGGCCCGTTCGGCAAAACCGCCTTCGCAGTAGGCAAGATAGAACTCCCACATGCGGATGAATTCCTCGCTGTAACCCAGGGCGCGAACCTGATCGATGTTTTCATGGAAGCGATCGTTCCAGGCCCGCAGCGTGCGCGCATAGTGCCCGGCAAAGTCCTGCACATGCACCAGGCGCAGATCGCTGGCACGCATCATGGCTGTCTGCAGGGCGTGCTGGGAGGGTATGCAGCTGCCGGGAAAGACGTAACGCTGAATGAAATCCACATTGCATCGTGCCCGGTCATAACGCCGATCATCGATGGTGATGGCCTGCACCAGCATCAGGCCGTCGGGTTTGAGCAGTCGGGCGCACTGCCGGTAGAAGGTCTCGTAATACTGCCAGCCCACCGCCTCGATCATTTCAATGGACACGAGCTTGTCGAAGCGTCCCTGGAGATTGCGGTAGTCCTCCTGCAGCAGGGTGATGCGGTCCTCCAGGCCCGCGGCCCGGATCCTGTCGGCGGCAAGGCGGTGCTGTTCGGCGGAGATGGTGGTGGTGGTGACCCGGCAACCGTAGTACCGGGCCGCATGCACGGCGAAACCGCCCCAGCCGGTTCCGATTTCCAGGACATGATCCTTTTCGTTCAGCTGCAGCTTGCGGCAGATCAGGTCCAGCTTGTGCACGGAGGCCTGTTCCAGGGTGGCCCGCGGGTTCGGGAAGATGGCCGATGAATACATCATGGCCGGATCCAGGAACAGGCGGAAGAACCCGTTGCCCAGATCATAGTGGGCGGCGATATTGCGCCGGGCGCCGCGCTCGGTGTTGCGGTTGCGTTCGTGGAAGAACTTCAGCAGCGGGCGCGAGAGGACGGCCAGGCTTCCCTCCATGCGATCAAGCACGTCCATGTTCCGGGTCATGATCCGCACCAGGCCGGCCAGATCGGGACTGGTCCAGTCGCCGCTCATGTAGGATTCCGCGGCGCCCAGGGAGCCGCCCGTGACGATGTCCGTGTAGCAGCGGGGATCGTGCACGATCATTTCCGCGCAGAGATCCGAACCCGGTTCCGGGGCCCGGCCGAAACTGTGCCGTTCCGCCCCTTCCACGATAACCAGGCGACCCGTGTGGATCCCGGCAAGACGCTGCAGGACCAGCCTGCGTGCCAGGGCGGTAAACCCCGGCAGGGTGGATTTGTTCAGCCTGATGGTGGAGACCAGCTCGTTCATTTTGTCTGTTCCTGCCTGATGGTTGCGTCGGATAGAACCTGTTTCCGGCGGTCCGGCGCGCCGTCCGGCGCCGGGTGCGGGTAAAAGCGTGCCCCCTTGCGCCACAGCCGGAACGCCTGCCAGTAGATGCCCGTAATCACTTTTACGGTCATGAAGGGGTAACGGATCAGTGCCCGCGGCAGACCGGCCCGGAATTCCCGCCGGCCCAGTTTCAGGGTGGCGTCGAAGTGCTTGTCGCCGCCCTCCGTGACTGCATGGTTGTCCATGTGTACCAGCAGCGCGGCGCCGGGTTCGTTGAAGCGCCAGGTATAGTGCATCTCCATGGGATTGAACGGCGACACGTGAAACTGCTTGCCGAAGCGGAACGTATGCCGGGTCGTACCATCGTCCCGCGGGTCCACGGGCAGGACGTAGGCATGGCGCTCACCCCAGGGGGTGTTGGTGATCTCGGCCAGGATCGCCCTGAGCCTGCCGGCGGCATCGAAGCAGTAATAGAAACTGACCGGGTTGAACAGGATATTGAAGATCCGGGCATGTGTCAGGAGCATGACCTTCTCGATACCTTCGGCGGACACGCCTTCCTCCCGTAGCGCGGCGGTTACCCGCCGCAGCACCGCCGTCTTCAGATCGCCGCCGCCGGGATCGAAATAGTCACTGCGGTGGAAGCTGAGGATATTCGGGCGATCGACGGAACAGTACCACCGGTCCCGGAACAGGGTCTCCACCTCGTCCAGATCCAGGTACAGCATGAAAACCGGGTAGGTAAAGGCGTGGCGGACCGGCGCGAAACGCCGGTGCCGCAGCCAGCCCGTGTACACGGCGCTGCGGCCGGTATCATTCGCGCCCGGATGCGCCCCGGTTTTCACAGAGAACACCCGAATTCGGCGGCCACCCTGAGTGCGCTGTTGACGCCGTCCTCGTGAAAGCCGTTGAACCAGTAGGCGCCGCAATAGTGGGTCCGGTTGCGGCCGCTGATCTCGCGGTGCCTGGCCTGGGCCCCGACTCCCTCCCGGGTATAGACGGGATGGCTGTAGCTGTAGCGTTCGATGATCCTGTCCGGATCGATCTCGGCGGAGCGATTCAGGGTTACCAGCAGCGTTTCCGGCGCATCCGTGAAATTCTGCAACCGGTTCATGTTGTAGGTCACCAGGGGGCAGCCGCGGTCCTCGCGGGGGACATGGTAATTCCAGCTCGCCCACGCCAGTTTGCGCCGCGGCAGCAGGCGGGTATCCGTATGCAGCACCACCTCGCTGGGCTGGTAAGGCAGGGCGCCCAGGATCTCCCTTTCCCGGCGCGTGGGCGCCTCCAGCATGGCCAGGGCCTGGTCGCTGTGGCAGGCGAAGACCACCTGGTCGAATTCCTCGTGTTCGCCCCGGGCCGTGGTGATGCGTACCCGGTCCGGACCGCGGCTGACGGCCACCACCGGCGTATTCAGCCTGATGTTGTCCCGGTAGGGAGCGGTGACAGGCGCGATGTAACTCCGCGAGCCGCCCTGCAGGACCCGCCAGCGGGGCCGATCATCCACGCTCAGCATGCCGTGGTTGTTGAAAAACCGCAGGAAGAACTGCAGCGGAAACTGCAGCATCACCTGCACGGAAGACGACCAGATGGCCGCTCCCATGGGGATGATGTAGTAATCGATGAAATAATCCGAATAGCCGTTTTTTCGCACGTACTCGCCGAGAGTTTCGTTCTCTCCGATGTCGCCCCTTTCCAGCGCCGCCGTAGTTTCCCGGTTGAAGCGCAGGATTTCGGCGATCATGCGCAGGAAGGCGGGGTTGAAAATATTCGTGCGCTGCGCGAACAGGCTGTTGAGGCCGGTGCCGTTGTATTCCAGGCCCGTTTTCTCGACACGCACACTGAAACTCATGTCGGACGCCTCGCCGGCGACGCCCAGGCGCTGCATGAGCCTGATGAAATTCGGATAGGTCCAGTCGTTGTACACGATGAAACCGGTGTTCACCGGATAGGTCTTCCCGCCCAGCTCCACGTTGCGGGTATGGGTATGGCCGCCCAGGTAGCCGTTGGCCTCGAACAGGGTGACATCGTGCATCCTGCTGAGGGTGTAGCCCGCGGTCAGGCCGGCGATGCCGGAGCCGATGATGGCGATTTTCTGTCTGTCCTTCATTTTCCGGCGCATCCGCCCGTCTGTGGTGCCGCTGCATTCCTGCCCCCATGCCGCGACAGCCGGCCCAACAGCCTGTGGCGCAGGGGAGCCGGCAGCAAGGCCAGCAGTTTCAGCAGCCAGGTGAAACGCCGCGGGAAATGAATATCAAAGCGGCTGCCCGCGAGGCCCCTGACAATGCGGCGCGCCGCCGTGTCCGCGTCCATCAGGAACGGCATGGGAAAATCGTTCCTGTCCGTCAACGGGGTTTTGACGAAGCCGGGACTGACGATGCGGACATCAATACCCTCGTGCTGAAGATCCAGCTTCAGGCTCTCGGCCAGGTAGCGCAGGGCCGCCTTGGACGCACCATAGGCGCCGGCTCTCGGCATGGCCAGGTAGGTGACGCTGCTGGAGACCAGTACGAGCATGGGCCTGACGGACTGCCGCAGCTGGCGCGCGTACCTGAGCAGGGGCAGCGCCGCGTGCACCGCGTGCACGGCACCGTGGAAGTTGGTCTCCATCACCCGCCGGATTACCGCCGGATCGATGTCGGAGGCATCAATGTATTCACAGGTGCCGGCATTGATGATGACCATGTCCAGTCCGGCACAGCGGCCGCCGATGAATTCCGCGGCGGTGGCGACCGATTGCGCATCGATGATATCCAGGGGCAATGCCTCCGCCCTGCCCGGCAGTTGCGCCGCCAGCCTGTCCAGGGGAGGCTCATGGCGGGCACTGAGAAACAGTCCCCGATCCTCCCGTGCCAGGTTTTCGGCCAGGGCCCGGCCTATGCCGGTGGAGGCGCCGATGATCCAGATACTTCTTATGTCTTTCATGCTGTTCACGCAAATTAATCCTCGGTCGGAAGCAAAGACCGGTCTATACCAGGTTGCGTTTCACGGAGCGAATAACGCCGCCCAGAACCGGTATATGTTCGTACAACAGCGCGCCGCCGTCGAAATAATCCCTGTGATAAAAGATTTTTTCATCGAAGATGATCCGTGACATTCCTTCCACATGGATGTCACTCCCTCCGTTCAGCCTCGGGTGCGCATAGTCCATCGTCCAGGTCAAAACTGCATCTCCCATGTGAGTCCATTCGTCGTGAAACCGAAACCGGCAAGACAGGAGATTTTCGTACAACGAGGCACAGTAGTCCTTGAATGCGCGTATGCCCTCAATACGGTGGAAAGGATCCTCGAAAACCATGTCACGGCAATAAACGTCGTTGACAATATCCGAACGGCAGTTTTCCGCATTCAGGGCGAGATACAGGGACTTGAAGTCTTCAACCACTCTGCTTGCCGCAACCGGTTCCGCGGCAGCGCTCCGGTCAGGCTGCTTCATGGACAGCGCCTCCCTGAGCAATTCTGGTCCTGCCTTCCGCGAGAATACGCGCCGGCACCGGCTTCAGATCCCGGACGATCCCCAGAGCCTGCATCAGCCTGAGCAGCAGGTAGGTAATATCAATCTCCCACCAGTAAAACCCCTGCCTGGCTGACATCGCAAAGCGGTGATGATTGTTGTGCCAGCCTTCGCCCAGGGTAAGCAGCGCCAGGACCGGGTTGTTCCTGCTCTGATCCCGCGTGCGGAAGCGCCTGGAACCCCAGATATGGCCGAGGGAATTGATGCTGAAGGTGGCGTGAAACAGCAGCACGGTGGAAATGAAAAATCCCCACACCAGCATCTGCCAGCCGCTGGTGCCGCTTTCCGGCCACAGGCTGGCGGCGGCCACGCCGGCGCCGTACACGAGGCAGGCAAACAGCACGGGTACCAGTACATCGAAACGATTGAGAAAACGCAGCTCCGGATAGCGGGCCAGATCGCCGATGACTGAGTAATCCGTCCGGAATCCCTCCTCCGTCATGAACCAGCCCAGATGGCTGTGCAGGAAACCCCGCCTCACCGGTGAGTGGATATCCCCCTCGCCGTCCGACTCCCTGTGATGTTTGCGGTGGTGCGAAGCCCACCACAGCGGTCCCCGCTGCGCGGCGGTGTTGCCGAGCACGGCAAACAGGAATTGCCAGGCCCTGTTGGTGTTGAAACTGCGGTGGGAAAAATAGCGATGATAGAAAGCGGTGATGGCAAACATCCTCAGCCAGAACAGCGCGACACAGGCTCCCACGGCGACCGGGCTCCAGCCCGTCCACAGCACGCCGGCACAGCCGAGATGCAGCAGCAGAAACGGCAGGCAGCGGACCCAGTTAATCCCCGCGCCTGCACCCGGCCCGGTGTCGTCCGTGCCGGTCCGGGTTTCAGAATCCACCCATCTGAGGACATTATCCACCAGGGCATTGCGCGTTAGCGGGGTTCGTCCCTGATACGCGGTTTTCATGCTGTCGGCTACTCCTGTCGTTTCGGTTTCAGTCATCGGGCCGGCCTGCGTGTGCCCGTCCGTTCCTGGATATACGCGCCGGCCCGGCATCCGGATCACCGCCGGCGCAGGCACCTGCCTTGTCCTTTACCCGCCGGTCCCGATCACCTACGCTTGCAGCATCGGTGAGCGGAAGCGGCGCCCCGGCGGCCCGCGTACCGCTAACCCGTTGAAACCATATGGAAAGAAACTGTTGAGCGACGAGCATCCCTGCGGCGATGGGTCCCTCGAGGAACTGATCGATGCCATTGCCCAAAGACGTGACCGGCAGGCCTTTATCCGTCTGTTTGACCTCGCCTCACCCAGGCTCAAGGCCTATGCCGTGCGTTGCGGGGCCACCGCCAGCGACGCCGAGGAGATCGTGCAGGAGTGCCTCCTGACGGTGTGGCGCAAGGCCCACACCTTCAAGCCGTCCGCCGCCTCCGCCAACACCTGGCTGTACACCATCATCAGGAACAAGCGCATTGATTTTGCAAGGAAAAACCGTACAAACCCCGTTACGGCCGACGACCTGTGGCCGGAGGAGACCGGCGCGGAGCCGGATCACCGGCTGCAAAGTGATCTGAATGCCGAGTTCGTACGTACTCTTTTAAAAAACCTGCCCCAGGAGCAGCGGCAGGTGATCTACAAGGTCTATTTCGAGGGCAAGTCACACAGTGAAATCGCCAACGACCTGGGTTTGCCGCTGGGTACGGTCAAGTCACAGCTCAGACTGGCCATGGCAAAGCTGAACAGCCTGGCAAAAGATACGATGCTGACATGGTTCATTATCATCCTTCTGACGAATATTTGATGCAGTTCTCCGCGGGGCAGATGTCCGACGCGCTGGGTATCATGGTCGCCTGTCACCTGGAAAACTGCGGTCAGTGTCGAAAACGCGCCGCTGTCTTCAACGAACTGGGCGGGGAGATACTGCAGGAGACGACGCCGGAACCGGTGGGCAAAGAGGTACTGGAAGGTTTGCTGGCGCGCCTCGATACGCCCGTGGAAACCGATACGGGGACGGCGGGGCATGGTGGCACTTCCGATCCCCGCATTCCACGCCCGTTAAGACGGTTTGTTCCGGCCTATTTCGACGGGCTGGACTGGTCGGGACTGTCGCGCAGCATCAGGGAGTACAGACTGCCCATCTCGGACGAGCGCTATACGGCAAAATTCTACAAGATCACCGCGGGCAGTGAGCTGCCGGAGCACACGCACAGGGGCAACGAATTCACGCTCGTACTCGAAGGGAGTTTCTCGGACCACGAAGATGAATACCACGCCGGAGACTTCATACTGGCGGATACTCACAAGACACACCGGCCGCGCGCATCAGACGAGTGCGACTGCATCTGTTTCGCCGTACTCGACGCCCCGCTGAAACTGACAGGACTGCTGGGCAGGCTGATTAACCCCTTCCTGCGCTAGTGCGCAGCCATTATTTCAGATCCAGGTTGAACAGGCGGATCGCGTTGTCGCGGCCGAACTTGCGCCGCTGTTCATCGTCGATCACCCCGGTATTGTCATACCAGTCGGCGGCATCGCCCATTCTTTCGAATGGATAATCGGCGCAGAAATAGATCTTGTCGTGGTCAAGGGTGTCCAGGGTGCAACGGAACGCGGCATCGTTGAAATTGCCGCTGGTGGTGATGTGAAAGTGCTCGCGGAAATAATCGCCCAGGGGACGGTTGCCGCGGTAGCCGCGCGGGGAGAAGCGCATGCGCGCATCGATGCGCCACAAACCGAACGGTATGTTCTCCCCCAGGTGGCCGATGCAGATACGCAGGTTGGGATAATCGTCGAACAACCCCGAGCCGCACAGCCGCAGTGAATGGATGGAGGTCTCCACGGCGAAGCCCCAGGGCGCGCTCATCAGCCAGGGATGGCCCTCGTAGTTCTCCGCCCGGGACGGGATCTGCATGCGCGGATGCAGGTAAAACGGCACGTCCAGTTCGGACACCGTAGCCCAGAAGGAGCGGTACTCCGGCATGTCGTAGTACCTGACGTTATCCGGCTCGCCGACCTGCTGGAAACCGTTCACCATGCAGCCCTTGAAGCCCAGCTCCTTCACGCAGCGGGTGAGTTCCGCGGCGGCGGCGTCGGGATCGTGCATGGGCAGCGCGGCCAGCGCCCCGTAACGATCGGGATGGCTGCTCACCGCCCCGGCCATGCGCTCGTTGCCCTTCCTCGCCACCTCCATGGCGTCGTCCTTGTCCAGGATGGCCTGGATCCCCGGCGCGTTCAGCGACAGCAGCGCGTACTCGATACCGCTTTGATCCATGAATTCCAGCCTTCTGTCCTCCAGGTCCAGCAGTTCCTGGAGGAATACATCCCATTTGCCCGAATCGCCGGCAAAGGCCCGTGTCTGTTGCACGGTTTCCTCGATGGCAAAGTGTTCTTCAAATGCGATTTTGCCCTTCATGTTCTTCGACCTTTCGTTTCATTAATATTTTATGTTTTGTCACTGCCGGTTTTGTTCCACGTGACAACGGATCTTACAGAGTGTGATTGAGTATATGCACCTGTACCCGGCTGTGCAAAAGTATCAGGGTTCAAGAGGCAAACTGTACCGTCACGTTCGGTTCGGTAATCAGAATATTTCTCGAGGCCCGCCGGGAAAGGAATCCATACCGGGGAGTACCGATCCGGTTTGCAAGTGTGCGCATTGTCGATCCCGAACGGGCGCAGGGCGATGCCGGCAACAACGGACCGGGTCAGCAGCAGAAATACCGCGGCGGCGGAGGGCAGCGCCCGGCGCGGATGTGCGGTACCCGGCGATCCGGGAGGCTTCATCACGGAGTCCGGCAGCCATGAGCAACTTGCTGTTTTAATTATATTTTTCAGTTATTACGGAAAAGTGGGGCCAGCGGCCCTTGAAATTTTCCGCTGTCACCCCATTTTCGGATCACCCTAACCGGACAAAGCATGAGGAGGTGACTGACATGGCTATGACACCTTATGAGTCCTGGACCCCCGTATCGCAGCTGCAGGATGAACTGAACCGCGTTTTCAATAACTGGTCCACCAACGACACCAGCGGCGTAACCGCCGACTGGGTGCCGGCGACGGATATCGAGGAATACGCGGACCGGTTCCAGCTCTACATCGATCTGCCGGGCGTCGATCCCCAGGCCGTGGAGATTACCCTGGACAACGGCGTGCTGACGCTGTCCGGTGAACGCACCAGGCTTGTCTCCGGCAGGGAAGATGGCGAACCGCAACGCCGTCGCAGTGAACGCGGTCGCGGGCGCTTCTTCCGCCGTTTCATTCTGCCGGAAACCGTGGACACGGAATCCGTGCAGGCAAAGGGCTACAACGGCGTCCTGGAAATCACCATTCCGAAACAGGCCAGGGCCCGCCCGCGGCGTATCGAAGTCGCCGCCTGATCCTGCAACATTGTCCCTGCAGCCGGAAGGGCGCCCGCCCTTCCGGCCAACTTACTTTTATACCGTAATGTCTGTATATGAGCGTTTAACCTGACACTATCGAACGTATTAACAGATTCTATCGAACGTTGACTCATCCTGTTTGCCCTACCAGGTACAGGAAATTTAAGGAAAAAGTTGTAACGAGACTTAAGGAGGTGTCTCATATGAAGACTTACGCGAAAATTCTTTCGACATCCCTGTTACTCGCTCCCATGTGCGCTTTCGGCGCAGGCGGCGCCAAACCCATGGGGGCCGGCGGTGCAAAACCGGTGGTTAACATCAACCAGGACGGTTCGCAGGAGTTTCATCAGGATTTGAAAGATGTCACCAAGCAAATCGCCGCCAATATTGTCCAGTACAGGGCGAAACACGGCAAATTCACAAGCAAGTCCCAGTTACTGAACGTGCCGGGGTTCGGCAGGCAGAAACTGAACCTTAACAAGAACTACATGGTCATGGGTCCCGGACCCTGGACCGAACACCAGGGCAACGGCAAGACGACTTGATACACTTGTCCTGAACGAGAAACCCCCTCGCAAGAGGGGGTTTCATTCACTTCCATACAGGCCTTTCAGTTCTTTTTCATTTCCTTGTTCCCGGTCTTGTCCTTGAGATCCGATATTTTGGCATCCAGGTCGGCGACATTGGACTTGAGTTTGCTGATCTGATCTTCCTTGTCCGCGATATCGGATTTCAGTTTCTGGTTTTCCGATTCGATCTGCTTGATCTGTGCCTGTGCGTCCTGAAGCTGCTCCGCCGGACTCTTGTCCTGAGCCTGTAAAGGCGCGGAGGAGAGGACGAACAGTGCAAGCATAGCTGTAATAATCAGGCGCATACTGGCTCTCCCGGTATAGATATTGCTGCTGATTATACCTTATAAAAGCTTTTGCCTTCGCGCAATAGTTGCGTGATTTCCGCTACCGGCAGATCCCGATAGAAAAAATACCCCTGCACTTCGTCACAGCCGCGTGTGGCGAGGTATTCGGCCTGCGGCGCGGACTCCACCATCTCGGCAACGCAACGCATTCCCAGGCCGTGGGCGAGCTCAATAATGGAGTCCACGATAGCCCTGGCGTTTTCATCAGCAACCATATTGTGCACGAAACTGCCATCTATCTTCATGATCTCTATCGGGAAACGCGTGAGATAGGAAAGACTGGAGAAGCCGGTGCCGAAATCATCCAGGGAAAGCCTGACGCCCATTTTATTGAGGTTTTCCATGGTCTCGATGATCTCTTCGGGATGGTCCATCAGGGAGCTTTCGGTGATCTCCAGTTCCAGCCGGGACCCTTCCAGTCCGTTTTCTTCCAGGGCGGCGCGAACGACGTCTTCCAGATTGCCCGGGCGGAACTGGGCGGCTGAAACATTGACCGCCACAGCCCGCGGATCGAGATTGTCATCCAGCCACTCCCTGATCTGGCGGCAGACCCTGTTTATGGCCCAGGCCCCGATGGGGACAATGAGACCGGTATTTTCCGCAATGGGTATAAAACGCGCGGGCGGCACCAGCCCGCCCTGACGCTCCCAGCGGATCAGCGCCTCCATGCCGGTAATATCCCCGCCGTGCAGATCCACCTTGGGCTGGTAATGCAGGATCAGGCTCTCCTGGTTCAGGGCCTGGCGCAGCGCGGTCTCCATCTCCAGTTCCAGGACGGTATTCTGGCTCATTTCATCGGTGAAAAACTGGAACTGGTTGCGGCCGTTTCGCTTGGCCCGGTACATGGCGGTATCGGCGTTGCGCAGCAGTTCTTCGGTGCTGCCGCCGTCATCGGGATAAAGACTGATTCCGATACTGCATTGCGCGTAGACATCGTGACCGCTGGACAGCCGGAACGGCTGCCGCAGGCTGGCGAGCAGATCCCGGGCGACGGTTGCCGCCTCCTCCGGCCGGTCCAGGCTTTCGAGAATAATCAGGAACTCGTCGCCGCCGAACCGTCCGAGGGTGTCCTCGCCCCGGACGCGCAGCCTCAGGCGTTTCGCGACTGATATCAGCAGTTCATCGCCATAGGCGTGGCCCAGGCTGTCGTTCACCTTCTTGAAGTCATCAAGATCGAGGAACAGGACCCCGAGGTGGCCACCACGACGGTGCGTCTGTTCAATGGCGTGATTCAGACGCAGATCCAGGAGCATCCGGTTGGGCAGATTCGTCAGCACGTCGTAATGGGCCAGACGTTCCAGCTGTTCCTCGCTTTGCTTCAGCTTGGAGATGTCGCTGTATACGGCGACGTAATGGGTAAGCCTGCCGTTATCATCGTGAACGGTATTGATGGTCAGCCACTGGGGGCTGACTTCGCCGTTCTTGAGGCGGATCCAGAGTTCCCCCTGCCAGTGCCCGGCACCCTTCAACTGCGCCCACATTTGCCGGTAATACTCGGCATCATGGCGTCCGGAGTCGAACAGTCTTGGCGTCTCTCCGATCAATTCATCCTCGCCGTAACCAACAGTCTGCTTGAAGGCCTGGTTGGCGGAAATGATCTTCGTATCGGGATCGGTAATGATCACTCCATCGCGGCTGCTCTCAAAGGCCGCGGCATAGAGCCGCATTTTCTCTTCTTCCCGGCGCCTGTCGCTGATGTCGCTCCAGGATCCGATGATTTCGACCTTGCTGTTCCGTTCTTCCCTGATGATCCGCAACTCGTCGCGGATCCAGAGATAGCCCTCGTGTTTGTGGCGGAAACGGTATTCATGGATAACGTGTTCCTCCTTCAATGCCGCGAGAGTGGTACTGAGCTCGCGCTTGCGATCATCAGGATGCAGGTTATCCGCCCACCAGTTATCCGCCAGCGCCTCTTCAGTGCTGTAACCCAGGATACGGGTGACATTGCCGCTCACCCAGGTGGCACAGGGTTTGCCGTCACGGATTTCCAGGACATACAGCACGGTAGGATTGGCCGACAACAGGTAACTGAGTCGCGCCTCGCTGGTGGCAAGCCGTTCTATAGCATCGTCCTGTCTTCCCAGGGATTCGTTAATCAACAGAAACAGCAGAACGGCGGTGAAAATGATGAATACCCAGCCTTTCCATGTCTGGTAAACGGTCAGTATATCGGCATCCGCCGGACCAAAATAATCCAGCAGGGCGTCTGAGCAGGCTATCCACACCGCCCCCAGGACCAGGTACAGCAAGGCGATGCGCAATGCTTTCCGGCTAGATGAGGAACCCCCTGTCACGAACTGCCTCCGCTACCTTTATGTTGCTCCAGTGAAGTTGTATTGATGCGGGAAAAATCTTCCCTGCATGAGGGCAGGCAATCCGGACGGATCCGGTTAAACTACGGCAACTGCATGCTGCCTGGGAAACTGTAGTAGACGTTTATAAATGAAGTATGGTCATCCGGTATGGTGGTTACAAGCCGATTTTTGCCAACCGCCCGACATCCGTGATCGCAGTACCGGCAGAACAGCCTTCAGTGGACGGTCAGCCGGCGCGTCCGGAAGACGGACGGCGGCACACCCACGCGTTTGCTGAAGAACCGGGAAAAATACGCCGGATCGGAGAAACCCAGGACGTACGCGATCTCGCTTATTGTCATAACCGTATAAACCAGGTTGCGCTTGGCCTCCAGCACGACCCGTTCATGTACCAGCTGAAGTGCGGACTTCCCGGCCCGGGTACGGCAGATATTATTGAGCTGTGTCGCGGTAATACCGAGCGCGGTGGCATAGTCCTCGATGGAAAGCCAGCTGCGGAAGTGCTCTTCAATCAGTGCCTGGAATCGCTGCAAATGCCTCGCCCCCCGATCGACGACGGCTGCATCCGGCTCCCCCTGCGATGCCATTTCCCGTGTGAACAAAACCAGGATCATGCCAAGACGGGCTTCCAGGGCGAGCACCCGTGCCGGATCATTGCTGGTGTATTCCCGCTCCAATTCCCTGAAATGGCCGTCCAGTTCCAGGGCTCCATACCCGGCCAGCCCGTCGAGAATACCGGCGCTGCTGAAGACATCCAGCAAACCTGACGCCGGGGCGAGAAAATTGTGCAAGACAAAATCCGGGAAAGTTACGACGTGACCGTCGATATCCCGGGAAAATATGAAACCGTGCACGCATACCGGCGGGATCATCAGCAGGCACGGCAGTTCCAGAGTACTTTCCCTGCCATCCAGGTTGAAGCCGGCCCGGCCGGATCGGATATAGAGTATCTGGTAAAGATCGGGATGGCGGTGCGGACGTATGATCCAGTCGTGGATCCGGCTTCTTTCCGCGATGGATTCATGATGCAGGAGATCCAGCGTCGGCCAGGCCTGCTGTTCGCCGTACAACCTGTAGGTGGGTATGTCCGCGTACCGGTTCATCCGCCCTGTCCCCGGCCGCAGGGCTTTGGCCATGCGGCCGGTTGCATTTTCCTAATGTACAAGTGATTATGCCTTGTGTACATGGTCCTGTCACCGGCTGTCGATTATCATTGGGTAAATCCCTATTGTATACGGCCTTCGGGGACTATACACCGGAATTTCCTTACTTGCTGATTTTATAAAAAGTACAATTCTGCATCAATGCGGATTCTGGAGGATAGTATGCAAACACAGGTAGGCATCGTCGGCGCCGGACCGGCCGGTCTGATGTTATCCCACATGCTGCATCTTGAAGGAATAGATTCGGTCATCCTTGAGAGCCGCAGCCGCGACTATGTCGAGAAACGGGTGCGCGCCGGCGTACTCGAACACGGCGCCATGGACCTGATCAACTCCGTCGGTGTCGGCGAACGCATGATGAAGGAAGGCATGCGCCACCAGGGCGTGAATCTGCGCTTTGACCTGGAAACCCACCGTATCGATTTCGAAAAACTGACCGGCCGGGGCATCGTCGTGTACGGGCAGCAGGAGGTCGTCAAGGATCTCATCGCGGCGCGCCTGGCGGCCGGCGGGCAGATCCTGTTCGAGGCCCCGGCCCATGAACTGCACGGCGTCGATACGGACTCGCCCGTCATCCGCTTCCGCCAGAACGGCGAGGACCGCGAGCTGCAGTGTGATCTGATCGCGGGCTGTGACGGCTTCCACGGAATCTCCCGGCCTGCCATCCCGGAAGAGATCCTGACCGTCCACGAGCATACGTTTCCCTTTGGCTGGCTCGGGATCCTGGCCGAGGCGGAACCGTCCTCCGAGGAACTCATCTATGCTTCCCATGAAAGCGGCTTCGCCCTGCACAGCATGCGCTCGCCGACCATAGTCCGGAACTACTTACAGTGCGCTCCCGACGAGGACATCAACAAATGGCCGGATGATCGCATCTGGGAGGAATTGCAGAAACGCATGGAGACCAAAGACGGGTTTCGGCTGAACGAGGGAAAAATACTGGAAAAAGGCGTGACACCCATGCGCGGATTCGTGGCCGAGCCAATGCAGCACGGCAATCTTTACCTTGCCGGCGACTCCGCTCACATCGTCCCACCCACCGGCGCCAAGGGCATGAACCTGGCCCTGAAGGATATCAAGATCCTGGCCGACGCGGTGATCACCCGCTACTAGACCGGCGATACGCGGAAACTGGAGGATTACACACGGCGCTGCGTGCTGGGCGTGTGGCGGGCCCAGCATTTTTCCTGGTGGATGACCTCCATGCTGCATGTTTTCGACGAACACGATCGCTACCAGCGGCAGCTGCAGCTCTCACAGCTCCGCTACGTCACCAGCTCCGAAGCCGCCGCGCGCTCGCTGGCGGAGAATTACGTGGGGATGCTCTGGGACCTTTGAAGCAGTGAATGGTGAATAGTAAGTAGTAAATAGTTGTTTATGCCTGTTACCCTGGATTGACTACCAGGCAATATCCTTGATCCAGGTTCTGTCAGGCGAAGATATGGATGCCGGGGCTTTGCTCCACAGGTTCCTGATTAACGGTGCCAACACTACTTACTATTCACAACTCACTATTCACTATTTCTTATCGAGCTGGCTCTGGACGTCGGACAGCAGGTTGGCGTTGGCCATCTGGGTTCTGGCCTTGGCGGCTTCCGCTCGCTCCTTGATGCGGCGCATGTGCTCCATCTGGGTTCTCATGCTGGCATATTCCTTCTCTTCTTCTTCCAGCTGATCCTTGAATTCCGCGAGATCGGCCTCCAGTTTTTTATTTAATTCTTCCTGTTGTTTCTTCTTTGCCTCCAGATCGGCGGCATTCAGCCGCTTCTCCTCCTGGATCTGCACGCTGCGTTGCTGTGACTGCGCGATACTGATCTTGGCCTTGGACAGCTTGGCCTCGGCCTGCCTGATTTCGTTCTTCAGCGAGGCGCCGCCATCCTGTGCCACCGCACTTTGACGCTGGCGTTCGCGCAGGGCGTTGATTTCCTCCTGGGCGGCCTTTTTCAGGGACTCCGCTTCAGCACGGGCCTCCTGGATCTGCTTAAGTGATTCCCGGATCTGGCGCTGCTGCGCCTCCAGCTTAAGACGTTCCTCCTTGAGCTTCTTCTCCGTTTCCTCGCGGTACTGATCGTGCTGTGACTTGTACTCGGAGATGACTTTCTCGGCCTCCTGCTTGGCCGCGACGCGTGCCGCCTCTGCCGCGGCGCGTTCCCGCCTCGCCTTTTCCAGTTCCTGGTTGTTGCGGGCATACTGCGCAGCCATCTTCTTGCGTTCTTCCTCGAGTTTCTGCCGGGCCTTCATCTGGATCTTGCGCTCCAGGGCCTCCTGTTCCTTCTTGCGCTTTTCCGCTTCCGCCGCCATGGCCGCTCGCGCCGTTTCCAGTTCCTGCTTGAGCCTTTCGGCTTCACCCTTGTTGCGCTGTGCCTCCTGCGCCTGATTCTCCAGCCGCTCCCGTTCCTGCCGGGCCTTATTCTCGGCTTCCTGTTTCATCTTCTCCAGCTTGGACATCTCCTCGGCATTGCGCGAATAGACTTCTTCCAAGCGCTTCTTCTCCTCCTCGATACGTTTCTTCGCCTCCTGCTCGAGCCGGGCGTATTTTTTCTCCTCCTCTTCCCTGAGCCTTGCGGCTTCTTGCTCGGCTGCCTTCTTCGCCGCTTCCAGCTTGGCCCGCTCCTGTTCCAGCTTTTTCTGCATTTCGGCCTGGGCCTTTTTCAGGGCTTCGTCCTTTTCCTTCTTGTTGGCCGTTCTCTCCAGCTCCAGGTTGGTACGGGCGATCTCCGCCTCCAGGTACGAGGCCTTGACACCCGGATCGTCGAACTCCTCCGCCGCAGGCTTTTCGGATTTCTTCGCCGCCGGTTTCTCTGGAACGGGAGACGCTTTCTTCTCCGGAGGCGGCTCCGCCTTGGGCGGCGGTTTGGGAACGTTCGTCACCTCGGAGGGATCCGCCGCATCCGGATTGTTCAACAGGCCACCCTTGAGATAGCTCACGTCGAATCCGGCACCGGCCATGAGAAAGGCGGCCGTGGTACTGCGCCCGCCGGTATCGCAGTAGAGAATGTAATAGGTGTCCGGATCCAGTTTATCCATCTGCATGCGCAGCATGTTCAGGGGAAGATTCTCGCTGCCTTCAATGGCTGAACGCTCGTGCTCGTTCTTGTAGCGCACGTCCAGCCATTTCGCCTGCCCCCCTTTAACCTTGGCGCTCGCCTCTTCATAGGAAATGGCATGCAGGGTCGGGTTCCTGATGAGATCGATGAAATTCTGCTTGGACAGGCGCATAAGTACGCCATCGGTCAGCATGGACACGGTGGCATTACGCGTGGTCTCGGCAATCAGGGATTCTTCACCGAAACTGTCACCGGTATGCAGCTCCGCCAGCTTGATATCCTTGCCGCCTTCCGCCGGCTTGCGCGTTACCTGGCAGCGTCCTTCCTGGATAATGTAGTAATCCTCTCCCGGCTCGCCCTGCTTCACCACCACGTCACCGGTGCTGTATTCGATGGGTTCCAGCAGGGCAAACAACTGATGGATGTTGGCCGTCGGCATGCGGGAAAAAATATCGGATTGCAACAGCCGGCTCATCCAGTCGATATCCTCACCATCCTCCAGCTCGTTCACCTCCAGCTCGGCGACGGACATGTCACTGCCGCCGAAACCTGCGTCCTGGTTCTTTTCCTGGTTCAGGATGAGAAGTCGATCAAGGACATCCCGCGCCAGGCGCAGGATCATCGATTCCTGCACCGCCACGCCGGTAAACTGACGCGGCTGCAGCTGGGCCATGGGATAGCGCGCCTGGTCTGTGCCGCTGGTGATGGTATTGTGCGCCTGCTTGTTGGCCTGCAGTTCTATGCGGCCGTCCAGCAGGTAAAATGAAAAATTGTCCCTGGCGCCCTGTTTGAAGACAGTGCCCTTTCTTTTTACCTTCAGCAGGGAGGCTTCCTTGATGATCTGATCCTGGAGATCGGAAGCCAGTTCGTTGATGGGTATCAACTCACGGATTTGAGCCGCATACTTGTCTTTTTCCGATTTGTCTTTTTTATCTGCCATGGCGTATTGGGATCCCACCGGGAAGCGGCTCCCGGCCGTTCAGGTGCTTAAACGGCAAGTATGTACCAACATTCGGATTGTTTCCTCCATCGACTCGATTTAGGCTGACTTTGCGGGCACAGTGCCCGGATCGAGCCGCCGACACCCGGATGCTACCGCAGAAAAACGGCAAGGCAAACCGTATTTAAATCAAAATGATAATCCTATGGCAGAGTGGCTGAACATGGTGGCGCCGGGGATCACCCGGATCGTCCTGGTATGTGTCCTGCTGGCCCTGGTGTGCCTGCTGCTGGCGCTGCGGCACATACGGCGGCGACGCCTGCTGCGTTCCGGCCTGCAGGGCCTGTTTGCCGTGTTACTGCTCGGGCTGGCCGGCCTGCTGCTGCTGATTGGCATAAATCTGCATACCTATCAACGTCTTACCTACGAGAAGCCGATTGCCGAACTGGATTTCCGGCAACTCGGCCCGCAGCGCTTCCGGGCACGCCTGATCCGCCTCCCCGGGCGCAGCGCCGCCGGCTACGAGCTGGACGGGGATGAATGGCAGATCGACGCCCGGGTCCTGAAATGGAAACCGCCGGCCACCCTGCTCGGCCTCAACGCCCGCTACCGGCTGGAACGGCTCAGCGGCCGCTACCGCAACATCAACAGCGAGCGGGAGCTGCCCCGGACCGTCTACAAACTGGCCCCCGGGACCAGGCCGGACCTGTGGAACCTCCTCGGCGCGCTGCAGGCCTGGCTGGGCTGGGTGGACGCCTACTACGGCAATGCCGCCTACCTGCCCATGGCCGACGGGGCCCGCTACGAGGTATCCCTGGATCAGTCCGGCCTGGTGGCCCGCCCCGCCAACGCCGCCGCCCGCCGCGCTGTCAATGCCTGGTAGGTAGAGCGCTCCCGACCGTGCCAACCTCTGACTGCGGAGGTTACAGCAGCCCTGGAGGGATAACAGGCAGGTGAATCGTGAATAGTGAATCGTAAATCGTGGGTCGCTAATACAAGCGTCTTTCTGTTTTCACGATTCACGAATTACGATTCACCTCTTACTCACCATCCTTCGGAATGTGGAGGCGGAAAGTAACGCTGTCCTCATCCGCACCGTTCTCCGCAGTGACGCGGCCGTTATGGTATTCGCTGATCAGGCGCACAATGTACAGGCCCAGGCCGAGATGCGGTTCGTCGCCCTTTTTCTCCCGCATCGAGACCATGGAATTAAACAGTTGCTGGTCCATGCTCTCCGGCAGGCGCGAGCCATAATTGGTCACCGCCAGTTCCCATTCCTCCCGGCCGTCGCGCAGGCGGATTTCCACCGGCCGCCCGCCGCGGCTGAAATCGACGGCGTTCGCCACCAGCTTGTCCAGCATCTGCACCAGCAGCTCCGGGGCGGCACGGCAATGCAGTGACTGCGGCGGCACCTCCAGCACGATCTCCTGCTGCGGATAGGCGCTGCGGTAACCCGTGACACAACCTTCCAGCAGCGCGGTGATATCGGTGTCGTGTTTCTCCGCCGACTGCAGGGCCTGTTCCAGGCGCGTGGCTTCACTCAGCCGCGTGACGATGAGATTCAGCCGCTCTATACCCTCGCGCGCGCGCTGCAGGTAGGTTTGCTGGTCACCGCCGCCGGCGCCGAGATTGTCCAGCGAGGAACGGACCACGGTAATGGGCGTGCGTAATTCGTGGGACAGGCGTCCCGCCATCATCTCCAGGTAGTCGTTGTACTGCTTCAGCCGCTCCAGGATGGCGGCATAATTGCGGGACAGCTCGCCGATTTCGTCACCCGCCGCGCTGCCGGTAAACAGGCCGGTCACGCGCCCGTGTTCGTCAATGGCGGCGTCGGCCTCGCGGCCCAGACGACGCAGCCGGTAGGACAAGCGCGTGGCGAACAGCAGCAGCAGCACGGTCACCGCGCCGAATACCAGCAGCGTCTGGTTAAACAGCCTGGCCATGGCCCGGCGCTGCTGCATCTGTATCCCGGTAGTCGCCTCCTCCACCACCACCGCGCCGCGCACGGCGCCGTCTATGCGCACCGGCGCGGCGGCGGAAACGGTCACCGCCTTGCCGTCGGGGCTGCGACGCCAGCGACCCTGGGCGTGCCCGGCCAGGGCCCGGGTGATTTCCTCGCCCTGCAATCGGGAAGTCCCGGACAAATCCTCGTGGAAGCGCTGGTGGATGGCCGGCAGGATAAGTCGGTACA
>Ga0102944_1000852_pt1 | contig 21874 bp, 23 predicted proteins | sample SalPonD_shore_MG_FD_78172 | JGI IMG/M metagenome (GOLD analysis project Ga0102944, IMG submission 78172) | Salt pond soil microbial communities from South San Francisco under conditions of wetland restoration - Salt Pond MetaG... | ecosystem: Environmental > Aquatic > Marine > Intertidal zone >...
CGCTGGCAGATTGGAAAGAGGCACTACAAAAGACTTCGACGTGGTCTAATCACTATCGCGTATACATGCACCAGTAAGATCACGCGCTACAGCACGTCCTACTTCTCGTTGTCGTCCTTCTCTTTGGCTGGCTGGACATACTCCTCGTTGAGTGCCAGCCAATCGACGTACTCGTTGAACTGATATGTCAAGCGTTGCAGCTTCAGGTCCTTCTCTGGCAGACTATCGTACGAGATGGTGATGTGAGGGATGAACTGATCGTAGGACTGCTGAAGGTCGGGCCATTCCCGCACGATGGCATCATGGCGTGCCGAGACCGCCTCATCCTCAAATTTGGCCACAAGGACATTGTTGCCATCCGACCCCTTCCAGACTTCCAGTTCAAAACCGTTGATCATGTATGGGTCTTCCAGTACGCCCTCGGACACGAAACCCTTCATGAAATCCGTGGTATAGATCAGGGTACAGTGGAGTTCTTCCTTGGGGACCGGATTCTCAATGTCATAGTCCTCGCAGAAGTTCATGATCTTGTCAGATGAGGAGCGATCCACGGACAAGGCAATGAAAGTGCCCAAGTCCTGATACAACTCAATCGCACTGTCTTGATTCTTCGCGCTGACATTCCCGCGATCCGGTCCTTCCTTCGGGGTGTCTTCTTGTAATATGTCGCTGATCTTCATGTTCTTATTTAGCGATTCGCGCGTTCAATGCACTTCGTCGGATGTCTTGTCGATTCATAGCCCTGTTTTGGTCGCTGCATAAAACGCGGACATACTTCGCCTTACGCCTCTATTCCCTCCCTCAGTCTAGGCAAACCGGGCAATGACAATTGCCCTCCCTAGCTGTTACCCTAATGTTAAGTGAGTGTTTGTACAGGATTTTTTGTACTTACCAAGCGTTCAATAGTGGAACACGGCATTTCCTCCATGGACCACTACTGTCAACTTCTCACTTATCACTATTGGTATAGAGAAGTTACAAGAAGCTACATGAGGATGAGAGAACTACTACATATCCTGACCAGAGATACAGTCTTGTGTTCTTCCTCATGGCTACAGAATCGTTTATCGGCCTAGTTTTTCTCATGGATTTCGCCATGCCGTGTCAAGATTACATAGTTCGACCGTTTATGGTTGCTGTCTATAGCTACAGCTTAACCGACTCGCGCAATCTCATGCTCTGATCCGATCCTGCACCTGACAACTGCAACATCAGGCGGTCCCACCTTGTTTCAATCGAAACGATAGACTTCTCGAATCGACCTACTCCTGACCGGGACATGAGAGATAAAGTCCGAACCTGTGGCGTAGGATTCTTATGCTCTTGTTCTTGTACAAATCCACTGAGCCGAGTCCCTTTACATTTGTATAGCGGCAAGAAAAGTCCTCTACCTGTAAATCCGCTTGCTGCTGTGGTCATCATCTCCCGTGGTTATAGGATCGAGCTATCATAGTATGGACCCTGAAGCTGTTTATCAAGTTCAATCTCAATCTGACTTTGTGCCTCTTTGGCGCCGGTCTTGGCCAGACGGTCAGCCGTATGATTCCAGTGGGAGGCCGCATGGCCTTTTATCCACGACCACTCGACGTGTTCATGGAAGGCGTTGGCGGCATCAAGCTGTTCCCACAGGTCACGGTTAGCGACCTCCACGCCACCATTCCTTTTGCCCTTGGCTTTCTTGGTCTTCTTCTTCTTCCAATTGCGCTGTTTCCAGCGCGGAATCCACTTGGTGATACCATTGATCAGGTATTGGGAATCGGTGTAGATGGTGATGCGTGAAGGCACATCAACGAACGTCAGGGCACGCAGTGCCGCTGTCATCTCCATACGGTTGTTTGTGGTGGACTTCTCCGTACCGTATAGCTCCCCTAGCTTCTCACCCGAAGTCCCGCATATGAACACGACACCCCAGCCTCCGGGGCCTTGTGGATTCTCCAGACAGGAGCCATCCGTATAGACGACGATCTGTTGTCTGGAATCTCCGGCCACCTAGAGGAGGTCCATGGCTATGATGTCGTCGATGTCGTGTTGCGATCTCACGTCGTGATAGAACGTCATCGTGATCCATAGTATGGACTCGTTCCACAAAACGCCAGACAGCGGCTTGCCGATTCGCAGCAGGTCAGACGCAACAAACTCTATGTCATATACGTGGGAATCGCTTCCAATGGGTGCGGAGACGTATACAAGGGGCACGTATACAAGGGGTATACGTGCAAGAATGACCGACGGAATTCTTTCCACGGTGTCAATCTTGACGAAGCGGGAGAGCCGGATGCGGATGCGGATGAAGTTTGGATCGACTCCGATACAGGCAGCGGTCGTGCGAATGAGGTCTGGCAGTTGCCGCAGGTAATGAAACTTGTGGTTTTTCGGTGGGACCATGACTTGCAGTTTGGTGCGTTTGCATGTGTCATCGTGGTCCCAACTCCAAGACAGGGTGTTGTTCCAAAACAGGGTATGGCATGTGTGTTCGTCGAACGGATCACGCGCGGGCACATCCGAGGCGTTCAGGTTGTGGTGCCAACTATCCCGGATGCGGTCGATCACACGACACCACCACTCTCTTGTGGGAGTTATGTAAGCGGGACTTTCTGAGATTGGTGGCACCATTGGTTCGGGCAAGATGATCGCCTTTCTCAAATGCGAGGGGAAACGAGAATGCGACTCGATTCGATGCCGAGCCCAATCCACATATGTCTGGATGCCGAGTGGCTTGAATGGGTCGCCTTTAGGCAAGACAATAGTGTAGGATGTCACCTGAACAGACCTCGTGATCGGCACGTATGGGCAGTATATCACCATTTTACATGATCCGGTCGCGAAAACCTTCCCAATAGGATTTTGATCGAATAGACGCTTTGATGTGTCCGTGGATGTCTTCCGAGACGTATTTCAACTGTCTTTTGATCTCCTGCATGACACTGTCCTTGAATTGGGTCTTGGTCTCGTCATCGACGGGGCGCAGCTCGACCGAATGAAAGGCGTTGATCAGAGTCCCGATCCTGTACAGTGGGTTCTTGGCGGTCATCCGCTGTTCCCGTCCCTCGCGCGCGCATGATATCATATGTTTGTTGTGGATCATGCGCTGAGCTTCCAATGCTTCAGGAACACGAGTGCATCATCCAAAGGCATGACATACCAATTGTGGTAGCTCATGTAGCTCATGATGGTACTCATGTCTGGTAGATTCGGGTTTGAATGAAACGCCGCATAGGTGCCCTTGCGATTGATCTTGAAGATGATGACCGGCAGTTTGTTGATGTGGTCCGCATCTGTCTCTGCTTGCACGATCCATTCGTCAAATACCTTGCAACTGCCCTGCATGATCTGGTGGAACTTGGGGTCATCCCCATAGGCTTTGCATTCGATGCAGAAGGGAAAATCCGAATCCCCTGCAATCAGGTCCCCCGCCAGAATCTCGTTCACATCGAGTCGGTCGAACGAACCCCGGTTCTGTCCGCCGACGTAGGCGCCGGAGCCGGGTGTGGGTCGAAACTGGATATCAAATGCTTCGCTCAGTACCTTGCCGATGTGGCGTTCGAATGAAGCGCCCTTCTTTTTCCCGTTTATCATTGTTGTTATGCCAGTTAGCCCCCTTTGCGGGGGAGATGGCTCTATTTAGGCCGAGCCAAGCCCCGGTCATGTATCTATCCGGCCTCCAGTTCACTAAAGCCGTTGTGTTTGACGACCTTGATGATCTTGTCCACCCTTGGCAACAGATCGTCCCGGTGCGAGATGATCATCGTGTGATCGGCGTAGCCCTTGATCAGGTTGAATACCTGATTGAATCCGGCCTGATCCAGCGCGCTGTCAAGATACTCGTCGATCATCAGGAGATTGGTACTCTTGCCGAGCATCCCGTTCAGATCACGGAACGCCAATGAGGTCGCCAGATTCAGGCGCAGACGCTCGCCCCGCGAGAGGTTACCGTAACTGACTGGCTCGTCCAGCATGTAGAAGAGGTCCACGGACAGGTCCGGGTTGATCTGCATGAGATGCTGGCTGTCGAGCCTTGACAGGTACATGTTCGCCCGCTTGTTGATGTACGGCACGTATTGGTTGATGATGTTCTTTCGAATGAAACTGTTGTTGTCTGTCAGCAGCTTCACGAGTATGCCGTAGTGGTCATCGATCTTCTGGAGCCGATAGAGTTCGTCCCGATCCTCGGACTGAAGCAGTCCGGCCATCCCCTTCAACTGTTCCGTGTACGGGTTCTCTTCCTGTTTCATGGACTCTATCTCTGCAACCAGCGCGTCCCGATCCCGCTCGACGCGTTGCAACTCACGCAGAGACAGAAGTTCGTTGTCACGAATGCGGGCCTCGACCTTTTCGATGTCGGCCTGCACGACCTTCTTCTCGGCAATGGCGGCATCGAGGTCCTGTTTCGCACGGGCCAGTTCAGCGTCTTGTGCTTCGAGCTTGTCACTGATTGCGTCGATATCCTGAATGCTCAGGATGCCCGCCAATTCATTTAGAATCCGGGTTTCGGTCTGTTCCATGCGTTCGATGCGGTCGGCTTCGCCGGCATCGAGGCCGTGGATCGACGCCTTGAGTTGATCCAGTTCATGGGATTTGGCCATTGCGGCCTTCTCGTTCAGGTCGATGCTCGCCCGACCCATGAATTGCTGTGCCTCTCGCGTTCCCGATTCGATCTTGTGACGGGCCGATTCGATCCGGGGGGCGAGTTCATCGATGGTCCGTTCGAGGTCTTCGGTCTCTCGCAGCAGGGCGTCAATGTCGTCCTTCAGCGCCTTTTCGACCTCGGAGTTGACGTATTTCTGTTTGCAGTATGGACACTTGCCGCTTTGGATGTGTTCGAGTTCGGACCGCTTGCCGTCCAATTCCTTGCCGATTCTCTGATGCTCATCGCTTGCATCGCGTTCCGTGCGTTCCAGTGTGGCGAGCTGTTCGCGCTCCGTGTCGATCTCGTGTATCTTGTTGATGAGTCCTTCGGCGTCAAAATCGCCAAATTCGTCATCAAGGCGCTGTGTCAGTTTTTGTCGAGCCGCCTCATTGTCGCTCCGGATCGATTCCTTGCTTTCAAGCTGGTCCAGCGCATCCAGTCGGGCATCGATTTGCGCCTTGCGCAGGTTATACTCCGAGACCTTGGTCTCATGCTCACCGACGACCGTCTCCATTTCCTTGAGCTGTTCCTTCCGTGCCTCATGGTTTTCGAGCGCTTGGAAGTTGGCGTCCATCTCATTTTCGATGAACGACTCGATGGTATTCAAGGCCGTACGCCGACTGATTGTAAGTTGCTCCTGATCGGCATCCCATGTGCGCGCCTTCTCCGTGAGGGCGTTGATCCTCTCCTGTACCTTTGCGTTGTTGGCTTGCGCCGATTCGACCCGCTGTTCTTCCATCTTGATGTCGGTACGATTGTCCTTTGCCCGGCTCTTCAGGGAGTCCGCGCGCTGCGTCAGCATGTTCAGTGCCAACAGCTCTTCCATGAAGTCCCGCTGTTCGCTACCCTTCATGGCCATGAACGGGGACGTGTGTGGATACAACAGACAGGTGTTGATGAAGATGTCGAAGGTCATGCCGATGATGTCCTGAATCAGCGCATCGGTGTTGTTCGCCGAGTCCTTCGTGCATTCCTTGCCGTCCTGATAGACTTCTACCTTGTTCGGCTTGCGCCCGCGTACAACCTCGTAGACGTGTGTGGCGGTGCTGAAGATCAAGCGACACTCCATGTTCTTCTTGTTGGTGAAGTTGATGAAGTTGTCCTGCTTGATGCGATCCAGTCCCTCTCCAAACAGGGTCCATACCACGGCCTGCAACAGGGCTGTCTTGCCGGCACCATTCTTGGATTCCCCCGCATCTCCCTTGTCCCGGTTTTCACCGATGATGAGCGCGGTCAGTTCCTCATTCAGGGGAACCGTGGTGGGGGCGTTTCCGAATGACCAGAAGTTACGTAGTGTTATCGATTGAAAATGAATCATGATTGTTCTTCAGCGACCTCGCGATATAGATCAATCAACAAGTCTCGGTCAATGCCCTCGATTTCATCGCTGGCTTGAAGGTACTTGACGACCGCCTCGTCTATGTTTTCAACGGATTCGATCTCTTCACTGTTCACGGACTCGACCAACTCCTTGTATCGGCTCGGGGTATAGTTGATCTTGGTGGTGCGGAACCCGTCATTTTCCAGTTTCTCCTTGATCTTGTCCATTGTCTCGTCATCGATGTCCTCATCGATGTTGACCCGCACGGAAGTGTTCTCGGGATCGCCCTTGAGACTGTCGCCCTTGAGGAATTCCTCATGGCCAATGGACCTGACCGTGGCGATATGGAGATCGCGGAACTCCAACTCTCCCGTATCGAGGTCGAGGATGGCGAAGCCGCGCTGATCGTCGTTGGCATCGTTGAAGTTGAAGGGGATCGGGGAACCGACGTAGGTCACGTTGTCCTTTTGTTGGCGCATGTGATAATGCCCGGTCAGGACATGTTCTGCGGACTTGAACACGCGATGGGAGCGGCCGTGTTCCATGACATAGTGGTCATTCATTCGAAACTTGTTGAATTCGAAGTGACCGAAGACGAACCGTGGTTTTTTTCGATTGAAAAGTTCCACGACTTGGTCCCATTCTTCTGACCCCGTGACCCATGGGACGAGCATCAGATCGCCCTCGATCCGGGGTCCTTGATCATGGACCGTGAGATACTGGTCCAGCACCGAGGCCGATGTACAGTCCCGACTGTGGCGGTAGTAGAGGTCATGGTTGCCAACGATCAGATCGGGCTGATCCCCCACCAGACCCCGGAAGTTGACTAGCTTGCGGGCACCCAAGACGCCGGTCTCCAAGGTTCGCACGTCAATCTTGTCGCGGTGATGGAAGTAATCCCCGGCGATCACCAGACGGTCAATCCCCTCCTCCTTTCGAACGAAATCAATCCGGTCCAACACGGCAAGCAGGTTGTCGCCGGTTCGTTCGGAGTTGTTGTTCTCGCCAAAGTGGAGATCGGCGACGATGATGACCTTGTTATTCTTCTTCGTCTTTGTGTGATTCATTCGATTTCCGTGCGTCCTCTTCTTCTTTGTAACGCTCTTCGTATCCATAACTTGGATTCATATTGTTGTTTACAAGTATAGCGTCCTTGACGTTCTTCTGAGCGTATTCTTTCTTGATGGTCTGGAGGAAGGCATGGTAAACGACCGATGAGAAGAAGGCAAACGGGTTCTTCGATTTATCTGCCTTGAACTTCATGAAGGCATTGCAACACGCCATTATCCCCGCCGCGATCAGGTCTTCCTTGAATGGGTATTGATTGAAATACCTGTGAGTTGCCCGGCGTTCCGCCAGCAACATGAACATCTTCCCGAGTTTGTCACTCATTCGACCCCGTTCTTGGCAGGCGATCAACTCTTCGTACAAATCTTTGTTGTTGAGGTAGTTCTTGTTGTTCTTGTTGGTGTCTTCCACGAAGTAGCTCTCCTTTTTTGTCTTCGATTGAAATTGAGACAACAGAGATTCGGTTTAGTTTGGAAACTCTGTCTATGCATAAATAACTGTAGATAGGAAGTTGAAGCGAATGAAGACCTGTTACGTCAACAAAGCCAACGGCATGCGTCGAATCGTATTCGTTGATGGCTCGACACAGTTCCTAGTGAAGGGAGAGTCCTTTGTCTCCAGTCGGAACGTGAGAAAGACGGATGAAGGCATTGATTCTGTTTCGCTTACCAAGACGACCAGAACAAGAAAGTCAAAACAGGAGACTGAATAATGGCAAGAACAGCACCCGGAATTGACAACAATGTCATTGACCGAACATACGGTGTGCCGCAGGCGGGCGGTGCAATTTGTGGTGCGGTGATTCACACCAATCGAGGTCCGGAAGCCGTGACCTTGGTTACCAGCGAGAAGCGATTTATCGAGCAGTATGGAGAACCCTCCAGCGCCACCCCGGCAATGTACTCCGTGATTCAGCTTCTACAGGAAGCGTCACAGGTAAAGATCAAACGCGTGGTGGTCGACGCAAATGCCGCTACCGTTGACATCCAAGAAGACGACGCCGGAACGCCGACAACGACTTTCACGGTCAATGCCGCCAATCCCGGCGCATGGGGCAACAACATTGAAGTGGCCTTTACTTCCGGTCCGTCCGATCCGGATATCTTCACGCTTGTCGTGTACTACAACGGCAATGAAGTGGAATCGTTTGACGTCAGCGACATCGACGGCAAGAAGGATGGCTACGGCAACTCGTTGTTCATCGAAGACGTGATCAATGGGACTTCGGACTACATCTCCATTGTCGATGATCCGGCTTTCGTCACCGCGCCGGTTGCACTGATTACCAGTGGTGCCAAGACGCCGCTGGCCAGTGGTGCCGATGACACTACAACGCCGGCCGACAGTGATATCAGCACGGCATGGGACGCGTTCGCCAACGCGGCCGAGGTCCCCTGCAACTTCTTTGTGAACTGTGGCTACGCCACGGCAACGGTACAGGACAAGATGATCTCCGTGGCCGAGTCGCGCAAGGACGTGTTCGCATTCTTGGATATCCCGGAAAGCGACACTTCGGTGACCGACATTACAACGTATGTGGATACTGGTGGTGCCGATCTGACCACTAGCACGAACTATGCTGCTGTCTATGCGCCTTGGGTACAGGTCTACGACCAGTATACCGACCGCAAGGTCTATGTCGCCCCATCCGCTTTCGCGGCACAAGTTGCGGTCCGCAGCCGCCGTACGGCCAACATTTGGGACGCACCGGCCGGTCTGCGCCGGGGTCTTCTCAATGCGCTGGCGACCAAGAAGGTGTTCACCGATGGGGAGATGGGGAGCATCTATGGGGCCAATGTCAATCCGATTCAACAGTTCACCGGAGAGGGCATTGTCGTATGGGGGCAGAAGACATTGCAGCGTACAGCGTCTTCGCTGGATCGCATCAATGTGCGTTTCCTTGTGACCTACATCCAGCAGTCGCTCGGCAAGGCATTGCGCCCGTTCGTATTCCAAGGAAACACCGAGTTCGAGCGTGAGAACGTCACCGCCCTGATCGACAATTTCCTTTCCGACATCAAGAATCGGAACGGGGTTTACGACTTCTCGGTGATCTGTGACACGTCGAACAACACGCCGACCGTGATCAGCAACGATCAGATGATCGTGGACGTTTACATCAAGCCGACTCGTACAGCCGAGTTCATCAAGCTGAACACGATCCTCACGGATACTGGTGTGACGTTTGGTTGATGGATGGCACCGTTGCCTGATGGAGAAAATAGCCCCGAATGGGGCTATTTTTTATGGCACGCGGCCACATGAAATCCTCTTTGGCTATAAATACCAATACAAACGTCCAAGGAGTACGTGGTAATGGCGAAGAACATTCAAGACCTAAGAAGCATGACCGCACCGCCGCAAAGGGCATACGAATTTGAGGTGGAGATCGTAGGTCTGTCTACTGGAAGTGAGGAAGGCTTGACTACGCGCGCACAGAGCGTATCCATCCCGGCAACATCGAACGAGGCCATCGAGATCAACTACAAGTCCCGCAAGACCTATTTCAGCGGGCGTGATTCCTCGTCCAACACGGTGTCAATCTCGTTCCTCGACGATGAGAATTTCACTGCATACAACTACTTCCAGAAGTGGAATGATGACCTGATCAACAACCCGGTAACCGGCGGTGGGACAACCCGTGCGCTATATACGGCGACCGTGTTGATCAAGACCATGGCCGGTGACGACGAAACGGTAACTTCCACGACTCGACTACTCAACGCATTCCCGACCGAAATCGGAGAAATGTCGATGAGCTATGATACGAACCAGCAGGTCACGTTTGATGTGACCATTCAGTACGACCAGAAACTGTTCGAGCCGGTATAAGCTCGAATCTCACACTTCCTCCGTCGCCGCCAAAAAGCGCAAGCTTCCCCCGGACTCCCGCCGGGGGTTTTTGATTGAGCGATAAATACGAACATGGGATTTCAACACAAGATTCGTGACCTGAAGACGCAGATCGCCGAGGCGCGCACCGATATCAATCAATTCGGCGCACGCGCCCTGCGTCTGGCGGGTCAAGGCGAGGTCTATCCTGTCCAGACAGGAGAGCCACAGAAGAGCTACATGTGGGAGGTCGGTTTCGTCGGAGACGCGGACGTGTTCAAGAACGCGCGTCTTTATGCGAAATCCGCGACCATTCCTCCAAGCAGCGTGGAGATCATCGAAGAACAGTTCCTTGGCAGGAAGATGTACTTCGCCGGCAAGGACAACTCCACGCATTCCGCGACCATTACCTTTTGGGACAACGAGGATATGGAGGTTTATCGGTTTCTTCAGGAATGGATCAACGTCATTGTAGAGCCGCAATTCGGACTCGGGGTCAGCAAACAACGATTCACGCGGACCATGAAGCTGTTGCTCAAGGACACGTCCGACCTGTTCACGACGGCGGACTTCTATCTCAAGGATTGCTTCCCGAGCGAGATCAACGAGGTCTCCCTGAGCTACGATGTATCCAATGCCATCGAGATCACGGCCACCTTCTACTATGACACCAAGTATGCTGGCAAGCCGCCTCAACCTCCAAGTGGACAGTCGGGGGATTCACTGAAGTCCTATCTCAATCTGGACAAGTACGTGAGTGCGTTCACCGGGGACTTCAATGAGTTTGATCTGTCGGTGCCTAACATTCGAGGGTTCTTCTAATGGGACAAATGCTTGCCGATGTTCTCGCGCGCAAGAAGCGCGCACGCCCGCAGAAGAGCTACATGTGGCGGGTGGTGCTTCCGGACATTACCAACACGGATCACATCTCCAGCAGCTCCAGCCGCGCGGTTGCACGCGCCAAATCTCTTGTGGATACGTACGCTTTTGACGGCGGCGGAATCGACATGGCGGATATCAATCATCGCGTCATGTCCATTAATGCCCCGTTTCTGAACATCCAGATGGAACAGGTAAACCAGCACAACACGGTATGGCATCGTCCGACCAGAAACGAGATCAGCGAGTTCACCATGGAGGTTGAGGACTATGAGGACGCCTTGACGTTCAAGTATCTCGATTACTGGCGCAAGACCATCCAGAACCCGGATGGTACCTATAATCCTCCGGCGTTCTTCAAGCGCCGTCTGATACTGCACCGCATGGCAGCATCAAGCAACTTGGACCTGATGACGCATATATACAGTGGATGCTCATTGTCGGCAATTTCCGAATTGGCCAGTGACTACGAGAGTTCTACCATATTGCGTTACAATGTAACATTCACGGTGGATGACGTTCACACGGTCATCTCGGATATCTCGAACATCAGTGACGAGGCTGAACGTGCGCTGTTGCGCAAGCACATTCACTTTGCCGGTAGTGATCCGGCCGATCTTCGGAACTTCTTCGAGGGAGAAGTTGTCGATGATGCATACAATGTGTTTGATAACGTCATCGCCCGGGTTCCGGGACTATAACAGGAGTAGCGACTAGTGTTCCTAGAAGATGAAGAGACACACAAAGTGTCCAAGAAGAAAGCCGCATCCAAGAAGAAAGCCGCATCCAAGAAGAAGATGTCCGCAGAAACGGTGGAATCGGGCGAGAGCTGGTACCATACCGACCTCCCCTCCAGCGGCCTCTTGGGATATCCACAGGTGGTCGAATACCGAGACATGGTCATGGGAGACGAGAAGACGCTGTCCATGGCCTCCAATGAGAACTACTTCCTGACCTTGAACAAGACCTTGAAGTCGATCCTTGGCAACCCGGATTGGTACGAGGACATGGCACTCGGAGATCGCGATTACTTGTTGGTCTGGATTTGGGCCAACAATTATGGTGCGGCCAAGGAACTGGCGTATACATGTAGCGAGTGTGGTCACGAGAACACGGTCACCGTCGATCTGACGCGCCTCGACGTCAGTGAGATCGATCCCGCGATCAATGACTATGTCCCATTTGCGATAGACTTGAGATGTGGCACCACGATCCATCTCAACATGCGCCGGGTTGCGGATGAACTCGAACTCGAACAGTACATGAAGGGCAATGACGATACCGGGGAGATCATTGAGGCGTTTTTCATGACCTCCATGGAGATCGAGGACATGGAGGGCGCAACACTCAAGGAAAAGGTGAAGTGGGGCGAGAAGAACATCCGTGTCCGTGAAATGGCGATGGTTCGCATGTTTTACGAACACATCAAGTTTGGCGTCGAGGAACAGTTTACACACAAATGTGAGTCGTGTGGGGAGGAAAGCCCGCACACCATACCCTTTCGCATCGAGGATATTTTGGAACCTGCGGTATCAGACGACTTTGGAAAGCTGCTATCTGCTAACAAAGGAACTCAGGATCAGTCCGATTGATGTGATGCAGATGGGGGTTGGGGACGTGAAGTTCTATCTGGATTCCTACCTGAAGGACCTGCGCGAGGAAAAGGCCGCAAAGGACAATCCAAAGGGTATGACTTTCTGATCGCGACAGATGTCCCCTATGCATAAATACTTCATAGACCAATACATATGGGGTATAGGATGCAGAACAACCAAATCCGTACGGAAGATGAAGCGATCCATCTGATCGACGAGTCTGCCATGGCCTTCACCAAGGCGATCAAGATCGAGCGTATGAACGCGCTCAGTGAAGCCCTCCTGACCGAGCGCATCGGCGGCGGCGACCGAACCATGGACCTCGACTCACCTGCATATGCCGGCTTTGGCGGCGATGAGGGTGTGTCTCCGCAGCAGTTCACTTTCCGCCAGCTTATTGATGCCAAGCAGAGCGGCCATTACAAGAGTACGGGGGAACTGGCTGATCACTTCCGGGTCGGCAGAAAGATGATGCAACGACTGCTGCGCTGGATTCGCACGCAAAAGCCGGAATGGTTGGACGGCGGGGCAGGCGGCGGTCAGACCTTTACCGGTTCCGGACGCAGTGGTCCCGGGGACGTAAAGGTATTCGACGGCGAAATCTACAGCAACCACACGATGATCCCGCCTCGACGCTGGCGCAAGTTCAATCTGTTTCACAAGACCTCGGTACGACAGCGGGTGGCACTTCCCTTCTTCCGGCGTTGGGACAAGATTTTCCTGTTCGGTTATCGTTTCGAATCCTACCCCAACATCTTCTACGAGTTGTGGTTTGATACCGGCACGAGTACCTACGAGATTCACGACAAGTATGGTGAGGTCGTGAACAAGGGATATGTCCGCATGAATGACGTCATCAATGCGTTCGTCGATCTGATTGGTTCTTTCAAGAGCGATGATCAGAAGAATCTTGGACGCGGATACGAGGAAGAGATCGAGAAGGACCTGAAGCTGGACGCCAAGATGAACCTGAACGTCGCCGGGCGACATGTCGACGGACAGGGCACTGCCTTTGCCGAGTCTCTGAATCCGACCGCAGAGGAAGTTTTTGCGGGCATTCTCATGGCCGAGGGCGAAGATGAGACGTTCACTGAAGAGATGCGTGAGAAGTTGCTGGAACTCACTATCAACACGCGTGACATGCTGGCGCAGTTCGTCAACAGTGACTTGATCCACGAGTACCACGAAACACGCATGGACCGGCACTTGGTCAAGCAAAAGTTCTGGCATATCTTCACGCGCAGACCGACCATGCCCAACAAGTTCATCAAGGGCATTGGAAACAAGGCAGCCAAGATTTTGGGTGGTGGCAATGAGGCCACGTTTCTGGTTGGTCTGACCTTGGCTGATAAGGTGGATGTGGAGATTTGGTATGTGAAACAGCATAAATCCGGGTTTGAGGATGGCAGCAACCGTGCCACCTTTTGGGTCTTCGACCTGACCTCCGGGCGCGTGGTAGAACGCGACATGGATCGTATGCGAGATGCGTATCATCTGGCGGCCAAGAAGCTGGCGGCCAAGACATAAACTAGAGATTCCAAATGCCTACTGATGAGCACAAACTACAACAATTCGTTGATCAACTCGAAGACTTGCTGCACGATTTTCGCAGCAACAAGATCATCGACGAGAACTCGAAAAAGCATCAGCGGCAATTGGAGAAGTTGCTTGATCAGACCAGCAAGATTCTCAACAAGAATGCCAGCAAGCAGGAACTCAAGCAGTTCGATGAACTTGTCAAGTACACGCAGCAGTCCTTCAAGGAACTGAAGCGCAACAACAAGAACAACGAGGATTTCCAGAAGGAGTTCCACAAGACCTTCGGCAATGACATCGGTGCGGGTTCGGTCAATGCGCGCCTGATGAAGTCCATGGCCTCGTCCGTATCCGACATGGTTCAATCGGTCAATGCCCTGACCGGCAAGCTCCGCAAGGATGCAACGAATACCTCTATGAACTATCTCACGGGTCCGTTTGGAAAGATGTTTGAAGAGAGCGTGGACGTGTCCAAGGCCAAGAACATCCTGTTCGGCAACAAGCCACGCGGGCAATTTGACGCGGGCGTCAGTAGGGTGCCACAGCGCGGTACCTACACACTCGATCAGAATGAGCGCGTGCTGAGCCCGGATACGAATTCGGACCTGACGAAGTTCCTTGACCGCGCCATGAGTTACAAGGCGGATGAAAAGGAACGAGACCGGGCGATTTCCATCTACAATCAGCCGCGCCCCACGAGTGATTTCAATGCTCGGGAGATGCGACAGGAGGACTTGCACAATGACCTGATTTCGGTATTGAAGACAAACCATGTCGAGACCATCAAGAACCTGCGCATGGTTCGCCGCGCGATCTTCCTCACCGGTCGCGCCGGTCAGAAGAACTTCTTGGACGCCTTGACGGTATCGTTCGACCGCTTCATGCGTCACCCGATGTGGAACAGCTTGCTTGCCGCAATGACGCCGTTGACATTAATGGGGAAGGGTCTGCGCCGTCTGCTGTTCGGCAAGAAGAAAAGCGATACGGATCGAATCGTCGAGTCCAATGAGGACATTCTGGAATTTCTTCGAAAAGGACACATTGAAAACAAGGCTCCGGCGTTGGGGCAATTCCTGAACCCGCTTCGATACATGGCACAGCGCTATGAAAACCGTGCCGCCCAAGGTCAGGCGCCGACGTGGTTGCAGGGTATGATTCTCGGCTCGCAGAAAAACCAGATTACCCGTCATGGCTATATGAGCAGCCCGTTGCAGTCCCGACTCCTGTCGGGTGATCGTCGTCGTGATAGAGAGAACTCACAAGAGGATATGGAAGACATCGTCGGCAATGTGGACATCATTGCCAACGTCATGGAATGGTTCAAATCGCGTTACGATGACATGGAGGAGCCAACGCAGGGCAAAAGCCACCCCATGATGCGACTCATCAAGAGGTTCGGATTGCTCGGGCTGGCTGGCCTGACAGTGGCCGGCGGGCTCCTGAAGGGGCTTGTAATGCGAGTGGTCCCTGCCTTGGGGGGAGTCATCTCCGGGGCTCTTGAGGGTGGCGCGCTGGCCGGTTCATTGGGGCCGGTGCTACTCACTCTCGGATTGGCGACGGTCATTGGCGGCGGCCTGTACTATCTGATTTCCCATTGGGTACGAAATGAATTGGAGAATCCTGATTCCGCTATTGGCCGAGGACTGCGCGCGACCACGGACCTGCTGGCCAGTGGCACCAAGACCGCGCACAAGGGATTGAAATCGACGGTTGGGAGACTGTGGTCGTGGGAGCTGGACCAACTCGGTCGGGGTTGGAACGCAGTAACGGGCGCAGATAACACGTCTACAGCAAAAACCAACATTGGGGGCGTGCCGCATCATGTTGCTCCTCCGGCGTCGGTAACTGCATCCAATGGGGTCACTCGCCCCAATCCGAAGAAGGATTCAACCCCGGACAAGCTGGACGACACAAATGGCCTGCTGAAGAAGTTGGGAGATACCTTGAAAGACCTCAAGGATTACGCCTTCAATTGGATGAACACGGACAAACGGCAGTCCATCGGGCCGAATACGGATGTGCGGCCACTACCGACCGACCCGTATACCGGCAATTTGAGTAGAGGATTGTAATGGCGACTCAGCATATCGATACTATCAATCCGATGTACATCATCACGTTCAAGACGAACAACAAGAATCGTCGAGCGCAATTGCCGCCGGTCAAGGCGAGGCTTCCAGAGACATTCGGTTTCTCGGTCGGGTCCGAGATCGGGACGCCGTTCTCCGGTTATGTATCGGACGGGAACTTTGCCAAGGTCTTTGCCCTGTATGGCGGAGTCACCGCCAAGATTGGGGTCGTGACCACCAAGGCATACATGGGGCCGGAGCCGACCGAGATGAGCCTGTGCTGGAGTTCGACGCATACTATTCTGGTGCGGAAGAGGTCATCTTCCCTATTGCCTGCCTGATGTCGATGGCAGTTGGCACCAACTACACAATTGAGGAGGGCGTGCGCAAGGTACTGGACTACATGCACTGGTTCAATGTTGATGAGCGACTGGTAGAGGGTCTGGTCAAGAAGGGCGGGCTTTCCAATCAACGCGCCAAACAGGCGCAGACCATCACCGATCACATCCAGTACATGAAGTCTCCCGGCACGGCCACGATTCAGTTTGGCAACATCATGACATTGCGCGACTGTTTCATTTCAACCGTGGAGCCGCAGTTCACGAACATCCTTGACAATCAGGGGTATCCGATGCAGGCCACGGCCAGTGTGACGATTCAGCTACGTCATCCGGTTACCATGCCGAAGGTCGGCCAAATCTTCGGCTCTCGCCACTTCGAGGGTAACGATGCCGATGCGTTCATCAAGCACAAGGAGGGCAAGTAATCATGACGTTGAAACGCTCCGACTTCTATGCCATTGCCACGGTGAACGGTAACCGGGAACTGGACCTGATCAACAGTAATATCAATCGAATGGACTTGGACATCATCGCGACCTTCGTGGTGCCGGAGGCCATGGTGGGACGAGCCGACGTCATCTCCTATCTCTACTATGAGAGCGTGGACTATGACTGGTTGATCTTGTGGCACAACGACATTCGTGACCCCTTCACAGAACTGGTCGCGGGCATGGTGCTGGAGATTCCCTCTTTGGTGGACTACTACAACTTCCACAACAATTACGCCAAACGCACGAGCAACTAATGGCCACGAACATACTGTTACGAGAACAATGGGGAGACAACTTCTACGCCAGCCTTGATACCTATAGTTCCGAGGAGATCAAGACGGCATGGCTGACCCTTGACAATCTGGCCTTGATCGAGAGTCTGTCGGCGGCAAGTTCCACATTGGTTGCGCGTGTATTCGACTCGGCCGGTATCCTGAACGCGGGCGGGGTGTATTTCGATCCAAGCAAGCCGTTTCATCTGAGTTTGGGGCAATCGTCCAGTGTAAACACACGATATGGTTTCTCTCTGTCCACCATGAAGACGATGGAGATGACCCCGGGGTATTCCGGGAACTCCTATGTCGAGATGAACTTCCTCAATCAGTACTGGAGCGCCCTGTTGCATGAACGCAAGTCGCGTTCGTGGAAGGAGGTTCGCTATTCCGAGGTTGTCAACGAGATCGCCGAAGAGATTGGCTTCGAGGACATCCAGATCGAACAGACCAAGGGACGGTTCGATGTGATCCAGCCGTATTGGAGCAACTATCAACTGCTCCAGTGGATGGCCATGCGGTCCGTCAATGCCTCTGGCATACCGGGCTATGAACTCGGCGTTCGTGCGGACGGCACGTTTTTCTTCAAGACCTTCAACCGGCTCTTTGAACAAAAGCCGAAGAACCAGATCATGATCGCCGCGCGCAATGAGGATATGACCCCGGACAACAAGTTCGACCTTGGATTTCATTTCAAGATCGAGCAGAACTATGCCTACATGGTTGCCCGGGGTGCTGGCGGGGTAACCGGCCAGTATTTTGATTGGGACACCAAGACCTTTCACCGCGACGACAAGAAGGTATCCGAATCCCCACAGTCACAGTTGTCCGACTGGTACTATCTGGCACCGTCTCACGAGACTTCTCCATTCAAGCTTGATGGGGGCCGGGATATGGAGACAGACGCTCAGGCGGCTCACAGGGCGCTACAGGCGGCCTCCTCGATCCAGTCCATCACCTTGTCCGTTGCTGGTAACACGGACTACAAGATCGGAGACCTTGTCAATCTCGTCATTTTGCCAAGCGAGGCATTCACCGAGAAGATCGCTCGCATCCACTCGGGTTATTACATGATCTCGCAGACCTCGCATGAAATCCATGCCCGCAAGAACCAGTTCGTGACCGAATTGCGACTGGTTCGTCAGGGGCCGAATGTGAGTACACTTGACGGCATGGAACTGACTAAATCGGTCACAGGCAAGAAGCTGACGCCGATCAAATAAATACCCTTATCATGAGACTAAGCCAAATAGACTTGACCACAAAAGACCAGCAACGTCAGATCGATGAACTGTTCGAGATCAAGGACCTGCCGATCCAACAGGCCATCATCACGGAAGATGCCAAGGAGTATGCGGGAGAACTGGAGTCGGCGCAGTCCGAGTTCGAGGGCATGGACGAAACGGATGATCTGGAAGCTGCCTATGACGAACTCTCCACCCTGACCGCCGCCATGGAAAGCGGTAATTTCGGGCTGTTGATTGGCAAGCGCGGCGGTCGGCTGGATCACAATGACATACTGGAAATCCGCCGGGAGATCGCGGACATCTTTCGTAATAATCGGCTGTTCTCCGGTGAGAATATCTATCGTGGCAAGGACGGGTGGGAACGCCTGCGGCTCGTACCACAGGCCATCGAATCGTCACTGAACGAGTGGGGCTCTTACGCGATCTCTGCGGCACTGGCGTGGACCAGCATTGGTTTCTTTGCCAGCGCAGGCTTGGCCACCCTTCCCATTATTGGCCTGATCGGTGGTGCCATCTTGTCCGTGTTGTTCCTTGCCGCCGGCATCCATAACCATTTCATTCACAAGTCGATCAAGACTGCCGCCCGGGTACTGAACATCCTCGATGCTTATGAGGACATGAACAGCAACCGCAAGGTTGATGACCGCAGTACCATTCACAAGTTCTTCGATTGGCTTATGCGCAAGAGTCCGTCCGACATTCGAGCGGACGCACAGGAAAAAGTGCAGGACTCCGCCAAGAAGGCCGCCAAGCGCTTCGAACGTCTAACCAAGGGGTTGCCGGACTACATCTACTATTACGATCAAAGCGGTGACAAGAAACAGTATCCCACAATCGAATTGTTCACGGGATAACCATGCTGCACTCGAACCTCGAACGAGACAAGTCACAGGACTACTTCTATGGGTTCTATCGCGGGGTAGTTGTTGACAACCTTGACCCGCTGAAGGCCGGGCGCGTGCGCGTGCGCGTGTTTCCCCTGTATGACAATGTTCCCGATGATGAGCTTCCTTGGGCAATCCTTTCCGATCCGTTCATGGGCGGTCTGGCCAATGCCGGCGGCGCTTTTATCCCCAACATCGATGCACATGTGTTCGTGTTCTTCGAGGCCGGCGATCACATGCATCCGGTCTACTTCGGTGGGGCTCCGGCCATGGTGGACAATACCCCGGACCTTCCGGAGGAATCCCGCACCAATGGCCAGTATCCACACAATCATGTGTTTCGCACCACCAACGGGATCGTGATCGAGATCGACAACACCAAGGACAGCGAGCGCGTGACAATCAAGGAGCCGAGCGGCACCACCATGCAACTCGACAAGAACGGATACACGATCACCGACCCACATGATACAACCATCAATACCACCGGAGATGTCAATATAACGGCGCAGGGTAACGCCACTGTCAACGCGCAAGGCGATGCCACCATTCAGGCCAGTGGTAACGTGAATGTTACGGCCAGCGGCAATATCGTGGCGTCCGGTACACTGATTCAATTGAACTGATAAATACCCATATGGCCTCCAAGACCAAAACCTATTCAGACGTAGACATGCGTCTGTCGATTGATGTTGACGGCTCACCCAAGATCAATGAGGGGGCAGAAGCGATCATGCAATCAATCAAGATGATCCTGTCTACCGCTCCCGGAGAGCGGGTGAAGCTTCCAGAATTTGGATCGTCGTTGCGGGAATACCTGTTTGAGCCGCTGAATCAGGACAATGCCAACGAGATCGCGCATGAGATCGAGACCTCATTGGCCACATTTGAACCGAGGATCGAGGTAATCAATGTGGGGGTCAAGGTGGACGACATCAATGAACTCTATGACATCACCGTCAATTTTCGGTATGCCGGTACCGGCGAGAGCGATCAATTTGCCGGCCGCGTGCGTGCCTTCAATACGGGATAATGGGACAAGATGACAGATTACACGAAATACGACTACCAAGCGCTGGTTGATGCAATCACGAACAAGGTGAAGGATGCCGATGGGTGGGGTGATGCCTACAACTCCAGTATGGGACAAGCCATCATTCAGAACGTGGCCTATATCGTCGATCAGTTGAACTACATGATGGAACGGCGCACGCAGGAAGGTTATCTGCCTACTGCGCAACTTCCATCATCCATTCGTGCGCTTGCCAATGCCAGCGGTTACCGGCCACGCCGGCAGGTATCGTCCAAGGGCACCGCACGGCTGACTTTGGTGGATAGTGGTGGCAATCCGATCACCGCCGAGGGTAGCGTATTCGTTCCAAAGTACACGGCGGTGACCTACAACGGCGTGGACTTTCTGACCGATGCCGACGCAACCATCGACCCGGGCGGCAATCAGGTGGACGTGGAACTCATTCAGGGCTCGCTCAAGAGTTACACGGAAGACCCTGCGGATGTGACCACGAACCTGTTCAAATACAACTACATCCTGTTTGCCGACTACATCAACATGGAAGAGACCTCGATCCGGGTAACTTCCAATGGTTCGGACTTTACCGACGTGATCACCGACAGTCCGAATGCGCCTCCACTGGAGGCCATTTCGTTCGCGGATTCCACTGACAAGGTGTTCGACGTTCGCATCGCGAACAACGGCATGCGCATCGTGTTCGGCGACGGCCTGTTCGGGTTCCAGCCGGATGCCCCGGTAACGGTGCAGTGGATCGAGACCTTGGGGGGAGAAGTCAAGGTTTCGAAGATCAATGCCGCATTTTCATTTGAATCTTCCACGCTGACAGACGACATCGTGCAGACGCCGATGAACACCTATCACTACACCTTGCAGAACATCGAGGCCGTGGATGGGGGTCTGGCCGAGGAAGACGCGGATCAGATCAAGTTGTTGGCCCCGGAGTACACGCGTACAGGCAATCGCGCCATTACCAAGGAAGACTGTGTGTTCTGGTCCAAGCGTGCAGGTATCGGCGGCATCGTAGACGTGTACGTCTATGGAGAAGAGGAACGCGGCATTGACGCGTTTAACATGAATAACATCTACATCACCTACCTGACCTCGGATGGGACCGCGATGAGCACGACCGAGCAGGACAGCTTCCGTGCCTATATGGATGAACTCAAGCCAATCACGACCCATCTGGTCTTGCAGAATGCAGAACAGGTACTTCTCGATATCGACCTGAGCGTGAAGCGAGACCCGGCACTGGAAATCTCCAACGCCGAGTTGTACCTGTACCTGAAGGCACAAATGGAGAACTACTTCGCGTTCGCGGACGGTTCAATGTCCAAGCAGTTCTACTACTCCGCGTTTCTGGACTTCTTCCATAACCTGACAATCACCAAGGGTGGAGTTGCATACAACGTGGCCGAATACGTTTACGCGACCGTGAGCCCGATGAAGAAGGTCAATCTGTGGACTGATGCGGAACCTTACGTGTTCGCCAGCGCGTACAACTTCGATGTGGTTACCGGGACGACCGGTGATGTGTATGCACTGGACGTGAGTTACACCGACGGTTCCGGTAATGTACAGAACACGCAGGTAACATACACACAACAGGCCGGCGACAGCGCCACGACGATTGCCTCCAGTCTGGCCTCCAGTCTGGACGCACTGGATGGCCTGACAGCATC
>Ga0102944_1000853_pt1 | contig 21846 bp, 22 predicted proteins | sample SalPonD_shore_MG_FD_78172 | JGI IMG/M metagenome (GOLD analysis project Ga0102944, IMG submission 78172) | Salt pond soil microbial communities from South San Francisco under conditions of wetland restoration - Salt Pond MetaG... | ecosystem: Environmental > Aquatic > Marine > Intertidal zone >...
GACACCGGGCTCGCCGCCCGTGCTCCACTCACCGGTAGATGTATCGGCCGAGGGGCCCACGGACGGCCGATGGACGAGCAGCTCGTGCGCTACCCGTTCCTGTCCGCGGCCCGCGAGGCCGTCCAGGCCGACGGCGTGGACCTGGCGGACCTCGTCGTCGACGGCGAAGGCCGGGTGGTCGAGCGGGCCGTCGACCGGGTCGAGTCGGCCATCGAGACGGGGACGGTCGGCGCGCCGCACCTCTCGGAGCGCGTCGAGCTGCTCTCCTACCCGGTGGCCCGGGTGCTCGTCTCGCTGGTGGACGACCCCGGGCTGACCCGTCGGTACGCCCACGCCGAGGCGGCGACGGCCATCGAGCGGTTCCGGGCGGACCCCGAGGCGGCGGCGCTGAAGAGCGTCGACCGCGAGCCACTCTCGCTCGACCGGCTCCTCGCCGAGTTCGACCTGGACGACGCGGTGACCCGGACGGCGGACGGCTTCGCGGTCGACGTCTCGACCTACCTCGCGCTGACCGACGACCTGTCCGGCGACGGCTGGCGGCTCGTCACGCGCGAGCTCGCCGACGGGGTCGTGCCCGTCTCCGAGGCCGAAGGCCTCGAGCTGCTCCGCGAGGCCGTCCACGACCGGGTGGCCGCGGGGCTGCCCCTCTCCGTCCCGCCGGCCATCGCCGACGCCCTCGCCCCGCAGGTCGCCGAGCTGCGCGCCCAGCTGGCCGACCACGGCGCCGGCTGGTCGTTCGACGCGGTCGAGCCCGAGCGCTTCCCCCCGTGCATCGAGGCGCTGCTCGAGCGGGCGGCCGGCGACGGCGAGCTGCCCGCCCACTCCCGGTTCACCCTGGCCGCCTTCCTGGCGACCGTGGGGCTGCCCGCCGAGGACGTCGCCGAGCGGCTCGCGACGCACCCGTCGCTGTCGACTGAGGCGGCGGCGAGCCTGGTTGACCACCTCGTCGACGCCGCCGGGGCCGAGTACCCCCCGCCGTCGTGCCCGACGCTCGTCGCGTACGGCGACTGCGTGAACCGGGACGCGCTCTGCGAGCGCGTCGGTCACCCCCTCGAGTACTACCGTCGGCGGCTCGATGGGGCCGACCCGGCGACGCTCGAGGCCGGGTCCTGACCGCTCGAGAGCACCCGACGCCCCTACGACTGCCGACCGGAGAGCCACCAGCCGATGGCCGTGAAGACCACGACGAAGAGCGCCATCAGGCCGACCATCGCGAGCCCGCCGGTGGTGGAGAACCCCCGGTGGTAGAAGAGCACGCCCACGATGATGAGGGCGAACACGAAGAGCGCCACCCCGCCGACCGACACGGCAACCTCCGTGGCGGTCTCGCGGTCCAGCGCCATGCCATCGGGTTCCGCCTGACCGTATAAAGGGGCTTCGAGACGAGCGTGCCTGAGCGCCGGTCGCGGTCGACGCCGACGGCCCGTCAGCCGGGGACGACCAGCCGGCAGCGGATGCCGTCGGGGTCGGTCACGACCACGCCACCGCCCCCTTCGATCGCCTCGACGTCGGCCCCGTCCGTCACGCCGAATCCCGCCGCCGACAGCCGCTCCACGACGGCCGCGCGGGCGGCCCCGTCCGGCAGCGCCAGCTCCCACCAGGCCAGCCCCCGGGTCGTCCCCGCCGGCCCCGTCCGGCCGTTCCAGGTGTTGAGCCCGACGTGGTGGTGGTAGCCGCCAGCGGCGAGGAATGCGGCCTGCGCGCCGTAGCGAGCCCGCAGAACCAGCCCCAGCCCGTCGCGGTAGCACCGCACCGCCCGGGGCAGGTCGGTCACCTCGAGGTGGACGTGGCCGACGTCGGTCCCGGCCGGGAGGGCGTCGACGTGCTCGCCCGTCCCGGCCGCCTCCAGGTCGGCCAGGTCCAGCGGGAGGGTGTCCATCCCGACGCCGCCGTCGGGCGTCGTCGGCCAGCCCTCGCGGGGCCGGTCGCGGTAGAGTTCGAGCCCGTTGCCCTCGGGGTCCCGGAGGTAGAGCGCCTCGCTGACGAGGTGGTCGGAGGCGCCGGAGAGCGGGGCCCCGGCCGAGCGAAGTCGGGTCACGGCGTCGCCGAGCGCCGTCCGGTCCGGGACGCGGATGGCGACGTGGAACAGCCCCGCCGCCGCCCGCGGTCGGGGCGGCGCGTCGGGGGCCGATTCGAGGACCAGCCGGGGCTCGTCCGGCGTCGGGCCGAGGACGAGCCGGTCGCCGTCGCGCTCGCCGGCCAGCCCGATGGCGTCCTCGTAGTAGGCCGCCATCCGGTCGATGGAACCGACGCGGAGCCCGACCCGGCCGACGTGGGTGTCCGCCGGGAGCTCGGTCGAGTCGGTCGCGACCGCGTCACGACCCGTGCCATCGGTCATGCCGGGTCGGAGGGCCGAGGTCGGTAAAAGGCCGTGGGTGGCGGCACGGGCGGGGCGGGGCCGGGTTCCCGACGCCCGGGTCGTCGTGAGAGCCGTATCTCGGTCCGGGGTTGTTGCACGCCGTGCAACTCTGGGCCCCCATATAGTACCCCGGTCGCCAAACCATCGGCCAGGTGCAAGCAACGTGACTCACGAAACCGGAATCCAACGGCGGCGCGTGCTGACGGTCGCGGGCGGCGTGACCGTCGCCGCGCTGGCCGGCTGTCTCGGGGCGCCGACCAAGGCGGCGGAGACCACGAACACGCCGACGAGCGCGCCGGCGTCAAGCGGTGGAAGCGCGAGCGGCCAGGCGCTGGTGGTCCACGACACGGTCGTCTCGGGCGACGGCGGGCTCGGGCCGGGCCAGGCCGACTGCGCGCTGACGAACCGCTTCTACAAGGGCCAGCTGGCCGTCTTCCGGGTCCAGGTCATCGACCCGTCGACGGGCGAGGGCCTCACCGACCAGGACCTGAAGGGGGTCAACGTGAAGATCTCCAACGGCGGCGGGAGCACGGTGCCGATGAGCTACCGGCTGCCGCCGGCGGACCTGAACGGGACGGTCAAGTACTGGATCGGGCTGTGGAGCATCCCGACGACGTTCCCGACCGGCCCGGTCGACTACGCCATCGAGGTCACCGGGCTGTCTGCGAAGCCCGTCACGTTCGGGGTGCCCGACGCCGAGATGACGGTGCTCGACCAGCAGATTTCCGCCGTCAAGCAGCCCGGATCGGGCTGAGCGGATGGCCGACCGACCCGCGGTCGGCGGTGACCACGTCGGCGGCCTGAGCCGACGCGCCGTCGTCGTCGGGGCGGCCGGCGGGCTCGCGACGCTCGCCGGGTGCGCGACGGGGGCGGCTGCCCCCGGGAACCGGACCACGTCGACGGCGGCGACGACCCCGACGAACACGCCGACGACCCCGCTGCAGGTCGAGCCGGCGAAGGCGGCCGTGGGCGACCGCGTCACCGTGGGCGCGAGCGGCCTGCCGCCGAACACCGGGCTGGTGCTCGAGTGGGAGCGCGTCACGGGCGCCTGGGCCATCCAGCAGCACTCGACCGTCGTCGGCGCCGAGTTCACCTCGTCGTTCGAACGTCGCGGGACCGCCAGGACGGACGGCTCGGGGGCGGTCGAGACGACGCTCGTGGTCCCCGAGGACCACGGCGGCAAGCACACCGTCCGCCTGACGGCCGGGGGGTCGGTCCTCTCGACGGGGCAGGTGACGGTGACGCCGACCTTCACGCTCGACCGCACGAGCGTTCCGCTCGGCGAGTCGCTCACGGTCTCGGTCACGGGGATGCCGTCGAGCAAGTACCGGCGCGACGACCAGGTCCTCTGGGACGACCGGTTCACGGGGCTGGTGACGGGCGTCACGAACCGGGGGACCGTCCGGGCGACGGTCCCCGCGGCGGGCCCGCCCGGCCGGCACGTGCTGGAGATCGGCGGCGGGTACGAGGGGGCGACCTACCTCAACCCGCAGCAATCGCCGTACCCCCGCCCGTTCCGGTACGCCAACTGGACGGTCACCGTCACGCCGGCCACGGGGACGGCCGGCGACTCGTGGGCCCGTCCGACCGTCTCGGAGACGCCGATCGAGGCGTTCTACCCGGCCATCGACGCGCCGACGGGCCAGCTCTCCGTCACGCCCACCTCGGGCGTGGTCGGCTCGTCGGCCACCATCCAGGGGTCGGGCCTGCCGGCCAACGCGTCGGTCGACCTCTCGTGGGTGACGATGACGGGGAGCCGGGTCTCGAACAGCGGCTTCACGAGCGTGTCCAAGCCCCTCGCGACGGTCGAGACGGACGCCCATGGCGCGTTCTCGGAACCCCTCGCCGTGCCGGACGACCTCGGGGGGACGCACCCCATCGTCGCCTCGGTCGGCGGGACGAGCCACGCCGTCACGGGGTTCGTCATCCAGCCCTCCATCGTCGACTTCGGGCCGGCTTCCGGCCCGGTCGGGACGCCCATCGACGTCCACCTCAAGGGCGTGGGCTGGACGGAGTACGACAACATCTACGCGGTGACCTACGACGACGACTACGTGGGCTACGGCTGCGGGTTCAACACGCAGGGCGACGTCCAGATGCAGTTCCGGGCGGCCGGCGAGCCGGGCCTGCACGTCATCAACTGCTTCCCGGCGCTCTACAAGAAGCCCGAGGAGTCGCGGGTGGTGGACGTCTACACGAAGCCCCAGCTGACCTACCTGGACGACCACCCGGTCCGACCGCTCCCGGAGCTGGGCTTCCTCTTCGAGGTCACCTGAGCGGGCCTTCGTTCGACCACCGGCTCGGGGAGCGCGTCGGCTACGGTCCCGTCGTCGTCTGGCGCGAACCACATGGCCCGCGTCCCCCCTTTCGGGCCGCCCCGAACCGCCGCCGGACCGCGAGGACGGGCCGCAGCCACGCGGGTAGCCCCACGGCGATCGGCGCGACGACCCAGACGAGCACGGCGTGCGGGCGGTCGACCGGGAGCGAGCGCCCGAGCGCGCCCCACCCGAGGACGTCGAGGACCCAGGCGCGGAGGCCGAGCGGCCCGGGGTTCCAGCCGGGACCGAGGGTCGCCATCCCGAATCGGCCCGGTGGGTGCGATAGCCTGACGACGGACTCGACGACGATGCCGGCCTGCTCGAACCGGCCGGGGCGGGCCTGCCCGAGTCTCCCGGCCCACCGGGATCGCCCTGCCCCACGAATCCCACCCCCTCGGCGACCCCGCGCGCTAATCGGTGCGCTCGACGACGAGCAGGAAGTCGATCTTCCGGCTGAGCCCGTAGATCTGGCCCAGAGAGGTCCGCCGGACGTTCGGGACGATGGCCACGACCTCCCCCTCCAGTCGGTTCAGGAAGTCCTCCAGCTTGTGCTCGTCCCGCTCCAGATCGATCTCCAGGTGGTGGACTCGATAGGCCATGGCCAGTACGGGATGGCGCTCGACGACCATCGTTACTGGGTGTCTGTCGTCCCTCGGCGGTCTGGTCAGTTGTCACGCCCGTACGGCTCGCCGCGGCCCTATCGCAGCAGCTCGACGGCGTCCTCGACGTCGAGCAGCCCCCGGGCCACCGCCTCGAGGACCTCGACCGTCCGGTCCCGCCCGTCGTCGGCCTCGTCCTCGGGCAGCAGGGCCTCGATGGGGTCGCCGTCCGCCAGGGCGGTCTCCTTCTTCACCCGGTAGTTGCCCCCGTCGGTCCGATAGATGGCGTCGCCGCGGGGGTCGAAGAAGTACCAGTCCTCCCGGTCGAACCGGACGCCGATGCGGGGCTCGGCGCCGAAGTTCCGGGCGAAGTAGACGAGGTCGTAGACCTCCTTCCCGTCGAGGTAGATGGGCTGGCCCGCGCTCGCCTTGACCTCGATGGCGAAGAAGCGACCCGACATCCCGGCGAGGACGTCGGGCAGCTCCCGGCTGGTGGCGCTGCCGCTCGCCGGGGCGCGCATCACCGCGAAGCCCAGCTCGTCGAGCCGGTTGACCAGCTCGCGCTCCCGGCGGTCGCCCTTGGCGTTGGACTGGGGCGGCACGTGTCAGCCGGTCGGCCGCGGAGGGCCATAAGTCGGGGGCAAGCGGGGCGAAGGTGAAGCGCGCGGCCCAGGCGTCGCCGGCCGCCGCGTCACGTCCCGTGCGCCCAGGACGAGAGGTAGTCGCGCTGGGCGTCGGTCAGCGCGTCGTGCTCGACGCCCTCGGCCGCGAGCTTGATGGCCGCCACCTCGCGGTCGAGCTCGTCCGGGACGGCGTGGACGCCGGGCGCGTAGTCGTCGCCGCGCTCGACGATCTCGAGGGCGGCGACGGCCTGCATGCCGAACGACTGGTCCATCACCTCGACGGGGTGGCCGAGGGCGATGGGCGTGGCGAGGTTGACCAGCCGGCCCTCGGCGAGGACGTGGAGCCGCCGACCGTCGGCCAGCTCGTACTCCTGGACGCCGGCTCGGGCCTCGCGCTCGGCGACGGCCAGGTCGGCGAGGGCCGCGACGTCGACCTCGACGTCGAAGTGGCCGGCGTTCGCCAGGAGCGCGCCGTCCTTCATGACCTCGAAGTGCTCGCGGGTGACGACGTCGCGGTCCCCGGTGGTGGTGATGAAGACGTCGCCGATGGCCGCGGCCTCGGCCATCGGCATGACCTCGTAGCCGGTCATGTGGGCCTCGAGCGCCTTGCGCGGGTCGACCTCGGTGACGACGACCCGGGCGTTCTGGCCGGCCGCCTTCATGGCCACGCCGCGGCCGCAGTAGCCGAAGCCGGCGACGACGACGGTCTTGCCCGCCCAGACGAGGTTGGTGGTCATCGCGATGGACGCCAGCGACGACTCGCCCGTCCCGTGGACGTTGTCGAACAGCCGCTTCATGGGCGTGTCGTTGACCGCGAAGACCGGGTAGCGAAGCTCGCCGTCGTCGGCCATCGCGCGCAGCCGGTGGACGCCGGTGGTCGTCTCCTCGCAGCCGCCGCGGACGCCGTCGATGAGCTCGGGGTGGTCCCGGTGGAGGGCGAAGACGAGGTCGCCGCCGTCGTCGACCGTGACGGTGGGCTCGAGGTCGATGACGGCCTCGATGGCGTCGTAGTAGGCCGCGTCGTCGTCGCCGCGTCGAGCGTAGCTGGTCACGCCGTCGACCGCGTCGAGCGCCGCGCTGACGTCGTCGTGGGTCGAGAGCGGGTTGCAGCCCGTGATGGCGACGGTCGCGCCGCCGGCGGCGAGGGTCTCGGCGAGGACGGCCGTCTTGGCCTCGACGTGCATCGCCATCCCGACGCGCTCGCCGGCGAACGGCCGGTCGGCCTCGAAGTCGGCCCGCAGCCGCTCGAGGATGGGCATGTGGGCGGCGGCCCAGTCGATCTTGCGCCGGCCCGTCTCCCGGGCGGTGGCCGGGTCGTCGAGCCGCTCGCTGATGGGGTCGGTCACGTCCCGGGGGACGGTCAGGTCGGTGAAAAAGCTGCTCAACTCCCCCGGTCGTCGACGTCGCGCCGCCGAGGCGGTCGGGGGCCCGGTCGAGGGCCCGCGCACGTCAGTCGTCGCGGTCTGGAGGGGGGCGTCGTTCGGGGTTCGCTCAGTCCGATTCGTTCCCGGACGGCGTCTCGGTCGAGTCGGCGACCTCGGTCGCGGTGGCCGTCTCGTTGTCGTGGTGGTCGTCCTGGTGCTGGAACGAGTGCGAGCCGTTGTCGTGGCTCCCGTTGTGGCCGTGGGCGCCGTCCTGGCTGGTCACGTTGCCGTCCTGGCGGTGCTCGCCGGGGTGCGCGTGCTCGGACCGGTGCTGGGCGCCCGGATTGTTCTGCACGACGAGCGTCGACAGCTCGTGGCCGAAGCCGTGGTGGCCGTCGCCGAGGAACATCTCGACCAGGTGGTGGACCCACTGGCCGAACGCGCCGTCGCCGGCCCACGAGAGGTCGGACGAGTTGCCGGTATCGGACGCGTTGGCCGCCGGGAGGACGTAGCCGCCGAGCGTGCCGTTCGAGCCGTTGTAGGTCGCGTCGATGGACACGGTCGTCTGGTTCGTCGGCAGGTCGAAGGTCACCGTGCCGTTGGCGTCGGTGACGCCGTTCGCGCCGGCGTAGGTCGCGTTGGCGTCCTCGGCCGTGACGGATACGTTCGCGCCGGAGACGGCCGTGCCGTTGTCGGCCACGGACACGGTGTAGGTGGTGTTCGTCTGGGTGACCCCGACGGTCAACGAGCTCTCCGCCAGCACGGCCGGCGTGGCGACCGCCAGCACGAGGAAGGCGGTCAGCAACACGGCGCCGATGCGGGTCTTGTGCGACATCACGCTCCACCCTGCGCCGGTGTCCGGGATAAAACGGGTCAGCCGTTCGGACGATTCAGCGGGGCGTCAGGACGGCAGAGAATTGTGTATGAACGTTCAAAGCGCCCGCTGAATGTTTATTTCAACCACCGGGCCTTGGATTAAGGAATGCTTAACGCCCCTGACGGCTCCGCTCGACCAGCGACGTGGCTCGCGCGGCCGCCTGCTCGAGCACCGCGGGCTCGTCCAGGGTCAGGACCTCGCGGTCGCGCATGAGCACCCGGCCGGCGCAGACGGTGTGCCGGACGTCGCTGCCGCGGCAGGCGTAGGCCAGGTGGCTCACGAGGTCGTGCGCCGGCGTGAGGTGGGGCGCGTCGAGGTCGACGACGGCGAGGTCGGCGGCCGACCCTGTCTCGATGCGGCCGGCGTCCAGGCCGAGGAGGGCGGCGCTCCCGGTCGTGGCGAGCCCCACGGCGGCCCCGGCGGGGACCGCGCTGGCGTCCGCCGCCGCGAGCTTGCCCACCATCGCCGCGTCGCGGACCTCCCCGAACAGGTCGAGGTCGTTGTTCGACGCCGGCCCGTCCGTCCCGAGCCCGACGGTCACCCCGGCGTCGAGCAGGGACTGGACGGGCGCGATGCCGCTCGCGAGCTTCATGTTCGACGCCGGGCAGTGGGCGACGCCCGTCCCCGTCTCCGCGAGCCGCGCGACGTCGGCGTCGGAGACGTGGACCCCGTGGGCCACGAACGTGTCTGGGCCGAGCAGGTCGAGCTCGTCGGCCGCTTCGATGGGACGCGCCCCGTGCTGCTCGCGCACGTCGGCCACCTCGTCGGCCGTCTCGGCGGCGTGGAAGTGCAGGGGCACCCCGAGCTCCCGGGCCCCGTCGCGGGCCGCCGCCAGGTGCTCGGCGTCCACCGTGTAGAGCCCGTGGGGCATCACGGCCGTCCGGACGCGACCGTCGGCCGCGCCGTCGAACCGCTTGGCGAACTCGAGGCCCGTCTCGACCTCGGCGTCCGCCGCGTCGGCGTCCTTGTTCGCGGTGATGATGCCGTAGCCCAGCAGCCCCCGCAGGCCCGCCACCTCGACGGCCGCGGCCACCTCGTCCATGTGGAAGTACATGTCCGCGAACGCGGTCGTGCCCGACCGGATCATCTCGAGGGCGGCCAGTTCGGTCCCGGCCCGGACGTCCTCGGGCTGGAGGTGGGCCTCGAGGGGCCAGATGTCCTCGGCCAGCCAGGCCTCGAGGGGCTTGTCGTCCGCGACGCCGCGCAGGAGCGACATGGCCGCGTGGCCGTGGGCGTTGACGAGTCCCGGGATGACCAGGCCGCCCGCCGCGTCGAGCGTCGCGTCGCCGTCGGGCAGGTCCGCCGGCGGGCCGACGGCCGCGATGGTCCCCGTCGACCGGTCGAGGAGGACGTCGGCCCTCCCGACCGTGCCGTCGGGGAACAGCACCTGCCCGCCCGCGACCCGAAGCGTCGGCATGGTCCGGGTTGTCGGCCGGGTGACGTTAAAGGCTGCCCTGCGGGACCGACCTTGCGGGCCGCCCGGCGGGGTCGTCGACGCCGGGACCCGTTCGATTCAGTCCCGCAGCGCGACGTAGCCGGCCCGGAACATGAACGGGCCACGGGCCAGGAGGTAGCCCGGCAGGCCACGACGGGCGGTCGCCAGCGCGCGGTCGAGGGCGGCCTGGGCGTCGTCGAGCACCGGACGGCCGTGGCCGACGACGACCCGCTCGACGGTCAGGTCGCCGAGCGCGTCGCGAGGCGGCACGAGGCGGGCCCACGGCCCGACCGCCAGCCGCTCGCCCGGCCGGACGGCCCGCTCGGCCGTCAGCAGGACCTCCGACGCGACGAGGGTCCCGCTCGTCCCGTCGTAGAGCACGGCCTCGCTCCAGGGGTGACCGTGGAGCACGGGGAGCGCCCGGAACGCCGTCCCGGCGAGCCGTCCCTCGAACACCTCGGTCGGGGCGTCGATGCGTGGCGCGAGTCCGGCCACGGCCCCCGGCAGGTGGACCGACACCCCGTGTCTCGTCGCCACCGCCGCCGCGTCGCGGCGGTGGAGCCCGGCGAGCACGACGACGCCCGCGACGTCGCCCAGCCCGGCCAGGAAGGCGTCCAGGCCGTCGAACTCGAGCGGCTCGACGACCCAGACCCGGCGGTCGGACCGAGGGACGGCGTCGAGGTCCGTGGCCAGCTCTCCCGCCCCGTCGACGACGAGCGCGTGGCTCGCCCGGCGCATCTGCTCGTCCGGGTGGGCCAGCCACGTGCGGCCGCCGGGCCACGCGACGACCTCGGGGTCGGTCCCGCGGTCGTACCGCTTGATGGGGCCGGCCGGGCTCGGGCGGCGGGGGGCGCCGGGCATGGTTTGGCTGCGGCCCGAAGCCCGATGTACCTACCCCGTGAGGGGGCTGCACGGCCCGCAGCGGTTTCATCCCCTGCAGCCGCGGGCTCCGACCGACCGCCGTGACCAACCGGCTCCGACCGACCGCCGTGACCAACCGGCTCCGGGCCGCTGCCGCGAATGAAAAGCAGTATCCCCGTCGGCTCCGAAGCCGGGAGGGATGCGACTCGCGGTGCCGAACAAGGGCCGGCTGCACGACCCCACCCTCGACCTGCTGGAGCGGGCCGGCCTCCACGTCGAGAACGGGGCCGACCGCCGGCTCTACGCCGCGACGGTCGACCCGGACGTGACCGTGCTCTACGTCCGGGCGGCCGACATCCCGGAGTACGTGGCCGACGGGGCCGCGGACCTCGGCATCACCGGGCTGGACCAGGTCCACGAGGCCGGGGTCGAGAACGTCGTGGAGCTGCTCGACCTCGGGTTCGGGCGGTGCCGCCTCGTCCTGGCGGCCCCGGAGGCGGCCGAGGTGGACGGCGTCGAGGCGCTCGCGGGGGGCACCATCGCCACGGAGTTCCCGAACATCGCCCGGACCTTCTTCGCCGAGCGGGGCGTCGAGGCGACCGTCGTGGAGGTCAGCGGGGCCACGGAGCTGACGCCCCACGTCGACATGGCCGACGCCATCGTCGACATCACGAGCACGGGGACGACGCTCGCGATGAACCGACTGACCGTCGTCGACGAGGTCCTCGAGAGCTCGGTCCGGCTGTTCGCCCGCGACGATGTCGCCGACGCCGAGAAGACCCAGCAGCTCGCGATGGCGTTCCGCTCCGTCATCGCCGCGGAGGGCAAGCGCTACCTGATGATGAACGTCCCCCGAACGAAGCTCGACGTCGTCCGGGACGTGCTGCCGGGCCTCGGGGGGCCGACGGTGATGGACATCGCGGTCTCGGAGCCTGGCGGCTCCGAGGCTCGTCAGGGCGACAGCCCTGACGGTGGGGACGACATGGTCGCCGTCCACGCGGTCGTCGAGGAGCGCGACGTCTTCGAGACCATCAACAACGTCAAGCGGGCCGGCGCGAGCGGCATCCTCGTGACGGCCATCGAGCGGCTCGTCGAGTAGGGCCGTCGGGCGGGACCCGCACGTCACCGGACCGTCGCGGTCACCAGCCGGTACTCCATCGAGACCGTATTCCGCGCGTCGTCGAAGGCCGCCGCGATCGTCGCGATCGCCCGGGCCTCGAGCGCCGCCCGGTCGGCCTCGTTCACCGCCGCCATCGCGTCGACGAAGTGCGGCGAGTTCGTGCACAGGTCGTCCCAGAAGTGCCCGGGGGAGAGGGCGAGCCGGTGGAGGACGCCGGTCTCGAAGTCGAGGTCGGTGACGTCGGCCCCCAGGCGCTCGCGAACCACCGCCGGGACGGCCCACCGAAACGGCGACCCCGACGGGTCGGACTCGACGGGTCGGACGGACCCGAGGACGGCCAGCAGCTGGGGGAAGACGCCCGACGGCGTCCACGCCGTGAACGCGAGCCGACCCCCCGGCCGCGTGACCCGACAGAGCTCGGCCGCGACGGCCTCGGGCCGGTCGGCGAACATGTTTCCCACGCAGGAGACCGTGACGTCGAAGGTGTCGTCCGCGAACGGCAGGGCCGCCGCGTCGCCCGCCTGCCAGGTGACGCCGGCGTCGCCCGCGATGGCCGCGTTCGCCCTCGCCCCGTCGAGCATGGCCGGGGCGGCGTCGAGCCCCGTCACGTCACCCCCGCGTCGGGCGGCGGTGATGGCGGCGTTCCCGGTGCCGCACGCGACGTCGAGCACCCGGTCGCCCGCCTCGACGCCGGCCGCCGCCACGAGCCGGGCGGCCATCGGGACCAGGTGCCGACTGACGGCGTCGTACGAGCCCGCGACCAGGCGCGTGAGGCGGGTTCGTTCGGCATCTCCGCCCGTTCCCCGGAGTCGGTGATAAGGCTGCCGCCGCCGGCCGTGGCGCCGGCCGGTCCGCCCGCCGAGTCACACACCTTGATGTGACGGTCCCCCGACCGGTCGAGGGTGACGGCTTCGGACGGCATCGGCATCGGCGACGACGCCGAACGAGCGGCCCCGCTCGCCCCCGCCGAGCGGAGCGACCGGGTCCTCCTGTGGCTCGTCGCCGGCGTGTGCCTCGTCGGCGCCGCCCTCGGGGCCTACGAGATATCGCCGGCGAGCGTGACGCCGCTCATCCGGTCGTCGCTGGGCATCGGGGCCTCGGCGGCCGGGCTCCTGGTCGGGGTGATGTTCGGCATCTCCCTGGTCGTGAGCCTGCCGGCCGGGCCGCTGCTCGACCGCACCGACACCCGCCACACGATGGCGGTCTCGGTCGGGCTCGTCTTCGTCGCCGGGCTCTGGGGCTGGCAGGCGGGGGTGGGGGGCCACTACGGTTCGCTGGTCGCCTCGCGGGTCCTGGGCGGGGCCGGCTACGTCGTCGTGTGGAACGCGGGCATCGACCTCGTGGGTCGGGCCGCGAGCGCGGCGCGACGGGCGACCGTGGTCGGCGTCTTCACCGCCAGCGCCCCGCTCGGCTTCGCCGTGGGGCAGGGGTTGAGCCCGGTCATCGCGGCTCGGTGGGGCTGGCCGGTGGTCTTCCCCCTCTACACCGGGTTCGCGCTGGCCGGCCTGGTCGTCCTCTGGCCGGCGAGCCGCGGGCTCGGCAGGGCCGGCGAGGTGGCCCCGAGCCTCCGCGAGCACGGCGACGTGCTCCGGAACCGGTCGCTGTGGCTGGTGGGCGGGCTCGGCTTCCTGGGCTACGCGCTCTACCTCTTCGTCAACAGCTGGGGGCCCTCGTACCTGACCACGGTGGTGGCCCTGCCGCTCGGCGTGAGCGGCCTGGTGGTCGCCCTGTTCCCCGCCGTCGGCGTCCTCGCCCGCGTCGGGGGCGGCGTCCTCTCCGACCGGCTCTTCGGCGGTCGACGCCGGCCGGTGGCGCTCCTGGCCTTCGCCCTGGCGACGCCGCTGCTGCTGGGCTTCCCGGCCGTCCGGTCCGTCGCCGCGCTCGTGGGCACGCTCCTCGTCGCCGGCTTCGCCATCCAGCTGGTCATCGGCCTCTCGTTCGCGTACGCCCGGGAGCTGGTGTCCCCACGGGTCGCCGCGACGGCGGTGGCCCTCCAGACGTCCATCGGCCTCGCCGGCGGCTTCCTCTCGCCCATCGTCGGGGGCGCCGTCATCGACGGGGCCGGCTACCCCGCGGCGTTCGTCGGGGCCGGCCTGCTGGCCGCCGTCGGCGTCGCCCTCGCGTGGTGGGCCCCCGAGCCGGGCTGAGACGGACGTTCCGGTGCTCGAAGGCTTAAGCCGCCGCGGGGAGATGTCAGTACGCATGGTTGGTGGCCGAGACCTGACGCTCCACGCGTTCCTGTGGCGGGCCGAGCACCTCTACCCGGACCAGGAGCTCGTGGCGCGGACGCACGACGGGATGCACCGCTACACCTACGCCGAGTTCGCCGACCGGGCCCGGCAGCTGGCAAGCGTGCTCGACGCGGCCGGCATCGGCACGGGCGACCGCGTCGCCACGTTCTCCTGGAACAACCACTGGCACCACGAGGCCTACTTTGGCGTGCCGTGCCTGGGGGCGCAGCTCCACATGATCAACATCCTGCTCCCGAAGGGCCACGTCCAGCACATCGTGCGTGACGCGGGCGACCGGGTCGTGCTGATCGACCCGACGATGCTCGAGACGTTCGAGGCGGCCTACGTTGACGACCCGTCGGCCTTCGAGAGCGTCGAGCAGTACGTCGTCATGGGCGACGCGGTCCCCGAGACGAGCCTGGCGCCGGTCGTCGACTACGAGTCGTTCGTCGCCGACGGCGACCCCGGGTTCGTCTTCCCCGAGGTCGACGAGGACCAGCCGGCCGGGCTCTGCTACACGTCGGGCACGACGGGGATGCCCAAGGGCGTCGAGTACACCCACAAGATGTACTGGGCCCACACCATGGCGCTGCTGACGGGCGAGGTGGGCCTCGGCCAGGGCGACGTCGAGCTGACCATCGTCCCGATGTTCCACGTCAGCGGCTGGGGCCGGCCCTTCGCGACCATCGCGTCGGGCGCCAAGCAGGTCCACCCGGGGCCCGCGCCCTCGCCCGCGGACCTCGCCGGCCTCATCGAGTCGGAGGGCGTCACCCAGACAGCCGGCGTCCCGACGGTCTGGATGGGCCTGCTCGAGTACGCCCGCGAGCACGAGCCGGACCTCTCGTCGGTGGAGTACGTGCTCAGCGGCGGCGCGGCCACCCCCGAGGGCCTCATCCGCGACTACCGCGAGCAGCTGGGCCTCGAGATCGTCTCGGGCTACGGGCTGACGGAGACCACCCCCGTGACCCACGTCGCCACGCTGAAGCCGGCGCTCGCGGCCCTCGAGGGGCCGGCGCGCGACGCCATCCGGGCCCACTCGGCCGGCCTCTCCCTGCCCGGCATCGAGTTCCGGGTCGTCGACGACGAGGGCGACGAGGTGCCCTGGGACGACGCGTCGCTCGGCGAGCTCTGGATGCGCGGCCCGTGGGTCACGACCGAGTACTACAACGCCCCGGAGACGACCCGCGCGGCCATCACCGACGACGGCTGGTTCCGGACGGGCGACATCGTCCGGGTCTCGCCCGACGGCTACGTCGACGTCGTCGACCGGCAGGGCGACCTGGTCAAGAGCGGCGGCGAGTGGATCTCGAGCGTCGAGCTCGAGAACACCATCATGGCGAACCCGAACGTCCGCGAGGCGGCGGTCGTGGCCGTGCCCCACGAGCGGTGGGACGAGCGGCCGGCGGCGTTCGTGGTGCCGACCGACGACGCGGTGGACCGCGACGCGCTCGAGGCCGAGCTCGTCGAGGCCATCGAGGCCGAGTACCCGTCGTGGTGGACGCCGGACGCCTTCGTCTACATCGAGGAGATCCCGAAGGGCTCCACGGGCAAGTTCGAGAAGGCGACGCTCCGCGAGGAGTACGTCGACGAGGCGCTGGAGGCGGCGGTGGCCGAGTCGGCGCCGGGCCAGCGGTCCTGAGGCCGGCGGCGGGTATCACCCCTGGCAGGGCTGGTGGAGGCTGACCGGCATCCCCCGGACCTCACGACGAATCCGCTACCTCAGCGGGATTGCGAGCCAGCTACCCCACCAGCAGCCCGACCAGGTTGACCAGCGCGTAGCCGAGGACGACGCTGACGGCGAAGTGGGCCAGCGTCACCCACGCCGTCGGCCGCCAGTCGAGCGCGTAGAGCGACTTGATGGCCGCGGCGTCGACCAGGAGCGAGGCCCCGGCGACCAGGGCCACGCCGTGCGACCGGAGCAGGAACGACACGACGGCCAGGACGACGCCGACGCCGAGGGCTGGCCGGAGGGGCACCTCGCCGAGCACGAACCGGGCCGCGACGTGGACCGTCACGGCGTAGAACGCCGCGGCCAGGACCACGGTCCCGAGGACGGCGAGCGGGGGCCCGGTGGCGGGGACGAGCTGAGCGACGGGGGGCGCGGGCGACAGGCCGACCGCACTCCCGGGGAGCGTCACGCTCTCGGGCGTCCGGGATTACTCGAGCAGGCCGAGCTCGTCGAGGCGGCTGACGATCTTGTCGACGGCGTGCTCGGCGTCGACGGGCTGCTTGCCGCCCGTGATGACGAGCTTGCCCGAGCCGAACAGGAGCGCGACGACGTTCGGCTCGTCGAGCCGGTAGACGAGGCCGGGGAACTGCTCCGGCTCGTACTCGATGTTCTCGAGGCCCAGCCCGATGGCGATGGCGTTGAGGTTGAGCTTCCGCCCGAGGTCGGCGCTCGTGACGATGTTCTGGACGACGATCTCTGGGTCGTCCTCGACCTTGATGTCGAGATCGCGGAGCTTGTCGAAGACGATGCGGAGGCTCTCGTGGACGTCGTCGGTCGACTTGGCGCCCGTGCAGACGATCTTGCCGGAGCGGAAGATGAGCGCCGCCGACTTGGGCTCCTGGGTCCGGTAGACGAGGCCGGGGAACTGCTCGGGGTCGTAGTCGGCCCCCTCGAGGTCCATGGCTACGCTCTGGAGGTCGAGCTCTTGGCCGATCCCCGTCGAGGCGACCACGTTCTCGATGTTGATGGTTTCCTTGGGGTCTTCCATTGTCTACCTTAAATCACGTATTTAAGGTTTATAAACATTGGTAAGTTCCGTTGACAGTTCAGCCGACCGGACCGTCCGCCGGCGTGAGCCTCGCCAAGCTACCTTCGACATCGATGCCGCTCAGCGTCGGGGCGCATCGGCGGGGCCGGCCGACGGGGCTCGTTCGCACCGGGCGCGCGGTGGGCCGCCACCCCACCGACACGCTGAAAGGCCGCTCGCGCGCACCATCGCGGGTGTACGTCCTCGAGCTGGCCGGGGAGGACGACGCGTTCGCCGCGGCCGAGGCGGCGGCCGCCTCGCCGGCCGTCGAGGTGGTCGCGCCCGGCCTCGCGCTCGCCGATCCCCTCGACCCCGGCCGGGTCCGGGGCCTCGCCTACACCCGGGCCGCGAGTGAAGTCGTCGGCCGGGCCACGGTCGACGTCGCCGGCGGCGCCCGGACCGGTGGCCTGGCCCTGCTCGACGCCGCCCGAGAGACGCTCGAAACCGCCCCACTCGACCGCGAGGGGACCGTGGCGGTCCGGGCGCGGGACGTCCGCGGGACGGCGGGCGTCGACGCCCGCGCCGCCGAGCGGGCCCTCGGCGACGTCCTGACCGACGCCGGCTTCGGCGTCGACCTCGAGCGGCCCGACCACGAGCTGCGGGCGCTCTTCGCGGGCGACGTCGCCGTGCTGGGCTGGCTCGCCGTCGAGAGCCGGCGGGACTTCGGCGACCGCGCGCCGACCGACAAGCCGTTCTTCCAGCCCGGGAGCATGGAGCCGCTCGACGCCCGGGCGGCGTGCAACCTCGCCGGCGCCGGGCCGGGGACGACCGTCCTCGACCCGTTCTGCGGCACCGGCGGGCTGCTCGTCGAGGCGGGCCTCCTCGGCGCCCGTGTCGTGGGCCTCGACGCCCAGGCCCGGATGGTCCGGGGGGCCCGGACGAACTTCGACCACTACCTCGCCGGCGACTGGGCCGTCGCCCAGGCGGACGCGACCCGGCTACCCGTCCTCGGCCGGGCTGAGGGCGCCGGTCCCATCGACGCCGTCGTCGCCGACGTGCCCTACGGTCGGCAGTCGGCCGTGGCGGGTCGTGACGTGGACGCGCTCGTGGCCGGCGCGCTGGCCGAGGCCCGGCGGGTGGCCGACGCCGCCGTCGTCGTCGCCGACCGCGACCGCTCGGCCGAGGCCGAGGCGGGGGGCTGGACGGTCGAGGCGGTGTTCGAGCGGCGCGTCCATCGGTCATTGACCCGGTTCGTGCACGTGCTGGACGGGGAGTGAGCGGCCCGGACGGGCCCGGGACGACCACCCGCTCAGCCCGTGGCCGTGACGTTGGCGCCCGGCGGCGAGCCTCGAGAACCCGCGTACCGCCGGTCGATGAAGAACACGAACGTCGGGTTCGGCAGGCCGGTCACGGGCTGGCGGGCCGCCGACCGGAACTCGCGATACCCCGTGAGCTTCCCTTCGACGTCGGCCGCGTCCCGAGCCCGGGTGATGACCACCGGCGGGTGCTCCTGGGCCACGATGGCCCCCAGTTGTCGGGCGGAGGCCGTGCTGTCGACCGTGGCGTGGTCCAGTTCGAGGTACCACGGGAGCGGCAGCCGGTGGTACCACTCGCCGTCGTTGATGGGGAGACGATTCGCCGCGGACTCGTTCTCGACCAGGTACCAGCTCCCGTAGAAGACCACGTCGAGCCCCTGGTGCTGGTGCGCGGCCGTCCGGACGAGCGAGAGCTCCTCGCGGAAGTGCCCCGCCGGCTGGGCGTACTGGACCACCACGTTGTTCGGCCCCTGCGGGTGGAGGTACGAGGTCGACACGGCCGTTCCCCCGATCTGGCCGGCGACGAGGAGCAGCACGAGCGCGGCGAGCCCCAGGCCGACCCGGTCGTTCGCCGCGTACGCCGCCCGTCCCCGGTCGTAGATGATTCCGACCCCGACCGCGGCCGGGATCGCCAGTGGGACCAGCGCGTGGACGTCCGACCAGGCCGCGCTGATGTCGACCGCGATGGGGTAGCCCAGCACCGACACGAAGCCCCAGTAGAAGCCCAGCGCGACGAGGTCGCGCGGTGGGTCGCCGGCGTAGCGGTCGTGGACGAAGCCGAGGACCGCCAACAGCGCCAGCGACCCGGAGGCGAACCCGAGCGGCTTCAGGTTGCCACCGAGGTACGGCAGGTAGGGATGGTTCTGCTGGCTGCCGAACCAGGTGTTGGCGATGCGCTCGATGGCTCCGTTGCAGTACGGCGTGGCGGTGGCGGCCGAGCAGCTGGCCGGGTTGTAGGTCGCCGCCGCGAGGACCTCGGGGAACGTCGCGGGGTGCACGACGGCGTTCCAGAGGCCGACGCCGCCGACCGAGGCCTCCCGGGGCGCGAAGAAGAACACCCAGATGGCGACGAACTCGAGGCCGGCGACGGCCATCGGGAGCCGCCAGTCCCACAGCGTGCGCGCGACGTGGCCGAGCTCCGCGGCCGCGACGTCGGTCCATCGCCGGCCCGTCGAGCGCGCGAGGAACAGCCGATGGTCGAGCAGGAGCAGGGTCGCCCCGAGCACCGCGACCACGTAGACGAGGGCGTTCTCCTTCGCGGTGAACGCCAGCGCCAGGAGGGCTGTGCCGGCGAACAGGTAGCGCGCTCGGCCGGTGTCGAGCGTCCGGAGGTAGCAGCCCAGGGCGGCGAACGCGAAGGTCGCCACCAGCACGTCGTTGCGCATGAACCGCGAGTAGTACAGCAGGATGGGGTCGAAGGCGAGGAAGCCCCCGAGCGCGACCACCTCGACGTCCCGGAGGTGCTCCCGGTAGAGCCACGCCGTCAGCGGCAGGGCGGCCCCGACGAGCGCGACGACCAGCCGGGCCGAGAAGTCGGATGGCCCGATGGCCAGGAAGACGAGCCGGTTCACGTGGACGAGGAACGGCCCGTGGACGATGGGCCGGTACTCCCACGCGCCGGTGGCCACGTACCGGAGGATGACGTAGCCCACCCGACCCTCGTCCCAGTGGGCGATGCGCGACCCGAGGAAGACCAGTCTGGCCACCAGCCCGACCGCCGTGATGATGAGGAGGGCGGGGAGGGGCCGGCCGAGCCGGCGGGCCCGTGGCGGAAGCCGCATGGGTCACGGGACGGGGGAGGCCGCTTAGAAGGCTCGCATGACCGTCGGACGCCGACGCCGCTCGGCACCGCCCCACCGACGGGGCGACCAGCGACGCGGCGTCACGTCACCGCCGCGCCAGCACCGTCTCCCCGGCCCGGACCCGGTCCCCGCGCGCCACCAGCAGGTCGCCCTCGTCGTACCCCGGGGGCAGCACCACGTCGGCCCGGGAGCCGAAGGCGATGTGGGCCAACCGCTCGCCGCGTTCGAGGGTGTCGCCGTGAGCCACGTAGGGGTGGACCCGCCGGGCGAACGCCCCGGCGATGAGCACGACGGCGTGGTCCCCGAAGTCGATGTGGACCCGCTCGTTCCGGTCGGAGTCCTTGCTGAACGCCGGCCGGTGGGCGCCGGGCCGGTGGTCAACGGCCTCGACCGTGCCGCCCAGCGGCGCCCGGTTGACGTGGACGTCGGTGACGTTCATGAACACGCCCACGCGGAGCCGGTCGCCCTCCCGGCGGACGACGGTCACCCGGCCGTCGGCCGGCGCGAGGACCCCCGGCGCGGCCGGCTCGCGGTCGGGGTCTCGGAAGAACCACAGCACGAAGCCGCCGGCGAGCAGGAGGACGGCGCTGGCCGCGGGCGTCCAGAGCGCCGCGGGGACCGCGAGTCCCCCGAGGACCCCGGCGTATCGCCAGGCCCCGGGGGCCAGGCTCATCCGGGCGGCTCCGGCCGACGGCCGCCGACCGAGGCCGGTTCGGCCATCACCACGTCCCGAGCTCCGCCAGCAGCCGCGAGAGGTGGAGCCGGTCGCTCGTCCCCGCGGTCAGGTCGGCGTCCACCTCGCCGGCGAGGACCGCCAGCGCCGCCGGGTCGACCAGCTCCCGCGAGCGGGCCACCCGGACGACGGACTGCAGCACCTCGGCGCCGGTGAACCCCTCGTCCACCAGCAGGCCGTCGAGGGCCTTCCGGGCCTCGACGAACTCGCCCTCGGTCGCCGCCCGGACGAGCGAGACGACCTGCTCGTCCGGCCCGACCTCGCGGAGCACCTCGAAGGCCGCGTCGCGGGTGAGCTCGCCCGTCGTCTCGGCGACCGTCTGGGCGTCGAGCAGCGCCGCCCGGAGGTCGCCGTCGGCGTGGTGGGCCACGAACGCGAGCCCCGCGTCGTCGAAGGGGACGTCCTCGCGCTCGAGGACGGTCCGGAGCACGGTCACGGTCTCATCAGTCGTCGGCGCCCGGACGGGCACCGGGAAGCACCGCGAGGTGATGGGGGCGATGAGCTTCGACGGCTGGCGCGTGGTGATGACGAACTGCGTGGCGCCGTGGTAGCGCTCCATGGTCCGCCGGAGCGCCTGCTGGAAGTCCTCGCGGGCCGCCTCGGCGTTGTCGAGCAGGATGGTCCGGAAGCCGCCGGCCGGCGGGGCCGTCGAGGCGGACTCCTTCAGCACGTGGTTGATCATCTCCGCCTTCGACCACTGCGACTTGTAGCGCTTCGAGAGGTCCCCCCGCCGATCCTTCGCGACCTGCTTGACCCAGCCGATCTCGCCGGTGAGGAACGGGGCGAACCGGGGGTCCTTCCGGAGCTCCTGCTTGGTGCGGTCGAAGAAGTCGGCGACGTTGAGCTCGACGAAGGCGTTTTCCGGGTCGTCGTGGACGGCGCTGGCGAGGGCCCGGGCCGCGGCCGTCTTGCCGGCCCCGGCGGGCCCGTGGAGGACGAGGTTGATGGGCCCCGACTCGACCTTCGACAGGTACCGGCGCAGCTCGGGCTGGGGCAGCTCCTCGAGCGTCGGCGCGTGCACGTCGAGCCAGAGCGGCGACTGCATCGGCGGTCCGTAGATGGCCGGCGGGCTTGAATGGTGCGGGGCGGTTCGTCACCCGGCGTCGACGACCTCGGCCGACCCGCTCGGCGACCGGAGCTCGACGGCGTGACCCGTGTGCCGGGCGTGCGTCTCGGCCCACCGACGGGCCGGCCGCTCCGCGAGGTAGCCGTCGCCGTCGGGGCAGCGGCGACAGTCGACGACCCACGGCCGCACGTCGTCGGGGAAGTGGCCGGTGTGGCGCTCGTGGTCGAGGGCGAACTGCTCGACGGCCCGGTTGCCGGCGTGGAGCACGTCGAGCTCGAACGCGAGCGCCCACTCGCGGTCGCACCGCGAACAGGTGACCGTCGGCACGCCATCGGCGGGTTTCGGGCCGTCGCCGGGGGGAACTGGGTCGGGGTCGTCGTCCATGCCCCTGATCGGTCCGCGGACCACCTTCGCCCCATCGGCTCGTCCCGGACCCCGACGCCGTC
>Ga0102944_1000854_pt1 | contig 21832 bp, 11 predicted proteins | sample SalPonD_shore_MG_FD_78172 | JGI IMG/M metagenome (GOLD analysis project Ga0102944, IMG submission 78172) | Salt pond soil microbial communities from South San Francisco under conditions of wetland restoration - Salt Pond MetaG... | ecosystem: Environmental > Aquatic > Marine > Intertidal zone >...
AATAAATTATACTCCCAGAGATGCCTATCTGGTGGAATGGTGGCCATCCTTCTGGTATAATGCGATTGACGGCGCACGGCTCGGAATCCACATCGGAAGGCAGTACTCCAGAGATAGAAAACAATTCCGGGCCAAACTCTGGTATGGAGCGAAGTCCACTAAGATCGACTATGACATCCGGTATTCCGACGTACTGTATCGTCTCCTGCCTGATTTCAGATACAGTATCAGGATAGCGCATATCGAAGGGCGCCAATGGAATCAGCTGGGAATAACCAAATCCTGGTCTCGCGCTTACCGGCTGCTCCCAATGCATCGGATATCATTAGGCGTTCGAAACATTGAGCTCACTGACGCCCGATACCCGGTGGAGCTGTGGGATCCCGGCGTGAACAATCAGTTGTATGTCACCTATCGGTCCGACTTCCGGGCCATTCGATGGCGCAGTTTTTTCGCAGCCGCTGCCACCGAATCCCATCCCTTGCTGGCCAGTGATTTCGATTACCAGAAGTTGACCTTCGAATGGCAAATCCGCACCACGCAATCCACGCCGGAGGTGCGGTTTCGTTTGTTCAGCGGATGGACGTATCCCAGCGATCCGTTACCCGAGCAAGAAACTTACTCGATAGCGAATGGCGGGCAGTATGCCTATTTCAACCAGTATTATGCCAGAAGCAGAGGAAGTTTTTTCGGAAGAACCAACGCATACGATTATCTCTGGCTTCCCGGAGATGGCAGCGTCCGGGCGTTCCAAAATTCGGATGTCCCGGGAGCAACTCGCCTGATTGCAGGCAATCTTGAGCTCCGCTTTCCTCTGGACAGAGCAGGAGTGAATGCCCGTCCCGCGTTTTACCTGTTTTCCGACTATGCCTATGCCGAACTCCCTGAGGGAGAAAATACCTCCGCACAACCCGTTTCGGAACAGTATCTCACTCTGGATCTCACTCTGGGTGATCTTGGTCTGGGCTTTTCATTCCGTGGGACATTCTTTCAGATGCCGTACCTGATTCGCGCCGACGTTCCCTTATGGGTGAACGATACTGAGTATCTGTCCGGGCGTGATAACCGGTTTGGTACCCGGATCCTCCTGAGTTTTCACACCTTGTTTTAGTCGACTACGCCACCGGGCTTTCTTCGGTTTTCAGGGCATCCAGCAAAACAGTCACCCGGAAGCCGGACTCGGATTCAGCCCGCTCGAAGGTCTCCACAATCTCAATATGTGCCTCCAGTCGGCGAACCGCAGCACCTGTTGTACCGGATTCGACCACATCATACATCAGCAGGATCCTGAGCCACCAGCATAACTTCTCAAATGATTCTTTATTGAACCACAGAGCATCCTGATAGCGGTTAATGGAAAGGAAGTCGCGTATGAGGCCGGAATGCAGGAGCGTCTCCATCACCCGATAGGCCGCATTCGGCGTATCCGGATCCACCTCGAACCAATGTTGAAAGGAGGTGAGAATTTTTACCAGCTCCACCACTTCCATCGCCTGATCCCCACTCATTTCTGACTCTCGCGCCAGATCATGAATGATATTATTGAGCAGGAGATCATCGATCCAGCTGCGACTCAGGTCTTCAAATTCGGTTTCGGTTTGCAGTTTTCCAAGACTCTTCACGAATGCCCAGGAAAACAAAACGAGCCATTGTTCCGGATCCTCCAGTTCATCGGCCAATTCCGCCAGATCTGACTCCAGTGGTTCATGTACCTTTTCATCAATGGTATCCCGCTGCACGGGGAGTTTTAGGAGTGCGATCAGGGAATCTGTAATCTCCGCGGCGACTTCGTCGATATCTCCCTCAGAATCCGTGAATTCCTTCACCTCACGGAGAAACTTCTCAATACCGTGTTCCCTGTCGGCGTCAAAGATTTCCGCCACCGATTTTTCAGGATTTTTGGATCCCCGGTGATCGTACCACTCCTTGAAAATGGTTGCGTTGAAAACAGACCGGGTGGCTTCATGGATGGGGCGAAGCAGTGTTTCCTGCAGGGCTTCATCGATGCTGGGCACACCGCGTCCATCCAGATATTCGGTCAGTTCGGCATACATGTTATCGGTGTCCACCACTTCCCGGAAATCCAGAAACACCTGATATTTAAAGGCTCCCAGTTCAACGAAAAAGCCCTGATCATAGATTTTCCGGTTATTTCTGATATACTCCAGACCTGATATCTGATCCCGAAAGATGCAGAAACTGTTCGGATCGTTCTGCAGATCAAGCCCCTCGCCGATGGTTTTTTGCACCAGGTGAGCCTGATCCCCGCCGCCGGTTTTCTCTTTATACGCCGACGAAGTATGGAGTACTCCTCTGGCATGATCGAATTTGTTGTTATACACCACTAATGCCCGCTCATCACCGGTGCGGTTAGAATAAGCAAACACATTCTCGTTCACGTGCCCTTCGGGTGTATAGAGATCATAGAGTAAAAAGTTCTTCGATTCTGCGAATACATAGCGTTTATGGAGCAACGGGAATATCTCCCGTTCATGCCGCTGTATCAGATGTTGATCCGGTTCCTCATCCCAGTAGGCCCGCTTGAATTCCATTCCGTATTTTTCCGTCAGCCCCTCCACCTGGCCGTGCCCGAACATGGGTAAGCCCGGCAGGGTCACGAGAAGCACACACACTCCGAAATATTTATCATCTTTGCCGAACTGGGCGACTGCCGTTTCCTCATCCGGATTATTCATGAAATTCACAAAGCGCTTGAGGATTTCAGGATTGAACTCCAGGACGTTCTTTATCGTTTGCCGGTATTTGGCATTATCCTCGGTCTTCAGCATATTCATAAATGCGCTGTTATACACCCGGTGCATTCCAAGTGTGCGAACGAAGTATCCCTCCATCAGCCAGAATGCCTCGGCCAGCAGCAGCGTATCCGGCTCCTCCTCGGCCACCCGATCCACCACTTCCCGCCAGAACTCTTTCGGAAACACCCGATCGAAATCTTCTCTGGTCATCCCGTATTCCGCACGGGACGGAATATCGCCCCCCGTGCCGGGTTCGGGAAACCAGAGTCGCTGGTAATGCTTTTTTGCCAGGGTCATGGCGGCGTCAAACCGGATGATGGAAAAGTGTCGGGCCACGTGGAGAATAGTTTGAACAACAGCTTCCCGCACTTCGGCATTCAGAAAGTTCAGCTGAGCGGTATCGTTCCAGGGCATACTGGTGCCGTCATTCCCATGGTAAATGTATTTTTCGTCGCCGGTGTGGCCATCAACCCGCTTGAAGACAACGGCGGCATCACTGCGATCGTAATAGTGATCCTCCAGGTATAACTGAACCCGGTCATCCTCGCAGAGATCCGGGCCGCTGAAGGAGTAAGACGGAAACGGACTATGATCCAGAGATACGAACCAATCCGGATGCTCCCGCACCCATTTGCCGTCGATGCCGACATGATTGGGTACCATGTCACCGGCGAGCCGGATATCGCGTTCCCAGGCGCGGCTGTGCAGATTATTATAGGCTTCCTGTCCCCCGAGCTCCTGCGCGATCTCATAATCATACAATGAATACGCAGAAGCCACCGCATCGGGATTACCCATCATTTGCTTGATGCGAAGGGAGGCGTTGCTCCGTTCCCATAATCCAATCAACCAGAGACCGGTAAACCCCCTCCGGGCCAGCGTGTCCAGCTCCTCGTCCGGAATTTGATCGAGCCGGGTGATAGAGCGACTGTATTTCTTCGAGAGCTGATCCAGCCAGACATAGGTATTTTTCGCCAGGATAACCACTTTGGGCATCCAATCCTGATCCTTGCTGAACCGTTCGTATTCGACGTCTCCCGTGAAATCATAGGCACGGGCGGGCCCGGGAGTGCCGAATCGCATCTTGGTTTCCTCTTTAATGAAATCCAGACTCTTCAGCAGACGGTAGAAATATTTCCCCAGAATTGACGCCCAGTGTCCGCGGATCCATTCCAGCTGACCGGCGATGGAATGCGGCGATGCTTTGGTTGGCGCCTGGAGCATCCGGAGCAGATTTTCATTTCCAGGTCCGTACTGGGGCTGGTTATCGAAAAACTCCTCAATGGCCCCCATGATTTTCACGTATTTTGTCGTCTTCTCCAGTCTGGCATCATCGAATAACTCAAGGTATTCTGAGAACGCCGGATTGTTGTTGGAAAGCCAGAGCAGGATCAATTCTTCCAGAATGATATGTTTATGGGGCTCCCCTTCCGTAGACCCCGCCAGGTACTGGTTCACATCCATATCCCGGCGATACACCTTAACCGGAGGGAATTCATCCGCGAAGGCAATGAGTATCTGCTCCAGTTCGTGCGAATCGAAGGATTCCGAGAGGTGGTCGGACATCTCCCGGAATAACTGGTTATTTTTTTGTTGACGGAACTGCTGTATGATGTAATGTAAGATCTCGTGAATTAAACCCATGCCGTTAATTTCCCCGGAACGGACCGCTTTTTCCGGGAAATCAATGACATTGCGTTTCTCGTTCATCCGTTTTACAAATTTTCTGACTGCGTGAAAATCCGCAAAAATCACATCGCCGTGCTGGGCGAACAGGGTTTCTTCGAACTGGTATTTATCTCTGGCGCGGCGGGAAATATGGAGTTCTCTTTTCACGGGTGCTACGCCTGTCATTCAATCCCTCCTCATTCCTGATTTAAACGGTTATCTGTTAAATGATAACAAATGAGAGGTAAAATATATACCTACAAATGGAAGCCGTATCAGGGAAGAATACCCCGTATTACCGGTCCGGAAAACAGGGAGGGGATTGGATCTCCCCAAACTGAGGGAGAACAACAGGGTGATAAAACAGAACAGCACCCGAAGGAGAGAGGCCTCGGGTGCTGTCCCGTATGAAAATCAGTGCGTTTATGCTGCTTCGGTTTCTTCGGCTTCAGCAGCCTGGACATCTCCGGATTTCACGAATCGGACACCTTTGTTTTGCATGTCCTGCACGGCATTCTTCAGGCTGTCCGGCGGCGAGCCAACCGGGTTGGTCAAATCGCTCAGGTAGTGCACGGTGTATCCCTTCTCTGCACCGTCGGCAGCAGTAAAGTACGTGCAATAATCGGCAGCGAGTCCGCAGACGAACAGCCGCTTCACATTCCGGCCCCTGAGATAGCCATCCAAACCGGTTTCCGTTTCGTGGTCGTTTTCGAGAAAACCGGAATAGCTGTCGACCTTCGAGCGATACCCCTTTCGCACAATGGTCTCTCCAAATCGGGTATCCAGGTCACGATGGAATTCGGCTCCTTCACTGCCCTGCACACAGTGATCAGGCCATAACACGGGGCCGATGCCGGGTTCTTTGTGGGGATCAAACGGCTTTTTCCCCGCGTGCTGGCTGGCAAAACTTCTATGGTCGGGTGTGTGCCAATCCTGCGTGAGGACTATCGGCAATTCACGATCCTTAAACACTTTCATCAACCGGTTCACACCACTAATAAATGTGTCGCCTTCGTCGACCGGCAGCGCTCCGCCCGGCATGAAATCATTCTGCATATCCACCACAATCAGGGCGTCGCCTTTCTGTAGAGTCACGGAATCAAGGTGCTGAACATCTTTCAGTTCCATGATTCCACCTCCTTTCTATGACCATCCTTGAACTTGCTCTGTTCACCCTCTCGGTTTTATTATAGGCTTCAACTCTGTTGAATTCAAGCTGCAACTCCCGGGTGATTTTCATCTGCCCTCCAATGAATATCACGATTCGTCATTTTTTCAAGAGCGGGTTTCTCCGGGCCAGACGACACGGAGTTTTACTAACGGCTGTAATTTCGCTCCCATGAAAGAATGTCCGATCCGATTTATCAGGCACTGTCCTGGGTGGCTGCCCGCATCCACATTCTTCCCGGGAGAGAGCATTCCATTTGAACTTTACCATCCACACCCCTAATTTCACCCCGGTAAAGATTCTGACAGCAGGAGAATCCGGTTTATGGCACGCCGACAACCGCTAATCCTCATCTTCCAGTGGCATATGCACCAACCTCTGTACAAAGATGCCGTTAGTGGACGGTACCTGCTTCCCTGGGTGAGGTTACATTGCACGAAAGATTACACTGATATGGCCTGGCATCTGGAGCGGTATCCCGAGGTAAAAGGTGTGATCAATTTTGTCCCGTCCCTCCTGAAACAAATCCGGGAGTATACCGATTTCGCTTCTGTGGACGAACGATTCCTGCACCTGACGCAGAAACCGGCTGCGGACTTATCCGCGGAAGACCAGCAATTTGTCCTCCGGCACTTCTTTCAGGGCAATCAGAAAGGAATGGTGGACGTTTCCCGGCGATACTCCCGGCTGTTGGACATGAGAGGAACAGATCCGTCTGAAGAGGAACTGGAGGCAGCGAGAAGCCAGTATACTCATCAGGCTTTTCTGGATTTGCAGATGTGGTTTTTGCTGGCATGGACCGGTGAGGAGCTGCGGGAGGAACCGAAAGTAGTCCAGCTAATCGCAAAGGATCGAAATTTTACGGAACAGGAAAAGCAGAGATTGCTAAATCTGCACCAGCAGGCCATCCGGGACCTCTTGGGACGGTATCGAAAACTTCAGGAGTCGGAGCAGATAGAAATCACCGGCAGTCCCTATACCCACCCCATCCTTCCTCTGCTGCTGGATTCCGAAGTGGCACGGATCTCCATGCCGGACGCGGAGTTACCGTTCCACCGGTTCAGCTATCCGAAGGAGGCTGAGAAACAGATCACCCGGGCCCTGCAGACATTTCGGGATGAATTGGGGTGGGAGATTCAGGGGATGTGGCCCTCCGAAGGGGCAGTAAGTGAAGCCGCCGTTTCGCTGATGCGGAAGTATGGGATACGCTATATCACCACGGACAGCAATATTCTGGCGAGAACGTTCTCGCGAAGCGCTGAACCAGCCCGGCTGGCCCCGGAGCAAAAGTACAAACCGTACAGTTTTCCCACACAAAATGGGGAGCTGGCGATATTTGCCAGAGATCAGCAGCTGTCCGATTGCATCGGTTTCCAGTATGGGGGAATGGAGCCGGCGGAAGCGGTGGAGGATTTCGTTTCGCGACTGTACCGAATTGATGACTCCCTGCCCGATGATAATTATCCGTATGTGGTCGTGATCACCATGGATGGCGAGAACGCCTGGGAATATTATCCCCGTAACGGCAGACTGTTTTTCGAGAAATTATACGGACGGCTGGCTGAAGATCATCAGATTCGCACAACCACTTTCAGCGAGCACTTGGAGCGAACGAAGGAACTGGGAGATCTGGACTGGATTTATCCCGGTTCCTGGATCCAATCCGACTTCCATTACTGGATTGGCGATCCGGTGAAGAATGCTGCCTGGGACAGACTACACAGAACCCTCCAACAGGCGCAGCGCCATCAAGATGACGGCGGTACCCTATCGGAACAGGCTGAACAGGCTCTCCTGCAGGCCGAGGGAAGTGACTGGTTCTGGTGGTACGGCAATCCGAATCATTCCGTCTATGATTATATCTTTGACCAATTGTTTTGTGATGCACTGCGACGGGTCCATACTGAAATAGAGGCGGAATTACCGGAGATGTTTCAGGACAATGTGCCGGGAAGCCCACAATCCAGGTAGTCAGTAGCGGCTTTCCTGCTGTACAGCAAATAGCCTCCACTGAATGAGTGGCTGTGCCATAAAGCGCTTAGATTAAGGTAGGTATTTACGGAAAGAACTCTTAATAAAGGATACCCTGTGAAGATTTTATTAGCCTCAGCAGAAGTAACCCCCTTTTCGAAGGTCGGTGGTCTGGCGGATGTTGCCGGAGCCCTTCCGACAGCGCTCGCCCAGCTGGATGTCGATATCCGAATCATTACTCCCGGATACGGTTCCGTCAACCGGGAACAGTTCCCTGAGGAAGCGGCGGCCACATTCCAGGTTCCGGTGGGCGAAAAGTCCTATCAGGCCGAAATAAGACAAACCGCACTTTCCGAGACACAATCCGTCCCCGTGTATTTCGTGCAAAACGAACACTTCTTCAACCGTGCCGGCATTTACACAGATCCGGACAGCGGGAAAGCCTATCCGGATAACGACGAACGGTTTATCTTTTTTATACGGGCTATTCTCGCCTGGTTGCAGGAGCATGACTGGACTCCGGATATTCTTCATTCCAATGACCATCACACGGGACTGCTGCCGGCCTATATCACAGATCGGTATTCGGAGCACGAAACCATCGGATCCATTCGAAATTTGTTCACGATTCACAATATGGGTTATCAGGGGATTTACCCTTCTGACGTACTAAAGAAGACCGGTTTCCCCGAGGAGTACTCCCGGAATAAAGAGGCTTTTCAGTTTCACGGCAAGGTCAATTTTATGAAAGTTGCTCTCCATTACGCTGATAAAATAAATACGGTCAGCCCTACCTATGCCCGAGAGATCATGTCATCCGAGGAGTTTGGCTTTGGTCTCGAGGAGGTGCTGCATATGAGACGGGACGATGTGTCCGGTATCCTGAATGGCGTGGATTATTCAGACTGGTCGCCGGAGACCGACCAGCTGATACCCTATCAATATTCCATGAATGATATCTCCGGGAAACGAAAAAACCGCGATGAACTGCTGCGTAAAAACCGGCTGATTGCAGAGCACAGCACTCCTATCATTGGAATGGTCTCGCGGTTGGTCGACCAGAAGGGATTTGATCTGATGGATGAGGTGCTGGAAGATCTGCTCTCTCTGGACCTCCGATTCATCCTGCTGGGAACCGGGGAACGGCCGTATCATCGCTTGTTTGAGGAAGCCAAACAGGAATTCCCGGATAAAATCGGGGTGACTTTCACCTATGATAATCCCCTGGCGCATCTGATTGAGGCGGGGTCGGATATGTTCCTCATGCCGTCCAAATACGAGCCCTGCGGATTGAATCAGATGTACAGCCTGAAATATGGCACCATACCCATTGTGCATGCCACCGGAGGTTTGGCCGACACCATCCGGGATTATGATCCCGCAACTCATACAGGCAATGGCTTCTCATTTAATGAATACACACCAGAGGCTTTGCTGGAGGCTGTCAAACGGGCCATTAATACGTTTCGGAATAAAGCCCGATGGAAATTCATTCGCGACAACGCCATGGAATGCGATTTCTCCTGGGAAGTGAGCGCCCGGAAGTATAAGGAGTTGTACAATGACATTCTCTCATCCCGCCCAGAGTAGAATAAGATCACTTTGATTGATACAGATAACAGAAAAGGCAAACGGCAAAAGGCAGATGGCAGAAGTAAGACTTGGGAATGTCAGGGAGAGAATGGGATGGGTCGGTGAGCTCGGTGCCGGAGTCGGATGTCCTGAAATAAGCGTTAATCGTCAGCGGTCAATTGTCAATTGTGCGAGACTCATGGGTAGTGCTGCCATGGGTGGAAGACGCTTGAATTCAGACGTCTGGTGAGAGCCTATATCAATACGGGTTCTCTCTCCCAATCTTTTGCTCCTTCAAGTCTGGATACGTGAGTTTGCCCCGTTCCTGAGAAGCTGCTGACGGACAATTGCTGGCCTCATGACCGGCAATTGATAGCGGAAGCGACATCTAAAACTGAGGCTACTTAATTTAACAGGCATCTTCTTTTTTGCAGAAAAATTGATTAAAATTCGGGAATCGAGAGAGGTCATCCATGGAAAAAATCAAAGAATTTCTCCGTCTGGAATCAGCTGGTGGTATTCTGTTGATAGGCGCTGCCTTTTTAGCGGTAGTTATTGCGAACTCGCCGCTGGGAGGGTTGTACGATTCTTTCCTGGAGCTGATCATTCAGATTCGGGTAGGTGAGTTCGGGATCGAGAAACCGCTGCTGCTGTGGATCAACGACGGGTTGATGGCCATCTTCTTCCTGCTGATTGGCCTGGAGGTAAAAAGGGAGATTGTGGAAGGGGAACTGAGCAATATCTCCCAGGCATCGCTGCCCATATTTGCGGCCGTCGGAGGGATGGTCGTCCCGGCGGTGATTTACGTCTCCATCAATTCCGGGGATACGGAAGCCCTGCGCGGCTGGGCGATTCCGGCGGCCACGGATATCGCCTTCGCCCTGGGTATTTTGAGCCTGCTGGGCCGCGGCATTCCGGATGCGCTGAAAATTTTCCTTTCCACTCTGGCCATTATCGATGACCTGGGAGCTATTCTTATTATTGCGCTGTTTTATACCAGTAAATTGTCGTTGGTCTCTCTGCTCATCGGCCTGGGAGCCATTATCATCTTATGGATATTTAATAAGCGAGGCGTAACGCATATCACACCGTATCTCCTGGTGGGAATTGTCTTCTGGGTAGCAGTCCTCAAATCCGGAGTGCATGCCACCCTGGCCGGAGTGATCCTGGCGTTCTTTATTCCCCTGAAAAAGAAGGACCCTGAAGGCGTCGCTCCGCTGACCCGGCTGGAGCACGATCTGCATTCCTCGGTGGCGTTTTTCATCTTACCGTTATTTGCCTTCGCCAACGCCGGAGTGAACCTGTCCGGAATAACGCTGTCTTCATTTTTGCATCCCGTGTCGCTGGGGATTTTTCTGGGATTATTCGCCGGGAAACAGCTCGGTGTCTGGGGGTTCAGCTGGCTGGCGGTGAAAGTTGGGTGGTCAGAACTCCCGGCCCGGGTGGATTTTAAATTATTGTATGGTGTGGCTGCCCTTGCCGGCATCGGGTTTACCATGAGTTTGTTTATTGCGTCACTGGCGTTCGAACAGGGAGCGGGCTCGTACCTGGCACTCGATCGGTTGGGGATTTTAAGCGGATCACTGGTATCGGCTCTGGTGGGGTATACGGTGTTAAAATTGGTTTCTCGCAATACTCAACCCTTCAATCAGAATGGTGGAACAAATACCGGGAATGGTGATTGACTGAACCACTTTCGGGTATTTCCGAGGGAAATATGTTGATGCACATTTATTTAAGAAAAACCGTCCGATGAAAGTACTACTCACCGGTGCGACTGGTTACATCGGACGGCGTTTGTTACCGGCCCTAATTGAATCTGGACACCAGGTTGTCTGTCTGGCGCGTAATCCGCAAAGATTGGAAATCCCGGAATCGTTTCGGGAACATGTTTCCACAGTAGAAGGTGATTTGCTCGAGCCGAAGACACTCATCAATATACCAGAGGATGTTGAAGCAGCTTACTATCTGGTGCATTCCATGAGTCAGAGTGCCCGTGAATTCGAACAGCTGGAGCGGGAGTCGGCACGGAATTTTGTGAAGCGTATTCGTGAGACCGACTGCAGACAAATCATCTACCTGGGGGGTATCACCTACCAGGAGCAAAAATCACCGCATTTGAGTTCCCGGCAGGCAGTGGAAGGGATACTGAAAAACAGTGGGATTCATTATACGTCACTGCGAGCCGGAATCATTATCGGGTCCGGGAGTGCCAGTTTCGAGATCATCCGTGACCTGGTGGAGAAGCTCCCGGTAATGGTGGCGCCGAGGTGGCTGAATATTCTGCATCAGCCGATTGCCATCAGTGATGTGATTTTTTATCTCAGCCAGGTGCTCGACAACCCGAAGTGCATGAACGGCACTTTCGATATCAGCGGACCGGATATTTTAACTTATAAAGATATGCTGCTGACCGTCGCCCGGATTCGAGGATTAAAACGCTTCATTCTCACCGTTCCGGTCCTCACTCCCAGGCTCTCCTCTTACTGGCTCTACTTTGTTACCAGTACCAGCTTTTCTCTGGCCCGAACGCTGGTCGAGAGTATGAAATATGAGGTGATTGCCCGCCAGACTGATATCCTGGAAATTTTGTCCCATCAGTGCCTGAGTTTTGACCAGGCGGTGCGCCGGGCGTTCGCCAGGATTGAGGAAAACCAGGTGATTTCCAGCTGGAAAGATGCCTGGAGCAGCGGCCGGATTGCCGATGCCTATTCCCATTTCATTCAGGTGCCTGTTCACGGGTGTTTGGTCGATCATCAACAGCAGATATTTACCGGTGACGTTGGTCAAATCCGCAATCGCATCTGGCGGATTGGCGGAGAAAATGGTTGGTATTATGGGAGTACGCTCTGGAAAATTCGCGGTGTTCTGGACAAAATAATTGGAGGAGTAGGTCTTCGTCGGGGCCGTCGCCATCCCACGGAGCTGCGGACAGGTGACGCCCTGGATTTCTGGCGTGTATTACTCGCAGATGAGGCCGGAGGGCGACTGCTCCTGTTTGCCGAGATGAAACTGCCCGGCGAAGCATGGTTGGAGTTCAGAATAGAACCAGACGACAGCAGCGGCGGCGTATTGCATCAGATCGCCACCTTCCGCCCGCGCGGACTCCTGGGGCGGCTTTATTGGTACGCCCTGCTACCAGCTCATACGCTGATCTTCAGAGGGATGGCCAAGCGACTTGCGCATTCGAGTAAACCGTAATAATCCCTGGTCCGGCGTGCATGAATTCTCGCCAATAACCCGTGATGACCGGTCAATCAAGCGCATCAAGAATCCTGCTCATCGCCGCCTGGGATATCTTGTGCTCTTTGTGGCTGTCATCCAGATAGAGGTCAAATTCACCGGCCCCCAGGGTCCGGACCCGTGTCCGGACCACATCTTTGTACGTTTCCCACTTCGTCCCGGCGAAGCAGCATGAATCGAACTGGTTGATGATCTGCAGCTGCTGCCTGTGTTCACCATATGCGCTCAGGATATATAACTCCGGGTAGTTCACCGCGGTATAGAGTTCCGGCACGGTCTGTTCGAAATCTCCCCAATCACGCTGCGAGTTTGACCGCAGATAGATAGGATAGGAGCCGGCGACGGGAAAGCTCTTTGCAATCCGGGGATCGACGGCCGCTGCCAGGGTGGTGGTCCAGCCGCCTCCGGAGATGCCGACCATTGATATTGACATATACGCATAACGCTCTCCGAGGTAATTCACCACGCTCACCACCGGTTCGATAAAGTATTTCACCGGATGACCGGTCTCCGGAGAGAGAAACTTCATATGATCGTGAGTGGTGAGTTTCAACCTGCCGATCCGGGGGAGCTGCATCGTGGGTTGATTGTTCGGACCCAGTAATGGCATCGAGAACGCCGCTACAGCATAGCCCTCAGCAAGTAATGCGGTGATCTGCTCTTTGCCCTGAATAAAATCATCCCGATGCCCCTGGTGATAGAGAACCACCTTATGATTCGGATTCTCCGGGATAAAATGATACACCTGGGACTCGAGCCCATAATCCATTGCAACGATGAGTCTGTCGATTCTTTCAAGTGAGGCGATATCCTCATATCGCGGATCTGCATGATCTCTGGTAATCGTCTCGGGGAGTGTTGCTGGCAGATCCTGCTGCCCGAAGAGGAACAGCCGCAATTTGTTTCTTACTCTGGCGACATCCTCAGGCTGGTTGATTGAAATCAGAGCTGCCACATCGGTTTCGAAGTATTCCCGGGGTGTTTTCAGGAATTCCTCCGGTATCTCATCATTTTCCTGATCCTGGGATTGCGGCGTGTCTGCGGCTTCTGTAATGTTATGAAAGGGGAACGAGTCTGTACCTGCTAAAATGCTCGATATCAGGATGATACAAAAAAGGGTGAAAGCGCTGCCGATTCCTCGAACTCTATTGTATAATTTGAAAAATCCATTCATGGTATAATCCCCGTAACATAGTGTTTATTCCTATCTTATCAGAGCTACAAAGATAATTAATCAGGATAGTTTTTTCTCACATTTCGGACATTCACGTAAGAGTATGACTTCTGTACTATGGGATTCAAAATCAAGCCACATGGTCCGTGCAACGAAATTCCGGGGAATTCTACCACGCACCTGCCCGGGCATCTGCTTAATACCAGAAGTAGCGTCGAATAACAAAAAATTGGAGCCAGCGTCTGTTGATTTTTCCGGAAATGCCGGAAGATGCCAGACGCGTTGAGTGTCGCACTTATGTCCTGACTCCATTGATTTCTTCATCGATGGTGAGGAGGATCTCCCTGACACTCTCATGGACTTCAGCCATTTGAAACCACAGGAGCGTGTCCAGTTCCCGGAAGCCGGTGGCCGTGAGTTCCATGATTTCGGGAAAATAATCCAGAGCAAGTTCTTTCAGAATATTGTGTAATATCTTTTTATATTTGAAATAGAACTCCTTCGTTATTGCGCTATCCCAGAACGATTCGCGAAAGATTGCCTCGATCTGTTTCCTTTGTACTTTAATGCCCTTCATGGCTTCCTGTATCCGGGCTTCCACTGCCTCCTCCGAGCAATCCGGTGGTTCGATCTTTTTATACTTCAGCACTGTTCCTTCGGGAATTTCCTCATCGGAAAAGGTTTTGATACAATATTCGATATTCTGGATTGTATAGTAGCTGTCTGCCCAGAGTATATCTTCCATCACAGCGAACCGCTCCCGGAATTCCGCTTCAGTGAGATGATCCAGATGAAAGGTATTTTCCAGCAGTAATTCCCCGGTGAAATACTCATAGGTCGCAGAACTGACGGCGTCAATCAGGTCCTCGAGGAAGGGCTCAGCCATCAGGAAGAGCTCTTTCATCCGGATATATCTCTCGAGTAAATCTCTGAATTTTTCTGCGGTTTTGCGGGGATCATCTCTGGGATCAGAATCAGACATGGTGTACGCTCCAATCATTTATGAAAAGTATGGGAAATTCGCAGTTCTCCAGTCTTCAGTGGTACTCATCACGGTCACCATGAGTGGTGTCTCATTTTTTACATCCCACATCTCTCAGGTTCCGGGTCCGATGGCTGTCTGGTTTTATCACAATACAGTATTTTATACCAGAGACAACCTCAATGGTGACCAGTCTGCACTCCTTATTTTTATAAATTCCAGAGGAAGTAGCAAGAAAAAACGATCAAAAAGACCTAAAATATAGGTTTTGATCTCTGCTTGCATTGGGAAAAGTGGGAGGATTAAGGACTGTCCGGCCTTCCCTGATTCATTCTGCGCTCATAGTTTCAGAATCACAGGACTCGGATGATCTCCTACCCGTGGTGTCCGAGATAAATCATTTAAGAGTATGGGCGGTTCAGATTGTTCACTGCACCACGGGAAGGGGATCGCGCCTGAAGAATTCGGATAATCTCCTGCATCTGCTCCGGAGGAGCAGCCTGTTACAGCAACAGAGTCTCTCCACACTACCGCGGTTCGGAGAAGCGCTCTGTAATGGATACGCGACTCCAATTTTTCCAATGATCATCAGGTAGTATAGGATTTTCGGCCTGTTTTCCCCGGAAAATTTGGATATATTCTCTTCCTGCAGGTGAACTGAAACGACGGTTGATTTAAAGGACACGCGAGCGGTATGAACCCACGCACAGATGTGATTGCTGAAGTGGACCTGCGGGCCCTGCGGCACAATATCATAGTCATTCAGGACTACATCCATCCCGCCGGCATTATCGGAGTGGTAAAGGCCAATGCCTACGGACACGGTTGTATACCGGTCGCGAAGGTCCTGGTTGAGGAGGGTGTGGACCTGCTGGCGGTGGTTGCCGTTGAGGAAGCGATCCAGCTGCGGGGAGCAGGTGTGCAGATGCCGGTGCTGCTCATGGGGAAAGTCTGGGATCATCACCTGCCACAGGTATTCGAGTATAATCTCCAGCCAATTGTGGCGTCTGCAGAAGATTATGAACGGTTCGCAACGTTCGCGCGTCGCGAAAGGAAGCAGATGCAGGTGCACCTGAAAATCGACACCGGCATGGGACGGATGGGAGTTCTATACGACGAGTATTCGGAGGTTTTCCGGAAGATCACGCAGGATTCGTCGCTTCAGTTGGTTGGGATTATGTCGCATTTCGCCTCCGCAGAAAATCCGAATGGTCTGGCACCAGTTCAGGCCGAGCGGTTCCGGCGCATCTATGATGAAATTTCAAACGAATTGCAGGATGACAAGCCGGTGTTTCATCTGGCGAACTCTGCAGCCATGCTCTATATGGATGGCCAACTGTACGATCGGGTCCGGCTGGGTTTGAGCCTGTATGGATTGACACCGGCCGAGTTGCGCCCCGCGCCGGTTCGCCTGCAGCCGGTGATGTCGCTCAAATCCTTTATTACGTACGTGAAAGTATTCCCCACGGATTTTCCCATAGGATACGGGAGCACCTACACAACCAGGAAGGATTCAACTATTGCGATCTGCAGCGGCGGATACGAAGACGGCATCCCCCGCCGGTACGGTAATACCGGGGAGGTACTCATCCATGGAAAGCGATTCCCGGTGGTGGGCAACGTGAGTATGGATACGTTTATGGTGGACGTGGGTCAAGAACCGGTGGACATCGGCGATGAAGTGGTTATCTTCGGACGGCAGGGCGACGAGTTTATTTCCATCTGGGAAATGGCGAATAAATTACAGGTGATTCCATACGAAGTCATTTGCGGAATCTCCCAGCGGGTTACCCGCGAATATGTTGTTATCTGAAGGTAAATCTCCGGAACCTGAATAATATGTACAAATAGCACACTGATGAACACGGAAAAAATGGATTAACACAGATAAAATACCCGTGAAAAGTGAAACGTGAAAAGGCAGAAGCAAGCATCGGGAACTGATGGAGTGATACGACAGGATGGACAGCAAACATAATTGCATAGCGCAGAGCGCATGGCGCAAAGCGTATGAAAGGAGACCGGAGTCCGGAGATTGGAGACCGGAACAGAAAAAAGATACCTGATAAAGGAAAAGGAGCGCAGGTATACATAGGCAAGGAAGTACTGGCAGGCCAATCAGTCCAGCGATGAGCACTTGCCAGAACTTGTAAGCAATTGTCAGCACTTGAGGATGGTTATCACTGCAGGTTAAGTGAATCGCTGAACTCTTGACTCATGACTCTTTACTCTTTTCTCTTAACTCTTAACATTTTATTGTCCTTTGTTGTGCCATCTGCGTTCATCTGTTCAATCTGCGTCATCTGCGTGCTGTCTTTATATGGTGTAACGATGGCAGAAAGAAGGAGTCTGATTTTGCAGCGGGTCGATCTATCTGCCGGTAAAATTCTGGTGATATTTTTTGCCGGGCTGTTGCTGAGCACCTGTGCTCCCGGGCCGTCGGCCACGCCCGAACAGATCGCAGCAGGTGACCTCGACCGGATAATCTCCGGGATGACCCTGGAGCAGAAAATCGGCCAGATGTTTATGCCGGGATTTGATGCCGGGTATCTGAGCGATTCCAGTGATGGATTTCGCCGGGTAGCCCGGTGGATCACGAACTATCAGATCGGGGGACTGGCCATGTTCGGCGGCGGGCCGTATGAGGCTGTCCGGAACATCACCCGGTTTCAGGAGCTCTCGGAGAGTCCGCTCCTGATTGCCTCGGACTTCGAGTGGGGCGCGCCCATGCGCTTGTCGGCGGGCACCCGCTTTCCGGAGAACATGGGGTTGGGAGCCACCCGGAACCCGATGCTGGCGCATGAGCAGGGTATCATCACCGCGAGAGAAGCCCGGGCCCTGGGAATTCACCTGACCTTCTCCCCGGTGTTGGACGTAAATAATAATCCTGATAACCCCATTATCAACGTGCGCTCTTACGGGGAGGATCCCGATTTGGTGTCGGATTTCGGGGCAGCCTATATTACCGGAGTACAGTCGGAGCACGTGGCCGCCACGGCCAAGCATTTCCCCGGGCATGGGGATACCGATATGGATTCCCATTTACTCCTGCCTTCCATAGATTTCAATCAGCAGCGGCTCCGGAACGTTGAACTGGCCCCGTTTCAGGCGGCCATCGATGCCGGGGTGAAGGCGATGATGGTGGCGCATATCGCATTACCGAACCTGCCCTCGGGCGACACGCCGGCCACGCTCTCTCCGTATATCATCCGGGAGGTGCTGCGCGATTCACTGGGCTATGAAGGGCTGGTCATCAGCGATGCCATGAACATGGGCGGCATAGTGCGGAACTACTGGCCGGGTGAGTCTGCGGTGAGAGCCATTCAGGCGGGAGTGGACATGATCCTGCTCTCTCCGGATTTCGAGATCGCATACCAGACGGTGCTGGAGGCCGCCCGGCAGGGGCGAATTTCCGAGGAAACTATTAACGCCTCCGTGCGGCGGATCCTGGAACTGAAGCGGTTCTGCCGGGTGGATCGGAACCGGTATCCAAGGCCAGCCACACTCGAGACGGTACTGGAAAATCCGGTTCATCTCAAAAAAGCCCGGGAAACCTTCCGCGAATCCATTACCCTGGTGAAAGACGAACGGCAAACCATCCCCATCGATCCGGGTGATGTCAATTCATTCGTCACCCTCGTCATCACCGACGATATTCGCCACGGATTCCCGGGTGGGACCTTTGCTGCCGAACTGTCGAAGCGGATCGATCATAACCGGGTCATCCGGATTGGTCCGGATGCCTCCCGAGGGGTGCTCCGGGAGGCCCGCCAGGCGGTCGAGACGGCCGATGCGGCTGCAGTGGGTGTGTTCGTCCGGTTTGCCAGTTACAAGGGTTCCATTAATCTGCCCCGGGAGCAAGCGGAGTTCCTCTCGGAAATACTGGCAGAGGAGACGCCCATCGTTACCGTGGGGTTTGGTACCCCCTATCTGCTTCGCAACTTTCCGGAGGCGTCCACTTTCGTACTCCCGTACAGCACGTCCCGTGAGTCGCAGCGTGCGGTGGTGGAAGCCCTGGTGGGCGAAACGGGGATCCACGGGACCCTGCCGGTTACGCTGCCCGCCGGATATGCTTACGGACACGGACTCAGCCGCGAGCCGTCCAGCAATGTCTGGCAGGAGCATCCCCGGCCGGTGATCCTCGATTCGGCGTTTACCCTTATTCAGCAAGGCATTGCGGACAGCGTGGCGCCCGGCATGGCCGTTTATATTGCCAGAGATGGCGAGGTACTTGCCTCCCGCGGGTTCGGGCAATTTACATACGACCGGAATTCTCCGGAGGTTACCCGCGAAACCATCTTTGATATGGCGTCGATTACCAAGGTGATGTCAACCACGCCGCTGGCCATGCAGATGTATGAACAGAATCTGCTCCATCTGGACAGTCCGGTGTCCGCCTACATTCCGGAATTCAGCGGCGGAATGAAGGACAGCGTGAAAATCCGCCATCTACTCACTCACTCCTCGGGATTACCGGCCTATCTGCAGTTCTGGATTCTGACCGGCGCCAAGATGAACCTGGTTCAACAATTTTTCAACCTCATCAAATTCTGGGATGTAGCCGATTACCCTCAGGAGGTGCTGGACATCATCAAGCATACCAACCTGGTGTACACTCCCGGCGATTCCTCGATCTACAGCGATCTCGGCATCATCCTGATGGGACATATCCTGGAAAAAATCGTGCACAAGCCACTGGATCGGCTGGTGCAGGATCGTATTTACACTCCCCTGGGGATGGAGGAAACCCGGTACGTCCCGGCCAGACGGATCTGGGAGGAGATTGCGCCCACCGAATACGACCGGAACTACCGGAATGAGCAGATCCAGGGGGAGGTGCACGATGAGAATGCGGCGGTGCTGGGGGGCGTGGCAGGCCACGCCGGATTATTCTCTACCATCGATGACATGGGCCGCTACGCCCAGATGTATCTGAGCAACGGCTATTATGACGGGAAAAAGTATTATAAAAGCAGTACCATAGAAAAATTCACCGCCCGGCAGAACATCGTGGAAGGGAGCACCCGGGCCCTGGGATGGGATACAGTCAGCGATTCCGGCAGCTTGTTCGGGGAGTACTTTTCCCCGCAGGCATTCTGTCACACCGGATACACCGGCACCTCCATTGTGATTGATCCCGAATACGACGTCATCGTTATCCTGCTGACAAACCGGGTGTACCCAACCCGCAATAATTGGAAGATCTCGGAATTTCGGCCGAAGTTTCACAATACGGTGATGGAAGCGCTGTTCTCCCGGGATCGCCTGGAACTGGACCGAACGATACGGTCGCTGCGCAAGGAATTCTTACAACGCTATCCCTGACGGAAGGAGTCATCTCTGGGATTCACCGGTATTGATTACGCTGTCATTGTGGTCTATCTGCTGGGCGTAGCCTTCCTGGGCATCCTGGCGGCGGGGCGCCAGCGGAGCACTTCCGATTATTTTCTGGGCGGACGGAATATGCCCTGGTGGGCTGTCCTGTTTTCGGTGGTGGCCACCGAGACCAGCACCCTGACCTTCATCAGCGTGCCGGCGGTGGCGTACGGCGGGGATCTCACCTTTCTGCAGATCACCTTCGGGTACATCACCGGACGGATTCTGGTGAGCATCTTCTTCCTCCCCGCCTATTATCAGGGTGAACTCTCCACCGCCTACCAGTTTCTGGGCAACAGGTTCGGTCCTTCCCTGCGGAATGTGACCAGCTCCACCTTTATGGTCACCCGCCTGCTGGCCGACGGAGTGCGCTTATTCGCCACGGCCATTCCGCTTGCGATCATCCTGCGGCTGGGCGGCGCGTTCGAAGCGCTCACCGATTTCCAGATTTACATGCTGGCTATCATCGGGATCGCCGGCATCACTATGATCTACACCTTCATCGGCGGCATCAAGGCAGTTGTCTGGATGGATGTGATGCAGATGACCGTTTATATCGGCGGCGCGCTGCTGGCGGCGGGGATTATCCTAACCGATCTCCCCGGGGGACTGGCCTCGGCCGTGGCGCTGGCAGAGAATGGAGACAAACTCGAAGTGTTCCGGTTCGGATTCGATCTGCCATTTCGCCAGTTTATCACCCAGCCCTATACCTTTTTCACTGCCATAATCGGAGGCGGAATTTTTTCCATCGCCTCCCATGGGACGGATCATCTGATCGTCCAGCGACTGCTCACCACCAAAAATCTCCGCTCCGGCCAGAGGGCCCTCATCGGCAGTGGCTTCGTGATTTTCCTGCAGTTCGCCCTCTTTCTGGGGATCGGATTTTTATTATACGGCTTCTATGACGGGCAAACTCCGGCTCAGCTGGGGCTGGCCACCACGGACGAAGTATTCGCCAAATTCATCGTGGAACAGCTCCCCACCGGACTCGCCGGACTCATTGTTGCGGCCCTGTTTGCGGCGGCCATGAGCAGTCTGAGCTCCTCCCTGAACTCGCTGGCTTCCGCCACCACTCTGGACCTGTATAAACCTTACTGGGGACATGACAATTCACCGCAGAAAGACTTGCGTATCTCCAGGTTGATCACCATCCTCTGGGGAATTATTCTGACAGGCGCCGCCTTTTTCTTTGCCGCGCTCCAGCTGCATTCCACCGGAGAACGGCCGGCAGTGGTGGAACTGGGCCTGGGCATCGCCTCTTACACCTACGGTGGATTGCTGGGGACGTTTGTACTGGGCCTGCTCTCGAAAAAACCGCAGCGCATCGATGCCCTGATTGGCTTCTTCACCGGATTGATCACCCTCCTGTTCCTGGTGGAGGGTCCGGTGCAAGATTTACTCCCGGGAAAGGGAATTGCCATCGCCTGGCCGCTCTATACGGTTGTAGGCAGTCTGGTGGTGGTCGTTGTGGGAAATGTTTCGTATGTTATCCGGAAATTGAGAGACTGATTCAACTCTGAAACTGCTTTAGGAACGACGAATTTCACGAATTCTCACGAATGAAACAAGAAACAGGAAAGAGTAAATAGGAAAAAGTTAAGAGTAACACCAGTGGGGTGATCTTTGCGTCCTTGGCGGCCTCTGCGTTTTTACCCGACAGACTTGATAGCTGCAAAAGATCGCCTTTAGATTTTTCAGAACGAAATCAATCATGACTTTGCAGACTGCACCGTTGACCGACATCATTAATAACCAGGACCTGCTGGAAACGATAGCCCGGGAGTACGGTACGCCCGCCTATGTCTATTCTGCAGACCGGATACGGAAGAATGTCCGGGAAATCACGGAAGCCATGGATGAGCATCTGGACAATCACCGGCTGTATTACGCTATCAAGGCGAACCAGAATCCGGTGTTGTTCC
>Ga0102944_1000855_pt1 | contig 21822 bp, 20 predicted proteins | sample SalPonD_shore_MG_FD_78172 | JGI IMG/M metagenome (GOLD analysis project Ga0102944, IMG submission 78172) | Salt pond soil microbial communities from South San Francisco under conditions of wetland restoration - Salt Pond MetaG... | ecosystem: Environmental > Aquatic > Marine > Intertidal zone >...
ATTTGGAATCCAATAAATGGGGCGTACTGGAACGTAATGGCGGTAAGCAGGTTTCTCCGCAAGAGCTGGATTTGGTTGTCATCCCCATGGTAGGCGGAGATGAGCAGCGGAATCGCATCGGATACGGAGAAGGGTTTTATGATCGTTTCTTATCCCTGGTTTCGTGTCCTAAAATCGGGCTTACTTTTGAGCAAAATATTGTTGAGCGGATTCCAGTGGAAGATTTCGATATAACGCTTGATAAAATTATTACTGAGCAACGTGTTATCGATCATCAATAATTTGCTATATTATTACTGTAACATTGCTCGGTCTTGGACGTATTATGATATGTTCATAATTAACAGGGACGAATAAAATATGGCAGACAAAACTAAACAGCAGAAGCGATACCAGAATCTGGATTCGCTCATGGATTTTGACGATCATGAGCTTCAGACGACTATGCGGGAATTTCTCGAAGAGGAGAAAAAGGCAAATACTAATATTTGGAATTTTGCCACCATTGCCGGTATCGCTATGTTTTTTGTGGGGATGGTCTTTCTGGTACAATCACTTGGGCTCGGACTCGGTCCCGATTTGTCGAGCCTAATTGATGCTATGCCGCTGATTGGTGGGATTTTGGTGACATTTGTGGGATTTGGTTTTCTCGTCGGCGATCGTAAGAAAGAGAAAAAGGAGAAGAAAAAGAAAGCACGTCAAAAATCGCGCAAATACAATTTTGAATATAATTACGATTATAATTATGATTACGATTTTGATGATGACGAGGATTTTACCTTGAATAACGATCTGGGATCCAAGAGAAAGAAAAAATCGAGCAGTAAATTCGGGACTGGAAAATATAAATATGATTCATACGGACTCCGTCAGTCCAAAAAGCTGTATAAATCCCGCAGCGATAAGAAATGGGCCGGTGTCTGCGGTGGTTTAGCAAAATATTTCGGTATCAGTTCAACAGTCATTCGATTGCTTTTTGTAGTTACATTCTTTGCCGGCTCCGGCACCTCCTTGTTGGTCTATATTGCTTTGGCTATAGCGCTTGATAAAGAGCCTCCCGAAATGATGGACGATTTTGATTTTTAACTGATCAATTACCTCTAAGAATCAATTGTCCTTGTTACAGGGATTCTTAAAATGAATTGGTTTTGTGAAACACATTTTAAGAGCGTTATCATCGGTCTCGGCCCTGACCAAGTTCTTCATATTAGTCTATCTAAAAACTAGCAATTCATTGAGTGGCAGAGGATTCTTATATTTCATCAACGAATTATAAATTAGTATAAGGATATATCTGTGTTTATAACATTTGAAGGGATTGACGGAAGCGGAAAATCCACCCAGATTAAAAAGCTTAAAGAGCGATTTGAAAAGGAAGGGGAAAAGGTTGAGGTTTTTCGGGATCCCGGTGGACCTGAGGTATCAGAAAAGATCCGAGAGATTCTGTTAAACCCCGAATTTGATATAGATCCGGTAACCGAACTGTTGCTCTTTTCTGCTGCCCGCTCCCAACTGATGGCCGAAAAAGTGCTGCCAAATCTTGAAAAAGGGGCGATTGTCATCCTGGATCGTTTTTATGACTCCACTACTGCTTACCAGGGCTATGGACGAGAGTCCATATCACTGGATGAAATCCATAAAATGAATCATGTTGCCAGTCACAACCGGGAACCGGATCTCACAATATACATGAAAGTGCCGCTCGAGGAAGCACAAAAGCGTAATGCACAAAAGCAGAAAGATCGGATGGAGCAATCCGGGAACACTTTTTTTCAAAAAGTGATTGCCGGATTCGATGACCTGGCGGATATTGAGGAGCGTATATTTACCGTTGATGCCACCCAGTCACAGGAAAAAGTGCATGAGCAGATTTGGGCACATGTCGTAAAAGGTCGAAAAGAGTGAATTACCTAAATAAATTCTAAGTCCTTTGGGCTCACCTCACTGGCGTGGATAATGTGGCATACCTATCTTGATTAACAAACTATTACATAAGGATTAAAACTGATTCATGAATGGCATTTTTGGGCAAGAAAATTAGCTGTTTTAGAAAAATAGCTAATAAAATTGAGAGCGAATTTAATTGCTGATGAGAGAAAAAATGCTTAAATTTATTGCATTGTGGGTGAAACCTACTTCGAAATTGAAAAATCTCCTTTTTCACCTTGTCAATACTAATTTTAACCAACTCTGAAGTACACTAATTATGGCGCATGAAAGAATTGAAGTTGACCTGCCACTAGCCAAAGTTTATGAATATCTAAGTGATCCAACTTACTTTCCTCACTTCTTCGAACGAATCGAACGGGTTAAGAAAATCAATTCTCAAACTTTTGAATTCTCGACTACACTAGGTGATGAAAAGTTTGAGTGGACGACGAATATCATAGACGATTTGCGAAACACGCGGTTTGCCTGGATTACTATTAACGGTAATCTAAACCAAACCGGAACCATACGCTTCACACCATTGGATAACGGCGAACGTACGCGAGTTGATTTCAGCCTTGATTACAGAACGTTCTATGGTGAGCCTGAAGAAGAATTGGCTAAATTCATTCAGGGTTTGCCTGCTCAGATGAAAAAAGATCTGCAACGCTTCAAAGATGAAGCTGAAAATGGCAGTTTTAAACAAAAGGCTGATGACGCGCTGACCGAGATGGAAAAAGCGGATGCGGAAGCAGAAGCTGAAGAGGAAGCGGCAGCATAACCTTACATTTTGAGATAATGAAATGCGCATCCAAAGGGTGCGCATTTTTTTTATCCGATTGTTACTGTCATGAATTTAACATCTTTTCTGAAAGGGCCTGAGGCCAAAAGTCCCCATTATTTACTCTTTGGGCACCCCGTAGCGCACAGTTGGTCTCCACTGATGCACAACACGGCTCTCAATTATTATGGTATCGATGCACACTACTTTGCTATTGATCTGCAAAATCAGGAGCTGGGTCAATTAGCCTCTTTTTTAAACAGGGACAGTTTTCTGGGGGCTAATATCACCGTTCCGTACAAGCAGCTTATTGGAGATTACCTGGATCAAATTGATCATTCCGCTAATTTGATCGGGGCCGTTAATACAATAGTTAAAGATGATTATTATTTGACAGGATATAATACCGACATTTATGGTTTTTTAGCACCGCTGCGCGATCTGGAAGACGAAATTGCTGATTCTGATGCCATTATTTTTGGGACGGGCGGAGCCGCCGGGGCTGTTGTCGCGGGATTGATTGAATTGGGAGTTCAGGGAATATACCTGGTTTCCAGAAATCCGGATCGTATTACTTCGTTTAGGGAAATGACACATGTGCATGTTATTTCATACCATGAATGGACTTCAAGAGTGGAGGATGTTTCCATTATCGTAAATGCGACACCGCTGGGTATGCATCCCAAAATCGACCAATCGCCGGTGCGGGATTCTGAAAAACAATTTTTAGCTGATTGTATTTGTTATGATATCGTATATAATCCTCTGCGAACTAAATTTTTGAAACAAGCAAAATCAGTCGGTACTCAAACGATAGGCGGACTCGAAATGTTAATTGAGCAGGGTAGTCGTTCATTTCAACTTTGGACCGGAAAATCGTTTCCGGTAGAAATTATCAGAAAGAAATTACATGAAAGAATCGAAAACTGATTTTGATCTGATTAAGCCCAAACTCCTCACAGAGGATACAGGAATTAAGGCATGGTTTACCCTTAAGAATGCTGAATGGGGAGATTTCAATAACGAAATTTCAGGTTTAAATCTGGGATTCAATACCCCCGAAAGTCGAGAAATTGTTGCACATAATCGGTTGACGCTTTTGTCCAGCCTGGGGCTTAATACAGAATGGGTAGCTTATGCCGATCAGGTGCATAGTAACAGGGTTCGGCTGATAACACAAGGTGGCACTTATCCTGAAACTGATGGATTGGTTACGCAAATTCCCGGTTTGACGCTCTGCATACAAGTAGCGGATTGCGCAGCCGTCTTAATCTGGGATCCACAAAATAAAATTGTAGCTGCTTTACATGCCGGATGGCGTGGAGCTGTCGGAGATATTGTGCCGAAGGGAATTGATATGATGATCAACCGGGGAGCAGATCTTCAAAAAATAAAAGTGTTTGTCAGTCCCTGCTTGTCGCTCAGAAATTTTGAGGTAGGTGAGGAAGTAGCATCCCAGTTTCCAAAGAAATTTGTTGACTACAAATCATATGATAAGCCGCATGTTAATTTGAAAGAATTTTTAAGGTATCAAATGGTGGAGGCGGGGATTGACCGGTCGCAGATTGAGGTTCGGGAAGAATGTACCGTTGATGAAGCCGATAGCTTGTATTCCTATCGACGGGAAGGAGATAAAAGTGGCCGCATGATGGCTTTGATCCAAATAGTCGATTAACTTAAATAGATTAAAACTGTGCGAGTTTCTTATTCCAGGGGATATTATGCGCCAATTCCGCAGGAACATATTTTCCCGATGAAGAAATTTACCGGTCTGCATCGCTATCTGACCGAACAAGAAATCATTTATTCAAGTGATATTATAGAGCCGTCGATGGTAGATATGGCCAACTTGTTGACCGTGCACACCAGCCGTTATTCTAAAGGCATTATGGAAGGTATCCTGGATCGAAAAGAAGAGCGGAGGTTGGGACTTCCATGGTCAAAACGTTTGGCTATTCGTTCCCGGTTGGCTGTTCAGGGCACGATAAATGCTGCTCTGATGGCACTGCAGGATGGTATCGCCGGAAATATTGCGGGTGGTACCCATCATGCGATGCCGGATTATGGCGAAGGCTTTTGCGTTTTTAATGATGTGGCGGTAGCAATTAAAGTTTTACGTCAGTCGATGTGGGCACGTAAGATGTTGGTCATCGACTGTGACGTCCATCAGGGGAATGGTACAGCCCAAATTTTTAAAAACAATGCGGATGTTTTTACCTTTTCGTTACACGGTGCAAAAAATTATCCGTTCAAAAAACCGCCCTCGACGCTTGATATAGGTTTACCGGATAAAACCGGAGACAGCGAATATCTTAAAACGCTGGGTGAGGCCCTGGAAAATATCTTTTCCCATTTTACACCGGATCTGGTCTTTTATCTGGGAGGGATAGATCCACTGGAGACCGACCATTTCGGCAGGCTTTCGCTTAGTTTAAGGGGATTAGAGCAGAGAGATCGGATGGTTATACGTAAAGTTACCGATGAAAATACACCACTCGTGTTACTGCTTTCGGGAGGATATGCTCCCACGCTAAAAGAAACGGTACAGGCCCATGCTTTAATGTTCAAAGCCGCAAGGGAACTAGCCTACTGAGTACATTTGTTGATCTAGGGCGGGCATCAGTAAAACTGATATTCTATTCAGAGTTTTAGCTGTTTTTATCTATCTTCAAACTCTTTTGAAATTGAAGTAAGCAGATTTTGGATCAAAAAAATATTGTCATATTGGGCTCTACCGGTTCAATTGGTGAGCAGGCTCTGGAAATCATTCGAGAACACCCCGAACAATTCCGGATTATTGCTCTCACCTGCAACAGTAATTGGCAGAAATTAGCTGATCAGGTAGAGGAATTTAATCCCAAATATGCATTGCTGTGCGATGAAGAATCTGTTAGTGCTCTAAGGGATCGGCTGGGTAACGTCCAAACTGAAATATTGGTTGGTACGGATGAATTACCGGATTTGGCTACACTGGATGATGCTGATATTATTCTTAACAGCCTGGTGGGATTTGCAGGTTTCAGGCCTACTGTAGAAGCACTTAGAGCGGGGAAAAAGGTGGCCCTTGCAAATAAAGAGTCGCTGGTGGTGGGCGGAGGATTGATTAATGAATTAATCAAGGATAAACGGGGTTGGCTGGTTCCGATAGATTCCGAACATAGCGCTATGTTGCAATGCCTGGTAGGTGAACCCCGGGAGCGGATTGAGAAGCTTGTGATTACTGCCAGCGGTGGTCCATTTCGCACGTGGACGAAAGAAGAGATGCGTGATATTACTGTTGAAGATGCATTGAATCATCCCAATTGGTCGATGGGAGACAAAATTACGATAGATTCGGCTACGATGATGAACAAAGGACTCGAAATTATCGAAGCGCATTGGCTGTTTGATATGCCGCTTTCAAAGATAGAGGCTGTAGTGCATCCGCAAAGTATTATTCATTCGGTAGTTACTTTTACTGATGGTTCAAGTAAGGCTCAGTTGGGGCCGCCGACGATGAAAGTACCTATTTTATACGCTTTGACCTATCCCAATCGTTATATACTCGATGCTCCGCGTCTTGACTGGCAGACGGCTTTTGACTTAACGTTCGAGCCTGTTGACTATGACAAGTTCAAATGCATTCAGCTGGCAATCGAAGCGGCAGAAGAGGGGGGGCTTGCCCCGGCAATTTTAAATGCAGCAAATGAAGTGGCTGTGGATCGATTTCTAAACAAAGAAATTACTTATATTGATATCCCCGGAATAATTGAAACTTGTTTGAATGATTTAAATCATAACGAAACAATTTCATTGGATTCACTTAAAAATATTGATTTGAAAGCCAGAAGGCTGGCACAAACTATTTAATTGCACAGAAACATACATGGATTGGATTTTAAGTTTAATAACGACTTTAGCAATATTTGCAGCAGCGCTGCTTATCCTCGTATTTTTTCATGAATTGGGGCACTTTTTGGCCGCCAAACTATTCGGGATGAGGGTTGAGCGTTTTTCCCTGGGATTTCCGCCTCGAATATTCGGAATTAAAAAAGGGGAGACCGACTACTGTATCGGTGCGACCCCGTTGGGCGGTTATGTAAAGATTTCAGGGATGCTGGATGAAAGTATGGATACCGATTATCTGGATGAAGAGCCTAAACCCTGGGAATTTAGAAGTAAACCGGTTTGGCAGAGGATTATTGTGATATCTGCCGGTGTCATTTTTAATATGATTCTGGCTGTACTTATCTACTCTTCCCTTGCATTTACTACGGGCGACATGAAAGTGCAGTTAAACAGCGTGGACGGCGTCTATGTTGCACCCGGTTCATTAGCATCTCAGGTGGGATTCCAAACCGGAGATAAGCTTATAGGTGTTAACGGTCATGACGTCAAATATTTCCAGGATCTGTTTGCCCCGGATCAAATGACCGCCTCAGCATTAAGCTACACAGTACTGCGTAATGGAAAGCGTGTGACCATTCCTATTGCGGATTCCCTGCTGAATGATATTGGCAAACGAGGATTCATATCCCTGAGTGATGCAATGCCCAATCTTTCCATTAGTCAAGTGGAGGCCGGTGCACCGGCAGATAAAGCGGGACTTAAGGCCGGTGATAAAATAGTGGCGATTAACGGTAAGGATATGAAATACCTGGAGCAGACAATTTCTACAATTGGACACTCAAAAGATTCTTTATCCCTTTCAATAGAGCGAAACGGAGCCATTAAACATTTTGAGGTAAAACCCAATGACGATCACAAGCTCGGCATTGTTTTCCATCCCTCAATTGCTGATAATTTTGACGTACAGAAGTTTAATTATGGATTTTTCCAGTCGTTGGGAGTGGGCGTAAAAAAGGCAAACGAAACGGTGACCGGAATTTTGCAGGGCTTCAAAAAAATGTTTACGGGAGCAATTTCGATCCGAGAAAATTTAGGGGGGCCTGTAGCCATTGCCAATGTAACCAAACAGGCTACCGAAGCAGGCGGTGCTATTGGATTTTGGAATATTACTGCCTTTTTAAGTGTGACATTGGCAATTATGAATATTCTGCCGATACCCGTGCTTGATGGCGGCCATCTGATGTTTTTGATTTATGAAGGAATTACGAGAAGGGAACCATCACCCAAAGTACGAATGGCCTTGCAACAAATTGGTTTTTTGCTCATCATTGCTCTCTTTATATTTGTGACATTTAACGATATTCTCAGACAGTTCGGTTAAGACCTAATTTACATATATGTTTGCACGCGACGGATATACAACGATAGTTGTTACTACAATTTTTGCATGTCTTGTAAGCTTTGGGGCTTACTTTATGGATCATTGGACATCATATCTGATATATTTTGCAATGATCTTACTGGTAGCGTTTATATTATTTTTCTTCCGCGATCCGGATCGCCAAATTCCCGAAGGTGATAATCTTATTCTGTCACCGGCTGATGGCAATGTTGTGCAGATAAAGGAAGTAGAAGAGAATCGATATATAAAGGGTCCGGCAAAACAGATCAGCATTTTTCTATCGCCCATGAATGTGCATGTTAACCGACTGCCGGTGTCCGGTACGCTTGAATATTTAGAATATGAGCCCGGCATCTTTCTGGTTGCTTATGATCACCGGGCTTCAGAGCTTAATGAACGGGCTGATTTTGGCGTACGTCATGCATCCGGTACCAAAGTCTTTTTCAGGCAAATCACGGGATTTCTTGCACGACGCATTGTTTATCATATCAATAAGGGCGATCAATTAAAGGCTGGAGAGCGATTTGGGATGATGAAGTTTGGCTCCAGAATGGATATACTTCTTCCGGTTGATATTGAAATTAGCGTCTCGGAAGGAGATCAAGCAGTAGCCGGAGAAACAATTTTAGCTACGATTAACACATAATGAAATATCCTATACAAAAGTGGAAACGATTTCGCCGCCGGCGTAAGAAAAAGAAAAACGGCAGAAAGCGAAAACAGATTCCACGTACGGTCATCCCCAGTTTTTTTACACTGATGAACCTGTTTTGCGGTTTCTTGTCTATCATCAGTATTTCGGAAGATCGATTGTTTTTTGGTGCCTGGCTCATTGTCTTTGCGGGCTTGTTTGATGCGCTGGATGGCTTCATGGCGCGTCTGTCGAACGCCACCAGCCCGTTCGGTATCGAACTGGATTCAATAAGTGATGTGGTTTCTTTTGGTGTTGCTCCCGGCTTTTTGCTTTATTCTTTCGGCTTGAGCAATATGCCTTTTGTTGGGATTATTATGAGTGCTTTGCCTCCGCTTTGTGGGGCCGTACGGCTGGCTCGCTATAACGTTGATGCCCAGGAGAACCGAAAGGATTTTTTTACAGGATTACCAATTCCCGCCCAAGCTATTATGATATCAGCTTTTTATCTTACCTTTTATAACAAATTAGAGCTCTTCAGGGGTATGGAATACGGACTTAATACCGTGCTGGTACCATTGATTGTCTTATTGTCTTTTATCATGGTAAGTACGATCCCTTTTGATAAAATTCCCAGTTTTGATCGACAGTCTATCCAGCGAAATAAAGGTAAAATCGGCCTGTTTATTTTCTATGGTATTTTGATCTTATTCTTCCAGGAAGTGGGACTTATGATCGTGTTCTCCGCTTTTATTCTTAAAGGGATTATTGTTGGGGCTATTATGTTTTGGAAGGAAGCATTTGGTGAAGTTGATGAATTTCCTGAAGAGGAATATTAGCTTTGTCTTTTATCAGCAATTCTTCGGTTAATCCGAATATTTGTGCATAATTTCGGATTCTGTTTTACCTGTTCAAATAGCCTTTTCTTCCGTACTATTTTATTTTTAAATCTTCGTTGTAAGAATCGTATTTTAAGGCTCTAAAAATTAAGCCTTTTCATAGTAATGATAGCTGTACCATATGGATATAGAAACAAAACTTGAGCAAGTCAAAGAGCGGTTCGAAGAAGTAACTGCCGCAATGAGTGATCCGGCTGTGTTTGATGATCCCGATCACTATACAGAATTGACGAAGGAGCACAGCGATCTTAAAGAGCTCGTTGATTTGTATGAAAAGTGGAAGGATGCCCAAAAGCAGTTCGAAGGTAATAAAGAGCTCATTGAAGAGGGGGAAGATCCCGAGATTACTGAAATGGCCCAGGAAGAGAACAAAGAACTGGAAGCTCAACTTGCAAAGCTGGAAGAGGATATCAAATTCAAGCTGATCCCTAAAGATCCGGATGACTCGAAGAATGTGATTGTAGAGCTGCGTGCCGGAACGGGAGGAGACGAAGCAGCTATTTTTGCCGGGGATCTTTTTGACATGTATCGCCGTTACTCTGACAAAATGGGCTGGAAGCTGAATATTCTGAGCCTTAATGAATCTGAAAAGGGTGGTTATAAAGAGATCACTTTCGGCTTGGAAGGCAAGGAAGTATATGGAAAGATGAAATACGAGAGCGGTGTTCATCGCGTGCAGCGGGTCCCGCAAACTGAAACTCAGGGACGTGTACATACCTCAGCAGCTACAGTGGCCGTCCTGCCTGAGGCGGAGGAGGTTGATATAGAGATTAACACGGCTGATCTGCGGGTTGATACATTCCGTGCAAGCGGCGCAGGGGGACAGCATGTGAACAAGACAGATTCTGCAATTCGTATCACGCATGAGCCTTCAGGTGTAGTTGTGGAATGTCAACAGGAACGTTCACAGCATCAGAACAAAGATAAGGCCATGAAGATGCTGCGTTCGAAACTTTATGAGATGGAGGAGGAAAAACTTCGTAAAGAGCGTGCTGAGGAACGAAAAAGCCAGGTTTCAACAGGCGATCGGAGCGCTAAAATACGTACTTACAATTTTCCGCAAAGTCGTTTAACAGACCATCGTATAAATCTTACACTCTATAATTTGGAAGACATTATGAAAGGAGAGCTTGAAGAAGTGATTGAAGCGCTCCGTGTTCAGGATAACCTGGACAAGTTAAATGCCGTTATGGAAGAATAAAATAAAGCCAGAAAATTTCACCATACAATAACGAACAAGGAATAGCGAATTTATCTGTCATTCGATATCCCCTGTTCAGTGTTTGCTATCCTCTTTTTAATAACTTTTCATCTTTGGACCGGCTTTGAGAAGTTCTTCGCTGGCTTGTTCCTGAAACTGCTCAAAGTTTTCGGCAAACATAGAAGCCAATTTATCTGCTTTTTGATCATAGGCATTCTTATCATCCCAAGTATTACGGGGGAATAAGATTTCACTTGGTACCCCTGATATATCTTTGGGAATAGCCAACCCAAAGACGGGATCAATTTCAAATGTAGTATTATCCAGTTTGCCGTTGAGCGCTTCTTCCAGCATGCGACGAGTGTGTCCCAGTTTCATGCGATGTCCATCGCCGTAAGGACCGCCCGTCCAGCCGGTATTCAGAAGCCAGACTGTGGCATCGTGTTGTCGGATTTTTTTAGCCAGCAGTTCGGCATACACGGTTGGGTGCAGCGGCATAAAGGGAGCTCCAAAGCAGGCCGAAAAGGTTGCCTGTGGTTCAGTAACCCCCCGCTCGGTACCGGCTACTTTGGCCGTATATCCACTGATAAAGTGATACATTGCCTGCTCCGGAGTCAGCCGCGAGATGGGAGGGAGCACGCCAAAGGCATCACAAGTCAGAAATATGACATTACTTGGATGATTGCCTTTTCCCTCTTGGCTGGCATTCGGGATGTAATCAATAGGATAGGAACATCGGGTGTTTTGCGTGAGGCTGGTGTCGTCAAAGTCGGGCTCCCGATTCTCATACAGCACCACATTTTCCAGGATAGTGCCCGGCATTTTCGTGGTTGCGTAAATAAGCGGTTCGCCTTCTTCAGACAGATTTATGGTTTTGGCATAACATCCCCCTTCTATATTGAAAACGCCATCTTCACTCCAGCCGTGTTCATCATCTCCAATAAGAATGCGATCCTGGTCGGATGAAAGCGTAGTCTTTCCCGTACCCGATAAACCGAAAAATATTGCTGTATCTCCATCCTGACTCATATTGGCGGAACAGTGCATTGCCATCACATTATTTTTGGGAAGCAGGTAGTTCATAACCGAAAAAATACCCTTTTTTACCTCTCCGGAATACAGAGTGCCGCCTATTAAAATAATCTTCTTGTCAAAGTTGACTAAAATGAATGCCTCGCTGCGGGTGCCGTCGACTTCAGGATCGGCTTTGAAGTTTGGTGCGGCTAAAACAGTAAATTCAGGCTCGTGGTTTTCAAGCTGATCTTTGGTAGGGCGAATAAACATATTATGTGCAAACAAAGCATGATATGCAGCCTCACTGACAATTCGTACATTCAGCTGATACTTTTCATCAGCTCCTGCATAACAATCTTTGACATACAGTTTTTTATCACTCAGGTAATCAGTCACTTTCTTAAAGAGATGATCAAAAACCTTTTCATCAGTTGGCTGATTGATATCGCCCCAGTCAATGTCTTCATGAATTGATGGAAGATCGACAATGAATTTATCCTTTGGTGATCGCCCGGTATACTTGCCGGTAAGAACTCGTAATGCATATTCTTTTGTAAGAATGGCCTCTCTATTATTTATAGCCTCTTCATATAGTTCAGGCGGCGTTAGATTCCAAACTGTATTTCTATTGTTCTCCAGCCCCAAATACTCAAGCCCTACATGACTTCTCGGATGTGAATTTTTGCTCATCAGAACGTTGATTTTTAAATTTTTTCTGTAATTTAATGATAGCTTAAATACAAAAAACAGAGGAAAGGGTTCCCCTGTTTCCCATTTTCTTTAAGTATAAGAATTATTCTAATGAGTTTGTTGCTTATCTAATAATATGAAGTGATTGATAGGTGCAATCGATAACATCCTTATTTTATTAAAAATATGGCCTCTAATCTTAAATTTAGTAGGTTCTTAATCATGGGTATAAAAAAGATTGAGATGCGTCATGTTTTACTTGGAAGATGGAACCAACCGGGATTGAGAATTTTTTTCAGGAAATTTTTCATGTAAATTGAAAAATTTTCAACAGCGATCCGCTTTTTGTAATTTGCGGTTTATCTCCTTCTGCATAGATGAAAATGGCGAGGTAAAGTTGAAAAGCAAAGGCCCCATTTTATAATTTCTGTTGGTTGTCCAACCCTTTCTTGTTTTGCACATTTTCTTTTGTTTAATCCTTATCTTAATGAGAAAATCATAGGATTTATATGGATCAACGAAATATTTGCCTTGGACTTATCCAGCTACGGTGTACCGCAGATATTCAACAAAATCAACAAAAGACACTGGATCATATTCGTGAGGCAGCCGCAAAAGGGGCCCGGGTAATTTTGCTTCAAGAACTGTTTAACACAACCTATTTTTGTAAAACGGTGGAAGATCGATTTTTCGATTGGGCGCAACCTATTCCCGGGCCGTTAAGTGACACTCTTTGCGAGTTAGCTTCTGAATTGCAGATTGTTATTATTGCACCTTTTTTTGAGCGGCGCGCAGCAGGCATTTATCACAATTCCCTGGTGGTTATCGATGCTGATGGCAGCCTTATGGGAAAATATCGCAAGAAACACATTCCGGATGATCCCGGGTTTTACGAGAAATATTATTTTACGCCGGGTGAAGATGATTACCAGGTGTTTGATACCAAATATGTTAAGATAGGACCATTGATTTGTTGGGATCAGTGGTACCCCGAGGCAGCACGAATTACCGCTTTGAAGGGAGCCGACCTGCTTGTGTATCCTACAGCGATAGGTACACTGCCAAACGAGTCAGAGCAGGTATCGATTGAATTCCATGATGCATGGCAAACTATTCAACGGAGTCATGCTATTGCTAACGGTTGTTTTGTGGCAAGCATAAACCGGGTAGGTCAGGAAGGAGAGATTACTTTCTGGGGACAGTCATTCGTTGCAGGGCCATTCGGACAGATGCTCGGTCAGGCCGGAAAAAATGAAGAAATATTACTGGCTGATATTGACCTGTCAAAGATTGAAAAACAACGTCAGGCCTGGCCCTTTTTTCGTGATCGCCGGATTGATACCTATCAGCCCATTTTAAAGAGGTTTGATGACTGAGAAGAATCTTAAACCCAAAATACTATTGTTCGAAATCCAAAATTCGAATGGCTTAAATTCGAAAGTATTTTTTAAAGCCTTTTAAAATGGTCTTACCTTTAGATCATAATTTATGAAAAAGGTTCTGATGAATAAGAAATATGATTTGGAAGAACGCACATTCCGATTTGCTAAAGCCGTAATCGAATATGTTAATTTTTTAAAAAAGACATTAGCTAATGTAGAAATTTCGAAACAACTAATTCGTTCAAGTGGATCGGTTGGAGCCAATTACATAGAGGCAAATGAATCACTAAAAAAGATTTTATTTATAGGATTAAGCTTTGTCGAAAGGAGGCTAAGGAATCTACGTTTTGGATTAAATTATTGCAAAATCAGGATTCTAGCGGTCAAGAAAGACAATATCTCATTCAGGAATCAATCGAGCTTACTAAAATTTTTGCAGTATCCTAAGAAATTCGACCAGTAAATAGATTTTTGGGATTTTGGTCATTGGGATTTAGTATTTAATCTAATTTTTAAAAGCTAGTTATTATATCTAATTGGTAGCGAAATCAGTGGTTACACCCCGATATCAAAATTTTCAAATGCCCGCCGAGTGGCATCGCCACAGCGGTACGCAGCTGCATTGGCCCTCCAACAGGCAAACCTGGCCCGGAGAACGTTTGCATCGTGTTGAAGAAGTATATCTAAATATTATTGAAGTGTTTGAAAAATATGAACCGATTCATTTACTGGTGAGTGATGAGCCTATCCATAATTACGTACTTAAATTATTTAAGAAACGGGGAATCAATCTTCAACAAATAACCATACATAAACAACCCATCAACGATGTTTGGGCAAGGGATTGCGGACCTATTTTTATCCGCAGGCAAAAAGGGAGCCACGAAGAATTTGCCATTACCGACTGGGGATATAATGCATGGGGTGAAAAGTACCCGCCTTTTGATGACGATAACCGGATCCCAAAATATTTTGCCTCGAAATATGGCATCAAGCGGTTTGAACCGGGGATGGTTTTGGAGGGCGGTTCTATTGATACGAACGGTAACGGCATCTTATTGACCACAGAGTCGGTGTTATTAAATCCCAATAGAAACCCGGAACTAAGTAAAGAAGAAATTGAGCAACGTTTAAAAGATTACCTGGGCATAACAAAAGTTATCTGGCTTAAGAACGGGCTTGCAGGCGATGATACGGATGGGCACATTGACGATCTGTCTCGCTTTTTAAATGAGAATACGATTCTAACGATGGTGGCAGAGGATCCCCATGATATCAATTATGCCGTCCTGGAAGCCAATATGGATATTTTGCGTCAGGCTACCGATCAGCGTGGCAATACCTTCAACATTGAGACATTACCGCTGCCCAAAACCCGAATAGAAGGCACCACAGTTGACGGTTCTGAATATGTGCCGGCCAGTTATGCTAATTTCTATATTGCAAACGGCGTGGTTCTGGTACCAACATACGATGATCGTCATGACCAAAAGGCGTTGGATCTGATGGAACGTTACTTTCCGGATAGGGATGTTGTCGGAATTCCTTGTGCCGATTTAGTATGGGGACAAGGTTCTATCCATTGTGTCACTCAGCAACTTTATGGTGTCTGAGGATAACAAAATAAAAGGGGGCGACATCCATATTCCAGAATGCCGCCCTCAGGGATTGTGATAAGGGGTATTCTTAGCACATCATTTTAAAATCTCTATCATCACCGAAATGAACGGCCTTCTAAACATTATATTTTGCAATTATTCAAATTAGTTTGGAGTCTCATAAAATGGTATCTCAAGCTACGGCACTGTTCCTTCATAATAAAATCGACTTTATCTAAGAAAGGGTATAGAGAAGTTCTATTAGGAACCGGGCGTATTTTTATATATGGCCTTCGCTGTACTTTAAAGATTAAAATATTCAGCCTGTTCCCTGGGAATTTTTATTTCGGGATTCCGTTCTGTGATAAAGCGCATAATATTGGCAATATCATCTACTTTGAGCGTAATAGAGCCGGATTCTATGTCAAATAGTTGCCGGTACGATGTATCAGCATGGGCCCGGTACATAAGGTGATAGGATTTGGAAAAGTCAAATAATGCTTCGTTGGACGAACGGGGATAGTGTGAGGAAAATTTCAATGCTTCGATATCCTTAACCGGTATTTTGAGGGTATCTATGTGAATGGTTCCTTTCTTGACAATGATTACAAGCAAATCACCTTCGAAATATATGATCAGGTGATAATGGGAGTCAGAGACTTTAAAAATTCCCCAAAAGCTTAATAAATATAACCCCAGAGCAGCCAGTTGTTGAAGTTTCGATAAATCCCAATCCAAAGAAACGAACGAACCGGTTAACATGAATGTACCGCCTGCCGCGCAGATTAAGATAACTAATCCCCAAAAAAGGTAAGCACCTTCTTCAAAAACGTGAAGTTCTCTTTCCATAGGAATAACATAATATTTTCTCAGGTTGATAGAGAAAATTGTTCGTGATAAATTTTCCGGGAATAACTAATAAAAGTCCCATACGTTTAATATCTTTCGCCATCAAAATAGAATGGTAACAAATAATTCTCCATGAGCAGTTCGGTATTTGATAATTACGAAGCAGTGATCGGGCTGGAGGTTCACGCCCAGCTTTTAACGGAAAGTAAAGCTTTTGCTCCCGTATCCACAGAATTTGGGGGATCGCCCAATACGCAGGTGACCCCACTTTGCCTGGGCCATCCCGGAACGTTACCTGTCTTAAATGAGAATTTGGTGCGCTATATTATTAAGATGGGTCTGGCAACAAATTGCGGCATTGCCCGTAAATCTATTTTTGCCCGTAAAAATTATTTTTATCCTGATCTGCCGAAAGGATATCAGATTTCCCAGTATGAAACTCCCATATGTCATGATGGCAAAATCACGGTAACCGTGGAGGGAGAGGAGAAGACCATCGGCATCACACGTATTCACATGGAGGAGGATGCCGGAAAGTCTATTCACGATCAGGATCCGTATAATACGCTGATAGACCTGAACCGGGCCGGTGTACCACTGATTGAGATTGTTTCGGAACCGGATATGCGTACTCCGCAAGAAGCCTACGAATATTTGAAGCGCATCAAGCAAATTGTGCAGTACCTGGAGATTTGCGACGGTAACATGGAGGAAGGCAGTCTACGTTGCGATGCAAACGTTTCGGTTCGTCCCCGGGGACAGAAGGAATTCGGCACCCGAACCGAGCTGAAAAATATGAACTCCTTCCGTAATGTAGAAAGAGCTATAGAATTCGAGATTGGTCGCCAGATCGAGCTGATCGAAGACGGTGGACAAGTAGTGCAGCAGACCATGTTATGGGATGCAAACAAGTTGGAGACGCGCCAAATGCGTTCCAAGGAAGAGGCACATGATTATCGTTATTTCCCCGAGCCGGATATACCGCCGGTCGTGGTCACGGATGAAATGCTCGATGAGGTCCGCCTGGAACTACCTGAGATGCCGGACGTGCGAAAGCAACGCTTTGTGGACACATACGACATGAGTAAGGAAAATGCAGAGACCCTGACCGAAGATCGCTATCTGGCCGATTATTATGAAAAGGTTTTGGAGAGTGTTGATAGCCCTAAGGCAGTGGCGAATCTTATTCTCACGGAAGTTTTACGCACGCTCAACGATCGAAGTATCAGCATACAGGAATTTCCGATTAAAGAAGGGCGTCTTGCAGGATTGGTTGAACTCCGTGAAGACGATAAAATTAATTCCTCGGCTATGACCGAGATCTATAACGCAATGCTTGAGGAAGAAAAAGAAGCAGAAGCGTTGGCAAAAGAAATGAACCTAATTCAGGTTTCCGATACCGGATTCATCGAGCCTATCGTGGATGAAGTGATTGAAGGTCATCCCGACGAAGTGCAGCGATATAAAGACGGTAAGAAGGGACTGATTGGGTTTTTCATCGGGCAAGTCATGCAGCGTTCGCAAGGAAAAGCAAATCCAAATATGGTCAGAGAACTGATCAGCGAGCGGCTGGAAGACTAAATAGTGCTTTACTTATAATTCATTTATCTGATTACATGTTCATGAAAAAGAAACACGCAGTAATTGCAGCATTGCTGGTTATTTTTTGTTGGGGATGTTCTACGAAACCCGAACGACAACATGCGCTTGTTAAAGGAAAAATTACCGTTGCCGATTCGGTCGATGCCAGCCACGATTATTCCGGCATCGGATTGACGGTCATCAAAAAAGACTCATCCAATGCAAAGCCGGACACGCTTTTCAATGCCATGACTGATACAACGGGGGTGTTTTCGGGGACAGCCACATTCGATGATCGGGGAGAGTATCCCTTGATCATCAGTCGGAATGACAAGAACCTGGGCCGGGTTGGTATTTTGTTAGCAGATAAAGATACGGTTAATATTCAGGGGGAACTGCCGGCCTTGGATAAGACCATTTCGATTTCTTCTCGCGAGCATGCCGGCATGGAAGTTTATCAGCGGGTGAACAGAAGCTTCCAGCGCATCGCCCAATATGCCCGGGCCGGTAAGCTTAAAGGGGACAGCCTGCGGCAGGAGGTCAAAAAAATGAGTGATCTCTTTTGGGAAGTATATCAGGAAAAAACGGGGACGATTGCTTCGGAATTGGGGGCGCGGCGGTCCGTACAGTTATTGAAGGGCTTGGATGACAAGAAAATGATGGAACATATCAGGTCGGTGCAGGGGAAGGATCGGCTAAGTGACTTGGGAGCGACCTATGGAAAGGATTATATCGCCAGTTCCGAGGGGCTGGCCCCGGCCATCGCCTATTTGGATTCATTATCGAGCATTACCGAAGATCCCAACAAAAAAATGCAGATTGCCAAGGAGCATATTAAACTGCTGTATGACAGTGCACGTGTTCAATCTGCCAAACAACAATTGAAGACATTTAAGAAACAGTTTTCGGATAATAAAGCAGCACAAAAATGGATTAAGTCAATCAGTTATGATTTAAATTACCTGTCGCCGGGCGATTCAATACCCGATTTCGAATTTACGGAAAACGGCAAGACTATAAGTCGGGATTCGCTCCTGGGTACGCCTTACATCCTGGAAATCACAAAGCTCTCCAACTCGCTTTACCAGAACCAGTTTGATCGCACGGTAGTGATTCACAGTTTATACAAAAGTTACGGGCTACAGGTGATAACCATCCCCCTGGATAAAAGCCAGGTAACGGTCAACGCCTTTTTTGATGAACGTGTAAAACCATGGCCGGTTGCCGATGCCGATGCTTTTGATCGCCAAAAATTATTGGACCGATTTAACGTACGCCTGATTCCCACCCGATTCTTAGTTGATCGAAATGGCAAGATCGTAAGAAAATATGTGGGGCAGGAATACCAAGACGTCATTAAAGGAATTCAAACAATCATTAAACAAGATAAAAAACCTGCGTCATGAGACGATTATTAATTGCCGGAAATTGGAAAATGAATTGTGGTCCCAAAGAAACGGCCACCTTGCTGCAAGGTATTCAGGAAATATTTGGCAAGATGCCGGAAGAAGTAGACGGACTGGTTTGCCCGCCTATGATTTCGCTAACTACTGCCTCGATTGAGCTACGAGATATGAAAGGTTATACGCTTGGAGCTCAGAACGTATATTATGAGGATAACGGAGCCTATACCGGCGAAGTGAGCACTAAGATGCTCAAAGAGGTAAATTGCAATTATGTGATCATTGGACACTCCGAACGACGCCAGTATTTCGGTGAAACCGATAAGACGGTGAATGCCAAAGTGAACAAAACACTGGAAGCCGGCTTAAAGCCGATTATTTGCGTTGGAGAATCACTTGAGCAGCGTAAGGCAGGCGAACATCAATTACGGGTTCGTAAGCAGGTAGAAGCGGCTCTCATCGGTGTTGAAGATGAGGATGCTGCCGATCTTGTCATTGCTTATGAACCGATTTGGGCTATTGGAACCGGCGAAACAGCGACGCCCGACCAAGCGCAGGAAATGCACGAAATGATCCGATCAATTTTAGCTGATCTTTACAACGATGAAATTGCAGATCAGATTCGCATTTTATATGGTGGCAGTATGAAACCGCATAACGCCGAAGAACTCCTGTCGCAACCTGATGTGGATGGGGGATTGATTGGCGGAGCCTCCTTAAAAGCCCAAAGTTTCACTGAGATTATTGAGATTGCGGAGCAACTGTCTTGATCTGAGTTTACAGGTATGGAGGTCTCAAGTGCCGGAGTTTTGGAAGCATGGAGTGGTTGAGCTCTTCGATGCATTGTATGTTTCTAGAAATCTAACATTATTTTTCGAACGATAAACGAGCTCATTTTTTCATGAATGTATTACTGTTGGGAAGCGGCGGACGCGAACATGCGATGGCGTGGAGCATTGCCAAATCTGATAAATTGAATCAGCTGTACATTGCCCCCGGCAATCCCGGTACGGCACAGGTCGGCTCCAATGTGGATCTGTCTCTTTCCAATTTTGATGATATTCTCAAATTCATCGAAGAAAAGGACATCGGCCTGACGGTCGTTGGTCCCGAACAGCCGTTGGTTGAGGGCATTACAGATTTTCTTGAGAAAAAGGGACATTCGGTATTCGGTCCGTCGAAATATGCGGCACAGCTCGAAGGCAGCAAGAAGTTCGCCAACGAGTTTATGAAAAAGAATCGTGTGCCTACTGCCGATTTTGAGACCTATAATCGAGACGGTTTTGACCGGGCATTGCGGGATATCAAAAATAAGGGTCAGTACCCGGTTGTACTTAAAGCGGACGGTTTGGCGGGGGGCAAGGGCGTATTTATCTGTGAGACAGAAGACGAAGTGGAGAAACGATTGGATGAATTGAAAGAGGATGATCGTTTTGAGGATGCCGCCCAGACGCTGGTGGTGGAGGAATTTATGAAGGGAGAGGAAGCCTCGGTATTTGTTATTTCGGATGGAAGGACCGCTAAAATTATTCATTATGCCCAGGATCATAAACGAATCGGTGAAGGAGATACGGGATTAAATACCGGAGGTATGGGAGCCTACTGCCCGACGCCGGTTATTGACGAAAAAATGCTCCAGATCGTTGAAAAAGAGATTATTTTGCCTACTATTTCGGCCATGCTGTTGGATGAGCATCCGTACAAAGGCATTTTATATTGCGGATTGATGATCACCGAAGAAGGGCCCAAAGTTGTAGAATTTAACTGCCGGTTCGGAGATCCCGAATGCCAGGCGATTTTGCCCTCGCTGCAATCGGACCTGCTGGAACTGATGGATGCCGCGGCCAACGAAGAGTTGGGATCAAAAGAAGTGAATATTGATGATCAATACCGCTGCTGCGTGGTGCTTGCTTCGGAAGGGTATCCGGTGAAGTACGAAAAGGGTAAAGAGATTACCGGCATTGAAGATGTCTCGAAGGATGCCATGGTTTTTCATGCGGGCACGAAATTGCAGGACGAGAAACTCCTCACGAATGGGGGCCGGGTGCTCAGCGTGGTAGGCGCCGGCGATACGCTTCAGCAGGCGATCGATAGTACGTACCGCCAAGTCGAGAAGATCTCTTTTGATAAGATGTATTACCGTTCCGACATCGGCGCCAAGGGGTTGAAGATATAGAAGGATGAACATTCGTGAATCCTTACTCTTTAAATAATTTTGCCAGCTCTGATCTCACAATCTTTCCGGTGTGCGTGCGCGGCAATGCTTCTGCCTGGATGATTTGCTTGGGAATTTTATAAGAAGTTATTCTTTTTTTGAGCTCTTCCTGGATTTTGTCGGAATTGATCGATTGTTCGGTCTTTGCCACGACAACAGCCACTACTTTCTGTCCCCATTCCTTATCGGGCAGCCCGATGACGGCAGCTTCGGTGATAGGATGGATTTTTTCCAGTTCGGATTCTATCTCAAAGGGCGATACATTTTCTCCGCCGGTAATGATGAGATCCGAGCGGCGCGATTCTATAAACAGCTGTTGGTTGGCATTTAAATGCCCGAAATCGCCGGTTTTGAACCAGTCATCCTTGTCAAAAGACTCCGACTTATCCTGGTTAAGATAGCCATCAAAAATCTGGGGA